>OFRB01000198.1_pt1 | contig 15687 bp, 35 predicted proteins | sample 1543021 | NCBI WGS metagenome assembly OFRB01 (sample SAMN07774230, study PRJEB24372) | wastewater metagenome | isolation source: Exp Tend CN 0WW | collected 2016-02
TGCGCTCATCCATTGCCGGTCGCTGGTTTGCGAGGTCATGCTGCCTTCTCGGGTTCTGTTGTGTTGAGGAACATGCCGACGCGTTGGCGTGCTAGGTCGATGTTGCGTTCATCGAGGGCGATGAGGGTGCAGTCTCGGTTGTGGCCGGCAGGGAGGTACGAGCGCAAAGCGAGGAACGGTGGTGAGGTCAGCACCAGGTCTACTGAGTTGTCTGGCATGGTTGCCATGACTTCGACCACGTCACCAAGCAGGTATGTTGCGGCGCTCATCGTTTGCCGTTCTCGAGGAGCTGGTACGCGTGAACCCGCGCCTCAAGTTCAGTGGTGCAATGATGCGAACAGGCTGATCGGGGCGTCGAATACTGGATTCGCCAAGCTTCTTCGTCGCTGAAAACAAAGAGGTATTCCTCGGGGATGTTGCCCGACCAGCATTTTTGGTACGACTCTGAGCCGTCAAAGAACTCGCAGTTTACCTTGAATCCCATGTCGGCCCAGTGCGGTGGGCAGCCAGCCTTGTGAGCTATCAGGCAAGCTGCGAACCAGCGGGTTGTGATGTCATCCGGTGCGAATACGCACGGGTTCCCGTTCACCTCGTCGAGGTTCGGGGCGCCTGGACGTGCACCCCACAGCACACGCGGGCCCATCGGGAACAGATCGCGCCACGATGGCACCAGGTCGGCCATCTCATCTGGTGTACCTTCGCCGTAAGCGAGCTTCTCAATCGTTCGTGCTGGTTTCATCTGTTCCCTTTCAGTGCTTGTCTGTCGTACAGGGTCGCGCATCCGATGCATTCTGCGATACGCCACCAACCCACGTTCCCGATGTCGCCGTGGTCTGGTGATGCGACCATTTCGATGTACTGGTCGCCTGGTTGTATTGGAACGCAGCAATGAGAGCCGGTTTCGCAGCGTCGGCTGCGTCTTGAACGCCGCAACGTTTGACGTATCATTGGTTCCCTTTCACTAGGTCGTCGTTCTTCTTTCGTTCCTCGTACAGGTGCCTGACCGCATCCTCGAACCGGTCGAACTTCGAGGCTGTTGGCGTGACAATATCGGTGGCAGACCAGCGACCGTCCTGCCACCAGATACTCCCGAAGCAATCGCCCGGCATGAAGTAGGCGATAACCCCGAGGCCCAACTCTTCCTCCGGCACGTTCAGCAGGTCCATCGCATCAACCATCTCGCCAACCGTTGTCGGCTCGCTGTCAGTCATTCGTTCCCTTTCAGTAGCTCAGTAATGGCGGCACGCAACTCGGCATCGGTCATTCGTACCCTTGGTGCAGCCGCATTCAACCTGACCAAACAAGCGATCCTGATGTCGTCGGGTGCGGTGCGGTGAGTTTCATCATTGACAACCCCGCATTCGCGTTTATCCACGTAGGCGTAGTCGTCACAACCAGGCACATCGATAATGGCACCGTATGCGTCCCACTCCTTGACACTTACACCATCTGCGAACAGTTCTTCCCATGTCTTCGGCTCGCTGTCAGCCACAGCCCAGCACCCATCGTTGAAAGAGTCATGGTAAGGACATAACCACCACGAGTCCCTCTCTTCCCACTCCATACACTCGCACCCAGCGAGCACCCCAAGGCCAGGCAACTGAGCCAAACACTTCGGGTGAATAGCCTCAACTCGAACTGTTGTCATAGCCCCCCCTGGATCTCTCCGGCGCAGCGTTCGCATACCCACCGGCCAGCATCGGTCAGGTACACCCTCTCGCCTACCCGAATCGAACCATCGCACTTACGGCATTCGGTGTCGTATTTGCTTGCAATGCTTGGGCCTTCCAAACGCTCCGGTGCCGTGGTTGGCGCACCAAGACCGTCGTCGTCCATGCAGTCAATGCAGGACGCTGGTGTTGGCATTCCGTGTGTGCACATCATGTGTATGTCTCCTTGGCTGAGCGGAGGTCACGAGCGAGCCGCCGAATCTCGGCGAGTTGGTCTTGCGAGCAGTCCGCGCCTGTGAGGGTGAGCGCCCGGATTGCCGCGGCGTCTCTCGCTATCGAGTCGCATGCGTCGCGGTATGTGGAGGCGTTCTGGTAGTTGAGGAGTGAGTCTGAGAAGCATTCGTCGCTCATTGGTTGCACCGGTTGCATGGGGCTGCGGTTCCTTGTTTCGTGAGCCGGTGGCCGGTGCCACGGCAGACACAGGTTCGGTCTTTGTTGAGCGGCCCTGTGCCTTGGGCGAACACCGGCCCGGTGGGGGTGGTGGTGACACCTGCGGTGACGGTGGGTTGCTGCCCGAGGATGAGCAGGATTTGGTCGAGTTTCGAGTTCATTTCTTCCATTAGTGTCATGGGTGACTGCCGATCAGCTCGTCGTATGTGCGGAGCGGTTCTGGATCGAGGTACATATCTCGGGTTTCTTCGGCGGTGAGGTCTGGGTGGTAGTAGCAGATAGCGCTGAAGCGGGGATCTACCGTCACGCGTTTGATGATCCCTGCCCGGTAAGCGGCGTCTGAGCGTTCGATGCGGACGCCTTGGCCTTTCGCAATTTCGAGTTCGTAATCAGCGATGAGGTTCGCTGCATCGCTGGGTTTCGTTGATCCGGTGCGTTGCAAATCAACCACCTCCGGGGTTTCCCTCGCGTCAACAGGGTTGGTGGTTTTAGTAGTAGTTACAACACTTAAGGTCGGGTCGGGTCGGGTCGGGTCGGGTGGAGTCCTACGCTGCGATCCCTCCTGTGCTCGCACCTGCGAGGCTTCTGCGAGGCATAGCGGGCAGGAGGGGTTGCTGATCCCTTTGCCCAGATGGTGCCGTTTATGATTGCCAATCATTGACGCTTGCTGTTTCTGCTCGCGGATCGCTTCTACGTCTTCTCTGAGCGGCTGATACTCCGCCCATGTTGGGACGACAAACGACTCGCCGTGGTCTTCCCACAGCCCGAGCGCTACGAGCGTGGCGGCCTCTTTGCGTCCGGCCCCTACCCCTGCGAGAGCGGCTAACACTGGGAGCATCGCCTTATCAATCACCCCGTCTGTGAGGTGCTGTGCGCAATGAAGTCCGGCTGCTACCCAGAGCGCCCGGCCTTTCAGCCCTGCTGCTTGGATCTTCGGGTTGGTGAGCCACGTGTCATCGAGGCGGAACCATGTCATTTGGTTGTGCTTTCTGGTTTGAGGACGGCCGCTACCGCACGGGCGATTGTGGTGGCGGAGTAGGCGGGGTTGTAATCAACTTCGCGGGCGATGAGGTGGTGAGCGTGGTCTGCTTGTTGCGCGGTGAGAGGACCTGTTCTGTCGATGAGTTCTGCCCATGTTGTTTTGATGAGGTTGAGCGTGGTTGTGCGGTCAGCGTTCGCCTGGTGCTGGCGGTCATACTTGCGGGCCGGGTTGTATGTCATGTGCATATCCTGGGGTCTGTTGTGCTGTCTTCTGTGGTGCGTGGTGGTTGTGTTCCGGTGTCGTGTTCCGGGGTGCGTGGCGGTGTCGGTGTTGCCAGCACCTCGGCCGCTATAGCTGCCGGGTTAGGTGCCCCGGTGCGGACCGCAGCGATGTAGGTGCGGTACCAGTACCGGTCGAGCTGGTGCCTGGTGAGGTGCTCGGGTAGTTCCGGGAGGATCTCCGCCCACGCTTTTTCCCATGCCCGTTTCTGGTCGACGGTCCAGGCGCTCATACGGGGCATCCTTTCTCGGCGAGGTTGTGGCGTGTGATAGCGATGAGTTCCGCTACCCGTTTGTCTTGCACTGTTTCCTGCCTGGCTTGGTGGGTGCGCCTGATAGCGGCGTTGATTTCAGCGGGGGTGGGTGCGATCGTGGATGTGGCGAGTTCGGGCCATACTGCGCTGATTTCGGCGGGTGTGCGCCCAGCGAGGCACGCCTCAAGGTGTTTCAGGGAAGCTGTACCGGTGCCGTACCTGGATTCGATCGCATCACATAATTGCCGTGGTGTCATAGGTTCCGATCTCCGATGATTTGGGCGATACGGTGGCCGAGCGTGCCGAGTACGCAGATGGTGTGGCAATGACCGATTTCGTGCCCGTGTCCGTGCGTTTCGTCGAGTTGGGCGGCGATGAGGAAGTACATCATCGCCGCCCCGTCGATCTGCTCGGTGGTCCAGCGAATAGTGGTCGGCATCCGGAGTGCGGTGCAGATGTGGTCGAGGTGTGCTTGGTCGCGGTCTGAGCGGGCAAGCTGGTCGGGGGTGAATTCGGAGGTGTCGGTAAGTCCTCGGCATAGCTCGATGCCTCGCCCGATGATGGTTTCGGTCATTCGGTCACCTCCGTGATTGTGCAGGTCAGTGCATCACGTCCGGTTACCTCTACCCGGAATTCTTGTGCGAGGACGTAGTGCGGCGAGTCGTCCTTGATGACTAGGGCATCGACGATACCGTCGAGGAACGCTTTCGCTGATGGGAGGCACGCTGCGGTGTCGGGGAAGTGTGCCCGGTTTCTGCGCTCGTGGGTCCATACCACTGTGATGCGGTCGAGGTTCCCGATGCGGGCGTTCTGTGCGGCGAGTTTTCCAATGTGGCGCCATAGGCGGTCGTGTTTGGCCCTGTTCGCCCAGTGGGTTCGGCGGGCTGCGTTGACGGTGAGCGGCTGTTTCTCGAAACCGATAGTCCACGTGCGGGGGGCGCTCATAGGGTTTCGCCGGTTTCTTCGTCGACGAGTACCGCGTCGTGCGCGTCGTCGATGTCGGCGGCTTCGGCCGCTTCGACCATCTTGGTGAGATGGCTGATAGCTGCCTCCAGCGTGGCAGCGGGCATGTCCTGAAGGCGTTTCTTGCCTTTCTTCGCGAGCATCCTGCCGGTGAGTTCGGTGTGGTCGATCCCTGCTCGTGCTGCTCGTGGTGCGAGGCCTTCCCATCTGGCGATGAGTGACCCGATAGCGGGTGCGGCAGGGCTGGTGGTGGCGCTTTCCATTTCCTCAGCGGCGTACAGCCCTGCGAGCTCGTGGGGGAACGCTTTGCGAAGGGCGAGCGCTTCAGCGCATTTCGCGAGCATTTGCGCTGGGGCTGTTTGCCAGCGGCCGCGACCTTGGTACTCCGAGAGGTGCGCTACAGCAGCGATGGGGTGCTGCTTGTCTTTGTGATGGACAACGACTCGAGCGGCGATCGGTGGTTCTTTCGAGGTCCACACGTCGTGCCATTCGCCATCACCCCCGCACCAGTAGGGGCCTTCTTGCCCGTCGTAGTTCCCGGTGCGTTCCGCAACAAGGCGTTGACCGTCGATGGAGACTTGAACAGTGCGTTTCCCTGCCCCTGTCGGGATCAGGTAGATCTGGCGGGCGAGCGGGTCGAGCCCGGTTCGGATGCATTGGTGGAGGAAGATCTCGAACTCGGCGTCGGTTGCGCCTTCCGCGACAGTGCGTTTGATCGTGTCGATCATCTCGGCGGTGAAGGCCCCCGGTGTGCGGTCCGGTACGGCTGGTAGGTGTGTGATAGCTGCGCTCATGCTGCGCCTTTCGGGGGGTCTGGTAGCTCAGTGGGTGTGGTTCCGGGTGTGTGGAAGATTTGCGACCCGATCCGTGACGGGTGAATCTTCGGCGTTCGGTCCGCTGTGATCGCCCGGACTTGGTGCGGGTGGAGCGACACGACAGCGCCGGACAGGGTTTTGATTTTGACCCTGTTCCCGGCCCCGGATTTCCGGTGTCGCCCTGGGATCCGGTGGCGGTCCTCAGCGGACACAGGGAAATAGAGGAGGGTGCCGGTTTGGGTGCCGTCGCGCCCGTCGAACTCGACTGGGGTGCGGCGTTTTGCGTCGGTGGGTGTGAGTCCTCGCTTAATCATGGGTTGGGTCCTTTCTGGTTCGGCGGTAGTGGTCGCCCATTTCGGTTTCCCACTGGTCGTAATCGGCGGCGAGGGGTGCACAGTGTTCGTGGTAGTGGTCCTGGCATACACACCCGCCCCATTCGGTGAGGGTGCAAGCGATACTGCGGTGCCCTGTTTCAAACTGATCTGTGTCGGTGTCGATCACGTCACCGCAGAGCACACACCACACCCGGTTAGGTTCCGGTTCCGGTGCGGCAACCGTGGCCGTCGGTGTCACAGCGAGGCGGTGCGCTTCCTCCCTCACATGAATCGCCTCCAGCATGTGGATCGCCACAGCGGCAGCAATGATCGCTGTGAACACAACCCCAACAAGAGCGAAGAGCAGGAGTTGCCCGGTCATGGTCTCTTCGATCGTGTGAGCCCCAGCCCCGTCAGCGCCTCGTCGATGTCGGCGATGATCATCGTCCACCCGTTGGGGACAGTCCTGACAACTGGCAAGCCGAGTTCGCGTGCCAGCTCAAGCTCACGATCAGCGTCGGGCGATTCGCCTGGGAGTCGGATCAGTGCGTCACATCGCCGGATCAGTGCGTCACATCGCCGGACACCTCGCATGTCGAGATGCATCCACGACTCGTACGGCAACGGTGCGAACATTTCTGCCAGGACGCTGACGTGGGGGACGTGGATCAGCCAACCCATCTTCGCTAGTTCGGCAGCCAATTTGATTGCCTGGTAGGTGTGGCGAAGAGGGTCCGAGCTGATCGGGCCAGCGAGGTAGATCAGTGAAGGGGTGGAGTCGTGCTTCCCGGTCATGGGCGGGCCCGCCAGTAGGTGCGTTGGTCTGAGCGGAGTCTGCCTGCCCGGACTTCCCCAGCGAGGACCTCGATCACCTGGTCGGGCGTGACGCCGGGAATGCGGATCGCTTTCGGTGACCACGCTGCTGTGCAGAGCCGTTCGAAGCGTGCCACTTCGGCCAGAACCATCGTGCGTGTCTGCTCTGCGCTCATGGTCGTCCTCGGGTGAGGTCAATCACAGCGGGTGCGCCGCGCCGCTGGTTAGCCTCAATTGTTTCGAGGAGCGTTTCCAGCCGGACCGCCGCGGCTCGCATATCAGCAAGAGTGGTGAGGAAAGCCCACACCATCCCACCGAAACACACAGCGAGGCAGAGCGCCCCGAACACCGCCACAGGGGTCATGATGCGACCTCCTCTGCCACCATGGCTGTGAGGTAATCGAGCGCAGCGAACACTTGCGCAGCCCACCGGGCTTGCGTCTCGGTGGGCTTTGTATCCCACTCGGCAGGGCCAGCCTGCACGTTGGCTCGCACAAGGTCGCACACAGCGTGCACAGTGGCGCCTTCGAAGTGGCGGCACCCGGCGTTGATACGCCACCCGAACCCCGTTTCGACCCTGATCCGGTGCAACGTCATTGAGCTACCGAACCCGACGCGGTCTACCCATGCAATGTGCTCCTGGGTAGCGATATCGCCTTCGCCGGACACCCTGGCCGAGCCGGACACCCAGGCCGAGCCGAACACACTGGCCGAGCCGTACACACTGGCCGAGCCGAACACCCAGGCGTTAGGTCCGATGGTCGTGCTCATGATGCGACCGCTTGAGCGCATGTGAGGATTTCGTCGCCGGGGTGGAGTTCGGTGCCGACCTTCGAGCGTTCCTGCAACAGTTGGATCACGAGTCGTTTGTCGACCTCATCACCGCACGTGTCGGCGAGGTCCCACCAGGTGTCACCCGGCTCAACAATGGTGGTGGTGAGTGTGGCGTTTTCGAGCGGGTCAGATGGCCCGGTAAGGGTGAAGAGCAGCGCTGCGAGGGTGAGCCCGATCATGAAAGCGAGAGCGGCTGCTGCAGCGCGGATTTCTCGTTCTACGGGCCATTGGGCGGTCATGATCGCACCTCGATTACGTGGGCGTTGTCAAGGCTCGCCAGCGCTGCGAGTACCTGCTGACGGTTCCGCACGTCCAGGTGGTGGAGTGCATCGGTGATCGCTCTGGTGTGCAGTCCGATCATTAGTAGCGCCTGCTCGCCCGACGACAAGGCGGCGGGTGGTCGCCAGGTGAACACGTCCTGGGTGTCTGGGATCTCGTCCGGATCGAAGAGGGGCGACTGGATGAGCGAGAGGATCTTCTCTGCAGCGGTCATGCTGGGGTCTCCTGTGCGGGTGCGTTGTTGAGGATGATGGTGAGTTGGTCGCGAACGGTGACGAGGTGGTCTGCTGTGGTGCGTGGCACGTTGAGCTGGTCGTAGTGCCAGATCGCTTTGTTGATTTCCTCGATCGCTGTGCGGTGTGCTCTGCGGGCAGCGCCGATGGTGTGATCGCTCATGACGCTGCTCGTAGTTCGGTGGGGTGCTCAGGGTTCGAATCGGCGAACGAGCGGGCCATGTACGCCTCGAGGTCTCGACGGCGGAACGTGACCGATTTGGGTCCGAGCCCGAGCGGTGTGAAGTCGGGGATCTCGCCGCGGGTTCGGATCGTGTCGAGTGTGGCGACGCTGATCCGGAGGAACTCTGCGGCTTCCCGCCGTGTGAAGAAGGGTTGCTCGGCGGCAAGCACGACGACGTTCACTGGTCGGTCTGTTGTGGTGACCGTGGCGACGATCTGGTCGGCGAGGTTCTGCCCGTACGTTGATTTGGGGCGACTCATGCTGCCATCGCCCGTTCGCGAATCTCTAGCGTCGAGATTGGCACCCACAGCTCGATCACTTCCCTGCCGAGCACTGCTGCGATGGCGAGCTTGTGAGCATCGCGAGGCACATACAAGCCGTTCTCTATGCGTGACAGTGCGGAGTCCGTCAGCCCTGAGGCTTGGGCTAAGTCTGCGAGCTTTAGGCCCATGGATTTACGGCGGCTTCTTACACGGTGGCCATCGAACTGCTGCCTAGTGAGCACTAGTTCGGCGACGACTTCGGCGTCTAGGAGTGGGGTCATGGATTTCAATGTAGCGGCAACTTGCCCAAGTTGCAACACTGCAACTACGCCGTTTCTGGAAACGCAAGTGAGGCCGTGGCAGACTGGCCCTATGTCCTCCTCGATCTCCGCCGTTCTCTCCGAGCGACTCTCGACGCGCGGCGGTAAGGCTGGGCTGGCGTGGCCGAGGTGATCGGCCACCGTGCGGCCGGTGGACGGACGGAACCTCTTCACCACATCGCGACCAATGGGCGGCAATCGAGGATTACCTGAAACTAGAGCCCGGCAGCCTCGGGGGTGAGGCGAGCGACGTCCTTAAGCGGCTAGCTGCCGTAGAATCAGAGCTTCAAGAACTTCGAGGTCGTGTCTCAGTTCTCGTTGAGCTTCTTCAACCCGGCCGAGAGCGGCGGTGAGTGTGGCGTCAGTGGCGGGGTCGGTGGGATCGTTCGTGGTGTTCGTGTCTGACATAACGACATTCTCGCATGGTGCCACTGACACTGAACCGGTGCCGAGACATCTCCCCAGAATGATCACATAGGAGACAACGTGCTCCGTCTCCATCCGTAAATCCATCCGTAAATCGTTCGTCCCAGGGTGAGCTGTGAGGTCCTACTAGGACCCGAAACCCTTGCAATTAGTGCGACCTGGTGCGCTATAGGACGAACTGCGGAGACTCATAATCCCTTGGTCGCGGGTTCGAGCCCCGCCGGCCCCACGCCTTGAAACCCTTGCAATTGCAAGGGATTCGTCGTTTGCGGGCGCTTGTCAACCGTAGCTCGGAACTCAATATCTGTAACAAAATCTGTAAATGACACCGGCCGGGCGTAGGATCACCGAAAACGTGAAAGCCCCGCCGACCGTGCTGAACGGGTGCGGCGGGGCGAAACAGACATGGGAGGTCTGCTAATGCTCGATTGTAATCGCTACCCCCGACACTCGTTGTGAAGGGCACAATGGCGGAGCGGTCGCCAGGGGTGTGGGAGATCTCCGTGTCCCTCGGCGTGAAGGACGACCGCGGGAGGTACCGGCGTATCTCGCGCACCGTGCACGGCACCAAAACAGACGCTCAAAAGGCCTTGCGTTCGCTGATCGGTGAGGTGGAGGCGAGGAAACACCACAACCGGCCAAGCACTCACCTCACGGTCGCAGGGATGCTGCACCGCTGGTACGGCGCGGAGCAGCCGGGATGGTCGCCAGCACACGCGGCGCAAACGCTTCGAATCATCGACCAACGTATCGTGCCGAAATTCGGCACTGCTCAAGCTGGGGAACTTCGTGCACCGGCGATCGAAGCATGGTTAGCGCAACTCAGCATCTCCGGGCGCCGGGACGGCAAGGGGTTGTCCGATGGGCAGGTTCACAAAACGAAGATCATCCTCGCAGCTGCGTACGCGGACGCTGTTCGCCTCGGAGATCTCCCGCATTCCCCGATGCTGGTCGTCAGAGTACGGAAGGGGCGGCGTGCGGATCGTGGGCAGGATCGACGCACAGCGCACACTGTTGCGGATCTGTGGCCCATGGTTGAGGCTGCCGAGTGGTACCGGCCCGGTTTCGGGGTGTTCGTCCACTTGGCGATCATCACAGGGGCGAGGCGGGGCGAGATTCTCGCGTTGCGGTGGTCAGATATCGACCTGGTGGCCCAGTCAGTCAAGGTGGAGCGGGCCCTGTCCTTCGTTGGTGGGGTACTGCACGAGGGCCCGCCCAAGAATGATTCCTCGATCCGTGCGGTACCCATCGACGCGGTCACCGTGGCGGCGCTCAAAGCGTGGCGGCGGCGGTTGGCCGAAACTTCGTTAGCTAACGGTGCGCGCCTTTCGAGCTCCTGGCGGGTGTTCCCCATCGGGACCGACCCGACCGGGGAAACACCGTGGCATATTGATACCCCGTCGAAATGGTGGCGGGCCGTGGCCAACACAATCGGGCTCGACGGCACGGCGCTGCATTCCTGCCGTCACGCTGTGGCGACCACGATGCTGAGCGCCGGGGTAGATCCCCGCACCGTGGCCGATCATCTCGGGCACGCCTCCCCGGCTGTCACGCTTGATGTGTATTCGGCAGCCGTGCCCGCCAGATCACGGGCCGCTGTGGAGGCGCTCGCCGCCACTGTGATCCCCGCTACTTGACCCGTGACGCGCAGCAACCCCCGGCCTGGGAGGGGATGCCGGGGGTTGCTGGTTCGCTGGGGAGCGACCTGGTTACGCTGCTGGTGGGAACATCATCGCCCCGAACCACTTATGTAGCGCTTCGGTAGTGGATGCTGAATCGGCGAGATCGCGGGTGAATCCAACATGCACATGATCGGTGTGAGGGTTGGAGCCGTGGTATGCCTGCCAACCGCGCTCAGCGGTCCACCGGCGGCGGTTCCAAATGATCTCGCACACTCCGCACTGAGTAGCGGCTTTCACGATCACAGCGGCGAGGAAGTCACCCACCTGTGTTGACGGAACCATGAAGTCCACAGCCCGCCCAACGGCGTGAAGCGACCAGGAGCTGCCGCCGCGTTGGCGGCGACGGTTGTAGATCCCTCCCATCTTCACACCAGCTTGAGTGAACGCGAAGAGGATCACATCAGCGAATGCCTGGACACCGTGCCGTGGTCCACGGTTGCGGAGCAGTTCCCCCCCTGTGACTGGTTCATACGCCACCGCAATCACCTCCTGCGTAGGGGTCGACGTTGCCAGCGTCGGTGAGGTGGGTGGTTGCTTGGGTGCCGGTCACGAGCACGGCAAGCACCGCGAGGAGCGCTTGGCACCATGTTTGATCGGTCCAGCCGAGTATCGGGGCAACCGCTCCAAGGCACGCTGCGAGCGTGTTCATGAGGGCGCGCAAACGCCCCCCGAGGACGGGGTCAAATAGGTTCATTGTGCTTCTCCTGTGGTGGCGTCTAGGCGGGCTTCGAGGGCATCGATCCGTTGGCGTAGGTCTTTGCGGTCCGCTTTGCATTCGAGGAGCTCCGCGTGTAATTCGGCGGAGTTCCGGCGTGTCTCCCTGAAGCTGAGCGTGATAAGGATCACTGCCACCCCGAGGACACTCCCGCCGAGGACCTGCCCGAACGTTGCTTCCTCTGTGAGTACACCTAAGAATCCGAGGGTCGCGGCGATCAGCGAAGAGAGCTGCTCTGCGGGTGAGGGCATCGGGTGTCCAATCATGTGGGGGCTTCGCTAGCGAACGTGTAGGCCGAGATCACCCGAGTCCGCCGTTGGATGTCATGTAATCAATCTTCTCATTCACGCCAGCAATCTGAGCTGCCTTCAGCTTTGCCATCGTTAGAGGAAGACCGGCCGCTGTGAGCGATTCTTCAAAGGCCTCAAGACCAGCGACTTCAGCGTCACGAGACACAGCCATAAGGTTTACCTGAACTGCTGGCGGGTTCGGGTTGAGAACCTGAGCTTCTTCAACCGTATTGAACCAGTGCCAACCCTGTACTGGGGACTGATCTTGAGTTGTGTCGTCGAGATGAATTCCACCTGGAAGATCCAGTGACCCCGCTTCAAGGATCTCAACCCCGCTCCACTTGTACCACATAATCTGCTCTCCTTCTGGCTCTACGAGCCGGTAACGGTCCAGCCCTTTGATGTTGCGATTGATGGCGTGTCGCCCGTGGTTCCGTAGTTGGAAGTCACGGTGATTGTCTGCGCCCCTGCCGCCGTGCCTAGATTTGTGTAGATCGTGTCGAGGGCGGCTGAACTGAGCGAGCATGACGCAAAGTTCATGGCGTATCTTGCCCCAACAATCCCCACGGATTCTAGAGATTGGCACCCGGTGAACGCTGTAGCGAATGTTGTGCAGTTGGCAACATTCCAGGCCGGGATCGACCGCAACGATGAACACTGGCTGACTACTGACGTCATATTGGTAGCCCCTGACGTATTCATCATTGGGATGGTCTGCAAAGCTGGGCAATTAGCAAATGCTCTGGTCCAGTTAGACACCGAACCGGTGTTCGTCATGGCCCCAACTGAAGTCAGGGCCGGGCAACTATCAGCGAAGTTAGACAGCACTGTGCATGCCTGGAGGTTGTAAGCAGGGATCGAGACGAGCGATGGGCATTGAAAGAACATCTGATCCGCAGTAGTGCAGGCAGACAGATCAACCAGTGGGGCCACTCGTAAACCAGAGCCTCTGAACGCCTGTCCTATGTCTGAAACCATCGACGTATTGAACGTCGGAACTGAGGTAAGAGACGAACACAGATAGAACGCCTGAAACATATTGGTAACGGCAGACGTATTGTAAAGAGGCACCGTTCGTAGCCGAGAACAGCCTGAGGCGAAGAAGCTCATGTTCGTCACGGCGGCGAACGAGTCAATTGTGGGAAGCTCAACAAGCGAGGAGCAATTAAAGAACATCGCTACAACTGAAGTGACGGACGACGTGTTAGTGAACGCCCCGCACTTCTCCAAGGAGTAACAGTGGGGAAACATGTAGGCAAGAGAGGTAGCGCCAGCGCAATCGAGATCTCCGAAACAGCGCATCGCCGGAAACCCTGCGATACCCGACCCAGCACCGCCGACGAACCTGCCAGGACTTGGGTCGGAGGTGGGCCCCAGAACTCGCACCTGCTCGCACATTGAATGAATCACGGTGCCAGCGGCGGCACCGAACGTGATGCTTGTTGCGTTGGGTAGTCTCGCCACCAGATCCAGAAGCCCAGTGGAATACAAATTCGGAAGAGAGTTCGTCGTATTCTTAACAGATGTGTTGACCGACGTCAGAAGCTGTCCCGCCTGAGGAGCGATCGTTATGACAGCTTGGCGATACCCTTTGGAAGTCAGAGTGCCAGCAGAATAATCAGACCACGAGAGAAGCTTCTGCGCCGTAGCTCCAGACGCATACGAAACGGGGCCTAACCCGTCGCCCCAATCAACCGTATAAGCACCAGAAACCGTCAAGGCGACCGGATTAGTGATTCCCTCCCACACAGCCCAAGACATACACAGACCCTGAGTTCCAACCAGTGGATCAACAAGAGGCACCCACTCTGGATTCCTTGACCACGGAACGAACGGCTGAGCCTGCTGCTCTGGAGAAATGACTGCGGTTGAAAGACCTTGCGTCATGCCGTTTCCTCACCGAAAGCAGAAAAGGAGATCGTGGCGGCTGAAGCTCGCACCTCGATAAGTTCAGCGGCCCCGAGTGTTGTGCCGAGAGTCGCTACAAACGTGGTGCAGCCAGGAAGAATGTGGTCGAAATACAGATAGTGCTTCACCGCCAGCGCATCAGCAGTTGGCCTCACGGCCACACGAAATGTGGCTTGGACTTGCGAGGTGTTGCACACGACAATCGAGCTAACCACAGTGGATGTCGCCGCTGGCACTAGGTACAGCGTGGTTGTGGTCGCTGCCGCTGGGGCCGATTGGCCAAGGATCTTCCTTGTAGTTGGCATTTACATTCCTCCTAGGAGCATCGCGGTCGTGTAGACGGTTTCCGACGATCCAGACGTCGCCCCGATAGTGATCGTGTTGGCGAGGTCGTCGACGGTGATCGTGATGTTGCTGCCAGCCACGAGTGCCGATGCCACAACATCTCTGGCCTGTTCGTCGGTGTACTGGGCTGCTTCGATGGCCGCGGCCACTTCCGAATCGCGGGCGATCGAAGCGGGGACGAGGACATCTGGGAGGGTGCCCGCCCCGTTAAGTTCGGCGTATCCGTGTGGCTGATTCGGGCCGACCAGCCCAAGGTTATCGATCGCTGCTGCAACATCGGTGAGGTCGGAGAGATTCGAGGCGGCCGAGAGCTTCTCTGCGAGGGCGGAGGTGAGCCCGGTGATAGCGCTTTGGGGGTGCGAATCCGCCGCGGTGCGGCCGGTGAGATCGGCGTGCGCTATGACTCCGCCACCGCCGCCGCCCGTGACCGCTACCCAGCCTGAGGGTGTGGCCAGCCACAACGTGGCGGTATCAGTCTCAACGTAGAGGCGGTCCATGTCGCCCGGGGTGCCCGATGGGGTGCCTGTCCCTGCGGGGATGTGAAACGGTACCGCTGGCGACCACCACCCATCCTGGGAGACCGATATCGTGATCGCGGGCTCAGCAGTCGGCCCGCCTTCGGGGTCGTAGCTGATGATCGCTGATGGACCACTCATGTCGACAGCAGTTTCTGGTGTCGGCGGGGTGCCGATCCGGAACTCGATACCGCCTGCGGATACACCGCCGAGACTGAGTGCCGAATACACGGTTACATCGATGGGGGTGTCATCGATGATGCAGCTCACGGTCGACACGGACGGGGTTGTCGGGAGCGCCCCGACCGGGCCGGTACCGCCTGTCAGGTCTGCCTCGATGAGGAGGTCGAGGCGAAAGAGTGTCGCTACGGTGGGTGCCGCTACCTGCAGGTGCCCGTAGAGCCAGCCAGCGTGGAATGCGGCTGAGGTTTCGGCGTCGATCTCGATGAGCACATTGTCGCCAGCAACAGTTGGGGTCGCGGTGTGAACGAGTGCACCATTTCGACGGCGCAACTGAAGAGCGAAGGTCTTGCCTGTCGTGAAGCCTGCTGGTAGGACAACCACGATCGAGATGTCGTCCCCAGCGACAGCTGAAAGGCGAGCTGTGGTGGTCACGCTGGGGCACCTGTCGGACCGAGGTCTTCAACGGTGAGCACACTGGGAAACGTGGGAGATGCCACCGTTAGTGCCGTACCGCCGCCAGTGCACTCAATGCGGATCTTGGCGGTTTGTGATCCCGAACCGAGGCCCGAAAGCAAAGCCGCCATGCCGACAGTTCCATACGCCGAAGCAGCTGGCGAAGTGAAGAGGCTGCGCCGAAACCCTGTGCCTGCGCCGTTGGTGAGGTACACGCCCATTTGGTTGCCCGAATTGTTCACGATGATGTCGGAATCGAACCGCACCACATACCGCCTGTTTGCCACAGCGGTCCATGTGAGCGAAAGCCCAGCAACGTCTGCGATGGCGGAAACCGCTGGAGAGTTCGCTGCTAGCGAAACTGCCCCGATGTATCCCCACGGCATGTTCCATGGTGGCTGCCACCCAGTCGTGGCGGTGGTGTAGGTCAAAAGCCGGTCAGTGTCGGTCTCGTAGATCGTCATGCCCTCCGGTGGTGA
>OFRB01000199.1_pt1 | contig 15564 bp, 17 predicted proteins | sample 1543021 | NCBI WGS metagenome assembly OFRB01 (sample SAMN07774230, study PRJEB24372) | wastewater metagenome | isolation source: Exp Tend CN 0WW | collected 2016-02
TAATAGATTTCTATTGCTTGATGCCAGCCCGTTTCATGACGCTCCTGAGGTCTTCGTCGAAGTCCTGCACCGAGTCGAAGGTCTCCAGCACCGCCTGGTGCACCCGTCCCCGCCGTCCACTCCATGCCATCGCATCAATCGGGGCGCTGATGACGGGTTCATAGCGCAGCGAGGGGCGCTGCCTGAGCCACTTCTTCACCACTTCGGGCGCATACAGGCCAGCGGGCACGCGTGCGCCCCAGAACAGGGTCATCGGCCGCTCGATGCCGCGCTTGATGATGTCATCGATGATGGACTTGACCGGCGCGAAACCCGTTCCGCCGGCAATGAACAGCAGCGGACGGTCGCTATCCTCGCGCAGATAGAAGTCGCCGTGCGGGAGTTCGATTTGCAGCACATCGCCCTTGGCCAGATTGGGAACGACGCTTGATGTGAAGCCGCCACCGGGCATGTGCCTGATGTGCAGCAGAACACCGTCGTTCTCATGCGGCGCGTTGGCCATCGAGAACGAACGCCGCTGCCCGTCAGGAAGAATGACCTGCAGGTACTGGCCAGCGGCGAAGCGGGCTCGCACGCCTGTCGGAAGCCGCAGGTGGAGGATCGAGACGTCGCTGGCGACGAGCTGGTTGCGGAAGACCGTCGCCGAATAGGTCTTGCGTGCGTCGGGGTCGATGCGGTGCCAGGACCGCGGCGCGATCAGAAGATCGCTGGCCGGCTGGGCGCGGCAGAACAGGTGTTCATCGGGCGCGTTGATCCCGGCCTCATGGCCGCCTCCTCCGGTACCGACCACCAGTTCTCCCGCCAGCACCCTGCCCTTGCAGTTTCCGCAGGCGCCCTTGCGGCAGGAATAAGGCATCTCGATGCCATGTTTGGCCGCCGCGTCCAGCACGGTCTGCCCCGCTTCGGCGGCGAACTTGACGTCCGTGCCGTCGATTCGAATTTCATAGCTCATGGCGCCCTGCCTTTGGTTGTCGCCGGTGCTGCCACATGGCCCAGCATTGCGACGGTTTCGATCATGGCCCGGGCCGAGGCCACGCCTTTTCCGGCAATGTCCATTGCACTGCCGTGACCCACACTGGACAAAAGCACGTCGGCACCGATCGAGATCGCGGAAGCGCGCTGCGGGCTGAGCAGCTTGATCGGGATGTGTCCCTGGTCGTGAAAGATCGCGACGTAGAGATCGTGGGCACGCGAAGCCAGCAGCATGTCCCCGCCCGCCGGCCCCGTGACGTCGAGCCCTTCTGCACGCAGTTGTGCAGCCGCGGGCTCCGTGATCGCACTGTCCTCGGTGCCAAAAAGACCGCCCTCGCCCGCATGGGGATTGATGCCCATCAGCGCAATGCGCGGCGTGTCGATGCCAAGCCGGGCCAGGGCCCGAACGCCCGCATGTGCTGCATCAGCTACAAGCTTGGGCGACAGCCGGCGCAGCGCGTGTTGCACGCTCTCGTGTAGCGTGACATGGACGATTCGCAATCCGCCTCCGATCAGCAACAGGAACACGCTGTCCTCGGGCTGGCCGCACACACGCGCCACCAGCGATGGGTAGCCCGAAAAGACAATGCCAGCCTGTGCGATCGCGGTTTCGTGATGGGGCGCGGCGACCACCGCATCGAACCGTCCGCGCTGCGTGGCCTCGATGGCGCGCGTGGCAGCATCGACGGCAGCAGCGCCCGCCTGGGCGTTGATCTCGCCGGGCCTGAATCCATCCTGCAGGACAGGCGCGGATGGCTCGACTGAGGCCACCGCCAGCGCCTCTCCCAAGCCCAGCATATCGGCGGTGTCGCGAAGAACGTTCGCCGGCCCGAACAGCGTGAGCGCCACGTCATCGCGCCCGGCATAAGCGGCCACCGTCTTGAGCGCGATCTCCGGCCCGATGCCGTTGGGGTCCCCAACGGGGATCGCGATGCGGCTGACAGTTCCTTGTGTCACAGGGGAACGGCCAACAGGGTGTCGAAGCGGCTGCTGTCGCAAACCACGACGCGGCGCTTGAGTTGCAGCCTCTCGCCGTTCAGGTCGAACACGTCCTTGTAGAGGCCTGTGGCGTACAGGAGGGTTTCATCGTCCTGGACGATGCGCACGACCAGGAAAGGCGTTTCGCACTCGGCTTCGCTCGCGTCGCTGCGCACAACGTGCGGGAGCCCCACCATGTGGCGGTAGGTCTGACGCTCGTAGACATTGGCATGGCGCAGCGCCGAGATGCGGTCCTCCAGCATGGCCCGGGACGTCGCGTACATCAGCCCGGCCGCAAGGCCCGTGCGGTCGTTCTCCGCGCTGGTCACCCGGTAGTGGCACACATCCGCAAAAAAGCCTGGCCAGCTCTCCAGGTTGTCGCTGTCGATGCAGCGGGTGTAGGACGCATTGAAGTCCAGCAATTGATCGCGCAAACTGAGTTTTTCCATTTCGATTTCCTTCGGTCTTCAAACGCCCATCAGCACGCGGTATTGCTTCCAGAAGCCCCTCACGGCAGCCTCCGTGGCACGCGAACTGCTCGAGGCCGTGCTGTCGCCGCCCATCTCCAGCACCGCCTGTTCGGCCCGCGTGCCGGCAATGCCGCGCTGCACGAAGCCGCCGACAGCGCCGTCCTCCATCGACACGAATCCCGCCGCCCCGATCAGGTTGGCCTGCTTGAGCCGGACTTCGCGCTGCGCCGGCGTGTCGGACACGTAGCCGATGTAGGTCCAGTTCAGATCGGTCTTGTCGATGCCGCGCGGCAGCACCTGGCGGATGGCCAGGCAGTTCTGGATCTGCTGCAACACGAAGCCCGGGAACACCGACAGGATCTGCAGCGTGATGCCGTCATCGAACTCCTTGAAGCCCTGCAGCAGGCTGGGGTCCTTCAACTGGTAGCCGGACTGGTCGGATCGCAGCCCCTGGTCCTTGTAGCCGTCGAAGCCATCCTCGTCGACCTTCGAGTAGCTCACGTGATGAGCACCGGTCTCGCTGACGATGACACCGCCCTCCTGGGACAAGCGATTCAGCCGGAAGGTGGTGAAGAACAGGTGCAACAAACTGGCGTGGTAGGTGTCCTTGACGTTCTCGTAATAGAGCTTCCAGTTGTTGGGCAGCGCCTGGGTGAAGCGCCCGATCACCTCCACCGGACGGCCCAGCACCCGCTCGATGCGCGCGCAGATCTCGTCGCCCAGGTACTCCTCCAGTGGGTCCACGTCGTCGCTAAAGCTGCCGAACACCAGGCCACAGAAGATCGCCACGCGCAGCTTGGTCGGGTGATGGTGGTCCTTGCAGAAACCTTCGGGCATGCCGCCCGCACCGTTGACCCCGCCTTCGAATGCCACGCCCTTGAGGTCGCCCTTGAGGCTGTAGGTCCAGGCGTGGTACACGCACTGGAAGTCCTTGGCGTCCTTGCCCGACTTCTCTAGACAGATCAGCGCGCCGCGGTGGGTGCAGCGGTTCTCGAACGCGTAGATCTCGCCGTCCGCATCGCGCGCCACGACGACCGGAGTCTCGCCGACGAAGGTCGTCCTGTAGTCCCCGCTTTCGGGGATCTCGTTCTCGAGGCAGAGATAGTTCCAGGTATCGCCGCGGTAGATGTTGCGCTGCTCGTCGGCATAAACCTGATCGTCGCGGTACACCGCCAACGGGACACGGGTTTCACCTTGAGGAATCCATTGGATAGTCGAAGTCTGCATGTTGAGTCCTTTGAGAGATTGGGTGAGCTGGAAGTGAGGGAGTCAATCGACCGTGATCTTTGCGGCCTTGATCACTTGAGCCCAACGAGCGGTTTCATCGCGCACGAAGCGATCCATCTGTTGCGGCGTGCTGCCGACGACTCGCGCACCCCGCTTGGCAAAGTTCGCCTGTACGTCGGGCAGCTTCAGGGCATCCACGAAGACACGGTTCAACTCGCGCACCATGTCATTGGGAGTTCCCGGGGGCGCGACCACGGCAAACCAAGTCACCGCCTGCATGGCAGACAACCCTGCTTCCGCGAAGGTTGGAACTTCCGGAAGCACCTCGGAGCGCTTCGTGTCAGTGACGGCAAGGATCCGAATCTTGCCGCTGCGGTGCAACGGCATCGACGAAGTGAGGTTGTCGAAGAACACATCGACCTGGCCGCCCAGAAGATCCGTCAGCGCGGGCGCTGTACCCTTGTAGGGCACGTGGATCATCCGTGTACCCGTCAGGGACTCAAACAGCGCTGCTGTCAGATGCGAAGTCGAGCCATTGCCCTGCGAGGCAAAGGTGACCTTGTCCGGATGGGCTTTCACATAAGCGAGTAACTCCTGAACCGTCTTGGCGGGAAACGAAGCACTCACCGCAAGGACATTGGGTACCTCGGCCATCACTGTGACGGGCATCAGTTCGTTCGAGTCGTAAGCGAGTTTGGGGTAGAGGCTGCGGTTGATCGCAAGCGGGCCGGGTGGCGAAGCCAGCAGCGTGAAACCGTCGGGTTTGGCCTTGGCCACCTGATCGGCGCCGATGTTCCCTCCCGCACCTGGCCGGTTCTCCACCACGACCCCTTTCGGGAAGTGCGGTCGAATTTTCTCGGCCAGGATGCGCGGCAAGGCATCGGCCGTGCCGCCCGCGGGGAACGGAACGACCAAGAGCAACGGCGCAGCGTTCAGGTCCGCTGCCTTGGTGTGCCAACAGATGGCAACCGCTGACAACAGGATTGCGAGGCGAAGTATCGGCTTGGTAGAAATTTGCATGTTGAGTCCAAGAAAAGTGTGAGCGAGATGCTGAGTGGGGTACGGCTAGTGCGGATAGGGGTTGTCGAGGACGTCCTCGGCATAAGGGTCGAAGTCGGAAATCGGCGCATCGACGCGGGACGGCTCGTGGGAAAGCGCGGTTGTCATGGGCATGCCTTGTCTCGTGGCTATAGAAATCTGAAAGGGGCTACACCGCCCTCTTGTGCAAGTGGTCAAAGCTTAAGAGCTGCCTTGCATTGGGTCAACGATTTCGCGTATAAAGTGCGGATACCGTACTTTATGTTTGTCTTCACCAATCCCCGAGATAGAAGGATCACGATGGAAATCGAAGAGAAGGAATACGTGATGGGTCTCGAGAAAGGGCTCGCGATCATCGAAGCCTTCGGACAGCGCAAAGGGCCAATGACGCTCACGCAGGCCGCAGAAATCACCGGCCATACGAAGGCGTCGGTGCGGCGCTGTCTGCTGACGTTGTGCAAGCTCGGGTATGCGGCGCAGGTGGGAAGGCAGTTTCAGCTGGCCCCTCGCACACTGCGTCTTGGCCATGCCTACGTCAGCTCGGACCCATTGACGAAAATCGCGCAGCCGATTCTGGAGATGACTAGCGAACGCACCAAGGAGTCGGCTTCGGTGGCCGTGCTCGATTCGCAGGATGCGGTGTTCGTCGCTCGCTCAACGCACCGCCGCAGCCTATCCAGCGGGCTGGGCGTCGGTGCACGGCTGCCCGCTTATTGCAGCGCCACTGGCCGCGTGTTGTTGTCTGCACTTCCCAAGACCGACGTGGAGTTCCTTCTCAACCGCATGTCACGCCCGGCCTTTACCCCACGCACCCTCACGAACATCCGGGACATCCTGCGCGAGATACAGGTAGTGCACACGCAAGGCTATGCGATCAGCGACGAAGAACTCGAGATTGGTCTGCGCTCGATCGCGGTGCCCATCCGCAACGCAGCGGGCGAGATGATCGCGGCGCTGAGCCTATCGGTCTCAACCAGCCGCATGACGCGAGCATCCATTGTCGAGAAACTGCTACCGGAACTCGAAACGGCCCGGAGAAACTTTGCAACGTTGCTGTAAATCGACCACATGCCACTCAGCTGCCGCCAACAACAATACGAAATCGACATCGCCTCCGAGATCAAACGCGATCTGCCGTCCGGTAGTGAGCCTGGAAGTCGACATTGTCCACGGGCGAGCAGCATCGGCAAGTTCTAGCCGATGCACTGCGGTCAGATGCCGATACCGCGCCGGTGACCGAGCTGCCAAGTGACCGACTGTCCGCGCACAATCGCCGACACCTGCAGCCCTAGACGTTGTTCGATCACGGGTTTCCACGGCACCAAATGAAAGCCCATGCCGTCATCAAGTATGGCAAAGTGGCCGCTGGCGAGCTGGATGGACTGGCGGTAGACGCCGCTGACGCGTTGCCCGTCCTGCACCGGGTGCCAGGCCTTGCCGATCTGCTGCTGTAGGCTCTGGCCCACCGAGGCCAGTTCGCGATCGCGCAGGGTAGCTAGCAGGTTGCGTGCCAGAATGATGCGCTGACCCCAGGGCTCGGCCAGCCCCTGCCCGGCCAGGAAATCCACACGCTGGTCCATGGCCTCGCGCACCTGCGCACCAAAGCCCTGGCCGGTTGGTTGTAGGCCTTTGGCGCCATCCGCCACCAGGCCGCGGTCCAGCCAGGTCGCACCCATCGCCTTGATCTGTTGTTCAACGGACAGGTGCGAACGCAGTTCGATAGAGTGTCCTGCGACCTTCTGCGCATCGTGCTGCCTGGCCTTCTGCAGCAGATCGGCCGGCACGGCCCAGACGCCATCGGCCGTACGCTCCACGTAGCCACTGCGGCACAGTGCTTCGAGCCGACGCACGTGGACCTAGGACGTGGCCTGCGGGTCGCGGTCACTGGCCTGCGCGAGCTGGGCCTGGTGGCTGGCCGCGGTGCAGATGCCGTCCCTGGCCGCCGCCAGGATGCTGCGGTCTACGGCCCTCTCCTGCGCTGGCGGCTTCGCTTCCAAGATGCCGCCGATGGGCAGTCCGGCCAGGTCGGCACCGGCTGGCAGCTTCAGGTAGTGCGCCGGGGTCTCCTCGTTTTCAGTGCAATAAGTGACGGTACGCAAAGCTAGCACTGGCGCGGGGGTGGTCTGGGTAGACCGTTGATTTCATTGACTTTCCTGTTCGCTTTGTAAACGGGTATGGTGGCCTCCCACTTTTGAGGTTCACGATGCAGGGTTGGCACACAACGTTTTTGGGGATGCGTGGGCTCCCCCGCGATATCAGCGACTTCGAGATGAAGGCATTTTTCACCTTCGATGGTGCCGAGCGCGACGCAATCAATGCACGCCGAGGTGATTCCCACAAGCTTGGTCTGGCGCTCCATATTGGTTTCCTGCGCATGAGTGGGCGTTTGCTCGGTGCCTTTCGGGTAATTCCAGTAGCCTTGTGGCGCCACCTTGGCAACGAGCTTGGCATTGCAGCACCAGAAGTCGCCTCGCTGAGAGCCATGTATGAACGCGGGCGCACGCTATTCGATCACCAACAAGTAGCCTGCACGGTCCTTGGATTCCAGTGGATGAGCGAGCACCAGCGCCGCTCACTGGTACGTGAACTGCGCGACGAAGTGGCGCGCTGCGCCGACCGCGATCAGCTACTCGTGCGGGCGCGTCAATGGCTGTACAAGAACAAGCTGGTGATCGTGCACGAGCGGGCAATTCGGACACTGATTGCGGCGGCACTTGCCCAGCTTGAAGTTGAAACAGGCACCGCCATCGCCGCCAGCGTTGATCCAGCAACACTTGATCGCTGGCGAGCCTCAGTTTCAGAGCTGCGCCCAGATGGACAAACCCAGCAGAGTTGGCTATGGGCTGCACCGGCGAAACACTCAACCCGCCAAATCAGCGAGGTACTGGAGCGCATCGACCTGCTTTACACGCTGGACGTTCATAAGCACCTGGCAGACATCCCCGATCTCATCTTGCGCCGCTACGCGCGCCGACTTGTCTCCAGGCCGCCCTCAGCCGGAGCCAAGATCAAAGAGCCAGCGCGCACCGTGGAGGTCGCATGCTTTCTTCGGTATTGCCTGTTCACCACCACAGACCAGTTGATCCTTATGGTGCAGCGCCGGATCGCCGATCTGTGGCGTCAGGCTGCCGCCGATGTCCCCGCTACCGTCAATTGGGCCGCAATGTACAAAACGCTGCTCGGCGAACTTGTTGCCTTGAGCGCGCAAGGTGCGGTGCCAGATGCTGAGTTGCGTGCCCGTCTTGAAGCCTTGATCACCGAAACCCAGAAACGCAAACCACCGAGCAGGGCCTCCCTGGTCCGCGAGGGATTGATTGATGGAATTCGCCCCGTGCGGTCGTTGCTCGTCGCCATTGCAAAGCTGCCCTGGCAGGCCACCGGCGAGCATCCTGCCATCGAGTACCTTGCCAAGCTGCAAGCTTTATATCTCAAAGGATCCAGAAAGCTGCCAGTTGAAGTGGTGGCACCAAGTCTGGGAATGATCTGGCAGGTTTCGATCTCCAGCCCAGACCGGGAACGGGCGTTTCAGGCGTTGGAGGTGGCCACCCTGTTTGCCCTGCGCCGCGCGGTGCGCAATGGCTCGGTCTGGATTGAGCACAGCCTGAGCTTTCGGGGTCGTGCGCGCTTGTTCTTCACGGACGAGCGTTGGCAGGCAGAGTCCAAGAAACACTATGCCCGTCTATCGTTACCCAGCAAGGCTGCCACTTTCTTGAAGCCTTTGCTGGCCAGAGTAACTGCCGGTGTCGATGCGGTGGCCGCTGCAGCCCGCAGTGGCGTACTGCGCGTGGATGATGAACTCCATTTGTCGCCATTGCCCGCAGAGGACGAAGACCCAGAAGTGACCAAGCTGCGCGCGGCTTTGGATCACCGCATCGGTGAGGTTCAATTGCCGGAAGTGATTCTGGCCGTTGACGCCCAGGTGCGCTTTAGCTGGATCATGCTCGGACGTGAGCCGCGCTCTACCGACGAGCTGCTGATGGTCTATGCCGGCATCATGGCCCACGGCACCAGTCTGACTGCGGTCGAATGCGCGCGCATGATTCCGCAATTGTCTGCCACCAGCATTCGCCAGGCCATGCGCTGGGCGCGGGACGAACGGCGTCTGAGCCAGGCCTGCCAGGCTGTGCTGGAATTCATGCAGCGACACCCGATTGCCGCCACCTGGGGGCGGTCCGATTTGGCATCTTCTGACATGATGAGCATGGAGACCACCAAACGGGTGTGGCAAGCCCGGCTTGATCCTCGGCGCAACACACCTTCCATTGGAATCTACTCCCATGTAAAAGACCGGTGGGGCATCTTCCATGCGCAGCCCTTTGTGCTCAATGAGCGCCAGGCGGGCGTGGCCATTGAAGGTGTCATCCGCCAAGAAAAGCTGGAGACCAGCCAGCTTGCTGTGGATACCCATGGCTACACCGACTTTGCCATGTCACATGCCCGTTTGCTTGGTTTTGATCTTTGCCCGCGGTTGAAGGAACTCAAACAGCGCCACCTCTTTGTGCCACGCGGCACCAAAGTGCCCGCAGAAATCGCTGCGGTGTGCGAAGCCAATGTCGACGTCGCTTTGATCGAAAAGCATTGGGATAGTCTGGTGCACCTGGCAGCCTCGGTCATGAGCGGACATGCCAGTGCGGTGGCAGCTCTTGCGCGGTTCGGTTCTGCCGCCCAGGGCGATCCAATCTATGAGGCTGGCGTGCAATTGGGGCGGTTGCTGCGTACGGCGTTTTTGGCTGACTACTTTGTCAAGGACGCTTTCAGGAACGAGTTGCGCCGGGTGCTCAATCGGGGCGAGGCTGTTAACGCCCTCAAGCGCGCCATTTATACCGGCCGGATCAGCCCGGCGCAGGCCAAACGTGTCGATGAAATGCAGGCTGTGGCCGATGCGTTGAGCCTGATGGCCAACATCGTGATGGCGTGGAATACCTCACAGATGCAGGCGGTCCTGGATCGCTGGTCGAACCGCCGCCAGGTCATTCCACCGGAACTGATCGGGAAGATTGCGCCCACCAGGCTGGAGAGCATCAACTTGCGGGGTGTGTTTCGCTTCCCGGTTGACCGCTATGCTGACCAAATCCTGCCTTCGCGGCCAAATGCATCGATAACTGGCACCAATGGATGAAACCGACCACGGTTTGACGCCACGAATCGCAGATTTGAAAGTGAACAGGAAAGTCAATGAAATCAACGATCTACCAACACCACCTCCGCGCCAGTGCTAGCTTTTCGTACCGTCACTTATTGCACTGAAAACGAGGAGACCCCAACGTGGACATCCAGATGCGCACCAATGTGCCGCACATCTTCGCCATCGGCGACATCGTGGGCCAGCCCATGCTGGCGCACAAGGCGGTGCACGAGGCGCATGTGGCGGCGGAAGTGATCGCCGGCGAATTGCAGGGCAACAAGGAACTGGCCAGCGCCGCCTTCAACGCCCGCGTGATCCCCAGCGTGGCCTACACCGACCCCGAAGTGGCCTGGGTGGGCCTGACCGAAGACCAGGCCAAGCAGCAGGGCATCAAGGTCAAGAAGGGCCTGTTCCCCTGGGCGGCCTCGGGCCGCGCCATTGCCAACGGCCGCGACGAAGGCGTCACCAAGCTGCTGTTCGACGACAGCCCCGAAGCAGGATCAGGAGACGGCCATGCTGGCCGGGGCCACGGCAAGATCCTGGGCGGCGGCATGGTCGGCACGCATGCGGGCGACATGATCGGCGAGATCGCCCTGGCCATCGAGATGGGTGCGGACGCTGTCGACATCGGCAAGACCATCCACCCGCATCCGACGCTGGGCGAGAGCATCGGCATGGCGGCGGAAGTGGCGCATGGCAGCTGCACGGATGTGCCGCCTGCGCGCAAGTAAGTCCGCAGCCAAGCTACCCTGACAAGGCCCGAACTGGCGACGGTTCGGGCCTTGTGCTTTGCGTACCCAAACAATCGCCGCAGAATACTGTGCATTTGTACAGTATTCATGTCAGCCACTTCCAAGCCCAAGCTCTACAACCCACGCCACCCCGAACGCACGCTGCTCTACCAAACGGTAGCCGAGCACTACGAGACCTGGCTAGAGTTGGCCAGCGCGGGTCAGTTCGACGGCCAGGGCGACCACCACACCCCCAAGCCCTTCGTGCGCAAAGCGTTTGCCAAGTATCTTGAGTGCGGCATCTTTGCCCATGGCTTTGCCCGCGCTCGCTGCGGCGACTGTGGGCACGACTACTTTGTAGCCTTCTCCTGCAAAGGCCGGGGAGTCTGCCCCTCGTGCACCACGCGGCGGATGGTGGAGACGGCGGCACACCTGAGCGACCACGTTTTCCCCCGCCTGCCGGTGCGCCAGTGGGTGCTCTCCGTGCCCAAGAGGTTGCGGTACTTCATGCAACGCGACGGAGCGGTGCTGAGCATGGTGCTGCGCATCTTTCTGCGGGTGATCGCACAAACTCTGCAGACCCACAGCCCCGGTGCGGCCCATATGGACAAGGCAGGCCTGCACATCGGTGCCATCGCCTTCATTCACCGATTCGGCTCCAGCCTCAATGAACACGTCCACTTCCACGTTTGTGTGGTGGACGGGGTGTTTGAGGAAGTGGAGGGCGAGGGCGATGCTGATGCGACCCCTCGAATCTCATCGCCGGGTGTCATCTTTCACGCGGCCACCGGCATCGATGCGGCTACCGTGGCCCCAGTGCAGACCACACTGCAAAAACGCATCCTGCGCGCCTTCGTTGCTCGGGGCCTGCTGGAGAACTGTGACGCCAAAGACATGCTGGGCTACAAACACAGCGGCTTCTCGGTGGACGCCGGTGTCTGCATCGAAGCCCACGACCGCGCTGCGCTGGAGCGGCTGCTGCGCTATTGCGCGCGTCCACCGTTTTCCATGGAGCGCCTACGCAAAGAGGGAAGCAAACTGGTGTACCGCTGTGCCAAACAGCGCAGCGAGCCCACCAGTGACAAGCGTGGTGCCAAGGCAGATGAGCTGCACCTCACACCGCTGGAACTGATCGACCGCATCGCCGCGCTGGTGCCACCGCCACGCACCCACCGGCACCGCTACTTTGGTGTGCTGGCACCAAACTCGCCGCTGAGAGCGGCGGTAACGGCGCTGGCTCAGCCTGCTGCGTCGCAACCAGCCACGGTGGAGACTGCACAACCTGGCGCGGGCGTACCTGGGGTGGCGGCGCCGGGCAACGCGGCCACACCCACACCCGAACCTGAAGCACGCCCGAAGCGAGCGGCGCATTACTTGTGGGCGGTGCTGATTGCCCGCATCTACGAGGCATTTCCGCTGCTGTGCCCCATGTGCGGTGGGCAGATGCGCATCATTGCCTTCATCACCCACAGCGCCGAAATCCGCCACATCCTGAACCACATCGGGGTGGAGTCTGCCCCCCCGCACATCACCCCGGCACGCGGGCCACCGCTGTGGGAGGGCTGCGACGCGCCGGTGGATGATGGTGCGCAAGGCGAGCCGGATTGGGATCTGGCAGCTCAACCCGACGAGGTAGACCAGCGCGTCAATTGGTGACCCAGTGAAGCGGCGGTATCCATCGCTGCGGGGAAGCAGCTGCGCGCGCGCCAGGCCCAAATGCATACTGCCTCCCAAGCTCTTGCCATTGAGCGGCAAGCGAGCGCTCAACCTTCCTTGGCCGAACGTGTTTCGAGGCCCAAAACTCGTGCCATACTTGGCCTCATGCGGTTGAATTTCCTATCCGTCGTAGAGGCGCTGCATAACGAGAGAGACAAAACCATGAATCCCATTGTTTACGCCATACCCGTATTCATGCTCACCATCCTGCTCGAGGCCTGGGTGGCCCGGCGGCGCGGTGTGGCGGTCTACGACATTCCCGACGCCATCACCAGCCTGCACCATGGCCTGTTGAGCCAGGTGACCAACGCCTTCACCAAGATCGCCACGCTGGGCATCTACATCGCGGTGTATGAGGCCTACCGCTTTACCGAATGGTCCATGAGCAGTATTCCGCTGTGGATTCTGGCCCTGGTGCTGTACGACCTGTGTTACTACTGGGCGCACCGCATGGGCCACGAGGTCAATGTCATGTGGGCCTCGCATGTGGTGCACCACTCATCGGAGTACTACAACCTGTCCACCGCACTGCGGCAGACCTCTACCGGCGCGTTATTCGGCTGGGTGTTTTACCTGCCCCTGGCGGTGCTCGGTATCCCATGGCAGATGCTGGTGATCGTGGGCCTGATCGACCTGCTGTACCAGTACTGGGTGCACACCGAGCTGATAGGCCGCATGGGCGTGCTGGACCGCATTCTGGTCACGCCCAGCAACCACCGCGTGCACCACGGCCAGAACGACTACTGCATCGACAAGAACTACGGCGGTATCCTGGTCCTGTGGGACCGTCTGTTCGGCACTTTTGCCGACGAGCGCGATGACGAGAAAATTTGCTACGGCATCCGCAAGCCGCTGCACAGCTTCAGCCCGATCAAGGGCAACCTGCACTACTACGCCGACCTGTGGCAGATGTCCCGTGCGGCAAAGGGCTGGCGCGCCAAGCTGGGTGTCTGGGTGGCGCCACCGGGCGGCTGGACCGACGAACCCATCGAACATTTCGAGCCCCGCACCTTTACCCGCTTTGATGTGCAAACCCCCGCGCCGCTGCGTTGGTACGTGGCGCTGCAGTCCGCGGTGCTGGTGTCTTTTGTTTCGCATTTCATCGGTGTGGCCAAGGGCCTGGACAGAGGCACGGCCGCGGTGTACGCGCTGGGCATTTTGGTCACGGCGGTGGCGCTGGGGGCGCTGCTCGAGCGTTTTGTCTGGGGCAAGTGGCTGGAGCAGGTGCGTCTGCTGGCGCTGGGTGTGTCGTTCGCCGCCGTGCCGCAGTGGTTTGGGTTTGAGGCGCCGCTGCTGCTCAAGGGTGCGTTGCTGGTGTTGTGTGTGGGCAGTGTGGTCTGGCTGAATCGCCAGGCCGTTGCCCCTGCCAACGCGGTGGGAGTGGCAGCATGAATCCGGACGCCTTGTCGGATCTGGTGCTGCTGCTGGTGTGTGCCGCTATCCTGTGGTTTCACCTGCGCCAGCGGCCTGCTGTGGCAGTGGCTGCCGGCCTGATCGGTTTGGCGGCCTGCCTGGGTGTACTGCGGTATTCGGGCTGGGCCGAGATGCTGGGGCCACACCGTTTCACCAGCCTGCTGGCCGCATGTGCTGCGTTTCCGTTGCTTGCATCAGGCCTGCGCTGGCCGGATGCGCCGCTGGCCACACGTGGCGCGGCGGTCGGGCGTTTTGTGCTGGTCGTGGGGGGTGTCGGCATCGTGCTGACGCTGGCCGGTCTGGCGCTCTGGTCGCAGGTGGTGCCGGGCGTGTGTGCGCTGGTGATTGCCTGGACGGCGGTGCAGCAGCGCAATACCTGGGGCTTGGCGGGCACGCTGGCTTTGCTGGGCAGCTTTGTGGTGGCGGCTACTGGCAAGGCCGACAGCAACTACCTGGGCTTGTTCAACACCGTGCAATTGATGCACTACACCCTGGCGCTGGCCTTGGCGCTGCTGGCGGTGGGGGCCACGCGCACACCACAAAACCAGCAGCTCGCGGCTGCCTGAACGCTCAGGCGGTGCGCGTCTGGCCCAGGGGTTCCCGTTCGGGGACCTGGGCTGCGGCCAGCAGGCCCTGCATCACATCACCGACCACGATGACGCTGGGGCTGGCCAGGCCTTCCCGGGCGATGGTGGTCTGCAGCTCGCCCAGTGTGCAGACTGCATGGCGCTGCGTGGGCAGGCTGGCGTTGTGCACGATGGCCACGGGGGTGGTGTCGGGCAGGCCGTACAGCAGTTCGTCCTGGATGTGGGCGGCACCGCTCACACCCATGTAAATCACCAAAGTCAGCTTGGCCTGGTAGGCCGTGTGCGCCAGCGCGCGCCAGTCGGTACCGGTGTCGCCGGGCTTGGCGTGGCCGGTCACAAACACCACGCCATGCGCGTGCTCGCGGTGCGTCAGCGGCACACCCAATGAGGTGACAGCGGCCAGCCCGGCGGTGATGCCGTTGACCACCTGCACCGCGATGCCGGCCTGGCGCAGTGCGTCGGCTTCTTCACCGCCACGGCGCTGCTGGGCCTGCCGGTGCTGCTGCTGGTGGCACTGGCGGCGCGCGCGCGGCCGGTGAGGGGGAACACCATGGCTGACATCATGCCGCAGAAGCGCGGTCGCGGGCGGCCGAGGAAGGTGCTTGGGGCGGATGACGCCGGGACCATGGCGCTTCGGCAAAAGCTCGCCGAGCTTACCGCCATGCCCACCACGCGCCTGCGTCACAAGCCCGGCGTGGGCATCCAGCAGGCGTGGCAGCACCCGGCCGGCATCGAATGGCGCTCGCTGCCCGTCGTCGCGGCCGACGCGCCGGATTGGGAGGGGGCGTGATGGAGGAAGTGTTAAGCGATGACGCTCGCGCGCTGGTTATCAGGGTCGCCCGCGTCATCGCGCGCCACGATGACGTCTGCAACGAAGGTGGCTGTGTCTGCGTCCCATGCTCCAATGCGTGTACGTGCATCAGCGCGGCGCGGGACACGCTCCAGGAAATCCATGCGCAACTTGAGGAGTGGACCCGAACGCCAGGCAAGATAGCGGATGCCGCCGATCTTGCGCGACTGTGGGAGGCGGTCATGGACGGGCGGAACCACAGCATCCGGCTCGCCAAGGGTGAGAGCCAATGACCGCCATCACCAAGCGCAAGCGGGGAAGGCCGGAGGCGCCGTATGCGGACCTGGGGCCCACCATTCGCCGCAGCGTGGCCGCTGGCGCCCTCGTGGCGCAGGTGGTGGTGGAGAGCCGACCGGACCCCGACAAGCCGCAGGGCGTGCCTGTGACGGGCGCGCGCAAGGTCATCCTCTATGATTGGCTGCAACGCAACGGCCTGATCACGCACGAGCAGCGCGAA
>OFRB01000200.1_pt1 | contig 15509 bp, 35 predicted proteins | sample 1543021 | NCBI WGS metagenome assembly OFRB01 (sample SAMN07774230, study PRJEB24372) | wastewater metagenome | isolation source: Exp Tend CN 0WW | collected 2016-02
GCTACTGTGACGGTTACGAAGAAGATTTGGAAATCTGCCACTCGGCCCTGCAAGAAGCAATTAAGATCATTCATGGATTGGCCGATCAACAGGCCATGCCTGACGATTGGTATGTCGAGCCACTAGAACGCATCAGCGCTGTCTGCGAAAGGATAGACCCGTGAGTCGCACTAGGATGCTTATGACCGCATTTATCATCGGCATGGTTCTGGCTGCCGTAGCGTTCGTGCTGACAGGCTGCTCCGCAGCCGTGAGCGCACCTGTGACGGCCCAGAACGCCGCCTGGATAAATCCGGGCCAGTGTCCTGCTGACTCGCCTCTATCGGCCCCTCAGGGCTTTTCTAGCGTGCGTGTGCGCCTTCCTGGTGAACCCACGACAGCGGCAGGGTATCGTAAGCATGTGGCCTGGCCCACAGATTTGACCAGCATAGGCCCAGGACATTTCACATATTTTCACAGGGTCCACGGCTGTCTCCCACTAGGAGGGGGCCGGTGGCTGGTAACAAAGTCCCAGAATTGGGATGACGGTAAGATCAGGCCCACCAGCGCATATATGATCTTGTTCTCAGAATGGAGCAACTAATGGAAATCTGGTCGCATGAGGTTGAGTATCTGGTCAAGGCCCTCGCCTGGGCAGACCTGGCTCCGGATAATTCTGATCGCGGGATTCTGGGATTCTACGTCAGCCGTATCGAGATTAAGGATGCTGACGGCAATCCTTACGGATATCTGCATAATCCTGATGATATCGGATGGTCGTTCGTCACCGGGCCATTGGAGCATGATGAGTAGCGGGGCGGTAAGATTCTGGTTGCTAGTCTTTCTTATCGTGCTTGTCTGGATAGTCCTAGGAGGACCAATATGAGTACCATCGAACCAAGCGACGTTGCCGAATATCTGACTTTGGTTAGAAGGGGGCTCCCGCCGTTTATGGACTATGATGCGCTGATCGCCGTTATTTCCAGTCTGGCATCCAACCCTTGCCTTGGTGATCTTGTTCGTGAATGGAAAGAGGCAATGCAATGACATACGGCGATCAGTCGTTCATGACTGACGACAGTGACGATATCAATTTTCTATATGCAGAGAATGCAAACCTTCGTGCTGAAATCGAGCGGCTGCGGGAGGCCACCGATCAGCACACCCTGACGCTGCTAGATCGCGTCCACGCCGCCGAGCAGAAGCAGGCGCAGGCCGAAGCGATGCTTGACGCTGCTGGCACTAGGAGGGCGATCCTCGCCACCGAGCCCGATGAGGCCCGATGGGATGTTGTCGATGCTCCCAAAGAGCCAGTCCCCGATCCATACCTTAAAGCCTATAACGAGTGCCCGGGGCATGAGTGGTGGCTGTCGATTGCAGATGGTCGAATCGAGGGGTTCCATTGCGCCATCTGCTCTGGCAATATCGACTACCTGTATCCCGATGGAGTAGAATTTGTTTACGGAGACATTCCGGTGACAGTCGGAGTGGAAGTCGTAAAATACGGGGCGACCCCTGATCACGGCGATGAATATGATGTCTATATAAATGTAGAGGCTAGGGCGGTGGATGATGACTAAGATAAGCCAAAATCGCAAGGGCGAGCAATTGATGGTGGATGAGCAGGCCAGAATTGCCCTCGCCATCTGCAACAGCGAGCCTTTTATGTGGCTGATGGTTGGATCTAATCACACAGAAATGCAACTGGACGCAATCAGGCCAGCGTGGAAAGCCTTTAGAGAAGCGGGCGGTGGCTGGGGAAGGTGATAGTGCTGACCTGGATTCGCCACATATTCCGTAGGCAGAAGCCGTGCGGCTGCTATGTCGGAGAAAAGTGTTCGGAAGATCGTCTCGGTTATGAGAATAATCCCGGGCCAGTATCAAATGGATTAGATTGGTGGATGGATCGTAATGACTGAGCGTGAGCAATTGATCGCATGGCTAGATCGCTGTGACATTCCGTATTGGGACTTTGTTAGCGCCTGGGAGCCGAGAAGTCGTATTCTCGTTGGCGATCCATACTTCCGGCCCGATAGCGATTGGAAGCACACTTCGGGCATTCCTGAAAAGGTTAAGGGCTATGCATCGTTCTTCACAGAGTTTGTTTTCGATAATAACGGTGTTCTGCTAGAAATGGGCGCCTGGGAATGACTATTAATCTTGGTGGAGTCTATAAGACATTCCTTATCGGTGGACCTAAAAACGGCCGGGTCTGCTATACAAGCCTTAAAATGCCTAAGTCATTCGTCTATAATGTGGCCAGTGTGCCGAGGCTGAGTGCTGTCACATCTATCGGACCAAACGCTTTCGGTCTGAGCCTGGATGACACCTTTAAATTTAAGCAGGTCACCTATAACCCGATGCGCTTTTCCTGGCCCAACCATGCGTCGTGCCAGTGGCAGGATTATCTGGTGATGGTCTACAGCCGGGCCAGGGATATCACCGAAAATCGCACACTGGAAAGGCTGGTCAGATCGGGCCGGATAAAGCCATTCGCAATCACCAACTTTGAGGACTATCCTAAGGTATAATTGATATATGACCGCAGTTGTCGGCTTGATGCACGATGGACACGTTTACATAGGGGCCGACAGCGCCGCTACAGAATTGTCTGGCTACAACAGCCGCCCCACGGTCATCCCTAAAGTTTTCAGCCGTGACAATTACGTGGTGGGCTTCTCAGGGTCATTCAGGGCAGGACAAATCCTGCGCCACCACCTTGATCTGCCACCAATTCCTGAAAAATTGCAGAAGCATGCTTTTCAACCCAAAATCGCAGAAGAATTCTTCGTCAAATTCTTCATAGAATCGGTCAAACATGCGTTCTCCGTCTATGGGTTTGAGAACACCGAGGACGACGCCTGTTTCTTTTTAGTCGGTGTGGGTGGGACATTGGTGACAATAGAATCAGACTTTCAGGTAGGCATCTATGACGACTATGCCTCGGTAGGAACAGGGTCAGCATATGCATTGGGAAGTCTGTATTCAACCCCGGGCCGGGAGCCTGAGCAAAGAATTAATCTTGCTTTAGAGGCTGCATCAATGTATAATGCCACTGTAGCACCACCATTCCATATTGAAAGGACGTGACCCTGATGGCAGTAACCAAGTACATGAATGGATCTAACGAGGCTAAGTTCGTTGGATCGAAGCAGCGTATCTGGATTGACACCGTAACGGGTAAGACACTGACGGACGCCGAGGTTGCGGCCCTGACTGTTTCAACCATTGCTGGTTGATCTGTGTTCTGCGAAAGGCGCGTGAGCGGCCGGGGCCGGTAGCGAGAGCAATTGTCGTTACCGGCCCTAGTTGTATCTATAGATAGTAAATGGGGCGGTAGGTGACAATGGTATGTAAAGATAACATAAGAGGTCTAATGTCATGTATATGGAACATCACGCCAAAAAAGATCACCAGATCATATAGATTAACATCGTTAACTTAACATCGTTAACTTAACATGTGTAATAAAGCAATAATTCATAACCTTCGTAAATAGACGAAAACACACGCAAACATAGGCAAACTGCATCAAACTTAGGCAATAATGGGCTAGAACTGGCTAGAAATAGCCAAAACGTCCGATAAACGGTGAATATGGCAATGTTGGACAAGAATCAGATGGGGCCGGATGCAAGAGAACATCCCTTGTTACTCTATACAGTAATGTAGTATACAACTAGGGGGTAGTCATACTCCCGCCCCGGGATGACTATACAACTAGAAGGAAACACCATCATCTATGTAAGAATCTATCCAGATACACATAAATAGACATAAATATAGCGGGCCAGAGGCCCGCGCAGGTTTTCAGCAACAATTTGTAGCCTTCGTAAATGAAGATTGATTCGGACATATTGGATTAACAGGATATTTCGGCAAAAATTCGGGGCCTTCGTAAATGAAATCGTAAACGGACATTTCGGGTATAAAAGACATTTTTCGCGGGGTATGCTCTTACCCCGCAGGTTGGGGTTTGTCAACCCCAAACCGCAGGATCAGACTGACTCCTTGATCTCATCCACAAGATCACTGACCATTTCATCAATGTTCATCAGGTCATCAGTAAACGGGATGAGTTGGGTGCTGGTGATGTTGTGCAGCGAGGCCAGTTGTACCTGAATAGAATTCAGGTACTCGTCAGCGGTTGCCATGATGCTCCTAAGAATGTAGAGGGGGCGGGATGTTTGGTTATCTACTTGGCGAAGGCCTTGATTAGCAGCCCCGCCCCCTGTTATGGATTGGTAACGGCTTCCTCGCGCCACGCCAGAAACAGGTCAACGTCTGCCTGACTCGGCTCACCATTGACGTATCGCTTCATGGCGTACACGACTGGAAGGGGAACAGCGGTGGGGTATCGACGGCTGAAGTCGAGCCACATTCGCACGGAACGGTCCATCTCATCTGGTGTCATAGCCATAGTCTAGCGTACCCGGGCGTCCCTGTCAATGAAATCCAGCAGAGCGTTTCGCATCGACCGGGCCGACAGCACCCAATCGCGGGTATCCTTGTCGAAATCGCCAGTGTCAGCCTTGATCGCAGCCATCTCGATAATCGCAGACGCCATCGCAATAGCGTCGTTGACATCGCCGTCGTTCATCAGCAGCAGGGCGAAGTGGTGACGGCTATAGTCACGCTGGTTCTGCATCTCCTTGATTACACGGACAGCCTTCATTTCTGGTGTAAGGGCGGAACGCGCCATAGATCCTCCTAGGTAGAGAGGACCACCCTATCAGACGGGCGCAAGTTCGTCAACCCTGCCGGGGCATGCGGGCCAGACTTGCACTCACAATACTGGACCCTCTCAGCACACCTCTGGCAGTCGCCAAACTCTACAGTCAAACCGTCATCGGTGGTCCCGAGCATGCATGTATAACTACGCATGATCTTGGAAGGCTTGATGAGAGAGGCCCTAACCTGCTCCCTCGCGGCTGGCAGGTTAGGGCGCCTAGGCGCAGGCTCCTCGTCAGTCTCAGGCTTGACAGCCTTCTCAGGCTTCACGGGCTCATCGAACACGACGCCCTCGGCCTCAGCAGCAGCCAGCGCGGCACGCGCCTCGACGCTGAAACGGCCACGGCCCGGCTTCGCCAGACCCTTCTCGACCAGATACTCTCGCTTTGTTGCCATGGGGTTTCCTTTCGGTAGGTATGACTATGCCCCCAGGGTATCAGCCTGGGGGCAGGGAGTCAAGGGTTTTTCAGGCCCCCGTGACCTCGGCAGGCTCGGGGGTCACGCCCAGGATGCTGTCAGCGACAGCCTCGCCCACGCTCGCGGCGTAGCGACCACGAGTGCCGAAGCCCTCGGTGATGCCCAGGCCGGTCGCCAGGACGCGGAGGGTGGCGGGGTTCTTGTCCAGGTAGAACAGGACGGCCTCACGGGTGTCGGCCTTGCCCTTACCCAGCGTCAGGCCAGCGGCCTTGGCGTACTCGCGGGCGAGGGGGACGGTGACGGTGCTGAGAACGAAGGTCATGGTATCCTCTTTCTGTCGGGGAAGCGGGGTGCTTCCTTCTTGTTGGTACTACTCTATCGGATTCGGGGCCGGTGGTCAAGCACTTTCTCTGACTACTTTCTGTAACCGGCCTCTCTGTTCTCTTGTATGACTAGAGCATAGCAGCAACCTCCGACACACGTCAATAGAATTTCGGTGACTTCGTAAATGCTTCGTAAAAGGGTTGACCGGCGAGAATCGCGGGACAAGGCTTTTATCCCGCAAAACGGGAATGTCAAGCCTTTTTCAAATGCAGAAAGGGCAGGCCCGAAGGCCTGCCCAATCTGAGAGTCAGGGCTCAGAAAGCCTTGACAAGATCGAAAAGGTCCTGCTTCTGAGTCTCCGTGTTCAGGTCGAAACCCGAAGCGGAAATCAGGACACCCTCGACGTTACCGGCCCGAGGCTTCCTGTACCAATCCAGGCGCTCGGTCAGGGCGTTGTAAGCGCCCCACTTCGTCCCACGAACGTTCGCGTTCGTGTCGGGACCATCGGCCATGCCGAGGTAGATCGCTTCGATGAGGTCGATCTTCGCCTCGTGCTTCTTCTTCGCGCCCTTCGCGTCCTTCTCGGGCTCGGGGTAGGCGAGGGCGACGATCTTGTCGAAATCGGCCTTCGTGATTTCGGCCTCGATGAGAGCATTCGCCTCCTTGGCAAACTCGTCCTGATAGGCAAACGAGATAGCCAGCGCCTCGCGGGCGGCAGCGATGTTGCCCTCCATCTTGGACGAGTGCTTGATGGAGAACTTCTGCTTGACACCACGCAGCGCCATGCCGAGGGTGTTCGCGCAAACCACGCGAACGTTCGTGTTCGATGCCTGCACGGCCAGGCTACCGTCGTGAGACGTGCTGACGAGCAGGTACTTGTTGATCGTGTCGGCACGGCCCTTGGGGTCGAGCACGATGGAATCCTCGAAAGCGAGGGAACCGAAAACCTGGGTGCCATTCTTGATGGACCCGGCAGTCTCCCAGCGACCGCCGCCGTCGAGCAGTGAGTCACCGAAGCCGAACATTTCCTCGTTCTGGAAAACGGCGTAACGACCGCCGACGATGGAAAGCACGCCCTGGCCACCGTCCGGGTTGTCGCGGATGATGACCTTGTAGTCCTTGGCGTAGGAGTCGAAATCGAGAACGTCGGGAAGGGCAACCTCTCGCACGTTCCAGTTGTCGAGGTGCGCGAGCCGCAGCATATCGGCCGTGGTCACAACCTCATCGTTGTCGAACACGGTACCCAGGCCATGCCAGGCCGGGACTGCACGGGAAGCGAACGCGGAACCGAAGGAGAAGGTTTCGACTGCTGCGGACATGTGGTGCCTCTTTCTCTAGGTGGTAGTGCAAGACTACACGATGATCGGGGCTGTGTCTAGAGTTTCTGAGGAATCTGGCGAAAAAATATTCGTCCCGTAAAAGGCTTGACAAGCAGCCTTTGCGGGGCAAAGGCTTGGCCCGCAAAGCGGGCCGGTGGTAGGCGCACGGGGAATCGAACCCCGGAATGCTGGGTAAGAGCCAGCGGTTATACCACTTTACTATACGCCCTTGTGTTACAAGCGCTATCGACGGGGATCGGACCCGCCTATCCTAGATTGACAATCTAGCGGACACACCAGCATCCTCCGATAGCATGTGCATGACATTAACTATATGATAGGACCAACGGCCTATAGAGGTTGTCATGCTGTACCCCGCACGGGACGAGAGATTCGAACTCTCGCGCTAGAGTTTTGGAGGCTCTGCGACTCAACCTACGCTATCCCGCTTATTGCCTCCGAAGAGGCTTAAATTGCTAATATTGCAAAAATCTATTTTTTCTGTTCCACGTTCTGATTCCGTGGCATGTGCCGCAAACCACTTCACATTTAGATATTTCTTCCCAAAGTTTTTTGTCCTGCCCCATTAGGGTAGCGACGTTGTATTCCTTGTCATTCGAAATGTGATCAAACTCTAGCCCTGCGTGGTGAGTGTTGTACCCACAATCGGTACATCCCTTCGCTACTTTATACTCCTGAACAAGTTTTCTGTTTTTGTCCCTGCGAGCACGGGACCAATCTTTCATGTATTGCTTACGCTGCTCGCTGTCTTTATATCCCATGGTTCTATTGTACCATGAACGTGACCCTACAGGGGATCGAACCCTGTCCCTAGGTGTGAAAAACCTAGATCCTAACCAATAGACGATAGGGCCATGCGTTCCCGATTTCTCGTCGATAGGGTCCTCGGGAAACGTGCCGCACGAGGGATTCGAACCCCCAAAGAGGTGGTTTACAGCCACGCTTGCTCAACCTGCGCTGTACGGCATTTCTACCTGGCCCGGTCCCATCGGATGCGGGCCGGTAGAAGTCTTATGGTAACACACACGCTATGGAGTTGTCAACCGGAACCCTCTCGGGCTTACCGCTTGCCGACGATGACCAGGGTCACCGGAGCGGTCTGGTTGGTGGCACCGACCAGGGTGCCGTCCTCGTTGCGGACAACAGCCTTGACGACCGCGCCCTTGCGGGTGGCCCACGTCTCGGTACGAACGATCATGGTCTGACCTCTTTCTGGTTGGTTGTTACTGGAAGTCTAGCAGGATGAAGCGGGTTGGTCAAGCCTTTTCCTCGACCTTTGCGCGGTTCTTCGACGCGAGGTAGGCGAGGTAGTCCTTGATCGACTGGCCCCGCTTCGCAGCCTTGCGGGCGAGGGTGGCGTCGCTGTAGCCGAACGTGGTCATGATTTCCCTTTCGGTTGTGAACAGAAGATCACGGCAAAGGTGGGCGGGGGAAACCTAGAAAAACGGGGAGTTGTGATCGTCAATCCGTCGTCCACCCTGGGCGTTCTAGGTCTTTCGTGGGGGTGACTAAATCCCTTGTCCGTCGATGCCCACCCTTGCTGTCATCCTCTGTTCTCTTGTGTCTAAAGACTACCATGCAGGTCCGACAGTCGTCAACCGTTTCTGTAGATTCCGGCGAAAATAAATATCTTCGTAAAAGGGTTGACAGAATCCTTTGCGGGATAAAGGATTGCCCCGCAACCATAGCCGAAGCCATGGTTACAGAGAGTTACTTCTTCTTCTTCGGGATGTGTGTGTTCTGACGGACACGGGTGATGTTGACGTGGAATCCACGCTCGCGGGGAGACTTGGATTCGGGAAATGCGTCCATGATGCGCTGACGCACGGTTTCCTCATCTTCCTCCCACACCCAGAGTTCCACGAATGCGGTGAAGCCTTCCATTAGACTTCCTCTCCGTGCAGGCGACGAATCTCCCACACCAATTCGATGATCATGTGACCGTAGACCTCGGTGGACGCCCCGCCAGAGATTACGTCTACTGCAATTTCTTCGTAGTCGGTGAGGGGGATTGACTCGTTGACCATGATCGGGTCAGGCATCACAGCACCTTCATATTTCGAACGAGGGTTGTGGGGGAGAGGAACGACGCCACGATTTGCAGCAATTCCTCGTTATCCTCCCCGAACAGGGAGACTGGCTCCCACTCATCGAGGGAGTGGGATTTGAAATCGAAGATCATGAAAGGCATCAGTCCTCCAAGAGTGCCGGGTCACCGATGTAGAACAGACCCGATCCGTTGTTGTCCAGCCACTCATCGAGGGCCTGGTGGATGAATGCGCGGTACTCGGTGGCCTCCGAGAGTGGCACGTCGATGACGTAGCAGATATCGGAGTGGACCGACTCGCCCTTGTAGTTGGTGTACTCGATTTCCGAGCAGATGTGTTGTCCCATAACCACACTCTATCCGATCTGGGTCTGTCTGTCCATAGATTTCTGGCGAATATTTTTGCTGTCGTAAAAGGTTGACAGGATGCTTTTGGCGGGATAAAAGCATGCCCCGCAGGGCCATGCTTGTCAACCCTCCCAATAGATAAGCATGAGGAATAGAATTGCGATAATGGCGAGGATGCCGAATGTCATTCGCACGACATTATCGCTTTGTGGTGGAGAAAAGCACGGACTTTCGGCCATTCACGCAAAGGCCACACCGAATGCACGCCGAGCCCTTTTCGCTGATAAGGGCAATGGCCTTGTTGTTCTCGGGGCACCGGACGGCGTTAGGGAATTCGACCTTTCCATCGGCAAATGTCGTGTCGACATATGCGACGTTGATCCCGCGCATTTCCGCCACCCGCGCAATTGCGATATTGTCACGGTCACCGGAGAAATACAGACCGAGATTCGCAAAACGCTTTTCTGACAGAATGACGGCAGACGAGAATACGCGCGTGTAAACCCAGAATTGGATATCGGGGTTATAGGCTATAACGTCCGCCCATGCGCGCGTGTAATCGGGAGAGAAAAAGTCCCCATCCCAATGGATGCGGAATGCCTTTACGGCACCACGCTTATCGCATTCCGCCCGAAATTCCTTGATCATGGACGAAAGCATAAGCGCCATTTCGTCGCGGGTAGCGCCATTCAGCGCCTCGAAATTGCGCGTGAGGACATTACGCACGCCCTTGTAGACCTTTTCCAATTTGCCAGCGTAGCAAATGCGCGAGCAGAAATCGGTAGCGCCAGGGCAGGAGAATTCACGCCCGGCAGGCAAACCGAACGAATTGGCAATAACGGGAGTCTTGCCATTGGGGGAGACGGCGTTAGTGACCTTACGGTCGCGGGACCGGATGAGTGTCTGTGTCATGAGACTACCTTAGCGTAGGCGGGATGAGTCTGTCAAGCATTTTCTAGTTTTTTTCGTTCGCGCCATGCGCGGTTTATGTCCGAATTATACCGTTTGCACTTTTCACACCTACACCGATGCTTTCGGTATGCCGTCGATGATCCGTGAATAATTGGGCGGGAGCGCTCAGAATTAGTTTTTTGTCGGTGACACTTTTTACATAGCAATTGGCATTTATCTAATTCTTTTACTAGTCGCTCCCATGAATAATTTATTTTTTGTGACACAACAAATAATTTTGAGACAGGATCTATATGATCAAACTCTAGATTAGTTGTTGATCCACAATTTGCACACTCTCCTCCAAGATATTTGAGGGCGCGTACCCTATTTCTATTCCTATACTTTTGGTGATCTATCATGACACCATTATAGCATAGTTATAGTCCTTGCGCGGTCAAGAGTAATCAGGAGCATACTTCGGCTTACGCTTGTACACCTTTCCACTAGGGATATGCGTAGCCGCATTGCTGCGACGCAATTCCTGAATCCGCTTGACATCGGCGCGGGGAGTGTAGGGCTTTTGTGTCTGTGCTCGCTTAGTCATGGCTTCACCATACCACGGGGGTCCGACAGGTGTCAACAAAATTCCAGCGAAAATATTTGTTTTCGTAAGGGGTTGACACCGCAAGATTTGCGGGATAGGTACTTACCCCGCAGGGTCTTACTTTACCACCTTCCGCCAGTAGTAAAAATGGAGTCCAGTGGGTGTCCAGACAATCTGCCGAAGGACCAGCCTGTCCGCAAACGTGAGAGCATCGATTTCATCGAATGTCCATTCTGTGATGATGGGGCCTGTGGTGATGAAGTAACGGTCAGACATTAGCAGTCTCCCTGACGGCCGGGCGAAGGTGGAGCGGTGTGGCATCGGCGCCGAAAGAGCCACAGTCGATGATGACAAGGTGGTCATCGAACCAGCGCCAGTTCGCGTAGAACAAGTCAGACCAACCGGAGTTACAGAAAACGTCCCTGATGTAGCCGTCAATGCGGAACGGGGTGGTATGGTCATTGCCGTAGTAAGCCATGGCAACAACTGTGTCGATTCCGCTGCCGTCTGCACGACTGAAATCGTAGGCCGTGACCTCGGGAATCTCGACATCGAACGGGATATCGGGGTGCTGGTGGATTCCGGCAAGCCTGCCGCACGCCTGAATCTCGGACACGTTGGACCACGCATCGGCCTCGCCCTGCCACAGAATGTCGATCTTGTAGACAACCTGGCTCGGGACGTGGAGAACGACCTTGCGACGACTGCCGACGCCGACCATCTCAAAATCGGCCCGGCCGGGGAATTCCAGGTAGGAACGAGTAAACGTCAGAGCCTTCTCGGCGTTCTCGCGGTTCCCAATGGTCATGGTGTGCTCCCTGTTCGTTGGTAGTCTCAGACTACAGGATCATGGGTGAGGCTGTCAACAGAAAGCCAGCGAAAAAATAATCTTTCGTAACTGTTGACAAGGATGGTTCTGCGGGCTAAGAACTTACCCCGCCGAAGCGGGTCAGTCCATGATGACTGACAGAATGGCTGCACCTATGAAAATCCACATGAGCAGCGTGAGAACATGCCCGATGAATTCCATTACTTTGCCCCCTTCGGACGGTGGGTGTTCTGAACGATCTTGACGATGTGAGCATGGGCGCTCGGAATGCCTGGCCGGTCAGGCTCAGGGAACGACGCCTTGATGAAATCCCGAAACTCCTGCTCGGTGTCGAACCATGCCCACAACTCCACATGAGCAGTGAATCCCTCAGCCATTTCACACCTCCACGGCGAACTTGCGGGGACCACGGACCTTACGCTCAGCCTCGGTATAGCCGCCGAAGATGCCGTCCGCGAGAACCAGATTTCCGTCAAGGTTGGTGTAGAAACCCTGAGACTCGCAGAACTCGGCAAGGCGGTTGGGGCACGCGGAGCAGAACTCCTCGGTGAATCGGTCAATCGTGCCCGCGCTGCGGTTGGTCCGGCGCTTGTCAATCTTCGCCTGGTACTCCTTGCCCTCGGGGCTCTCGGGGTCGAGGCCAGCAGCCTCGGGGGAGCAGGGGGCGATGGTGAGGAACAGGTTTGCCATGATCTTGCCTTCCGTTTGTGTAGTCACACTCTAGCAGATGGGTCCGACAGATCAGAACTCGGGGTCATCCATGTACCCGGCCTCGCGGGGGTCGCCCAGGTAGAACACGCCGGTTCCGCCGCCCTGGGTCAGCCACTCATCGAAGAACAGCCGCGCGGTGTGCTTGCCCTCATCGGTCGAGAGGTCGAGGCACACGTCGGAGTGGATCAGGTCGCCCATGGGGCCGGTGTACTGGATCTCACCGTAGGTCTGGCCGGGGTGCTCGGTGCAGGTCATTTCTTGCTCCTTTTCGTCTAGGCCTAGACTAGCAGACAGGTCCGACGCATCGGGGCATTTCAGCAACTTTTCCGGTGTGACGTAAACCACACCGTAAACGGTTGACATTCAGAACTGCGGGACAAATGCTTTTACCCCGCGCCCCCGACGACTACTCAGAGTAACCGGGGACGCGGATAACGGGAATCCCTTCCGATTCCCACAGGTCGATAACGTGCGGGTTGTCATCGAATGCGAGCACAGGCACGAAACCAAGATCACGAATCCTGTTGAGGATATCCTTCTTGACCTCAAAGTCGGGCCGGTGATCCCTGTCAGGACGCATGAACATCATATCGCTAGGCACACCATTCAGGGCAAGCCACATGGCGGTTTGATTCCTGAATCGCGCCCCGCGAGCGGTGACGATGATCACGGCAAAACCCTGATTGTGGACCTCATGGGCAGCACGCACGACCCAATCATGGGCGGGAACGTTGACAGAATCCTCATGGAAAGCCGTGAAGTTCTTGCTGCGGCTAGGAGGCATGGGGATGATGTGATGACGGATGCTCGACACGTCGGCAAGCGTGCCATCCATATCGAAAATCACCGCTTGACGCATCAGTCGTCACCCCCTCCATTACGAATCCAGCATCCGAAGCAGTTGTCGTTGTATTCGTCGTGCTCCGAGCATCCGACCCACTCGTCGCGGGGACGGAGGTTTTCGCAGGTGTTCTGGTGACCCATGATCTTGCCTTTCTGTTACCCTCAGGGTATCAGAGGGGTCCGACACATGCCAGGGATTCAGCGAAAAAAATAGTTGCTCGTAACCCTTGACATCCGCCGGGCTGCGGGATAAAGACCTTACCCCGCCTACCCCTCCAACATGTGCAGATTGCGATTGACATATGCCCACGCCTCGGCATTTACCTCGTCGTCATAGTACGGGTCGAATGTGCTGACGTGGAATCCGCCTGCGAGGAATGGCGACAATTCCCACACATAGTTGACGAATGCCTGGCCCTGACGTTCGCCCGGGTGATTCAGGCAATAGCGCACAAAGCCCTGGGCGAATTCAGAGAGAGTCATGCCTTTTCTCCTTCGAAACGGGTGGCGAGGCGAGAGCAATTCATGATTTCGGTGCCCGTGGTCGGCTCGCCCCGATATGTCGTGTCCAATTGGACAGTGTGCCAGGCGTTGCAGTAAGGGCCGCAGCCCTCATCGGTGGCAACGGCGATAATCACGCCCCGGTCAAGGTTGTTGGTGAAAACACGCATTCCCACGGCGGGAATTTCGCCGGAAGCGAGACGGTGAACAGTCATCGGTTGCTCTCCTCAGAATTCATGGCGTCCATCCACTCGACGGGAGGCTGAGGGTTCCACATCAGCCACTCATCCGGGCTCATGCCAGTCCAGACAATCTCGCGCATCATCAGAAATCGATCCCCTTGTTGTGAAGCGCCAGGATGACCTCGGCCTGCGTGACAGGATCGGCCAGCGTGTCCGGGACGAGCAGGTTAAACTCGGCCTCGGGCGGGTAGTCTGCCCACATTTCCGAGCCGAGGGGGGTGACCTTGTACCAAAGGCCGTTCAGCATGCTCTCGATCTTGATGGTCATGATTGCACCACAGGCGCCCATGACCTCGCAGACCTCAGGGCACTCACCGATGGGGGTGCGGACGATGCGGTCGACGCTTTCGATTGCCATTTCTCTCTCCTTCGTTACCCTCAGGCTAGCAGACACCGCCGACACAACGCCACTCGGGAATCGGTCAAAACGGACATAGCGGACTAGTTATTTCGGGTGATATTTTTTGGTCCTCGTAACCTATTGACAAACGGGACTGCGGGACAAAGACTTTACCCCGCCCGACCCCGAAGGGCCGGGCTGAGGTCAGGCCTTTGGGTGGTCTGTGCTTCCACAACACATGCAGAACCACGGACCCCCGTCGCCGGGGCGCCAGGTCTGCTCCTTCCAGCCCGAGAAGTCGCAGAGCACAGCAGGACCGTAGGAAGGCATCGTGATCATCATGAGAAAAGACTATCAGGCCTTGGCATAAGAGTCAAGCATTTTCGGGGAAAATTTTATCTCGTCGTATACCTTGACATTTTGTGATTCGCGGGCTAAAGACTTTACCCCGCGTGGCCCCGAAGGGCCACGCCAGGGATCATCCCCAATTGCCGTCGCAGTCCCAGGCCACGTCGGGCTCGATGTCAGGCACCCAGGAGTCGTCACCCCAGCCGATGCTGTCCATCTGGGAGTCGAACTCCTGCGCGAACGACATTTCGGGCTCGTCGTCCAGCCACGCGAGGTCGGGGTCGTAGGTCGGGTCCTCATCGAACTCGTAGGCCTCGGGGGTGTCGAGGGCGGCGGTGTCGAGAAGGCTGTAGTCGATCATTTCGTGCTCCCTTGTTGTCGGTAGTGCAAGACTAGCGGCTGGGTCCGACAGATGTCAACCCGATTCTGGGATTTTTCGGCGAAATATTTAATGGCTCGTAAGTTGACATCTTGGGCTCGCGGGGGAAAGACTTTACCCCGCACGCGAAAAGCCTTGTGGCACAAGGGTTTTCGGGGTTCTGCCTGATTTGTTGTTCTGAGCAACAAACTAGGCGCTGTGCCCGAAAACCATTGCAGCACAAGGGTTTTCAGTAGGCGATGGACAGGGCCAGCACAAGGGCCACGATGCCGAGGATGATCACAGCGACGGGCTCCCTGCCGCGAGCGCGGCCAGCACGTCGGGGGTGAACACGGCGCAGGCCTCGGGCACGTAGGCCTCGATGGTCAGCACGTCATGGGTGAGCAGCATGTCGAACATGTGTTCGAAGGTGACGATGCTCGACCCAAAGCCGGTGCGAGAGCGGCTGTCTGTGTAGGTGATGAGAAACATGGTCCCTTTCCTTTCTCTCTAACTACACTGTAGCGTAGGGGTCCGACACAACGGCGTAGGTGGTACGCTGCTGCAACGGCATGCCCCCAGGGTGGCGGCTGACGGTAACGGTGGTGCATGCGACACGCTTGCCACAGGCACAGTCGAACGTGCGGACGACA
>OFRB01000202.1_pt1 | contig 15488 bp, 17 predicted proteins | sample 1543021 | NCBI WGS metagenome assembly OFRB01 (sample SAMN07774230, study PRJEB24372) | wastewater metagenome | isolation source: Exp Tend CN 0WW | collected 2016-02
TTGCCGTAACTTTGCCGTAACACAAGTGTAACAAGTGTAACACCCCACAAACCACTGCCTATTTACAGATATTGGCTCATCCAACGATCTGACAAAAAATCAGATCTTTGAAAGTATCGGAATTGAAATCTCGAAATTACCTCCTTTTTCTTAGGCGGCCCGAAATGCAAAAAAACTCTCAATCTGGGCTTCTACCTAAGCGAGGAAAAATCCTCGCTTAGATTGCTTGGCCGGCCGGCCTAATTTTGCCACATAGCCAAACAAAATCCTATTCTTCAAATTTGAAGAATATTCAGGGGTAACTGCCAGTTACCCCTGGCAGCTGAGTCTGCCGATGAAAAATCCTCAATAAAAATCCAGTAATCGCCGCCGCCAAACCACAACACACCTATTAACATTTTTACCGGCCCGCCAGCCTTACCGCCAGCGCAATTATTCTGACCGAGCCGGCCGCCATTCGCCAACCCACTATCAGATGGGTTTAAAAATAAGTTCCTCTTCAAATTTGAAGAGGAACTGACAGGGTCCATTTTTTGGGTCCTGTCTCTGAAATTTTGGCCGGGCTTTTCTGATACAGCGGTCAACAACATCACACCTATTAACATCTTATCCAAATTCCTAGTTCGGCTGCCACTTTATTTTTTTTGCCCAACATCTCACAATTTGACCCAGCTTCGCCTATTGGCATTTGCCAAAAAAAGTTGCGTCCCAGATTTAGTCTAATTTCACTCTTAGGATGCCATGGTGCGAGCCCTGAGTGATTTTAAAAAAAAGCTTGTTTTCAAACCTATTTGCCCTTATTTATTTTTCCTTCTTAATAAATTCTCTGTGTCTTTATATACGCAAAGCACATTCGCAAGTAACGTAATAATCCCATGGCCAAACAACCATCAGGCATTGACGGCGTTGTTCAGCTGCTTGATGATCCAGCTAAATTCGACTTAATTAAGACGAATTTGAAGACAACGAGCAGCCTAACTGACAATGATAAGAAAATTTATTCGGCCCTTTGGAATCAATTCGGTAAAGCATTCCCAGGTCAACAAGGAAAGCTGTCCTGGGTTGTTAACAACCACCTTGAGCTTATTGACTTTATTAAAGAGAATTACACGAATGGCAACACACTTCGCAATAAGCTTGAAGGGCTTGCGCATATGCTCTTAGCTGCCGATAAACACAAGTTCAAAGAAACAGCACGGCGCTTGTTTAATGATACTTTAGTCATGCAAAAGAAGCTTGATCGTGAGCGAGATGAATCGATTTTGCCGGACAAAGAAATCGCAAAATTTGTTCCCTATCCTTATTTGATGGCCAAATTTAACGAACTAACGCAATACCGAATCGCCAATCGAAAGGACATCAAGCTCAATATTTACCATTTGTTAATAGCGCTGAATGTGCTGATTCCGCCATTGCGGCGAAACTGGGCCCAGATGGAAGTATGGCCGCCTCGCCGTAAAAATGGAAGATTGGTGCATGAAATCACCTCGGAAGCTATGAAACAAGAGCCGCCAGAAAATGGTACCAATTATTTGTGGGAGCAAGCGCCAGGCGATTTTGTAATTATTCTTAACACAGATAAAGTGGAAAATGCACGCAAATCAAAAGGGCTCGAACGCCAACATATTCGAATTGCAGACGATATTTCGAATGTAACAAGTGGGGACGATTTGAACAAATGGCTCTCTCTCTCTCTCGAAGATCTGCCTCGTAATTATGTTTTGATTGGTGTTAAAACGCAGGATTCGGCGATGGGAAATACGAGCTACGATAAGGCATTAGCAATGATGTTTTATCCTCGCAATCCAACTCAAAATGTATTACGCAAGGCCTATGACAATTTTTGGTACGATCAAAAATTGACGGCCAACCAAAAGAAAGAGATTGCTTTTAGGATGCGCCATACTCCATCTGTGGCCATGACAAGCTATCTCAAAGTCAACGTTCCACGCCAGATTTCTGACTGGGATCCCGCAAAACAATATCCGGCCAACGCGTTAACAGCGCCGCCAAATATCAATCTCCCGCCTGTTGGCCAACAATTCGAAGCAGAGGAAGATGCCCAAGAAGAAGAAAAAGTGCCAGCCCAAAAACCAGAACCGGCCCCAGAACCGGTCCCAACACAAGAAATTAAAGAGGCCAAATCAGCGCCAGTTCGTGAGCCAACTTGCCCAACTCGCCCAACTCGCCAACCTTTTAACTATGTTCAATATTCACGTGATTATAGGCTCATGCACAACCACGATATTAACAGAAAACAGGCAATTAATTACGAAAATAACAAGGAAAAAATTCTGTGTAGGCAAATTCTCGGCCGCCTCAATAAAAGCCAAACATCGAAGCCGATGAACAAAACGGTAGAGAAATACATGCTCTATCAAGAACGGCCAGATGGCCCATGGCTCTCGCATATGTTTGATGGTGAATAGGCGATGCGGCTGCCCCAAGAAAAGCTAGGCCAAACATGTAACTCAAAAATTTTTTGCCTCGCCCATATACTTATTCTGACAGAGCCCCACACATCACATATTTACAAATGCTACATAGGCGGCCAAAACGTGTTGTAAATTCAAGGTCGGCCGTTCGCACAATTATTTACCCTGTGCAGGCAGTCGAAGTGCGAACAGAAGAAACGCCAAAAAATGAAATCCTTGAGCCATTGCCAGTACGTAAGCGGCTGCCCGGCGATCGGCTGCTCAAGCAAATGGCCAAGCAACGTCAAAAGCAAAAGGAAAAACGGCAAGCCCAAGCCATTGACGAGGATGCGGTAAATACGGCGCTGACTAATATTATGCATGATTTAGGCCTTGGCGATGACACTAACTGGTAGTAATAATATCAGCTTTGTAATTAGGGTTAAATGCAAATTCTTTTTTTTCTGACTTAGTGAACACTTCCAATAATTTTGCAGGTTCTTTGATGTAATCCTGGAGTTGAAAATGGTCGCCAAATGCTGATTTTTCTATGCAATATTGCATGCCAATTGCTGTTTTGTCCCATTTATTTCTAATAGAAAATGTGTGAGCAGCAAAATCCCGTGCTGCCTCTGGACTCTTGCTGATGAACTTAGGTCCTAATTTTGTGACTTGCTTGCTGCCTGAAATGAGAGCAACTGAATCTCTCCAAACCTTCCCATCTTCCTCGGTAAATCCAGATGGATAAATACTTCGCATTAAAAAGAAAAACTTGTTAGCGGTTTCATTTGCTTTAATCTTAACTATTGTGCCTCCAGGCCCCGCTGGCTGCATGTCACCAATGTAATCCTGAACTGTTGGTCCAGTTGCTGATATTGTTGTTGTAGGACTGCCAGGAGGTGTACCCAGCGTGCCCGAAGGAGTGGGCGGGGTGGTATGTATAGTCATAGGTTTCAATGGAGGTGTCGATGAGCCTGACATTGGCACCAACCCTGACATTCCTCCTGGCGTTGCAGGAACGCCAGTTGTTGCTACAGATGGCGATGCAATTGCCGGCGATGCAATTGTCGGCGATGTTGTTGCTGTAGATGTTGTTGCAATTGCCGGCGATGTTGTTGATGTAGATGTTGTTGCTGCAGATGTTGTTGATGGCGGTGCAATTGCCGTAGATGTTGTTGATGGCAGTGCAATTGCCGTAGATGTTGTTGCTGCAGATGTTGTTGGCATAGGGGCGGCTGGAGCTACATATGCAGGAGCGTAAATAGCCAAATTATCTATTTTATTCGAATTCTCTGTAATTTCTCTCAAAATTTTGTCACGAATAATTGTCTCACTGTGCGTTAGGCTTCTGGTTGCCGCTATCGCCTCAAGCTGATCCAAACTATTAACTCGGCGAGCCCACCAATCTTTGACTCCCGGATTTATTGTAGTCAGCACAAACGAACGTGCAATATCCAAAATACTCTTTTTAGGTTCAATTGCGCCACCAGTAGTGGTTGCAACCACTTCCTTAATTGCCGCTGAATGTGAATATGACTTGTCGGCAGCCTCAACTCGCCTATTGACACTTGGCAGCTCTTTAAAAGTATTCGCATTTTTTGGCATAATTTGCCAATGGTCAGCAGGTCCTTTCAGGTTATTCCACGCATCCATTTTAACAATTGGTGATGGCCATTTTAGGCCAGGCGTGGCCATCGTAATATGTCGTTTTGCGCCCAGCATCGTTGGCACGATTGGCCGATTATAAGCCGCTGGCTCAGCCAAAATTGGTGATTTATTTAGAGCTGGCCGATGTGGCGGAGCAGTATAGCCGCTGGGATAAATTCCAAGGCCGCCAACACATAATCCAGCCATGTATTTACAAACAAGCGATGTTGTAAATAGGTGGGTGTATATTTATCCGGCCAAACAAAATATCCAACAGAATATAACTAAGTCAGAATGAATGTAGATGAGTTGCTTACTGATTTGACGGAAGAGAAGCAGGTGAAACAAAGGAAAAAAAAGAAGCTCTTAATGCCTCCCAAAGCAATCATGCCAATTAAAAATGCTGATAAGGTTGGCGTTGAGCGTTGGACCCCTGAGCGTAAAGATATTGGTAATTTTCCTTCACCTGCTCGAATATTGCTAATTGGAAGCTGCGGGGTGGGCAAAAGTACACTTATCAAGAACCTTATTTTGCATGCGAGGCCACGATTTCAAGAGGTATTCTTGATTCATGAAGACGCATTTAGCTCGCACGAATATGATGATCTCGAGCCTACAGAAAAGTTTGATGAAGTGCCCCCACTCAGCTTTTGGGATTACGATGGCCCTTATCGAAAACGAGCTGTTATAGTTGACGATTTAGAGCTTACTTCAGCTCATAAAGAACGCAAGAAAAATCTTGCCATCATGTTTCGCTACGCCTCAACTCACAAAGGTCTAACTATTTATTTCGCCCATCAAAGCTTTTTCGATGTGCCCCCACTCATCAAAAAAATGAGTGATGTTTTTATCCTGTGGCGAGCTCGAGCTCGCAACGAATTGCAAATGATTGAAAATCGAGTTTCACTGCCAAAAGGCTCGCTCAAGCAATTATTCGACACAATCGCAAAAGGTCACAAGGACTCGATTTGTATTGACCTCAAACAAGACTCGCCGGCGAAAATCAGGCTCAATATATGGTCCCCGGTTGAGCTTCAAGAACGAGAAGATGAATAATGTTATTAGGGACAAAAAAATAAGCATATAAAAGCGTCGAAAAAAGCATGACCAAATATGCCAACGCAAAAATCTACAGCATTCGCAGTATATCGCATCCCGAATTAATTTATATTGGCTCGACTACGCAGACGTTGTCTCGCAGATTTGCGGCACATCAACAAGACTTTCGCAAAAATGGGATGTCAATGAAGGTTTCTTCAAAATATGTACTTGAATTCGAGGATGCTTATATTGAGCTCGTTTTCAACTACCCATGTGCAAATAAAGAAGAATTAAGACAAAAAGAAGGAGAGACGATTCGATCTATGGATTGTGTTAACATTAGGATCGCTGGTCGGACAAAGAGCGAATATGTGAAAGACAACAAAGAACACATCAAGCAATGGTTTGCACAACACTACCAGAATAACAAAGATAGAATTGATCAACGCAATAATGAGTACAAGCTCACGCATTTGGAAGAGTGGAAGCAATATCATAAGGAGCACAATGCAAGATATCATAAAGAACATAAAGATGAAATCGCAGCAAGAAAGGCCACGCTCTATGCCTGCGCATGCGGAAAAATGGTGCGAATTGGGGCAAAGTCCAAGCATGAAAAAACAAAGAAACATAGTCTAGCCCTTGGTACAATTGAACAGGCACCAATAATTGCACTTCAAGCAGTCGCATCGGACTCGTCCTCTTCCTCGTCCTCATATTCATCCTCATCTGACACTTGCGCCGGCTTCACAACAAAGGCCGCCTTTTTACTCTTTGCTGCCACAACTTGTTTTTTCGCTGGCGCCGCTAATTTGTTAATAGGTGGCTGTTTTGGCCCTGCCGCGGCGCCGGAGCCACCTAACTTCCTTATTAACATTTGTCGAAATAATACTTCCATATCTTCGACTCCCTTATTCTCATAGGCCGCTCGATTTTGCCGAACCTCGGCCCTCACCATTTCGGCCACCATTTCCTTCAAATCCGGCTCTTCTTGCTTCACCACCTGCTTTATTCCTGACTTAGATTTTGGCTTCTGCTCGGCTGCCTGGTCAAAATGTGGTGGTGGAATTGGCAAAGCGGCCCGAGGCATATTTTGAATCTGCGGCGGCTCAACTTCGTCCTTCGGCGGCTCCCACTCACCTCTTAACACTTCGGCCGAGTCCATGAAATTGTCCGGGTCTTTTTCCATGCCTCGCAAATAACTAACAGATGATTTTAACACATGCCGCTTACTCGCAATATTATAGGCATAAAGCTCGGGATGTTTTCGATACATGGCCAGTCACTATACAGGTGTTGTAGATTTGTTGTAGAATAAATTTATTTATTTTGACCAAATCCATAAACACTAATTATATATCAGGCCCACAATGTCTGTATCAAGTGTCACAAGCAATGCCTCTGTCGGATTTCATGGCCGCTCAGTTGGAATGGAGGAAGCCTTAGATGAGGTTATTCGTGACTTACAAAACCATCTTAACCATGTTCAATTAGCCTTGCGGCAAGTGGCAAGTGTGGCCGAACAAGATCTCGATTACGAAGAGGAATTGAAGCTGTCATGGAGCATTGATGAAGACCTGATGCAAATGAATTTCCTTTTCGATGATCTTCGGGCAATGTGTCTTGACCTTATTACAGTGCCAGAAACGGCCGAGGAAAAGGCGCTTGCAAAGCAATTCAAAGTCAACAGGCGAGAGTATGAAAAGCGAGCAATTGCCGAACATGCCGCCAAATTTAAAGAAGAGCGGGCTGCAGCAAAAGAGGCGCTTGCTGCCGAAAAAAAGGCCAACGCAATGCAAGAATAAAGAATGATGTTAATAGCTGGCTGATCGAGCCAAGGCTTTTTTTGGCGGCGCCACTTCCTTTAACTGAGGCGGCCCACCCCACCAAACAAACAGGCCATTCATCTTACAATCGAAGCAAAGATATGTGTGCCAAAGATAAAATTTCACACCATGTTTACTCGTATAGCGGCATCTATAATGGCCCAAATGATTGCCATTTCCATGGTCAAAAAAGTCAAATCGAAAGCCCTCATCTTTCATCAAACAAACCTGGCATCGACGATCCATGGTCAGAATATATAAACAACGAAAAACTACCCATCGTTAATATGTGGCTTGCTTAGGCCGCCGGCCCATCCTCGGAAGCCTCGGCCGGCGCAACTGCAGCTTTCGAAGCTTTTGGAGCCCGCTTTTTGACTGGAATTTGCTTGCCCGCATCGAGGGCCGCTTTCCTCGATTCGCCAACAAGCTTGCCAATATCGAGCAAGGCCGCTCGCAATTTTGGTGCTGACGATCGCACGCCTTTTGCCAATTTTTCATCATGTTGTTTAGCTATCACCAAGCATCGCTCGATTTCAGCGAGTGAGGACTGTACGCTCATTCTAGGTTTAATGTAGAACTCGTATATAACTAGGTCAGAATAATGTGGCCAAAAAAATATTTATTCTTGGTTGCCATTAATATTGGATGAAATTGATGATGTGCTTGAGTGTTGTCCGGTGCTTGGAAGTATTAATCACTCCACAAAATTGACACGGGTTGCAATCAACACATTGCTGTCGATATTTTTGATGTTCGCAAATTTGAGAACCATCGCATTTTTTACACTGCTGTCGCTGTTTTTGATGTTCGCAAATCTTCGAACCATCGCATTCTTTACATTGCTGTCGCTGTTTTTGATGTTCGCAAATTTGAGAACCACCGCATTCTTTGCAAAGCCGTCTATCACGTCCATGCTCGCATTTTATGCTTTCATACCTATCATTAAGTCCGTTCTTTACAGTATCCAACTCGCAAATATATTTATGTTCGAGCGCTCTCAATTCATCACGAGTGATCGGGCCTGTTTCCTCAAGCAGTAAAATTTGAAACTTATGAATTCCGATGTTACGCATATGTCGATAAAGCTTTCGCTCATCAGTTTTTGCTGTTGATCTATGTGTGGTCATTCGTTTTGATAAGGTCTGCGTTGTAGATCCCACATAGAGAAGAGCATCGTCAATATTCACAATTTTATAGACTCGCCCAGCAGGAAACACTTTCGAAGCCATGCTGTTAGATGCTGTTTTATATTGTTACAAACTGATTTGCTAAAAACAACTTCCTCTTCAAATTTGAAGAGGAACTTTTCTATTCTTCAAAAATGAAGAATAGAGCTTAATTTCCTATTAGCCCAAATCTAACAAATAGAGCTCGATTTCTTATTTGCCAAAATAACAAACAGAGCTCCCTTATTTACCTTTTAGGGCGCCCAAATGAAACTGTCCTCAATGATTGTTCCGTTCCTATCGACAGTGAGCCGATAGCTCATGGGATCTCCGGGGATGTTATTGTGGTCCCTGCCGAGTAAGTGATTGAGCTCATGGTCCAATACATTGCGTAAAGAGTTGGGAGCATTGGCAAATCGAGAAAAATCAATGTAGGTTCTTTGACGGCTGCCATCTGTAAATGCGTAAGTGCCATCCTGAATTCCATCAAGAATAACTGAAAATTGTGGTGGCTTATATTTTTTGAGCGACTCTCGAACTGGCTCTGCGAACTTCGGCTGTAATGCGAATGCGCCTGTCAGCAACGAAAGCAAGAGTAAATAGGTAGCGCGCATGCTTTCTCTCAAGTATAAACAAGCCACAAAAAAAAATCTCGCCCACCAATATATTAACCAATTATGCAGGTCAATATCGAGTGCGAGGAGCATGCCCTTGTTCGGCTTTGCCGCTCCCACGCATTCAAACTGGCCCTTTCAATTAGCCTCGCCGGCATTACAGCCCTCATTATTTACTCCCAATTTTCTCATTCCTGATTAGGATCAGCAAACCGCAATTTCGCATCAATCGCTTCAAGTAAGCGAGAAATTACATCATCACCTATTGACGAATCCAACGATATCCTAGTTCCATCGCCAGCGACAATAAATTTCTCGGGCGCAATCATTTTTTGCGCCTGCTTAAAAACCTCCCTCAAATCGTTAATAGGAAGCAAGCACATTTTATTACAAACCAACTTTCTCATCTCTTTACTCGTGATGCTGGCCGTGCTCATTGTAAATATGTGGTGTTGGGCCCAAGACATGGGCTTATATCTGACCTTCGCAAAAGCCTTAAACGCCGGCCGCCCAAGTTTCCCCTCGCCCACCTTCGACCACCTGCTCGTAGCCCGCGGCCCAGAAGTCGCCCAGAAGTAACCTGTCGGAATTCCGACAGGTAAAATCAAATTGCCCAGAAGCAACTCATTTCTATTAGTCGGAATTCCGACTAATGAAAACAACTTGCCCATCGACAACTCATTTTTTCGCCCAGCCCAAAACCAGCCCAAAACCAGCCCAAAACCAGCCCAAAACCAGCCCACACTCTCAAACCGGGGCGCTCACCCGGTTTAAATCGTGACCAAAAACTCGCCCAAAATGATCTAAATTAACGCCTAATTTTACTGTATCGGGATTGTATCTGTCATGTATCTGTCAGGGGTAACTGGCAGTTACCCCTGGCTATTTTTTGCCACTCGCCCATCACCTCCCGCCATCCCATAAATTATTCAACCCTCACTCTCAAACCCAACTATTAACCCATAAATAGCTTTATAAATTCGCCAAACCTTCCTATAAGCCAATATCTGTAAATAGGCAGTGGTTTGTGGGGTGTTACACTTGTTACACTTGTGTTACGGCAAAGTTACGGCAAATTAAAATGGCTAGTAAGACTTTCTGATCCTAATTCTCTTCTCTGTTCTCTTGTTACCTCTTGTTACACTTGTTACGGCAAAAAATCAAAACTTTTTTTTGGCAGCAGTTCTAGGTAAAGTTTTTTCGAGGCGTAACAAGTGTAACAAGTGTAACATATGCACCAATCTCGCCTATTTACAATATACATCCCATACGACGTTTTAATTTCCCGTAACATTGTTACGGCAAAAAATATTTGCCGTAACACCATATTTTTTAGCACATTCATATCGAAATAACCTGATCTGTTGATTATTTCTGCCACTCGAAGTCAGATAGGCTAAAAAATGTTAATAGGCGATGTGTGTGAGTTGTTACACTTGTTACACTTGTGTTACGGCAAAGTTACGGCAAATTAAAATGGCTAGTAAGACTTTCGGATCCTAATTCTCTTCTCTGTTCTCTTGTTATCTCTTGTTACACTTGTTACGGCAAAAAATCAAAACTTATTTTTTGGCGGCAGATTCCTAAATGAATTTTTTCGAGGTGTAACAAGTGTAACAAGTGTAACACATGCACCAATCTCGCCTATTTACATTTTCTAGGCTCTGGCGCATTTTAATTTCCCGTAACATTGTTACGGCAAATATTTTTTGGTGTAACAGTAGACATATCGAACATTTATATCAAAATAACCTGATCTGTTGATTATTCTCGCCACTCGAAGCCAGGCATCTTCAAATGGGCCGAAAAGCCATCCCTGACATCATGATCATTTAGAGTTACGTTTTTTTGTGCAGGTTGATTTTCCAAAAGTTAGATTAGGTTAATAGGTGTTGGGTTTGCTGATAATATAAGTCAGAAAAAGAAGAGACTGAAAAAAAATGCCAAAGGGCCGCACTCCATACAAGTCAGGAGAAGCCATCGTAGTAAGGCAGCTTAGCTGTGGCCGCGTCTTTTCTGGCGATAAAAAACAAGTCGAAAAGTTGGCGGCCCTGCATAAAAAAGGCTGCGCCTTATGCAAGCAAACTAAATTTACAGAAGTTAGAGCTACCGAAAATGCAGCAGCCGGCAGCACGAAGGATCAGATCGTATTACAATCCTTGCGGGCCTAATATAATGTAAATAGGTGAGTGTGATTGGCGGCGACGATTACGAAGTTTAATTGAGGATTTTTGAGATGCCGCCAATCAGGAGTATCAAAATCAATTTCTGCCGCCATCCATGCATTTATTTTTTGTCAGATCGTTGGATGAGCCAATATCTGTAAATAGGCGGTGGTTTGTGGGGTGTTACGGCAAAATCGAGCTGTTACACTTGTGTTACGGCAAAGTTACGGCAAATTAAAATGGCTAGTAAGACTTTCTGATCCTAATTCTCCTCTCTGTTCTCTTGTTACCTCTTGTTACACTTGTTACGGCAAAAAATCAAAACTTATTTTTTGGCGGCAGTTCTAGATAAAGTTTTTTCGAGGCGTAACACCGTAACAAGTGTAACACATGCACCAATCTCTCCTATTTACATTTTCTAGGCTCTGGCGCATTTTAATTTCCCGTAACATTGTTACGGCAAATATTTTTTGCCGTAACAGCATATTTTTTAGCACATTCATATCGAAATAACCTGATCTGTTAACTATTCCCGCCACTCGAAGCCAGGCATCTTCAAATGGGTCTTAAAGCCGTTTCTAACATCATGATTATTTAGAGTTACTATTCTATGTAATGACCCTCCAATGCGGCCAGGTTTAGATGAAATGCCTACCAGGGCAACTGATTTGTAAAATGCCTTCAAACTGCATTGTGAGTGGCGATTTGTCTCACACCACCTACCAAACATCTCAAAGAACGCCACGTTATTTACCTTATCTTCATCGCGTTGCGTGATGTCAAATTGATCGATCATTTTTTCCTCCATAAACTCTCGCACAAACATCAGCGGCAGCGGCAGCGAATCCAGCTTTTGCTCATTTTTATAATCGGTCGTAATCGCATTCATGACCAGCTTCTCTTCGTACGGCAGCTCGGCAAAGTATTCGAAACACGCCCGAATGTAATCCACATCCCGCAATTCATTGACAATTGGCTCGAAATAATCCCAATCATTGGCATGCTCATTTGAAATGCTGTGATATACCAGCCGCCGATCGCTGGCCTCGACATGCAATGTGTCACGATGATTCGTAAAGAACCAATATCTCGCACAATGCCGCATATTCAGAATGGCGCCATTTTTAATCTCGATCCGGATTACAGTCTTCGTAATATCGCACTTCAGCCTATCATTATTTACATATGAATCACCTTTCCCCTTAACTTCCTCAAATACCTTCAAAATGGCCATACTCTGGTCCTCATTGAATTTCTGCATATAGTTGCTCATATCCTCAATGTACATGACATGCGCCGCGCCCAGAAGATCGCTCATAAAGTCGAAGAAGTGGCGCTTACCAGTCCCTTGGTCGCTTTGAAATACATGCGCCACATTCGGCACTCGATACGGCCTTTGAATCATATCGGCAATACTTGCCTCCAAATGTTTCCATTCCGTTTCATCGCCATGGCAAATATCGTTGACCAAATGCCGATGCCAGGCCGAGCCCAAAAACTGCTTCCCATCGGCCCGCAGCTGCGTTTCGGCAATCGGGTAGCCTCGAAATTTGTTAAACAGTCGCTTGTCACGAACAGCTCTCTCAATATTTACATCTGGGATCCTTCGCTCGAGGTACGGAATAAAGTCCTCATGATCGACCCAGCTCAGCTGCCTATTATAGATTCGTGACGAAAGAAATCCTGGGGCCTCTTTTCCACCGTGGCCCAACGATACATATTTGAACTCCGGAATGTCGGCGTTTCGGTTTTCGGGATCGAATTCTGGATTTTTAATCAGAACATTTACATTCAAGCAGTTCAATAATTTATCTTGCTTCGCGTGCATCCAAGCATCATATTTACGATTATTGTGCTCACAAATTCGCCGATTTCGAGTCAGGAAATAAGGATCGCCGCCGTTCATAACCATCACGATACAATCGTTGAGCCAGGCTTCGGCCGTTTTCAGCATAATCGCCTTGCCTACAAAAGCATTGTGATCGCTAAACATCATCGGCTCTCTCTCTTTCTGCTCGACCGCAGCCGCAGCCACAGCCACAACCCCCCTCTTAACCTTTGCGAGCCATCGTAAATAGCCTTCCTCATCTTTTTTGCAAGCCTCGGCTCGAAGTTGGCCCAGATTTTTTCTGCTCATGGCCGCGGACCTATTCATCGTGACTTGTTTAATAGAAGCCACACTTCCATCAGTATGCTTCTCGCTGCACACGGCCGAAACATCGATCATCAGCTGGTCCAGCCCATCGCCCAAGTCAAAATCATTGGCCGTATTTTGAAGCAGCCACATTTCATCTCGCCATCGTTCATAGTCCCGATTTGTCTCTTGAAACCAGCCGGCCAACATGCATAATTCTCGCACTCCCGCCGGCGTAACTTCAATATCTTCGCCCAGCGGCAAGCCATTTGCCCCAACGGCCACAGGCGCATCTTCATCCTCACATATTGACATTTTGACTTCCGCCACTGCTCGGGATGCCTTAATTTCGATTAGTCGCTCGCGCCCTACATTTTGGGCCAGCCCAATCTTAATGTAATTCGTGGCCACATTCGGATCATCGCTATTAACATCTTTCAGCTTTCTAAATTCGGAGCCCAATTGCATCAACATCGGCCGATCCTCGCCATATTTACTTGCTCCCCAAAGCCGCATAAGCTGGCGCTTGCCCGCCGCTTTGTACACACTTTGATCGAACATTTCAGGCACATAGCCAGCCTTTTTCATATCGGCCCCGCAAGCAAATTTTCCAACGCCGCGAACAATAAATCTCAGGCTCACAAATGGTCCAGATTTGTCGCCTTTAATTTTTTGGCCCGAGCTCGAAAATGTATATATGACGGCGTTGGGGCCCCACAAATTTTTGAGTTCGGTCAGCCCGCGGCTCAGTGCGGCATCATGAGCCACCTTAAGCTCAACATTTTCGGCCACCCACTCATCGTAATCATAAACTGGCACAATTTCGCCAATAATTGCTTCGTAAACAATGTTGCCGGCCAACACGCCCATTTTTACCTCCTCGATGGTCCGTGATTCGAAGCCCGACTGTTCACATCGAGGGCCCATAAGCACGTTGTATTTTGCGTCCATCATTTCGATCCCTTATAGGTAAGCTGTATAAACTTTGGCCGAGGCTACTTATAAAAATAGTTTTCATAATCCTTAATAAGGTTTTCGCTTATATGTGATATAAGCGCCAGTCCAAAATGGCAGCCTCCATATTCACATGCTCAACATGCCGCCATACATTGCCCAATGATATGTACGACCAAAAGCGGGATGGTAAATATAAGCGGACATGCCGCAGCTGCCTTTCTTTATTGAAAGCCAAATATAATGCCAAGGCCGCCCATGCTGCAATGCGGGATGCTAAAAAAATTAGGATCGATCTCATCACATCTATTTACATTCTTTCTGACCCAACTTTTCTTGAACAGGCTTTAGGCACAATGAATGCGCTGATCCAGGCCGAGGCCGAGGCCAAATCTATTTCTCCTCCCGTTGAGCCTCAGTAATAATTCGATGACAGTCAGAACAAAGCAGCCGCAGCTTACATCGCGAGTTATGAAAGGTCGCCCATCCGGCCTCAAAATCGGCATCTTCTGACCTAAAACAATGGCCGTTATGTGTGTATTGATAAAGCTCAGGATACATGTTATTTTTTGACTCGAGATATTCCAGCATAAGGTCACGAAATCGGTAAATATGGTCGACTTCAAGATGCCGAAATGAGCCGCAGCGCTCGCAGCCGCCAGCTTGCAAATCTTTAAATCTGACAATGTGCGGCCTTACAGCCCATCGCATCGCACTAATTAATTTCGACCAAACGCAAATATCTTTACCTGACACAGCGCCCCGAATACTCCAATCGATAACTTTGCCCTCGCGGGTAACTGTTTTGATTGCCGGCCCATCAAATTTTTGGCCTATTAAAAAGTAATCGCCGCCATCCTCAAACAACGGCGACCTCTCCCACAGGCTCCATAATAAATCGAAATGCTCTTCGCCAGCGGACACACTCTCACCTATTAACCTATTAACAACATTCATAACATGTGACTTTGCAATTTTTTTAGTCATAAATTCAACGCCCGCAATTTGTACCTTCATTCTGTGTTGAATGTATATGGCCTGCATACATAATTGTTGCGGAAAAAATAATTACCCGGCGGCCCAATTCGAGTTGCCAAAAAAATGTTAATAGGCAGAAAGGCTCATTGCTAAATTCGCCCACACTCTCAAACCCCATCTATTAACCCATAAATATCTTTATAAATTCGCCAAACCTTCCTATAAGCCAATATCTGTTAATAGGCAGTGGTTTGTGGGGTGTTACACTTGTTACACTTGTGTTACGGCAAAGTTACGGCAAATTAAAATGGCTAGTAAGACTTTCTGATCCTAATTCTCTTCTCTGTTCTCTTGTTACCTCTTGTTACACTTGTTACGGCAAAAAATCAAAACTTTTTTTTGGCAGCAGTTCTAGGTAAAGTTTTTTCGAGGCGTAACAAGTGTAACAAGTGTAACATATGCACCAATCTCGCCTATTTACAATATACATCCCATACGACGTTTTAATTTCCCGTAACATTGTTACGGCAAAAAATATTTGCCGTAACA
>OFRB01000203.1_pt1 | contig 15441 bp, 18 predicted proteins | sample 1543021 | NCBI WGS metagenome assembly OFRB01 (sample SAMN07774230, study PRJEB24372) | wastewater metagenome | isolation source: Exp Tend CN 0WW | collected 2016-02
AGGGGGAAACTTACTTACTTTGAAAAGGGTCATTCCCCTCCCCCACATTTTGCAGCAACTTTTCTATATATGCCGGGCATTACTTTTTGATAATCGCCGGCAAGTACCCCCGGGTCCGCCCAAGCCCTTCCACCCTCCGCCCTTCCGGGTTACACTACGCCCGTGAGGGCGAAAGCCCGGGATGGATTTAACTAGCCCTGGAGAGGGGATGATATGACAGCACTGGTAGCGGGGCCTCAAGGCGAGGTTCCTGGGTATTTGCAGCCGCGGGACACGACGCCACTCGGGCCGAAGAGGCTTAGGTATAGCCATGACGCCATGATTGATCTGATTGTGGCGCAGCCGGATATCTCGCAGAATGATCTCGCGGGGATCTTTGGGTATACACCTTCCTGGGTGAGCGTGATTATGGCGAGTGATGCTTTTCGGGAGCGGTTGAGCGCACGGCGGGCGGAGATTGTTGACACGGAACTGCGGGTTTCGGTTAATGAACGCTTCCGGGCGATCGTGCTCAAGTCGCAGGAGGTGCTGCTGGAGAAACTTTCCGCCCCTGCGGCCTCGATCTCGGACGCTACGCTGCTAAAGGCGCTGGAAGTGGGCGGGAAGGCTATCAACGCGGGCGGGCTGGGGCATCAGCAACAAGTGGCTCCGGCGCAGCAACCCCCAGTGGAGAGATTAAATGGTTTGGCTGACAGACTTGTCGGCCTTTTGCGCAAGACGCGCGAGGAGAATCCTGATGAAATCGTCGATGTATCAGCAAAAGAAGTCCCCAGCGCCTAGGCAGGCGGAGGGGCGCAAGTTCCACGACCGGGATTTGAAGGCGGTCAATCCGCTGAAAGAGCAGTTTGAGCCCACAGAGGCGCAAGCTGTCCGTCAACACAAACGTATGGCAGGTGAAGCATGACTACACAATCTACTTATAAAGACGTGCTGCTGGTCGTAGGTAACAGCAGCGTCAACCCTGTTGGGTACAAGACCTCTCTGATCGCGGATTCCCGTACTGCTGACTATCGTATCAGCAACACACGGACCCAAGGCCGCTCTTGGATCGCCCAAGCAAATGCCTTCATGGGCAACACGTTGGAAGTCATCGCGAGTTACGCGCGGAGCAGTTATCGCTCAGACCAATACTTTGCTGAGTCGAATTTCGGACCCATGCTCACGGATGGCGCGCAAATAGCTATCATCGGCTACCCCTTTGTCAACGACATCAACGACGCAGGTTTGGGTTACGTCGATGAAGATGGTAATGTTGTGACGCTCGCGAACGTACAACAAATTGTGATGGCTCGCCACCTCAACCGTGTGAATCGGTTACTGGCTGCGGGAAAAGTCGTCATCGTATGTACCGAACCCGGTTCGACCTCTCTGGGGGCTGCTGCTGTGGCAGTGGTTCACTCGATCAACCAGGCTTTGCGTGACGCATACCAGGGCATGTTGGGTGTGCATTTGTTCGACCCGCTCAGCCAGATCTGGTCCGGCGCGACAACCAATTCTGTGATCGTCTTCAAGACGGGCTATAGTGCTGACGGCACACACGCCACCACCAGGCAAGGTGCTTTCATTGGACAACTCGCGGCGAATGAACTATTCCCAAAGATCCTGACCGTTCGGAAGTCCTATGGGAACAACCCAATTAGCTCATCGGCGCAGCTGTACCCCAACGCAGGGTATGCGACCGCAACAGGTGGCACAGTCCAGCAAATGACCGGGACAGACGCGATCCCTGCGAATTTGCTTCTGCGTGCCGCCACGGCGGGCTTAGCCAGTTACACGGCAACCCTTACCACAGCGGAAGATGGCACAGGTAATGAATTGACATTGACCGTCACCTCCACGGGGGCAGTCACCGTGCGCCTGGACCACACTGGTATCAGTGCCGCAGGTGTTTCCTACTCAACCTCCTGGGTGGGGGGTCTTGATGTTGAGGTGCTTTCGGCCACAGGTTGCCGCGCCTATGGTGCCATGCAGTTGTTCACCAACCAAGGTACCGAGGAAGGTTACGCGCTGTATGCAGGCGACGCCGCTGATGTATGGACGGCAAACGGGAAAGTGCCCCCCGCCCGTTGGCAATCGGACCCGGCGACACCCCCTGCCGGATCATCCACGGGGCTGGCTCCCCAATATCGCCTGTGGCTCGATTTTAAGTCGGCCGGTTCCATCTCCATCAAGGTAGGGGACCCTACTGTATACCGTCTCTGATAAGGGTCTAAAATGTCCCATACACCTTACAAAGATGTGATGCCCAAGGCAGGGGTGTTTCGGCCCCTTGGCTTGGGATAACTAGGGACTCGTGATGACCAAGTGTAAGGTACAACCAACAGACGTACCTTGTGAGGGCGAGTGGGTTCGTCCCCCTCGTCCCTTTGACTTCTCCCGCGTAAACCCTAGACCCTCCCGAGGGGATATCAAAGCAGCTTGCCTCTACTGGCTACAGGAGTGCCGCCTGCTTGGGCTGGAAACTCCTGATAGAGAGCCCCTACGCCGTAGGCAGGTGTGGACTTGGTGAGGGGCGTTAGTGTTCTTCCCGGCCATAACTGGCTAATAATCCCCGGCAATTTACTCAAAAGACCTTGCCAGTTGACTCCCATAACCCGTCCGCATAGAATACCCCCATGACGGTTAAGCTATCTGCAGACCTGCTTGAGGCGTTCGCCGGGATGTATCTATCCCCGATGTATGACAATCCTCAGCCCGTAGCACCTTTCCACAGAGAGTGCTGGGAGAGCTACTGCGACATGGAGATCGAACTCGCGGCACGAGCTGCCCCCCGATCCCACGCAAAGTCGACAGCACTCACCCACGCCTTTGCAATGGCCGTGGCTTGCTTCCGCGTACAAGATTACATCGTTGTGGTATCCGCAACGGAGGCTCTGGCAATGGACCACCTCGGTGACATCGCTGCGCAGTTCCGGGAAAACGATGACTTGCGCGAGGACTTCCAAGTCTCCTCCTTGCCAGTGGACGCTCGCGGGGAAGTAGAGGTTCTGTTCAAAGATGGCCACCGTTGTCGTTTCATCGCCAAGGGTTCGGGTCAGAAGATGCGGGGTCTGAAGTGGCGCGGTAAACGTCCTGGCCTGATCCTTGGCGATGACCTGGAAGAAGACGAACAGGTCGAAAACCGTGATCGGCGCCAGAAGTTCCTCAAGTGGATCTATCGTGCGCTGATCCCCTGCAAGCGTAAGGGCGGGGTGGTCCGCATCCAGGGTACAATCCTGCATGAGGACGCCTTCCTGGCCCGTGTCATGAAGGACTCTCGCTGGAACACGAAGCTCTACAAGGCCCATGCGGCCTTCGATGACTTCACCGATATCCTGTGGCCCGAACAGTTTTCTGAAGAGCGCCTACACGGCATTCGCCAGATGTTCATCAACCAGGGTGACGCTGCGGGTTACTCCCAAGAGTACCTCAACGACCCCTTTGACAACGCCGAAGCCTACCTGCACAGGGACTGGTTCCGGCCCATGAACGAAGACGATTACGAATCAAGCAAGTTAGTCTGTGCGGCAGCCGACTTCGCCATCTCCAAGGCGGACAAGGCTAACCGTACATCGCTGACTGTAGGGGGTAAAGATGTTGGAAACCTTCTGCATATCATTGATCAGCGGGTTGGTCGTTGGGACAGCTATGAGATCATTGAGAATCTATTTGCTGTACACCGCGCACATCGTCCAGATGTATTCTTTGTTGAAAAAGGTCACATCTGGCAAACGCTCTACCCGATCGTCAAGAAGGAAATGGCGGAGCGCGATATCTGGATCAACTTCGTGGAGTTCACGGCGAGCAAGGACAAGGCTACGCGAGGACGCTCATTGCAGAAGCGTATGCGCGCACACGGTGTTCGTTTTGACAAAGGGGCCGAGTGGTATCCGCCATATGAGGCGGAGTTGCTGCGGTTCACAGGTCACTCGGATGCGGCAGCAGACGACCAGTTCGACTCGACCGCCCTGCTTTCGATCGGATTCGATCAACTAGCGGAGGTCATCGAAGAGGATTTCTGGGATGAGGAAGAGATCGAAATGGTGAAACACAATCCACGTGACCGCTTAGGTCGGAACGCAATTACAGGCTATTAACATGCTCAACCTGAAGACAAAGCTCACCCTTACAGAAGCCGTCACCAAGTCCCCAAACTTGTGTGAGCGCTTTGATGAAGAGGACCTGTGCGCCATCGGTGAGCACGTGTCGGCTGGTTACGAGGCCGATGAACAGTCCCGCATGCGCTGGGCCACTCGCATGGAAGCAGCGATGGATTTGGCAATGCAAGTGGTCAAGGAGAAGTCCTTCCCATGGCCAGGCTCTTCGAATGTAAAGTTCCCCTTGGTCACCATTGGCGCGATGCAGTTCCATTCCCGTGCTTACCCCGCCATCGTGCATGGCCCTGATATCGTCAAGTATCGCGTCACCGGACCCGATCCTGATGGGCAAGCCTACTTGCGCGCTACCCGTATCGGGGAGCACATGAGCAACCAGCTGCTGGAAGTGGACCAGGGCTGGGAAGAGGGTATGGATCGTCTCTTGATTAACCTCCCCATCGTGGGGTGTGCTTTCAAGAAGTCCTATTACTCCGTAGCTAAGGGGCATAACGTCTCCGAGCTGGTGCTGGCAAGAGACTTTTGCCTGGATTACTACGCCAAGTCTGTCGAAGACTGTGCTCGCAAAACCCACCTGATCCCTTACTACCGCAACCAGATCTATGAGTTCTGCGTAAGCGGTGTGTGGGAAGATATCCTGGAAGAGTCCTGGTACCAAGCTGCCTCGACGTATCAGCCTCGTATGCAGGAGGCTCGCCAGGACATGCGCACAGGGAGTAACGCCCCGCAAACAGACTACGACACCCCCTTCCTTTTCGGCGAGCAACATTGCTGGCTGGACCTGGATCAGGATGGCTATGCCGAGCCCTACATCGTCACGTTCTGCGTGCAGTCCAAGTACGTTGTGCGGATCGTAGCTCGCTGGGATCGCATGGAGGACATTCAGCGGAATAAGGCTGGGCGCATTCTCCGCATCGTTCCCATTGAATACTTCACCAAGTACGGTTTCATCCCCTCACCTGACAACAGCGTATACGATATCGGTTTTGGTCTTCTCCTCGGTCCCTTGAACGCCTCCGTAGACTCATTGATTAACCAGCTTATTGACGCTGGTACGATGGCCACAACAGCTGGTGGGTTCCTGGGCCGGGGAGTTAAGATCCGTGGTGGTAAGCTCACCTTCTCCCCCTTGGAGTGGAACAAGGTCGACAGCACAGGTGATGACCTGCGGAAGGACATTGTGCCTTTGCCAGTGCGTGAACCTTCCCCTGTGTTGTTCCAGCTCCTCGGCCTGCTGGTGGATTACGCTCAGCGCATCCCAGGCACCACTGACATCATGGTCGGTCAGAACATCGGCCAGAACACCCCCGCTGCGACAGCACGCTCCCTCGTCGAGCAGGGTTCGAAGATCTACACGGCATTGTTCAAGCGCGTATGGCGCTGCATGAAGATGGAGTGCAAGAAGCTCTACATCCTCAACGGGAAGTATCTCCCTGAGCGTGTGAGCTTCGGTGATGCGCAGACAGTCTACCGCGAAGACTACCTCGACAACCCGGACAACATGGTTCCTTCCGCTGACCCAACAGTCGTATCGGAAGAAGCCCGCCTCAACCGCATCATGTTGGTGAAGGGGGCGGCTGCCTCTACCCCCGGTTACAACCTGGAGGCTGTGGAACGCGAATGGCTGCGTGCTCTGGGCGTCGAAGGCATCGGCATGCTCTACCCTGGCCCGGATCAAGTCCCCCCACTCCCTGATGCAAAGTCTCAGGTCGAGGCACAGAAGCTCGAACTGGCTAAGGCAGAGTTGCAGCTGAAACAAATGCAGCTGCAAACAGAGACCCAGCTGGCCATTGCCGAACTCATGGAACAGCGCCGGGTCAACTCCGCCAAGATCGTTGAACTCGAAGCACGCGCCCAGTCTGAATTGGCAGGCGTTGCCCTTGCGGAGGCGGGCCATCGTATTGCTGCCTTCAGTGCGACCCTCGGGTTGCTCAAGCATCATGACGATTCCCTCCTCCGCCTTATTGGTGTACTCAACAAAGGAATGATAGATGGTACAGCAGCAACCTCAGTCCCCACCCTCTCGGGCGGACCAACTGCCCTCCCAGGAGCAATGGGAGGCATGGAGCAACCAGCCCTTGACGCAGGACTTCCTGCGCTGGGTGGAGAAGCGGAAGCAGGAATTGATGGTGCAATGGTCTAACGGCCAGTACCTTGGTGACGGACACACGGAAACGATTATTCGTAACGCCGGTGCAGTGGGCGAGTGCCAAATGGCTTCTCGTATTTTAAACCTAGACTACGAAACCTTCGTAGGAGATATGACAAATGAGTGAAGCGATCGAAAACACCTCTGGCCTGGAACCCCTGGGCCGCGCAGTATTGGTGAAACCGTACGAACCCGAAAAGAAAGAGGGTTTGATTGTGATCCCCGATCAGGTCCAAGAGCGTACCCATATGCTTGAACAACGTGCAGTTGTTGTGGCTATCGGTCCAGCTGCTTGGGAAGACGAAAGCACCCCACGGGCGAAGGTTGGCGACAAAGTCATGGTGGCTAAGTTCGCTGGCGCAATGGCCATTGGTCCGTTGGATGATCAGAAATATCGCTTCGTCAATGATCGTGATATCTTTGCCAAGGTAACTGGAGAGAAAGCATGAACGTCGAAGAACAGGCAAAACAGTTGGGCTGGGTCCCACAAGAGCAGTTTCGTGGTCCCGCCGATGCGTGGGTGGACGCTGAAACATTTGTGCGTAAAGGCGAGGAAATCCTGCCTTTGGTACGTGCGAATAATAAGAAGCTCCACTCAGAATTGGCACAGACCCAGCAACAGGTACGCGAACTGAAACAGTTGGTGGAAGCTGGTACGGACTCCCTCAAGGCGTTCGAAGAGTTCCATCGCGATTCCTTGACCCGTGCATTGGAACAACAACGCATCGAACTGACGAAGGATCTGAAGTCCGCTCGCGAAGACGGTGATGTTGAACGTGAACTGCAGGTGCAGGATCAGCTGGAAGAAGTTCGTGCTGCCCAGAAGGAAGCCAAGATCAAGCCGGTGGTCACTCCCCCTACCAAGTCTGTGGAACCCACTCCTGAGGTGGACCCAGAGTTCGTGGAATGGCACAAGGAAAACTCTTGGTTTGGTGTCGATAAGAAAAAGACAGCCTTCGCCAACGGGCTCGCACAATCCATGCGTGCCGATCCTGCCAACAACGACTTGACGGGCCTGGCCTTCTTCAACGAAGTGGCCAAACAGGTTGACAAAGCCTTCCCTTCCGAATCTGATGAACGTCAGTTCGACAAGGTAGGCGGTGCTGCCGATACCACCCCCCGTGGTGGCCGTGGTCGCAAAACCTTCGATGCCCTCCCCGCAGATGCTCGCGCAGCGTGTGACCGCTTCGGCGAACGTCTGGTCGGTGAAGGCCGTGCTTACAAAACTCTCGCCGATTGGCGCAATCAATATGCGAAGGACTACTTCGCAGGAGAACAGCAATGAATCCAAACAAGGAAAACATCGGCAACGCCCCCAAGGCGCGTGTCACTGAGGCAAGTCGCATTCCAATGTCGGCACCGAATCAGAAACTGTCGGTTCCCGAAATCCCTGGTTTCCACCTCCACTGGCATTTGGGTAAGAACGTGGCACGAGCAAAAGCCGCAGGTTACACCCACGTGACAGCTGAAGATGGTATCTTTGTGGACAACTCTGGCTTGGCCGATCCTAAGACCACGACGGGTTCCACAGACCTGGGTTCCAACATCAGCATTTTGGCTGGTGATGCTGCCGACGAGAATGGTGATCCAGAGCGTTTGTATCTGATGAAGCTCCCACAGGAATGGTGGCAGGCTGACCAGAAACTCATCTTGGACCGCAACGAATCCATCGCACAGCAATTGCGTGGTGGTGGCAGTGCCGCTCAAGGTGAAAGCGCTTCCGACCGTGGTAAACGGTATGTAAAGAAGGGGCAAGACCTCTTCACACCCAAACACCCAATCTAATAGGAGGCTATCATGCCTAACGTCTCGAAGCCAATGGGTTTGTCCCCTGTAGGCTATTTGAATGGTGCGTCCTGGAACGGCAAGGGCCGTACATACGCAATCGCATCCACGGATGTCAACGCTTTCGCCATTGGTGACCCACTCAAGTTGGCCGGCGGTGTCACTGCTGACGGCGTACCCTTGGTGACCCTGGCTGTTGCTGGTACGGGTAACGATGTGGTCGGTGCCCTGCTGGGCGCAGGTGGTCTGGAAAACGGTTCGGCTTTCGTCGACCCAGCCAACCTGGACACCACAATCATCCCCGCCACAAAGTCGAAGGTCTACTACGTCATGGTGGCTGACGATCCCAACACTATCTTCGAAATCCAAGAAGACAGCGTTGGCGGTGCCATCACAGCAGCCAACGGTACCAAGAATTTCAACCTGGTTTCCGGTGCCAACAACGGTTACCTGTCGGGTTGGCAATTGGACAGCTCTACAGGGGCTGTCGGCGCTACCTTGCAGCTGAAAGCTATCGGTACCGCACCTCGCCAAGACAACGCCGTGGGCACTAACGCTAAGTGGCGCGTGATCATCAACCAGCACACTTACCGCGCAGGTACAGTCGGCCTCTAAATCTAACATTGAAAGGAGCATACCATGTCTGGTATCATCAACACGGGCACCCACCCAAAACTGCTCTGGCCCGGTATCCATGCCATCTGGGGTCAGATCTACAACGAGCACGCAACCGAGTACACGGACCTGTTCGACATTGAAACGTCTGATCGTGCATACGAACAAGACGTCCAAGTCACCGGTTTTGGTTTGGCTCCAATCAAGCCTGAAGGCCAAGGCCCTTCGTACGACTCTGAAGCCCAGGGTATCATCACGACTTACGTCCACATCGCTTACGCGTTGGGCTACATCGTGACGCACGAAGAAATCAAGGACAACTTGTACGAACAAGTGTCGCAGCGCCGTGTGAAGGCCAACGCCTTCTCGATGAATCAAACCATCGAAAACGTCTGTGCCTTCCTGTACAACAACGCCTTCAACAGCACCTACTTCACCACAGCAGACGGTCGTCCCCTGATCGACACTGCCCACGTGAACGTCACAGGTGGCACCTACTCCAACGCACTGGCAACCCCAGCCGACTTGTCGGAAGCTGCGCTGGAAGACTTGAGCATCCAGATCATGGGTACTCAAAACGATCGCGGCCTGCTGGTCAACATCATGCCAGAGTCCCTGCACGTGACCCGTCAGGATTGGTTCAACGCTAACCGCATCATGAAGTCGGTACTGCAGTCCAACACTGCTACCAACAACATCAACGTGTTGAAGGCGACCAATGCGTTCCCCGGTGGTATCAAGATGAACCACTACTTCACCCAGCCGCACGCCTTCTTCATCCGCACCAACTGCCCAGACGGTATGCGCATGTTCTGGCGTGAGAAGCCATCGTTCGAACAGGACAACGACTTCGACACCAAGAACGCCAAGGCCTTGAGCTACATGCGTTTCTCAGTGGGCTGTACCGATCCTCGTGGTATCTTCGGCTCCAACGGCCCTTGATATCTCAGGCTAAGGGTTAGGGGGCTCCGGCCCCCTTTTCTGTCACTTGAAAGGACGATATGGCCAACGTAGTAAATACCCAAATCCTCGTTGACGGTGCTCGTAATACTGTGATTAAGGTCACGGGCGTTCTCGATACCGCCAACCTGACAAACGTCGTGATCGTTGATCCGGCTTTGCTATCACCCGTCCCCACACAGTTGCGCATTGACCAGGTAGAGTTCGCGATCAGCGACCCCTTGGGCGTGCTGTTGCGTTGGGATGCCGCCGCCCCTGTCGACGCCCTGCCCTTGTCCGGTTGGGGTAAGCTCCCCTTCCGTCAGTTCGGCGGATTGCAGAACAACGCAGGCGTTGGTAAGAACGGTAAGATCACCTTGAGCACAGTGGGCTGGGCCGCTGGTACGGAGAACTTCACTGTGATCCTGCAACTGGTTAAACAGGGGGTATGATGGAAGCGATTCTTCAACAACTGGCCGCTGGTGCGGTTGCAGGTCTGGTCACTGGCGCAATGTGCTGGGGTGCCATGCAACGCGATATCAAGTGGCTCAAGGAAAGCTTGACGGAATTGCGTACCTTGTTTTTCAAGTACGTCCAAGAATCCGGCAACAATAACGGCAAGAAAGGTTGCTAATCATGGCTGACAACACCGCATCCCGGATCATCCAAAATGCTATGGAGGATGCGGGGTTGCTTCAAGAGGGTCAAACCCCCACACCTGCACAACAAGCCCGGTACATGATTCGGTTGAATGATATCATCAACTTCGAACAGACCCAGGGGCTCAAATTGTTCTTGATGGAAGATGTGCCGATCACTCTGGTAGCCGGACAGGGTCGTTACGCGATCGGCCCTGCCGGTGATGTGGTGATGCCTAAGCCCACGCAGATCATTGACGCCTACTTCAAGGATCAGAACAACATCCAACGACCACTGATCCCAATGTCCTGGAGTGAGTGGACACGACTGTCCCAGCCGGGGATTCAAGGGCAGGTCAATAGTTACTTTGAGGACAAGCAACCTGGGCAGATCAACCTATGGCTGTGGCTTGTGCCGGATAACGTGGCTGCCTTGGGTCAGGTCCATGTCATCGTACGGACTCAGCAGCCTAATGTGGTAAACATCACCGATAACATGGTGTTCCCACAAGAGTGGTTCATCTTCCTGCATTGGGCACTGGCTGCGGATATTTGCACAGGCCAGCCGGAAAGTATCGTCCAGCGCTGTGAGGCCAAAACCGCCTTCTACCGAGAGGCACTGAACTCTTGGGACACTGAGGACACCTCGATCCAGTTCCAGGTCGATGCCCGTGGGGGCTATGTTCAAGGAGACTTCCGATGAGCGTCGAACTCAAGTCGATTCCCTTGGTGGTTCAACCATCGAATCGGGGGAATACCACAGACACAGATGCGAAACTGACCAATGCTGTAGTGGAACGCCAACCTGACGGTTCGGTCCATGTGTTTCGTCGTCCTGCACTTCGCTTCGTGTCGAATCTGCGTACACCAGGGGCTGATCCTCAGAAGACGGTGGGCGTCCATACCCAGAATGTTTTTTACGGGTACGCTGCAATCTTTACGGCATCTTCCGCAGCGAAGACCGAACTGTACACCGTGTTCGCGGGCACTGGTGCAGTAATCCTTATTGGTAATCTCGGGTTCGCTTTTGAGGCAGATTGGGAAATGTCCAGCAATCGGGCTACCCCACAGCAGACCTTGATCACAGCGAATACTTTCGCGCATTGGACAGACGGGACTACGCTCACTACGATCGCCGCATGGCCGCCCTCTGCCGGGGGAGCTGTTCGCATCGGCCCAATGGTTTATCTTGACGGGCTGACTTTCGTACTGATGAGTGATGGTCGCCTGTGGAACAGCGCGGTGAATGATGTCACCACCTGGGCTGCGCTGAACTTCCTGCAGGTACGCACAGACGCTGACGCACCGAAGGCGATTCAAAAGCAGTTGACATACATCGTAGTGTTCAAGGAAACGTCGATTGACGTCTTCTATAACGCGGCCAAACCCCAGGGATCGCCACTGGCTCGTAATGACTCCGCTAAGAATAGCTCCGTGGGGCTACTCCATACGCGTTCCCTGGTGCGTATCAATGACATCTTAATATGGGTGTCCCGTAACTCGGGGGGCCGCACCTCCATCAGCATGATGGAACGCTTGCAGGTGACGGACATCGCCACGCCTAACATAGAGCGTTTGCTGGCAGCCCTCACCGAGATAGCGGAGGTTTACGCCACGGGATTCAGTTCAGGCGGACATGACTTCTACCTACTCTCTTACAACAGCGTGCTTGCGAGCGGCATCTTGTGCTACGACCTGACTAGCAAGGCTTGGGCAACGTGGAGTAGCGGTGCCTTAGCTCAGATGTCGTTCCTCTATACATACACGGTACCTCGTGCGGGGGGTGTGATTCTCTACGACCGCACCTCTACGGAAACGTACGAATTGGACTTTACAAAGTACCAGGACACAGATCAGGACAACACAGCCTATAACATCCCTGTGGATATCTATACCCCCCTATGGGATCAACAGGTGCGGCTCAAGAAACACAACGTGAAACTCGAAGTGCATGGAGACCAAAACTCAGCGGGAACCGTACAGGTATGTACGACCGATAATGACTACAAAGATTGGGGACCAGTTCGTGACATGAGCTTGGCCGATGGGGTCGCCACTTCTCCGAATTGGGGGACTTTCCGCCGCCGAGGTTGGCATATTAGCAACAATGAGAATGTGCCCTTCCGTGTAACGAACCTGATCGCTCATATTTCATTGGGGACAGCATGAGTCAACGCGTCACAGAAGTGCCTCCATACGATGTCCCGATGTATGAAGACACAGGGATGATCACTCGTTGGAAGGGATATTGGGTTGCCCTGGATCTGGCTATTAATGGGACACAAGCTGATGCCATCACTGTCACGGGGACGTCACCTATCACGATACAAAATACCGTGTCATGTGATCAGATATACTTCACAGCGGGCGGGGCCGGTGTTATAATCGAATATAGCCGTGACGGTTCGACATACTTCCCCACAGGCGTCACATCCGGCCAAGTAACTGTATTCCCTGGTGATTTCATCCGATTCACGTACACCACACTCCCCACCATCACAGTAGTAAACAAATGAACGCTGTCGACGTAATCGCCAAGAAGGTATCCTCGGAGGACATGCCAATTCCCCGAGAGGTGCTGGTCGACTACGCCTTGCGCCAGGTGAGTGAAGGTGAAGTCCTTATCTTCCATTACCACCCTGTTGTGTTTACGGTGAACGTCCGGGCGGAATACCCTGTGGTCCACCTTTACGCCGATGAATCTGGGCACGGGCTACTAAGGGCCTCTCGCCTGTTCATGCAGGACGTGTGGGGGAAGGTTCCCCACAAGTATCTGATTGCCCCGATACTTTCCAGCGGGGTTAAAGCTTTGGTGAAGCGCTTTGGCTGGGTATCCACTGGCGAATGGTATCCAACCGGACACGAAACTTTTACAATCGAAAGGCCAAAATCATGAGCGTTGTTGGCGAAGTTATGAAAGTCGTCACAGGTGTGTCTGACTATAAACACGGTAAGGCTATAAAAAACGCAGAGCGCAAGGGGCTCAACACCTCCTCGCAAGCGCATTTACAGCTACAAGATCTGATGAGTGATCCGAGCTCGGTTACCGAGATGCCTATGTACAAGGCGGGACTGGAAGCTGTGCAGCGAACACTGGGGCAACAAGGTCTGACTGGTTCTGGGAATGCCGTGCTTGGCTTGTCTGAATATGGTAGCAACTTCTACCAGCAGCAGCTGTCGTCGTTGGCAGCCATCGCCCAGGGCGGGACACCCGCGTATGGCACAGGGAGCAACCTCATGGCGGCCGGGGCTGGTCGTGCTAGCGAGGGTCTTCAAGCTGGTCAGAAGATGGTCATGCAAGCTATGTCCGGGGGCGCTGCCGGTGGTGGTGGTTCTGTTGCGAGCCTCGGATAAGGAGATAACATGGACCCCTTTTACCAACCATTCGCGGACGCTGCCAACATCGCAGCGGTGAAGCAGAGTACAGCCTTTGCAGCACAAGAGCAGCCCCACAAGCTGCAGTCCCTCAAGGCGCAGTCCATGATGGAGATGGGCAAGGCGCAGGATGAAGCTGACGACCGTACAGCAATTGTCCTGGCGACGAAGGCTATGAAGGAGGCTGCGGCAAAGAACCCGGAAGGGAAGCTCGACCTGGCGGGGAACCTTGAAGTCGGTGCCTCCGTCCTGGCGCAGAGCGGAAAGCTTAAGCTCGCCTCCACAATGCTGGACAAGGTGGAGCAAGCACGCACCCGTCAGGAGCGGCAGCAGAAGCTCGACCTCGAACAAGCTAAGCTGGATGATGGGCAAAAGCAGCAGCAGATCAACTGGCTGCAATCCGCCCTGGGGGAGGTGAAAGATCAACCCTCACTGGATCGGGCTATTGAAGGGTACGAGGCGATGACGAAGGAGAAGGTTCCTCCTGCTTATAAGACCTACTCCCCCGTGCTGATTGAGCAACTCAACCGAGCTGTGCTGACGGCAAAGGATCGTGGTGTGCTGGAGGCTCGACAAAAGCAATTGGACCTGCGGGAACAGGAGATCCAGGAGCGTGCGAATCGTGGGAAGCAGGCGGCTCAGGTCGCCAGCCTTCGTGCCGGGATTGCGCAGCAACGAGTTGACCAAGCCGCTACGCGGGAGGCTCGCCTTGCGAAGGATGGTGGCGGCGTTAAGGGTAAAGGGGCTGTGGTCCCTCCCCCCGCTATGCGCAACCACGCCGAAGCAGTTGTGAAGCAGATGTTCCCCGAACTGAGCAAGGACCAGGTTAAACAGTATGCGCTTGACGCTGCGTCCGATGCGCAGGTTGCTATGGGCCGGAACCCCGGGGTGGATATGAAGTCCGCTGTTTACGGGGCAGTGCAACAGAACGCTGATAACATCAAGTCCGAGTCTCGTCTGTTCCGCAAGGATAAGCAGTCCTATGGTGGTGCGGGGAGTGCGGAGAAGACCGCCTTGCCAATGCCTGCTACTGTGCGGGAACTTATCCCCGGCAAATTCTACCGCGACTCCAAGGGTGTCGTGAAGCAATACAACCCCAAATAAGGAGGCGCTATGCCTGAACTGACCTGGGATCAAATCGACGCCGCCCCTGCTGGTGGTGGTAGTACGAGCGCATCTGCTCTGACGTGGGATCAAATCGACTCACCAGCTCCAGCCGTTCCTCAAGGTAAACCTGCGGGGAAACGTCCTATGACGCAGGAGGAGTCCAACGCTGCGGGCATCCGGGGGCTGAAGAAGTTCGGCAAAGACGTGCTTGACGTGGCTGATATGGTTTTGAGTACACCTGCCTTCATCGGCAGCATGGCTGTGCGGGGGGCTACCTACGTGGGTGGTGCTATACAAGGCCGGACCCATAAAGACATTTCTTCCGCTGCCAAGATGGGTGGGGAATTCTTCATGGAAGACGCCCAGAAGATGTATCTGGCCAACCCTATCAAGCAATTGTTTGGGGCGAAGGAGCTGGATGAAAAGCTGGGCGAAAGTCACGTGGCCCGCGCGATGGGTGCTGTGCAGAAGTACGTCGACAAGGGCGGGCAGTACGTTGAACACAAGACTAACGGAACGGTCAATGCTGATGACGTAGGCTTCATCACCGATGTGGTTAGCACAGTGGCCGGTGGCGCTGCTGCCAAGGGTACGGTAAAGGGTGCGCAAAAACTAGCCTCCTACCTGAAGAAGAACAAACCTCTGCCGGATGCTGATATGGCTGCGGGGAAGTCCTCTCGTGCCACAGCTGAGGATATCATCAACAAGTACAATAAGACGCCTGAGGGAAGGGAGAATC
>OFRB01000204.1_pt1 | contig 15429 bp, 20 predicted proteins | sample 1543021 | NCBI WGS metagenome assembly OFRB01 (sample SAMN07774230, study PRJEB24372) | wastewater metagenome | isolation source: Exp Tend CN 0WW | collected 2016-02
GGGATAAGCATACTTCCACTCACTAAACTGCTGTACTGAAGCTAAAGTATTATCAGGCAGCATTACACCCGTCCCCATGTGAAGCGGTATTTTAATGTTAGTCTTTTTGTAGCATCTTTAGGGATAGCTGTACCATCAGTGGCATTGCTGTACTCTATTTGAAATCTAACAGTTGCAGCGTAACTTAGCCTACCTAAACTTAGGTAAACACTTCGGATTCCTCCTATATTACCTGCGTTTAAATCCCACAATAATGCAATATCTCGTGTAAAGCTACCTGCTACGTAAGCAGACAAGGTTGAACTTGAATAGGGGTAAGAAGTACCTGAAGGAACTGAGGTTAAACTACCTATTGCCCCTGTGTATGCTCTAGCCTCATACACGTGAGGCGATGTGAAATATACAGACCATGAAGCTGCCTGAGCAGCTCTTACGGTATAGTTGTAGGCTACACCGCTAATATCCGTAACCCCTGTGATGTCTAACTCAGGGACGTAGATACGTAATGTATAGGTTACATCTAACACTTCGTCAGCTAATTTAGTAATAGTAATAGGAGTACCATTACTATCTTTAACTAAAGCCAGTGAGAATAACCCTGAGTAGGTATTTGTAGTCGTGTTGATTGAGCCATAGGCCATTGCGACTTGAGCAATGTTACCTGTTGCTACTCCCTCAAAGAATCGGTAAGTCCAGTACACAGAAGTGTAATAGGGTAATACTGTAGTATTGGAAGCCCCTGCCGCTTTGCCCTGCTGCGTTGTAGAGCTGCCTAAGATATTTGTCATTGTCGTGTCTGACACCGCAGGGACAGTACTAGAACTCCCTAAAATACACCCATTGATTAAATCATCATTTACTATAAAGCGGTTAAGACCACTATTTAAAATTAGGTTTTTAAACTCAAACTGACGTGTTTCACCTGTCTTAGTATTTGTAAGTTTAAAATTAAAAATACCTTCTAAACCTATATGGTGATTTACTTCTGTTGTCATAACAATGTCCTATGAAATACTATGCACGTCCCCAACTGAAACGTACATTAAGGGTTAATCGTTTATCGGAATCTTTAGGTATAGTAGCTGCATCAATTACTGCGCTGTAAGAAATCTGCCATTTACTTCCCACGTCTATGTAAACACATCTAATACCTCCTACTGCATTACCGTAGTTTAAATCCCACTCTAGCTGTACATCACGAGTATAAGTATTGTTAGTATAACTTGATAAAACTGTTGAAGATCTAACTAAACCTGAACCAGAAGGTACACCTGTAGGTGTGCCTAGTACACTTGAGGCTGGGTATGCATAGGCTGTAATGTTTGACGTTAGAGAAGCTAGAGGGCCATTGGCAAACCAGTTACCAGCAGAAGCAGGTCTTATCGTGTAAGAGTATTCTAACCCCCCAATAATAACTGTGCTTACTACATCTGCTGTAGGGCAGTTAATCTGAAGTGTGTATGTTATATCTAATGTATCCCCCTCATACTTAACAATAGTTGTAGGATTACCATTAGTGTCTTTAATTAGAGCGAGAGAAAACAACCCTTCATAGGTATATACCAAATTATAATACGTATTGCCAAAATCCTCATAAGGCTCTAGCGTAGCTACCACCCCCCATCCCACAGCTACTTGACGAATGTAGAATATATCTACACTTGTTGGCACATGGAATGTCCAATAATAAGAAGACCAGTATGGTGAGTTACTGGTATTAGCTGTACCTACTCCATGTGTTTGAGGGGTTGCTACCCCTGTCTGTATATTAGTAATCTCTGTGTCAGTGGCTAAAGGAGTATTCGTATCACCCCCTAATAAACATCCAGTGACAAATCCCCCCCAAGGTAGCTTGTTAAGTCCTGAATCTAAAATCAAATTAGTAAACTCATACTCACGTACTTCACCAGATATTGTATTAGTAAGTTTAAAATGGAATACTCCTTTTAAACCTATGTGACTGTTTATAGTAGTTGTCATATCAGTGTACTTCCTTCTATTACTGTAAGAGTAGTTGTGAGTTTATCATCACTAGGTTGTGAGTGAGTAGTAAGTACCTCAAGTAGTGTACTTCCCTCTACTATTGTAAGAGTAGCTGTGAGCTTATCTTCACTAGGTTGTGAATGAGCAGTAAGTACTACCTTCAGTGTGTTACCCTCTATCACTACAAGCTGTGGTGCAACTCCATCAAGATTCCCTGACGAACCTGGCTCACTACCATCTAATGAGCCTGTAGCAATATCGAATTTCCTTAGTATTGTGCGGAGACCAGATATTAGATGGGATGCTCCCATAACAAGTTCTTCAGTAGGTAAAACAATGTCAATCTGTAAAGTCATAGTACTAGGCAATACTTGTAATGATGCACTGATAGATTCTTCTGCATAATAAGGGTAAAGCTCTGATACTAAGTAAAATACTCTAGGGCCTCTATAAGTACAATTAATAACTCGTTGCATAGTTTACACCAAAGCATAACGGGGAAATCTACCAATAAGTGTAATCTCAATGTTAGTACATCCTTCAACATAAGCCGTTAGTTCAAAACGAAGCACATCATCCACCAACACTGCTACATCAGGGGATGACCATACAAATGTAGGCCCATTTGCATCAAAAGATATAGTTGCTATAACCGCTTCAATAAGTGAGACAGCTTTAATTTGTGTTACTGTAATAACTGTCCCAGCAACAAAACCTTGAAGATTGCCAGCAAAAGCAGTATGTGGGTGTGCTGCACTAATAATAAAATTACGTGCTGCAATATAACCACCAAACTGTATCCCTAAGTAAATCTCATCTGTACCTGCCACAATTTCCAAGAAGTCAATAGGATCAGCCGTAGGGATAATTTCATTACATGTAGGGGCATCTTGGAAACTTGCAATCATTTGAGTAAAGTATGTGCCTTTGGGTACTGCCGCGCCTTCTAGCACAGCCACACGAGTGCCTAGCGCATCTAATAGCGTATCAAAACCAATAAGGCTATCCCGTAAAGCCTCTAACTCAGCATTAGTCATGGAGCATCTTCCTGTGTTGGGGGAACATAGTAAGGTAATGGGTTATGTAAGGGGTTGCTTTTAAATCCTAAATCCTTATTTAACCCTGTGATTAAATTAATAACATTAGTAACCTCAGCTAAGCCAAGTTGTTTAGCTTCAAGCTCTGTCACTAGGGATATTAAACGAGCGTACTTTAGATTGACCCTATAACTAAGAGTTGCAATCTCTGCAATTAGTACCTGCATTTACGTAGCCCCCATCACTGAGTTAAATTCAGAGTATTTTTAAAATTTTCTAAACCATCTGTAAGTACAGACATGATTACACCTAGTATTTAAGTAAGTAAGTAAGTATCCTAAAGCAATTACCCACAAAGAGGAATACTTATGAAACATGTATATAAATCTTTTACTCTGTATCCTAATGAGTTATTTAGTGTACAAGGTAATGATACTTACTACACGTACCAAAATGTAGGTGCTAATTCCGCTACTATTAAAGGCTCTAATGATGCTTTGACTTGGTTTACTATTACATCTGTTGCTGTAGGTGAGATTACACAGCAAACACACTCCTACGCTTTTCTTAAAATAGAGGGTGATACAGAAGTTAGAGGTACACGCGGTAATAGCGGAACAGCGGTTAGCTCTAGCAATCCGTTGCCTGTCGCACCTACAGCCAGTGAAAATCACATTGGCGAAGTGGGTGGGCGAACTATTCGAGTTGCTGCAACGTTTGCTAGACCTGCGGACACTTCAGCTTACGCTGCATTAGATACCGTCAGTACGTCAACCTCTGCACCTGTGGTTATCACGTTCAGCAACATGGCTCGTATCAATGCTGGAAGCGGTTACATCACTAAAGCCCGCATTATGACAGATCAAAAAACCAATACTGCTCGTTTTCGTTTGCACCTGTTTCATACTGCCCCAACGCTCACGAATGATAACGCTGCATTTCCTTTGCTATGGGCTGATAGGGCTAATCGAGTAGGCAAAATTGATTTTGGTGCTATGACTTCTGAGGATGCGACTAACAGCACTTGCGCAGAATCCTTGAACGAATCTGTGCGGTTATCTTTTACCTGTGAAGCTGCCAACACAGCACTATATGGAATCCTTGAAACATTGGATGCGTTTACTCCTGCTAGTGGTCAGAACTTCTATATATCGTTGACAGCGGAGCAAAACTAACATGAACCCTAACATTAGGAAGGTTTTACTAGACGCGCCTAGCCTGATGGTAAACGGGCGTGTTCGTTATGGGCAGTTGGCACAGTGTATTGCTCTGCGTCCAGTTGCGGAGGGTTACAATGGGAACGCTTGCACTGTTCGACGCAGCACTGACAATACAAGTCAAGATGTTGGTTTTCTAGGTACGGAGTTAGATAACTTTAGCTTGATGAATTTTGTTGGTAGCGAAAATCTATTGCTTCGTAGTGAAGAATTTGACAGTGGAAGTTGGCTTAAACTAGATACGACCATCACAGCTAATGCTGTTGTTTCCCCTGATGGTACGCTGACAGCAGACTTAATCACAGAAGGGTCTGCCCTTACTGCCGTCACCTACCAATATTTGACCCTTGAGGCTCAAAAGACGTACACAACATCCATCTATTTGAAACGCGGAAACCATGATTGGGTAAGATTTGCGATTGCTGAGACAAGCACTAGCAATAAAGCCATTGTATGGGTGAATCTGGCTACGGGAGTTTTAGGTAATTCTGAGATACGTGGAACAGGTGTTACTAATCTAGGGTCAACTATCACAAATGTTGGTAATGGTTGGTATCGTGTTACTTTGACTACAAAACTCACTAATCCAAGTGCCACTTATACAGTATCCTCCGCTGCGGCAAATGGATCTTTAACCGATCTCAGTAACGCAACTCGCTATCAGTGGGGAGCGCAGGTGCATCAAGGGTCGATCGTACAAGACTATTCTCGTACTGTAGCATCACCTAGACAAGGTTCTCAGAATATGTTGCTGCGTAGTGAGGAATTTGATAACGCAAGCTGGTCAAAAACTGATACTACCGTGACAGCTAATGCTATTGCTTCTCCTGATGGCTTGACCACAGCAGACCTTCTCACAGAAGGGTCAGCAGGGACAGCTACCGCTAATACGACTTTCACAGCTAGTGCTTCAGGAGTAGCTCATACAGCTTCAGTCTATATGAAAGCTGGCACAAGCACAGGATGGGTCAGATTATCGGTGTATGAAACAGCCAACGCGACCAATATTGTTAATCTGTGGGTCAACATGGCAACAGGGGCGTTGGGTTCTACATCGGTAGGCGGTACAGGAGCATCAGGAGGTGGTACAACAACGACATTACTGAATGGTTGGTATCGTATTTCTTTGTCATTCACGATTGCGGCAACTGCCCTGACGATGATGACCCGATCAGCGACAGCTGACAGCTCTACTACAAGAGTGTCTGGGGCTGACCGTTACCAGTGGGGAGCGCAAGTTAATCAGGGTAGTGTTGCTGCTGCTTACCAAAAGACTGTAGCAACTACAACTGAATGGGGAGCTAATCAGAACTTAGTGACGCATTCGGAAGGCACAGTTTCCCAATGCTCAGTAGCCTTAAATGTGACCAATGCAGGAACAAGCATCACTGGATATGCGGCATCTGTTCAGTTTGGTGATAACACTGTCGCTAGGTTGGCATATAGGCTCTATACCCATAAAATTGGAGCAACGTACACTATCAGTGTAATTGTTCAAATGGATGACAACAGTGCTCCAGTCGTAGGTCTAAATGACTCGTCAGGGGATTTTTGTTTAGTGTGCGCGGCTAGGGTTACAACAAGCACTCCTGTTGTAACGTCACTTGGTGGAAATGTTTATAGGGTATCTTCCTCCCTTGTTACAACAAACACCCCAACGAGTTGGGGTGTAGTCAAATACACCACTCAAAGCACCAAAGGCTTCCGCGTTACTGGTATGCAACTCAATGAAGGCTCTGTTGCTCAGAACTATATCCGCACACTAGACAAAGCGATAGATGTTGGTAATGGCTATCTAACCAAAATCTATGACCAGTCTGGTAATGCTCGTGATATGTCACAGGCAACCGCAGCAAATCAACCTCGTATCGTTTTTCATGGTACAGGTGAGAAAATCAATGGTAAGGCGGCATTTACAACGGATGGAGCTAGTCAGCAACTGACTTCTACAGCGTTTGACCTGAAACAACCGTTCACCCGTTGTGGAGCTTTACAATTTACGACCATCCCTAGCGTGGTCAAAGGTATTTTCAGTGATGCGGCAGCGAATGGAGCTATTTTACGAGTAACGACAACGGGGCTGTTACGGATGACAATTACCCCATCTGACCTGTACCTAAAAACAGGAATATCAGCAGGTGATAAAGCTGTTACGGTGGAGGTTTATAATAGTACGGCAACAATGGGAAGTTATAACAGGACTGTAGTAGCCACGCCTGTGTCCAGTAAATTGCCCGATATTCCTATTACCCAAACTAGAATTGGACAGGACGCAGGCGCAAATGCCAACGTAGTTGTCGGTGAAATGATTATCTTCCCACAAGCATTGTCACATTCTGATCGTCAGACTTGGGAAGCTACTGCTAAACAGTATTGGAGTACACCATGAAACTGATTTTTCAAACACGTCAGGCTGTTGATACAGCTAACCGCCAAATCGCACTAGACATGGGGTGTGATGAAAATACCCCATATTGGTTTGACGTAACAGAAGAAGTGGATGGTAGTTACTCACTACCATGCCCTGATAATCTAACCAATCTCACTGACTATGAGATTCAAGATGATGAATAGTTACAGTGTTGCCGAGCGCATTAATAGTGATGTTAATGCGTCAGTCACTTACAAAACAGATTTAGCGCAATACGGCAAGCCTGAATTTTGGATTGAAGCTGGTACGTTTGGAGACTGTGAGGATTACGCATTACTGAAACGTCAACTACTACTCAAAGCAGGCTTTGCTCGCAAAGACTTACACTTGGCTTGTTGTTGGGTTGAGACTGGCGAATATCACTGTGTGCTGTTAACTAGAACAGACAATGGATGGTTTGTTTTGGATAACAGGTACACATGGCCTATGTCCCCTAAATCCCTTCCTTACCGTTGGGACAAGGCATTAGATGAGGTAGATGGAAAATGGTACGTCTTATCGTTCTAATGTTTCTACTGTTGTGTGGGTGTACAACATCATCTACTGACATTCCGAAGATGGGCAAGCAAGTCGAAGCTCCTTACGGATGGACAGAAACATACTGTCCTGAACATAAAAATGAGATTGGGTGTAAGTAGCCCTACCCTTCAATCTACTCAAGGCCGCACTTCCGTGCGGTTTTGTGCTTTTACACACAGGAACATAACCCTATGTCTCGCTACTCAAACCAAATGAATATTCCCTTACCTTTAGCAGTCTTCTTAGCGACAGATGACTACGACTATGACCCTACTGCTATCAGTGCTACTGCATTGATGAGACCAATACGCCAGTTAGTATTAACTAAGCGTGTTAACCCTGAAGATAATCCCATTGATATTGCAGGTTTGGTTTCATCACGTATGGGTAGTGCTATTCATACTGCCATTGAAAATGCTTGGCTAAAAGGAAGTAAACAAACTAACTACTGGAAGTCTTTGGTTGACGCTGATGAAGACAACCCTACATTTAAGCAAAAGTTTAAAGAGCTTTTAGCAATTGGTTTAGACACTCTAGGAGTGCCTCCACCCACCCAAGCATTACGTGCATTAGGGTACTCAAACGCATTACTAAAACGCATAGTTGTAAACCCGTCAGATAACTTACTAAGATTTATGCGCTTTATAGGTATTGACCCTATCCCTGTGTACATGGAACAACGTGCTTATAAACAGGTAGGTAAATACAAGGTATCAGGTAAGTTTGACTTTGTAGCAGAGGGACGAGTACAAGACTTCAAATCAACTTCAGTGTACTCGTACCTAAACCAAACCAATGTAACTAAGTACTCGTTACAAGGTAGTTTATACCGTTGGCTTAATCCTGACATCATTCACAAAGATGATATGGTAGTAAACTACATATTCACTGACTGGTCTGCTGCTGATGCTAAACAGAAGCCTGAATACCCACAAGCACGAGTACTTACTCAGCGTATTCCATTGATTAGTGTAGAAGAAACTCAAGCTTATGTTGAAGCTAAACTAAAACAGATTGAAAAGTATCAAGATGCTAAAGAGTCTGAAATACCTTACTGTACTGACGAAGATTTATGGCGTAAAGCTACAGTGTGGAAGTACTACAAGCATAAAGATAAGACTGATGGCCGTAGTACTAAGAACTTTGATAACTCTGCTGATGCTTATGCCCGTCTAGCTGATGACGGCTATTCAGGTATTGTGGTTGAAGTTAAAGGTCAAGTTGTAGCTTGTCGCTACTGCAACGCTTTCTCCGTATGTACCCAAAAAGATAATTACCTTTTATCAGGTGATTTGGTACTTAATTAAATACTTACTTAGGTAATGACACATGAAACCTTATGACGAGATGGAATACCACCCAACAAGTGAAAAGCTTGTTAAAGTACTTCAAACCAAAACACAAAACAGTAATCCACTATTCTTTCGAGTAGTGACTGCATTTTACTTTGGTTTAGTCTCTGCTCAAATGAGAGCCTCAATCAAAGGTTGGGTAGGTAAAACCAATATCCCAATCAATGTTTATACAATGGCTTTAGCCCCTTCAGGTACAGGCAAGGGACACAGTGCTGCCATCATTGAAGATGAAGTACTCTGCCAGTTTAAAGAAACATTCAAAGAATGTACCTTCCCTGTTATGGCTACAAAACATCTTGAAGATTTAGCCATTAAACGTGCCATTCGTAACAACTCAGCAACCGAAGATGAGCTTGCTAAAATCACTAAAGACTTTGCTTCTTTAGGTGAATATAAGTTTAGCTTTGACAGTGCTACCCCTGCTGCTATTAAGCAGATGCGCCATAAGCTGTTGATGGCTAACGTAGGTGCATGTAACTTAATCATTGATGAGATTGCTGCTAACTTAAGTAACAGTATCGAAGCTCTGAATACTTATTTAGAGTTATTTGATTTAGGTAAAATCAAAGATAAGTTACTTAAATCCTCTGCTGAAAATAAACGTATTGAAGAAATGACAGGCAGTACCCCTGCTAATACGTTGATGTTTGGTACACCTATCGAGTTACTAGATGGTAGTACCAATGAAAACCTATTGATGGGTTTACTCAAAACAGGTTATGCAAGACGTTGCTTCTTTGGTTTCACAATGAATCGTGACAAGATGCAACCTAAATCAGTAGATGAACTAAAGGCTCAACTATTTGACAGTATGCAAGATGCCTACCTTGATGAAGTCTCTGAAAAGTTGGGTATGCTTGCTGACCCTGTTAATGTAAACCAAGTAATTCAATTACCTGACCCGTCTTTAAACCTCCTACTTGCGTATCGTATTGAATGTGATAAACGTAGTGAAGCTCTTTTAGATACTCAAACTATTGCTAAATCTGAGTTAGAGAACAGATGGTCTAAAGTACTTAAACTTGCAGGTGCTTATGCTTTTGTTGATTCCAGTCCTGAAATTACTGAAAGCCACTTAGAAAATGCAATCAAGTTAGCAGAAGACAGTGGTGTAGCTTTCAATCAATTACTTACCCCTGAACGTAACTACACTAAGTTAGCAAAGCATCTTGCACATTGTAAAACAGATGTAACCTTAGCAGACTTAGATGAAGACCTCCCCTGCTTTAAAGGCTCTAAAGCCATTAAAGAAGACATGATTCACATGGCAATTGCTTGGGGATACAAAAACAATATCATCATTAAGAAACTCTTTAATGACGGTATTATGTTCTTAAAGGGTGAATCTATTCAGGTAACTGACACCAGTAAAATGCGTATTAGTTATTCAACCGATATGACTAATAACTACTTGAGTGCTGAAGTACCTTTTGAAAAGTTAGGTAAGCTGTTTAACTTACCTAATTATCATTGGCTTAATCATCACTTAGTAGAAGGCACTGATGGTAATGGCTACCGTGATACACGTAACTGCATTCAAGGTGTAAACCTTTTGGTTTTAGATATAGACGGTACTACCAATATATCCACTGCTAAGATGCTTCTTAAAGGTTTAAAAGCATGGTACTACACTACCAAGCGCAACACTGAAACAGAACATAGATTCCGTGTTGTGTTGCCTATGAATTACACCTTAAAGATGGACGCTATTGAGTACAAAGAGTTTATTAATAACGTACTTCAAGGTTTACCTTTTGAAGTGGACGAATCTACAAACCAACAAGCTAAAAAGTGGTTAACACATAATGGCCATTGTGAGTATGTAGATGGTGAGTTATTTGATGTATTACCTTACATTCCTAAAACTAGTAAGAATGATGAGCGTAAAGCATTATTTGATTCCCAACAGCAAATGGATAACTTAGAGCGTTGGGTACTTAACAACACTGGCTCAGGCAATCGCAGTGACATGCTTGTACGCTATGCCATGATTCTTGTAGATGCAGGTTTTGATTTTAATAGTACCCGTACTAAGGTATTAGATTTGAATAATAAACTTGCAGATAAGTTAGAAGAATCTGAAATCACTTCTACCATTCTCACCACTGTTGCTAAAGCCTTAGCAAAGAAATCACCATAACTTTAACTTTCATATAGCCGTGCTTCGCACGGTTTTGTGCTTTCTATTATTGGAGTAACTATGTCAAAACGAGTTGTAGTTGTTACCAGTGTTTCAGGTAGAGGTAAGTCCACCTCTCTACGAAATATGGATAACGTAATCCATTTAAACTGTGAAGAAGGTAAAGACATTCCTTTCTCACTTAAGACTAAAAAGTTCTTTCGGTCTGCACATATCACTACACCCTCCCAAGTCATTGAGTACATTCAAGCGGCCGAAGATAAAGAACAAGTACAAACCATTGTTATTGATGGTTTGAATTACTTAATGGATATGCACGAATCACAGCATATCTATAAGTCTGAAGATACTCGTGGAGGGTGGCAGCATTATGGCCAGTTCTATAAAGACTTAGTGCATAACATTGCAGTATCTTCTAAAGACTTTATCATTCTTGCTCATGTGGCTTATCGCTACAATGAACAGAATATGGCGATTGAAGCAACTATTCCTGTTAAGGGTGCATTAGCTAAAGCAGGTTTAGAAGCCTCATTCACTACTGTTATTGGTGCTGATATTGTAAAGCTTGAAGACCTTGAAAAGTATTCAAACCCTTTACTTAATATCACTGAAGATGATAAAGAAGATGGTTTTAAATACGTATTACAAACACGTAAACTTGCAGATACTAAAAACACTTTAATCAAAGTACCTGTGGGTGTGTTTGCACGTAATGAGGCATTTATTGATAGTGACATGTCATTAGTTATGCAAAGGTTACGCGAATACTATGCTTAAAACCAAAGATGAAATTACCCAAGCAATCTTGCATGAGTACCTTGCTTACGATATAAACACAGGCTTTCTAACATGGATTAAAAAACCAAGTAAGAAAGTCTGTATAGGTTCAAGAGCAGGTTCATACATACCCAGTAATGGTTTTAGGGTGATTAGTTTGTTTGGTAAATCATACCCCGAACATCATGTCATTTGGTGTTGGGTACATGGTTACTGGCCTAAGAACCGTATAGACCACAAAGACCAAAACCATGCTAATAACCCAATAGCAAACTTACAAGAACTTAGCGTAGGTCAACACACCCTAACTAACTCTGCACGTAAGAATGCTAAAGGTCAGAGGCACGGTATTTGGTACTGTTCCAAAAGAGACAGATACATCTCTGAAATCACGTATCAACGTAAAAAGGTATTCCAACGTACCTATCCCACTAACCAATTAAAGATCGCTATTCAAGAGCGTAATCAACAGTTAATTGAGCTTGGCTTTCATCCTATGGTGTAAGTAAGTACTTAATTAAACACTTAACTAAAGAGAGTAAAACTATGGGCGCATTAGCTAACTTAACCACTGATGAATCTATTAAAGGCAGTAAAGATGTTGTAGGGGGTGGTTATGCACCTAAGCCTTCAGGTGTCTATGACGCAACTATCAAAGCAGCTTACTTAACTAAATCATCGGGTGGTGCTACAGCAGTTAATTTGATTGCTGTTATTGGTGATTCTGAATACCGTGAAACAGTATATATCACCAATAAACAAGGTCAGAATTTTTACCTTGATAAAAATGATGGTTCTAAAAACTACCTCCCTGGTTTTAATACTATCAATGATATTGCCTTACTCGCTGCTCAACGTGAGTTAAGCCAATTAGATACTGAACGTAAAGTACTTAACTTATGGAGTTCTGAACAATCCAAAGAAGTACCTACAGAAGTTGAATGTATTACTGCTATGCACGGTAAACCCATTAAGTTAGGTATCTTAGAAGAAATCACATTCAAACAAGCCAAGAATGGTAATGGTGTATATGTTGACACTGCTGAAACACGTTCCACCAATGTCATCAGCAAAGTCTTTCACCCTGCCAATAGCAAAACTGTTAATGAGTGCCGTGCTAAAGCCGAAACTGCTGACTTCATTAACAAATGGAAAGCTAAGTGGGACGGTAAACCAAATGACAAAACAGCAGGTAAAGCACCTAAGACTTCTTCAGGCACTACTACTGCGCCTGTTGCAAACAAAGCTGCTACTGCTAGTTTGTTTAACTAATGAAACTTCGTGTCGTTGGTTTAGACCCATCACTACGCAATTTAGGTATTGCTAAGGGATTCTATGATACAGAAACCAAGAAACTTACTATTGATTTCTGTACCACTGTATCCCCTAAGATACCTAAAGGAAGTATGCGTGTAGGTACACGAGACATACTACGTGTCAGACACCTCTTAGATGCTCTAGCAGAGCATATTAAAGAAGCTGACATAGTAATTGCAGAGATACCTACAGGCAGTCAATCCGCTAGTGCCATGAAGAGCTATGCAGTCTGTATAGCTCTTATGGCTGTAGCTCAGAAGATTATGGGTAAGCTAGTCGAAGTTACCCCCCAACAAGTTAAAGCCATTATAGGTAATCCTAAAGCTTCTAAAGCTGATGTTATCCAATGGGTGCAACAACATAACCCTGAAGCTCCACTAGAGCGGTACAGGGACGCTATCAATGAGTCTAAGGCAGAACATCAAGCTGATGCCGTAGTCGCTATATACGCAGGTTTAAAGACCCTGCAATCTCAATTTAATTAGGTAAAACACACATGAAAATTATTCTTACTCAAGCAGACTTCCGTACCGCTATTGCTGACTTCTTAGCAAAGCAAGGTATCAATGTTAATACTGATGTTGCAGACATTGATACTAACGATATTGAAATTGATTTAAACCCTGAACAAAGTACTGGTGCTACTAAACCAGTACAACAACGTAAGCGTAGAACTAAAGCTGAAATTGAAGCTGAAGAACTTAAAGCTCGTGTCAGTCCCGTCTATGAAGATACTGAAGTAGTTACTGAAACCAAACAAGCTAAAGAAGTTGATAGTGTTTTTGCTTCAGCTAGTACCACAGAAGACAGCTTAGACGAAGCTGAAGAAACACTAGGCTCTATTGTTGATACCTTAGTTGAAGCCTCTTCTAAACCTAAGCGTGAAGAGCCTGATAGCTTATTTGGTTAATTGGTTTTAAACAGGTGTGGGTTATCACCAATGAAGGAACAAACGAAATGGCCTAGTTAATCCATCTAACGAAGCCAAAGTAGGAATAATAATCTAGGCAGTACGGATAAAAGTACCTCATCAGAATCACTCACTGAGCCAGTACGAGTGAAATATCAAACCAATTAAATAAGGTATTCCATTATGGAAACAGTTGAAGATAATTCTATGGATACACGTATGGAAGCAGACATTAACCAACTTGGTTTAAATGCTCCCCGTGTACCTAAAGAACATATTGATAACTTAATGTCTCATGTTGAGTACAAGACACACATTGTTGAAGGCACTACTACGACTGTAGCTGTAGCTGTATTACCAATGGGTACAGTGGACTTTACCTTAGCTATTGAATCTACAGCTTGTGTTGACAAGTCCAACTTCAATGCTCAATTAGGTGCTAAGTACGCCATTGAAAAAGCAGCTATTACTGCACGTAATAAGTTATGGGAACTTGAAGGTTATGTATTAGCTCTTTGTGTTCATAACAATGATGTTGCTATGCAACAAGCTATTCAAGAGTCCTTTGACCCAAACGAAACAGTCAACTCTTAAGGTGCTGCTATGGGGAAAATCATTAGCTTTGTATTGCTAGTGGTTTGTCTTATAGCAATAGCCTTTGTAGCTATTACCGTATTCAAGCTACTAGCTGCCCTCTTATTGCTTTGGTTTGTTGCTTGGTTTTGTTGGCAAGTAATCAAAGACCTTTTTAGTGAAAAAGATAAACCTCCGTGACTGGGGGTTTTTATTTGAGTAATAATTATGAGCAACACAAGTAAAGCTAACACTACCTATTCAAACCCTATTTCAAGAGTGTTTTTAGGTAAGTCTAAAAAATATAAAGAACCCATCTACTTATACACACCAACCTTTGATTGTGATTGGTACTGGGGATTTGGCTACTTAGGCAATAATAACTGTCATTACCATCTAAGCAACTATCAGCAAGAACTTGCGTCTGATATTGCTAGAAACATAAATATGTTTAACGCGCTTAAACAAGATTATGAGTTATGTCCAACACTTCAAGTTGATACTAACTTGTGGACATTCTGTGAGTTGTTTAAAACTGCTTATGCTTTGGCAGAAGTAGCTCAAATTTATAATCGTGGAGGTAGTCACTATAGTAATAACCCTTGTAAAGCCTTGATTAAAAACAAAGAACAATATGAACACATTAACTTTGTACTGCTTCCTGCCTTGTTCAAAGAAATTGATAAGCTATTTGCTACCCAAACTACAATAGAGTAACCCACCATGCACTTACCTGATATTGTTGAATACTTAGAAGAACTCACAACCTGCTCTATAGATTGTGACCACCCTGACTATGATGACTTGTGCCAAACAGTTATCAACTGCTTTCGTGTATTAAACCAAACAGAAAATGAAGTTTACACTGACATTCTTCGTGATGGTTTAGGTGATACAACTATTGCCTGTATTGCAGATGATACTCCGCAAGTACGCGAAGAGTTAGGTATCATCCAAAACTTACAACTACTTTACCAAGAGTTACGGTTAATGAAACTTGAAGGTAAAGTGTATGACGTACTTGATAAGTTCTTTAACACTAATTTAGATAAAACACTTTAAGTATTATTACCCTCTCTTTATATATAAAGAGAGGGTAAACACCAAAACAGTACTCTAAGCCTTGATACATAAGGGTTTCATTGAAAATAAAAATTAGTTGTTTTAACT
>OFRB01000209.1_pt1 | contig 15247 bp, 19 predicted proteins | sample 1543021 | NCBI WGS metagenome assembly OFRB01 (sample SAMN07774230, study PRJEB24372) | wastewater metagenome | isolation source: Exp Tend CN 0WW | collected 2016-02
TCTGTCTTCCACTTTTTTGCACACGGTGTTCTATTCGGTCTGACACAGGAGGCAAGGATGTCTGACTTGCAGCCGTGCGGTACTTATGCGGCTTATAGGCGGCATTTGCGTAAGGGCGAACCGGTCGATGCTGGTTGTGCTCAGGCTGCGCGGGATCAGAAGAACATTCGAGCGGTTGCAAGCTTGTCTGAGTCGGCTGAGGTTGTCGCTTTGGCTGTAGCGGTCGAACCGGCTGTTGATTCGGTGGATGAGCTTGAGGAGTGCCTGGAGAATCTGCGGATTGTTCGGGCGGCGATGACTGAGGCTCCGGCGAATTCAATTGCGGGGTTGTCGAAGCGTCGTGAGGAGTTGGTGGCGCGTATAGCGAAGTTGCAGTTGGCGAAGGTTCCGAAGGTGGGTGTTCTTGACCAGCTTGCAGCTCGACGTGCGGAAAGGCGTACAGCTTCCGCGCATTGAGTCGGTTCCGTTGTTTGTTACGTCGGCTGCTGATGATGCGGTGGATTTGGCTGCTGCTGCTGGGTTGGTTTTAGATCCGTGGCAGGAGTATGTGCTGCGGGGTTCGTTGGGTGAGCGTGCTGACGGTCGGTGGGCTGCGTTCAGGGCTTGCCTCGTGCTTCCTCGACAGAACGGGAAGAACGCCGTGCTCGAGGCGCGCGAGTTGGCGGGTGCTTTGCTGTTCGGTGAAAAGTTGATCATCCACACAGCACATGAGTTCAAAACAACGTACAACTCGATGGTGACGTTGATGAATCGGCTTCGCACATCAGAGCTGATGGAGTATGTGCGCGGGTTTGATGGTGAGCAGGCTGACGACATCCGCGATGTTGACGGGTTCAAGACTGGCAACAATCCTGGGATCACGTTTACGAACGGTGCGCAGATTATGTATGCGGCCCGGTCGAAAGGGTCGGGGCGTGGCTTCACTGGGGATCTGGTGATTCTTGATGAGGCGTATGCGTTGAAGTCGTCAGAGATGGATGCGCTGTTGCCGACTATGGCGGCGAAGTCGATTGAGGGGAACCCGCAGGTGTGGTTCACCTCCTCGGCTGGTATGGCGGACTCGGATCTGTTGCAGTCGTTGCGTCGGCAGGGTGTTGCGAAGTCGTCGGAACGTTTGGCGTACTACGAATGGTCTGCTGAAGATGATGCTGACTCTTTGGACCGTGAAGCCTGGTATCAGGCAAATCCGGGGTTGGGGTATCGGATCTCGGAGGAGTTCATTCAGGATGAGTTTGAAACGTTGACTAAAGAGGGTCAAGGGTCTGATGAGGGTTTCCGACGTGAACGTTTAGGGATTTGGGCACCTGACGGAGTTGACCCGATCTTCCCCCGTGGGGCGTGGGAACGACAGGCAATGCCCGGACTTGTTCTCGGTTCTCCTGTAGTCGCGGCGGATATGCGGGCCGGTCTGAACATGTCCGCCTCAGTTGCTGTGGCCGGGTCTGTTGACGGTGGTATTGGGGTGACCGTGGCACGACATCTGCAAGGGGCAGAGATCCGTTCCGAAGATGACGTGGTGGCTTTGGTCGTGGAAATCCTCGACCGCCGACAGTTGGACTTCTGCGTTGTGGATGGGTACGCCGAAAACGAGGCGCTGATCCGCAAACTCGAAGATGCCGGAGTGACGGTCCTGAAATTGACGCAAGCGGACATGGCTAACGGGGCGGTGGGGTTCACCGCTGCTGTTTCGACTAGTCAGTTGTGGCATTCGAACGATCCTGTATTGAATGCTGCGGTAGCGGCGGCGGGGAAGAAGTCGTTTAGGGAAACGATGTTCGTTTGGTCCCAGTTCCGGTCTATCGGTGACATTACTGCGCTGCGTGCTGCAACCGCCGCCTGGTGGGTATTCGCTTCGCAGGCTCAGACCGATGGCGACCCGCTGGCTCAAATTTTCTAAAGGAGTGTCCGGTGCGCTGGTTTACAACATTGCTTGAAGTTGCCGGGATCACCGGATGTGTGGTTATGGCTGCACTGTCGCCGTTGCCGTGGGTGGCGTTCGGTGTTGGCGGGGTTGGTTTGATTCTGATTAGTCGCGGGATAACCCGAGGGGGTACCGAATGAGTGTCCTCTTTGGGCGGCGTGTGGAGACGCGGGCTGTGTCTTATCAGCAGTTGTGGTCTACAGGTAAGTCGATGGATTTGCGTGGTGACAAGCTTTCTACAGCGTTGACGTTGGTGCCGGTGTATGCGGCTACCTCGTTGATTGCCGATTCGGTGGCCGCATCTCCGTGGGCTGTGTATGAGGATGCTGACGTTCCTGCGAAGGTGAAGGATCAGCCGCAACTCATTACGAATCCTGGGGTGGATGGGATTGACCCGTTCACGTGGAAGCATCAGGCGATGACCTCTGCCTTGTTGCGGGGTAATGCGTATGGGCTGATTTTGGATGCTGACCGGCAGGGTATTCCGTCGAAGGTGAAGTGGCTGCACCCGGACGATGTTGAGGTTATCGAAACGCAGCGGGGCGCACCGGCAGAGTTCTATTGGATGGGTCGCCACATTGACCGCCGTGACTTGATTCACATTCCGGCGTACACGGTGGCTGGGTCGGTGGTTGGTCTTTCACCAATTCAGCAGTTCCGGTCGCAGATTGAGACTGGCATTCAGGCTCAAACGTTTGCGAAGAACTTTTTCAAGCGCGGCACTGTTCCTCCGGGGTGGTTGAAGTATCTGCCCAAGGGGTTGACTGCTGAGCAGTCCACTGAGGCGAAGAAACGGTTTGTTGCGTCGGTGTCATCGAGTGAACCGTTCGTGTCCGGTAACGACTGGGAGTACAACGCCATTTCGGTTCCTGCCGGTGATGCACAGTTCCTTGCAGGGATGAAAGCGACCGCGAATCAGATTGCGGCCGTGTACCGGGTTGCCCCTGAAGATGTCGGGGGTGAGTCGGGTGGTAGCACGTTGAAGTATGCGTCTCTGGAAATGGACACGTTGAAGTTCAACACACGCACTCTGCGTCCGTGGGCGAACCGGTTTGAGGCTGTGTTCAACGCTTACATCCCGAAGGGGTATGTGAAGTTCAACCTGGATGCGTCGGCGCGGGCGGATCTGAAAACCCGGTATGAGGCGCACCAGATTGCTATTCAGAGTGATTTCAAAACGGTTGATGAGGTGCGGGCGCTCGAGGAGTTGCCGCCCCTCACCGATGCACAGATCAGCAGGAAGAAAGAGTTGGGGGCTGTCGCATGAGCGCACTTCTAGAACGCCGTAACACCACTAAGGCTGTCGAATATCGGGCGGCAACGTCAGGTGAAGGCACCCTCTCAGGCTACGCCTCCGTCTACATGCGGTACTCGCAGAACTTGGGCGGGTTCGTTGAGCAAGTTGCTCGTGGTGCTTTCGCTAAGTCCCTCGGGGACAAGGTGCCGGTATTGGCGCGATATAACCATGAGGACGAATGGTTGCTGGGCACCACCGAGGCGGGCACATTGCAGCTTGCCGATGATGAGATTGGTCTTGCTTACGAGGTTGAGCTGCCGCCTACTAACGCGGGTAAGGATGTTGCGATCCTTGCTAAGCGCGGAGACATCCGCTATTCCTCGTTTGCGTTTTACACGCTTGAGGATGAGTGGTCAGTAACCGAGCAGGGATTCCCGCTCAGAACACTGATTAGCGTGCAGCTCACCGATGTTGCCCCCGTCAACTCGCCCGCCTACCTTGACACTACGGCGGGGGTTCGTTCCCTGGCGGATCGTGTCGGGATGGAAGTTGACACTTTGACTGTCGCCACCACTGAGGAGATCCGTTCTCTGCTGTTGGGTGAGCGTATCGACATTCCCGCTGTGGAGGCCCGCAGCGAGGAACAGGCTGAGGAGAGTGCGCAGGGAGACACCCACGCACTGGACCTTGCCCGCCGCCGACTCGATCTCGAGATGATGCGGTAACACCAACAAAACCCGCTGGCAGGTAGACAACCACCGGCAATCTCAAATAAAGCCTCACCAAATCGGTGGGGCTTTTGTCATTCCCGGAAGGAATACAGATGTCTACTTACGTTGACAGCCTGCTTGAGAAGCGGGCAAACATTTGGGAGGGCGCTAAGGCTCTCCTTGACACGGCGGCGGCTGAGAAGCGTGAGCTTTCGGCTGAGGAGGAGCAGTCCTACGCTCGCATGACGGAGGATCTTGCGACTCTCCGCACGCAGGCTGACAAGCTCACTGAGGATGCTGCATCGGCTAAGGCTGCTGAGGAGTCGCTTCGTGCGCTTGCTTCGCAGCGTCAGGAGCGCACTGGCAAGGTTGAGGGCAAGGATGAGCTGCGTTCGTTCCTGAAGGGCGAGACGCGCGAGTTTGTTGCACGTCCGACCGCTGAGGAACAGCGTGACCTTACCAAGGGTTCCGCGACCGCTGGTGGTAACACCGTCCCGACCTCGTTCTACGGTCAGCTGTGGGCGCACCTCATTGAGACTGCGAACATCGTCAACTATGCGACGGTCATTCGCACGGACTCGGGTGAGACGCTTGAGATTCCGACGACCACGGCACACTCCTCGGGTGCGCTGATCGCTGAGGGTGGTACTCTCACCGAGTCCGACCCGGCGTTCGCTAAGCGTTCACTGGGTGCCTACAAGTACGCGCTGTCCATTCAGGTGGCTAACGAGCTTGTCAAGGACACCGGGGTTGACCTTGAGGGTTACCTTGCCATGCAGGCTGGTCGTGCTGTCGGCAACGCTCTCGGTGCCCACCTGATTACGGGTACGGGTTCTTCGCAGCCCACCGGAATCATGACCTCGACCACCCTTGGTGTGACGGGTACTGCTTCGCTGTCTGGTGCGTTCACGGCGGACAACCTCATTGACCTGTACTACTCGGTCATTGCCCCGTACCGCAACAGCCGTTCCGCTGGCTGGCTGGCGAAGGACTCCACCCTCGCCACCGCACGCAAGCTGAAGGACACCACCAACCAGTACCTGTGGGCTCCTGGCCTTGCTGGTGCCGGTGACACGATCCTCGGCAAGCCGGTCATCACTGACCCGAACGTGGCCGCTGTGGCCCTGTCGGCTAAGTCGCTGGCGTTCGGTGACCTGTCGGCGTACTACGTCCGACTTGCTGGTGGTATCCGGTTCGAGCGTTCCGATGACTTCGCTTTCCAGTCTGACCTTGTGACGTTCCGTTGCATCGTCCGTGGAGACGGAATCCTCGTGGACCAAAGCGGGGCCGTGAAGCATTTCGTCGGGAACGCGGCGTAGGAGACTATGCCGTAACCCGGTCATGTCTGCTAAACTCTCTAGGGGAGGGCAACAAGTCCTCCCCTAGAGGGAGCAGACATGACACGGCAACAGGCTGGTGTGCAGGAACGGGATTGCCCCGTTTGCGGGAAAAGGTTCCTGCCCTACCGGACATTCCAACGCGCGTGTTCTCGCACATGCAGGGACAAGCTCGAAACCACGAACGATGCACCACACGCAAAGGTGAGAGAGTTCGAGTGCCGTCTATGCGGAACGACCTTCTCAAAACTCTCTACCTCGGGCCACAACTACTTCTGTGATTCATGTCTGCCGCTCGCGGCAGAGGCGCGGGCAGAGCGCAAGAATGCAAACCGCAGAGTTGACGCTAACCCTCAAGCGAAGAGCAAAAACTTCGCCAACAATCTGCGACAAAACTATGGAATGACCGTTGAGCAGCACGCGGCGATGGTCAAAGCCCACGGCAACAGATGTGCCATTTGCGGCGAACCGCCAAAACCTGATGGGGTTCGGGCAGCATCCCGCCTTCATGTGGACCACGACCACACAACTGGTCAGCTACGCGGGTTGCTGTGCAACCACTGCAATCGTGGCATCGGTGCTTTCCGGGATCGCCCCGACCTCATGGAACTAGCAATCTCCTACCTCAGAACTTACGAACCCTAATCGAATAGAAGAACACGCAAGGGCATCGGCTTCGGTCGGTGCCCTTTTGCATTGGAGGAAACAGAATGGCTCAGATTCAGATTGCGGCACGCATCAGCGGCACCCGAGATGGTGCCGATTGGCCCGCCGTGGGAGAGATCATCAGCGTCCCCGACGATGAAGCTGCCGACTTGATCAGGTTGGGTTTCGCTAAGCCGGTTGAGAAGAACTCTGCTGTTCCGGTGGTGGAGAAGGCTGTTGCCCGAACCCCGGAGAAGCGGACCCTCACCAAGGAATCCACGGGGCTGTAAGTCATGGCGATTGTTCGTGGGCTTTGCACTTTGGCGGAAGCTCGAGCTTCGATCTTCAAGGCCACAGAATCGACGGCTTCGACGACCCGTAATGCGGAGATTGAGGATTTCGTTTCCGCTGCTACACCGGTCATTGAAGCGATCACTGGGCCAATGTATGCCGAGTCCCGAACAGTCACTTTGGACGGTGGCGCTCATACGTTGGTGCTGCCGTTCCGGTTCAACACGGTGACCTCTGTGACTGTTGATGGGGTTGCGGTCACTGACTATGTGGTTGATGCCCTGTCGGGGTTGATCCATTCGGGTACTGAGTTGTCGCCCACCGATTTCAATTCGGGAACTTTGAACGTCGATGTAGTGGTGACGGTCGGTTACGCAACGATCCCACCGAATGTGAAGAAAGCTGCGCTGGCTCTTGTCACTCATTGGTGGCAGCAGGGCGAGCAAGGTAACCGGCCCGCATTCGGTGACACGTCGAATGATCCTGCTATTGCGTTCGGTGTTCCCACACGGAGGCTGGCGGAGCTGCTGGGCGGATCTGAGGCGGTGCCCGGTTTTGCCTAGTTCAACTGCGGTAGCTGCGTTCAAAGATGCCGCCTACACCATCGGTGTTGCTTTGTGGCCGTCCGGGGTGCAGGTCAGTTACGGGCATCCGGGGGTTACGCAACTGGATGACATTGTGGCGTTCATGGATGTGTCTGCATCCCAGGAACCCGCGACGTTTGGCACGAACCGGAGCCGTGAGGAAACCCTTGAGCTGAAGGTCATGTTCTCGTGTTTCCGTGCTGGCGGGCCGGACATGGAGAAGGTTGCGTTCGACCGGGCTATCGAGTTGCAGGCACAACTTGAGACTGCTTTCCGAGTTACGGACACCACCACTGGTGGGTCGGTTCGTGAATGTTTCCTCACCGATATCAGGGTGTCATCTGCCACCGATGAGCAGACGTTGAGCAAAGGCCGACTGGTCGAGATCGAAGCCACATACACGGCGAAGGCAAGGGTGAAAACAGCATGAGCAAGTTCAGGAATGTGTCCCCGTTGGGGGATCTCGAGGTTCCCGTTTTGGGGCGGGTTGTGAAGGCGGGGGAAACCTTCGAGGTGCCTGCCGATCTTACGGAGTCGTTCGCTGCACAGTCGGACGTTTGGGAGCCGGTCACGGCGAAGAAGGGTGATGACTGATGACTACACAACTTGATGCGCAGATCGGCTACAAGAAGGAATCTGCTTACGGTACACCGGTCACCCCGGATTCGTTTGTGGAGTTCATTGCTGAGGATCTTGATTATGCGATCACGTTCGCTCAGGGTGCCGGCATGCGGGTGGGGCAGCGGATCGATTACTCCGACCGTCGTGTGAAGGTCAAGGAGGAAGCGTCTGGGTCGTTCACTGTGGAGGTGCAGTCGAAGGGTCACGGCAAACTGATTGAGGCTGCGCTGGGTGGTACAGGTACTTCTACGCTGATTGCCGGTTCGTCCTACCAGCAGTTGTTCACCCCAACGACGACTGACTATTTGGACTCGTACACAATCCAGAAGGGTGTGCCCCCGCTGGGTGGTGCGTCAACGTTCCCGATGACTCTTGACGGTATGGTCTGTTCAGGGTTTGAGATTGCCGGAATCAACGCCGGTATTCCCACGCTGAAGTTCAATTGGATGGGCCGCAACCTGGCGACCGCGACATCATTGGCGACTGCTTCGTACCCGGCATCGGTTACGGAAATGTCGTTCATTCATGGGTCGCTGACGGTCGGTGGAACCATTACGGTTCCGACCACGACAGCTCTGGGTTCGTCGTCTGGTTCGGCGTCTGCGAACATTCGTGACTTCTCCCTCACCTACGACAACGCTTTGGATTCCAACGGGTTCAACTTCGGTGGGTTGGGTAAGCGGTCCCGCAAACCGGCTTTGGGTAAGCGGAAGATCACCGGTTCACTCACCGTCGAATACGACAGCAACACTCTGCGGGATGCGTGGATTGCCGGAACTGATCTGGGTCTTGTCATCACGTTCCAGAACACGGCCACCGCAATTTCGGGTGCCAACTATCCAACATTCCAGATCACCATTCCGGTACTTCGTTTGGATGGTGAGCTGCCGAAGGTGAACGGTGGTGATGTGGTCACGCAAACGGTTCCGTTTACGGTGCTGGATGGGCGTTCGGCAACTCACCCGTTCTATGTAGCAATTGTGACTGCGGAGACGGCTATCTAAGTGGTTCAGGTCACCATTGACACTAAGCAATGGAATACCGAGTTTGCTCGGTTGCGTCAGTTCGAACCAGCCCTAGCCCGCTCCCTCCGCAGGAACATGCGGGAGGTGGGGGATGACGCTCTCAAGGAGATCAAGAGAACCGTTCTGCTCCCACCCCCGAACGATGTCCCTGATGTGACGAGGGATTCGCGTGAGGCGATTGCCCGGCAAACGAAGTTCGAAGTGAACTTCACCGCTAGGTCTGCGGGTGTCAGGTTCAAAACGTCTCCGGGGAAACTGGGCAACTTCATTTTTGGCTACAACCAGAAAGCCCCATTCCGCCACCCCGTGTTCGGGCAGAAGGTGCAAGTCACCCAGCAGGGTCGCCCCTACTTCGGTGCGGTGCTGACGAAGGATGCGACAACGAAGATGCTCGCTCGGCTCGAGAACGTAATTGATGATGCGAACAAGGCGATAGGGGCCAAGTTTTGAAACTCATTGTGAACGATGTGCTCTATGACGTGACTGCTTCATTGCAGAACGCGGCACTCGGGGATCTGTTGACGTTGAAGCTGAAAACGAAAACGGTTGACTTCCTGGGAGTAACGGTCAAGTTCATTCAGGACACCTTCGCTGCTGTAGGTCAACGGATGACCGACGAACCTGACTTCGACCCACTCGAGCTGTTGGGTGATGAGGACTTCCTGCGGGCAATGTCGGGGCTGATCTTTCTGGCCCGCCGTGGCGTGGGCGAAACCCTCGATGTGTCCGAGGCGTTCGATACGAAGTTTCAGCAGTTCCGCATCGAACCCGAAGATGACGAGGTTGACGATGCTGCCCCAAAAGAATCCGTGGGGGCGGCAAACGTCGAACCCATCTGACCGACCCGCTTGAGGACATTGAGGGGTCCGTTTACCGGTATCTGTTAGCGGTTCAGCAAGCGTTCCCGGGGTGTGGGATCACCGTTCATAACGTGTGGGCTACCCCTTACATCTGGTGGCGTGCCTACGTGCAGCACATTGACGACTTACAGGAGAAGAACTGATGGCTTCGAAGTCGTTGACGTTCGAGCTGTACGGCAAAGACCGTACCGCTTCTGCTGCGATGCGTGGTGTCTCCAATGAGGCCGACCGTATGGGACAGGCTATGCGGCGGGTGGGTATCGCTGCTGTTGCTGGTTTGGCGGTGGCGACGGGTGCGGCAATCGCGTTCGGTATCTCCTCGGTGAAAGCTTTTGCGGATGCGCAAGCCCAGCAGGAACGACTCAACTTTGCTTACGAGAAGTTCCCCGCTATCGCTGATGTGACTCGCGCTTCCTACGATGCGCTCAACACGGCTCTGGCAACTAAGACCGGGTATGACGATGACGCGATCGCGTCGGGTCAGGGTGTGCTTGCACAGTTCGGTTTGACCGGTAAGCAGTTGCAGACGTTGACCCCGCTGCTGCTCGACTACGCGCGTGCCTCCGGGCAGGACGTTGTTGGGGCTGCTGAGGATGTCGGCAAAGCGATGCTCGGGCAAGGGCGCGCGCTCAAGGGCATTGGTATTGATTTTCAGGATGCCGGATCTGTTGCCGCCAACTTCGATCAGGTCATGGCCGGTCTGACCACAAACGTGTCAGGGTATGCGGAACAGTTCGGTACGACGGCGGCGGGGAAGTTCGAAATCCTGTCGATGAAGTGGGGCGAGTTCCAGGAGAAGGTTGGTTCGGCACTCCTCCCAGGTCTCGAGAAACTGATGGAGTTCGCCCAGTCGGATGTGATGCCCGCATTGCAGGGGTTCGCGGAATGGTTCGCCACCGATGGGATTGTGGGGATTGGGAAGTTCATTGACGCACTGGTGTGGATCAACGACAACCAAGCCATTTCGGTGGCGGCTCTGGCTGCGTTGGCTGGCGGGTTTGCGGCAATCTCTCTTGCGATGGACGCGAACCCGATTGGTGCTTTCGTAGCGTTGCTGGCTGCCTCAATTGTTTGGTATTCGTATTGGGCTTCGGTGCTGGATGAGAACGCGAACAACATTCTTGTGGCTTTGCAAACCCTTGATGTCGGGTTCCAGATTGTTCTGCAAAACATGGCTATTGGGATCAACAATTTTCTGACACCGCTGAACATTCTCATTGATGCGATCAACCGCCTGACCGGGTTGAACATTGGTCGGGTTGGGGTTGCTGTTCCCGGTATCAATGTGGGCGGGCCTGTGTCTGTCGGCCCGACGAGCACAGCTCGAGGTACGGCTAGTGGCGGCAAGACCGGTGCTAAGCCGTTTGCGGAGGGCGGCTTGGTCAAGGGTGGGCGTGGTGGTGTGTTCGCCATGATCGGTGAAAAGAGTTATGACGAACTGGTTGTCCCGCTGAAGCCCGGAATGAATTACGGCGGCGGAACAACTGTGGTTGTGAACGTGTCTGGTGCTGTCGGCAATGAGGACTTCCTAGCCAAAACTGTGGTGCGGGCAATCCAGAACTCTCGCGGTCGCGGTCAAACCTCTCGGGGATCTCTTGTCTAGGATCACCCCCTTCGAGGTAGCTATGGGGGTGGGTGCGTCTGGTGCCCTCGTGGACGTGTCCACATACGCGGATCTGGAAGCTGGTGTGCAACGAGCATGGGGACGGCGAACCGACTTCGAGGATGTCACCCCTGGCACGTTCTCATTCGTGCTCGACAACTCCGATGGTAGGTTCACACCCGGCAACACTAGCTCGCCGCTCACCACTACAGTCACTGAGGGTATGGCAGTGTGCTGGAACACTGGCGGCCGGTTAGTTACAGGAACCATTCTGGGCATCGAACCCACGTTCCCCAGTGGTGAATCAGCGTGGGCACAAATTCGGATCACCTGTGACGACATGCTCGGTAACGCGGGGCGGCGCACAATCAAAGACCCCTTTGTTGATGCACTCAACGAGGGTGCTACCCAATTCATTCTGTGGCCTCTGGATGATGCTGCCGGAACGATTGTGCCTGCCGAGTCCACCGGTAACGCAGCGAACCTGTTGGTGCTGTCCGGGTCGAACGGTTCAGTGTTCGGGAATGCGGCAGTAGACGGGTTGGGTGCTGGAACGCAACTGCTGTTGAAGGACTATTTGCAGCCGGTGAGTGCGTGGCCTACGTTCACGTTCTCGTACCCGGCCACATCGTTGGGGTTCTATTCATGTTGGATCACCCCTACCACGTCAACGTCGAAAGTTACCGTGTCGGTGTCGCTGTCTGGGTTGGCAAGGTCGTTGCAGTTCGGGTACTCATCAGGAACATATTTTGTTCGTGATGGTGACTCCGGCACTACGGCCACTTACAGTCTGCTGGACAACTCCGCCCATTTCGTTTCGATGGGACTCACCTATGCGGGCACCACTCTGACGCTCACCCTCTACGTTGATGGAACCTCTCGAGGTTCAACAACGTATGCGACCGCTTTGGCTTCCATCCCCTACAAGGCACCTATTGGTGTCACTTTTGCGGCAGGTGTCTGATGGCTGTTTACACCACAACATCGGGTCTGAACGGTGGAGCCTATCTTGCGTTGACGGTCACGGAGGTGTCCCAGAATATCGGTGGGGTGACATCGACGGATTCGTGGTCGCTGACTCTTTACGGTGGAACTCGTACCTCTTTCGATTTGACGAACACCGCAACATGGTCCGTCACGATCAACGGGACTACGACTTCGGGGACGTTCAGCTACGATTTCCGGCCCGGGCCTGGGACTCCTGCGTTTTGTGGTTCGGGGACAACTTCGGCGATCTCGCATAACGCGGATGGTACAAAGTCGATCAGTGTTTCTGGGAGCATCGGATCGTTACCTTCTGGCACTACGGGTGGTCCGGCTACGGCGGCGGGGACGTTCACGCAAACCCCTATCGGTGTGACCTCGGGTGCGATTGTTTCGCGTCTGTCGCACACGTTGACGCAACCGCGCGAGGATCTCATCCGTGTTGGTACGGAAGCAGCAATGCTGACTGCGGTGGCGACGTTGGCCCCGGAGATCACTCTTGCCGCTTTGCCGTCATCTCTTTCAACAGCTGAAATTGGGACACCTAGTGGTGGGTCAACGTTGGATGCGTTCAACGAAATTCTGGACGGTGAGCAGGGCACAATCTACTCAACCGTGAGCGGCACACTGTTGGCACCTGTTCAAAGTTTGACGGTCAGGGAACGCACCCGCCCGGCAACCGTTACTGCGTCATGGGATATTGAGCGGGAAGTTGAGGACGCACCAGAGTTTGTGCGTGATGTCACGAACCTTGTTTCGTCAGTCACAGTGAGCGGGCCGACCCAGAGTGCTGTTGTTATTGATCAGACGTTGAATGCGCGGGTTGGTTCCGCGAACGCATCCGAATCCATCCTGAACGTGAACTCTGTTGATCTGGTCGGGTGGGGTCAGGACCGTTTGCAGCGGGGCGCGAACACACGTCTGCGTCTTGCCTCGGTGACCATTGATGCGATGACCACCCCCACCGACAGGACTGCGGATCTGTTGGCGTTGACTCCTGGTGATCGGCACCGGTTCACGAATCTTCCCTCCACACAACTCGGTTTCTCAACTTGGGATGGGTGGCTGGTTGGTGTTGATGAGTCGCACACGTTGACGGAGCACACGTTCACGCTGTACTTCCAGCCCGTACTGCCCGATACAGCTATCTATGACACGAACCTGTACATGGCCGACGGTGTGCTAACCCTAGCGTCGAGCATCACATCGGGTGCAACGACTATGAGTGTGACGACCTCGAATGCGACTGTGCTGCTGGAAACGGTGACCTTCCCTTACACGTTGCTGATTGATTCGGAACAGGTCACCGTGACGGCCTGCACGTCTGCCGCCCCGCAGGTTGTAACGATGACTCGCGGTGTCAACGGGACTACAGCGGCAGCTCACTTGTCGGGTGCTGATGTCGAGGTTGCCGACATCACGGGTTCGCCGTTGTACCCGTCAACCACGTTGTACCCGTCAACCACGTTGTACCCGTTTGGCGGCACCCCGTATTCGCGTTACGCATTTTAGGAGCCACCGTGACTAACTACACACGCACCACCTATGTTGACGGCACAACCCCGGCGTTGTCGGCCACGAACCTGAACAACAATGAGGCCGGTTTGGATGCTCTCTACGGGGCGTGGACCTCCACGAGTCCCGCTGTCGCTTCCAGTGCGGGCACCATAACTACAGCTTCGGCAGTGTTGAACTATTTGATTCAGGGGAAGATTTGCCACTTCAACGTTCTGATCACCATAACGAATAACGGCACCGGCTCAGGAATTTTGACGGTCATTCTGCCGGTGGCAGCAGTGTCAGTTACAGCATTCGCGGGACGTAACCCGACTACAGGGAACATCCTGCAAGGTGCAGTTTCGGCAGGTTCGACAACGTTGAACATTCGCAGTTATGACGGCACCTACCCGGTGGCGACTGGTCACACACCATTCATTTCTGGTTCCTACCAGATCGCCTAGTACACCTGTTCGAAAAGTCTTTACCTCCGGTGTCTGAAACCGGGTACGGGTTGCACTCCCATATCGGGGGGTAAACGTCTTAGAACCCCCGTAGAAGGCCGCTGAGAGGGTGTTCTGCGGGGGTTCTCGAATGTGCGTTCGACAGTCAATTGGGTGGGCAGTAGTAACCGAGTTGTGAACCCAGCAACATGGGGGCGGTTCGCTGAACGGTCTTCATCATGTAGCGCACATACACCGACTGTACCGCTCTGTCTACCCCTTTGGAGGGGTAGCCCATAGCCCTTCGAATGAATCTTCGATATAATGGGAACGGCCCCAAACCGTGAGTTAGACGCTCGCGCCGGGGCCTGACCCTAAATCAAATCGAAGTTGATTGGAGGGCTAGCTATGGATGCTACCCGAATTTGTTCCGAACCGAACTGCGACCATGGCGGCAAGATCAAGCGCGGGCTCTGCGGCATGCACTACATGCAAGCTCGGAGGGCTGGTGCTCTCGCTGATCACGCGACGACCACGATTCGCCTTATCCCTGCAATCGACCGGTTCGAAGCAAACCTTATGCCGATGCCCTCGGGGTGTATCGAGTGGCGGGGCGGTCGCCGCCCGAACGGGTACGGCTACTTTTCCATCAAGCGCACGCGGCATTCAACCCACCGCTTCTCATGGGAACTGGCGAACGGGCCAATCCCTGACGGGCTGATTGTTTGTCACACCTGCGACAACCGCATCTGCTGCAACCCCGAACACCTATTCCTGGGAACCGCTGCGGACAATGCCTCCGACCGTGACAACAAGGGCCGCAACTTCCTCGCCAGTCGGACGCACTGCAAGCACGGACACGAGTTCACGCCCGAGAACACATGGGTGAACAAGAACGGCTGGCGCTACTGCAAAAACTGCGGACGCATCAAGAACGCGGCCCGCTATCACCGCATGACCATCGATGAGTTCCTGACTGTCAGGGGGCTCAACTAGGAAGGAACCATCATGGCGCTGAGCCTTGCCTCTGTGGGTCAAAAGATCACTGCCGCTTTCATCAACGCGATCATTGGTCTAGTCAACCGGCAAGGTGCGACTGCCGTCATCCCCACGTCTGTTGCTGGTACGGGTGTCACTTTAGGTGCGGGCGGGAAAGTGTCTTTCGCCGCATCAACGGCTGTGTCTGTGAACGGGTGTTTCAACTCTGACTTCGACACTTACCGGATCGAAATTGATTCCACCTCCTCGGGTGCAGCGGTGTACACGTTGGTGGAACGACTGTCAGGCACCAACGCGATTACCGCTTATGACCTGCAAACCAACGCCACAGTGAACGCAACAAACTTCCCGGCGCAGTCGTTGAATCAGACCAGTTGGACGATGAATGCGCAGTCGTTCGCCGGAAAAATTAACATGACCATCGACCTGTACAACCCTGCCCTCGCAGCAGCAACTACAGGTCTGGCAACTGTTGGTGGTGCGGCTAATC
>OFRB01000210.1_pt1 | contig 15224 bp, 21 predicted proteins | sample 1543021 | NCBI WGS metagenome assembly OFRB01 (sample SAMN07774230, study PRJEB24372) | wastewater metagenome | isolation source: Exp Tend CN 0WW | collected 2016-02
GCGACGGTAGGCGGAAGCCCGGCCTCCGGGTTTGCAATCGCAGCCTGCAACCAGTCTTCGCATGCGGTGTAGGCTGCGTTCTCATCCGGGAAATAGGTGCTGCGGAACGTGGTGAATTTGCCATCCAGCCAGGTTGCAAGGTTCAGGTATTCCGTCGCCCATTTGCTGTAAACGTCGTCGACCGTAATGCTGGTCGGAATGGCGACTGTCGGCTCCGCAATCGTCGGAACCGCGACTGTGCCGGCCGATACGTGTGGCGCGGCCGTGATGTCAAGAAAGCCGGATAGCACCGCGGCGATCTTGGCGGAAAAATCGGCCTTGGTTGTAATGCCCTCGTTCCATGTCGCGTTGATGATGTCTTGTAAGACCAGCATCGAAGCATTTGGAACTGCGTACAGACGAACTTCGGCAAGCGGACCGGTAACTAGCTGTGAACTCAGGTTGACAATATCAGCCATGATTAAATCCTCCTGCCGGAATCAACCGACGCAAAGCTGGCAGAGGCCAGCGTGAAATCAGAACCTTCCGTGTTGTAGATTGCCAGGTCATACCAGTTGGCACGAAGCCCCTTACCAGGATCTACGCGCTGGATGCGAATGTCTGTAGAACTAGATCGCGCCTCGTATCGATAGTCCTCATGGTCAGGCGTGGTGACGCGCAATTCCATCGGCGCATCGGATGCCGCGCCGAGGTAACAGGCCGGCAAGTGCTTCAAGCTCTCCCCGCCAAAATCTTTTTTCCCAAGGTCGACGTGAGCATCAACAGGGCCAGTTCCGGCAAGAAGATACAGGCCGTCAGGCATCGTTACATAGCAGCGTGCTGCCGAAGTGATTGAAATCCCTTCGTAGCGCGTCGCCGCGTTGCTCTCAAGGTTAAGACACCAGCCGCAGGACACGACACGCCGGAATCCATCCGACTGGACGACCACCGAAGCGCCGGAAACCGGCGGCGTCAGATCGATGTTGTCGATCATCACATCCTTGACCATTCCTTGCGGATCGCCAAGCACGACGCCGTGCGCTCCGAACCAGCCGACTAGCGGATTCTCCCGGTGCGGCACAACGAAGGCCGTCCCCGGCACTGCGCCGTATGGCAGCACATCCTTGACCATCTCAGCGGCAGCGAAGTCAGTTCCAGCAAAGAACTGCGTGATGTCCCCGTAGGCCACGTAGACGCCGAACTGCGTTGGGATAACCAGATCGACCGGGGCCGGAAATGTGAGGTATCCGTAGTCCATAGGCGCACCTTCGGCGCGTTGCCTGCCGTCAATCGGGATATAGTAGCCTGGGCGTGTCGGCGATCCGATGTTGATGCGGTTTCCCGAGACCGAGCATAGCCGCCCATTCGCCATGAAGATTTGCGTTCCAGCAGGAAGCGGCGACTCAAAACGCCCGCTACTCTCGCGCAGCCGGGTTGGTTCCGCAGCAACATCAATGCTGGCCGTGCCAATCGCGTAACTTCCGACAAGCATCGGGATCGAACCGTTCACCGTTGAGAAGTACACATTGACATGGGTTGCCCCAGCGGATGCACCGGGTAGCGTAACGCGGATACCTCCATCGGCAGAGAGTGACGGGTTGCTCGACGCCGAGATTCCGCCCTCTTCTCCGGTCTCGTTGTTGTAGTAGCTGACGCCGACTTGGTACGTTCCGGCGTAGAGTGATCCGGGAACTGTCGTGCAAGCAGGCGCGCTCGGCGTCGCCAGCCCCCACGGATACGCTACGCCGCCCTCGATGCGGCCTGAGTCCGTTCCGTTCGAGTAGTAGAGCACTCCGTTGAACTCCGCCCAACTCAGCGGCGCGTCGGCGCTCAGAATCTTGAACAGCGTCTCGGAGTAAGTTGGCAGGGTGATCGCGTAGATTGCCGTCCCGCGCCGCAGGTAGCCCGCCGTCGCGCTCGTCATGTAGAGCGAGTCGGCGTCCGTCATGGCCTGCACCAGCGCCGCAGCCGCGCGCCGGCGTACCCTACCGGCGTTGTCGATGTCGACATTCACAGCGTCGCGCAGCCAGTCGCCTTTGTCGCGGACGGACAACGAGAAGTCAGGAAGGCGGTTGTTGATCCCGAGGAACGGGCCTGCCGGTTGTGTTTTCATGCTATGCCCATCCTATAAATGGAACTGGTTCTGCAAACGAAATATATCCATCAAGATTACTTGCGCCATGCCCGATACACGCCCCTTGAACGCTTGACTGGGTGAAATATGGAAGTTCAACAAACGCGACGCCACCATCAAAAAAAGGCGATAGTGATTCTGGCGGAGAAAAGTCAAATACTCCACCACTAGTTACTAGCTTTGAATCAAGTATCGTGTATGTTGTGTTTGACTCACTAAAGCTATCCCACGAAGTAGGCCACGGCTGAAACGTTCCGCCCGCAGACCCAAGGGTTACGTGCGACCCCCATTCTCCAAAACCCCAAACAAGTTTATATGAGTAAACTTTCGTAGCTCCAGAACCTGTTCCAGAATTTCCAGACTCGTCTCGTGTTTCAGATTTTACTCCATAGACGTAAGCCGCTTCTGAATCATTAAATGGAATTATCAAAACATGGTCTGACGCCTCGGAATGAGTACCTGTACTGTCTATAAAACTCGCGGTCGTTATAGAGTTATACACCGCAGACGGTTCAAATGCTCCAGTCGGAACGTCGGGTGTTGGCACATAACTGCCGCCGCCATATACTTGCACTCCGTCAGAACAAACATGAATAACAGATTCTGTAAGTACCGAATCTTGTACATACTCAATCCAGTTTGATGCGCCATTAATGTGGTCGAGTTGCCAACCATCAAGTGATTTTGCACTTATTGATCTATGAGTAAATGAGTACGATTGCGTTGTAGTTATTGTTGAAGCTGATGAGCATGAGAATCCTGATGTGAAAGGCGTAAAGTCTCTTTGCCTTCTCTCTCCGTCTCCTCCGTCATAACCAAGCGTTCCAAGGCCTTCGACAAGACCATAATTTTCTATGGTCCAGTCGTGATTTCCCATCCAGTTTGTCGGTGTTGATACGCGCTGGTATTTTATTTGAGAAACATTTCCGTCTCCAAAATACCTGAAAACCTCTAGTGCGTCGTTTACTACGCTTCCTTTTGGACCATATTGTTTTTTATAGAAGCAATATACTGGGGCGTCTCCTGCTGCAGAGCCACCAGATGTTCCAAATTTATTAAGCACAAACTGCCCCCAAAGAGGGTACGCAATAACTTGCCCAGATTTTGTGTTGTGCCAGTTACTAACCTCGACAACATGAACCGATGCAGACCACCTTAATTTTTCTCTAGTTATGGTAGATAGCGAATGGTCATCTACCAAAGACCCATCTCGACTAAATGAACAAGAATAATGTTTTGACTGAAATGTGTTATCAGGGAGAACCGAGTGGGAAATGATGTCTGCCTTGGTTCCTGACCAATTGAATTTCCATCCATAGCCAAGCATTTCGCTTATTGGCGGAAGTCCGCTAATCGTAATTGAAAACGACATGTCGCTATCAGGGTATGACCTGGACATGATATATGCTTCTATTTTGTCCCTATCCAAAACGTCATCAACTGTTGCAGACGGACCAAGTTTTTTAACCAGGGGTTTTACAGACGCATGCCGCTTCAGCCTTGTTATTGAAACACCGCTACCATTGAGCGTAAGCAACCAGTGCGTTAGCTGATCGTCAATGTATATGCCGCTGCTTGTGGAGATTTCGGTGCCGCCATAGTACAAGGACGGCGTATCACCGCCAAGATTTAGTCCGAGAGACCATCGCTTAAGTGGAGCGCCGTATTGGGCCTGGACATACAGGCGCGCTTTTCCACAAAACATACTGGCAGGAGCAAACACTGAGCAAATCTTTTTCGCATACAACAAATCAAGCAAATCTTGATCCCTGTGCCCAAATCCGTCCTGGCTTACCAAGTAAGACGTAGGGGCGCTTAATTCTACCGGAGGATTGTTGCTTAAAAGCGTGATTCTGGTTGTGCTTATTTTTCCAAGTAGTCTTGCAAGCGAAAAATATAAACGCTCTATTGATCCGTAATGGAGAATTCCATCTGAATAACGCAACGGACTTATCTGCGATGTATTAACAACATCAATTGCGCCAGAATCCATATCAACCGCTTGCTCGGTTGGTGAATCTGTAGCTACAGAATCCGTAACAAACTCAGGAAACCCGCCACGGGATCGAAGGCGTGTAGTTGTCCCGTTTGCATTATTCTGAATGCGAGTACGAAAGTTCGGCGTGTCATTGATTGCGTCAAGCATCTGACGTTCGTTCGCTGTTCCAGAAGCCTCACCATGCCTGGTCGGGAACAATTCACCAAGTTTTTTGTCTTTGTACGCCATTACTGGAGAACCGTAACTGACATTTGGCTAACCCTTGCCGTAACCATGATACTTGAGTCGCACGGCATAGCATCATTGGCATGGTATCCTGTTGAATACAAAGCCGGCGCCATATTAATTGCAGCCGATCCGTAATGTGCGGCGTTGTGCCCACCGACAGAGGACACCGCGACTTGTATTGATGCGCTTGCGCTAGACGATGCCCCCGATTTCAACTGGCCAAACACAAGCGGCCTTATGTAGGCAGATGCACCACCTATCCTCCCGACTACGCCTTGTGCAGAAGACGCTGCCGTAGCTCGTATAAGCACCGTTCCTGTTTCGCCGGACTTTCCATAAGAAGCTACTTCTGGCGATACCATTGCGTAAAACGGCCCCGCAGAAGGAACAAATCCATATGCTATCGATTGAGCTGATATTCCGACCAAGCCAACCCCCTGTTGGCAGGCGTTGCCAACTGAATCGGTCTCGGAAAATATACCAATTGCGCAAACTCCAGTTGCAGCAACTACCCCCATTGCAGACGCACCGACACTTATCGTTTGTTGCGCTGATCCGCTGTTGGATGTACTCGCACTTACCGCGACCGAATGGAATATTGCAATGTCACCAGACCCAGTGAACTCCTGGGTGCCTGATGCGCCTACGATTACCTGTACAACAGCATCCGAGGTGCCGGCAAATAGCAAATTTCCAGACGCAGATACACCGGCAATAACAAAAGCGTAAGCCTGCCCGATCGCTCGAACAGAGCCAAATGAATCTACAACAAAATCAATACTATAAAGAACATCTCCGTATGTTTCCTGCGAAAAGTTAACAGCGTTACCAGCCGGTGGTGAATACCCGGAACTAGACCCTTGAAAGTCTACAGAATTACCGGCTGGTGCCGTGTACGACATTTACGGGATTGAAACAGCGAATGCCGTGATGAGGATAGGTCCACCAATCACGATAGACACCGTATTAAGCTGCAATGATCCGCCACCGCCGGAGTTTGTTACGTCTATGTCCATGATTACCGTACCCCCGGAGGTTTGGATTCGCGCCCATGTTGCAGTACCGGTGGCATCTGCGGATGAGTCCTGCGTGATGCTACCCATGGTAAGAACCCCCGCTGCCACGGTGCCGCACGGATTGTATGAGAACGCCAGTGTTCCCAGCAGGGTTTGTGTAGTGATTGCCGTGCTGGTATCAGCGGCCATCGTGCCGGTATATAGCTTGATTGTTCCAGCGGCGCCGCCTGCATCAATTGCAGTGCGAAGCGGGGTTAGCATGCTGTTCTTTGTCGTGTCAGAAAAATGTACGATTGCCATGATGTCGTCCTTTATACAGGTGTTACGTCGTCAAAAATAAGCGCCTTTTCTCCTGCTGCCGCAAGATCAATAGGCGATGGTGAAGCGGGCGCAGTGAAACTGGATGTCCATTTTTCTAGCCCTTGATAGATGGACACTGAATCAACATAACCGGAAAACGGAGCGGCGCTCCCGCCATACCTTCCAGATCCGATGCAGATGTTATTTGCCGACACCCATACATCGCCGCCGAAATTATTCGATGATGTCAATGTTCCGTTTAAGAACTGCAAAACATATCCATTTGTACGAATAACAAACCCGAGGTGATTCCAGGCGTTCACGTTGACGCTTGCGCCACTTCCGGTATACGCACCTGAATTTGGTACGTTGATGCGAGTATTTGCTCCACTAAAACCAAAACTTAGTCCGGTATATGGCGTTTCTATGTCTTCCCCGAATACAAAAGAATCAGAGGCTGGCGTACTTGTCGGATAAACCCATGCCTCAAGCGTCATTGCAGTTCCGGCTGGGGCGCAAATCTTGCTGTCTTTTGGTGTCTTTACTCTATTGCCACTGCCAAACGCGCCGACTGACGTAGTTCCTGTAATTGCCTGCGCGTTGCTCAGAGTGACGCTTTCCCAGGTTAATGCTCTTCCGTAAATGTCGGTCGCAATGGTCCCCCCATTTGCCCCGTTAAAATCGCAGCCAAACACTCTGTATTTTTCGTAGGGGTCACCTGGTACAGAATGACAGACGGCAAAGTACTTGAGTCCAGAATACGGAACAGTAATGCTCCATACACCAGTGCTCGCGTCAGAAAAAGCAGACCCTGCGTAAGCCCCTGAGTCTCTGGCATATGCCCTAACAAGACACCCCTTGTAAATTCCGGTATTTGTTCCTGAGATAGTAGCCACTATATTTTCCTATTCGCCGCTACGACTGAGTTTGTTGTGCGCCGCTTTGCATAGACATTCGGCACGTCACTGAACGCTTCTGACCGGCGTGTAGCAGTCCGAATGTCAGACGATCTGGTGATGCTTACGGAATACACGATTGTCGATTCATTTATGTTGCAATAAACCTGCTTTATGCCTTTCGGCAGTTTACCATCGGAAAGGTTGAACGTGATTCCCGATGCATCAGCCTGTCCAGTGGAGGTGCTTATCGTCAGGTTGATGCGCGTTGTTAGACCCGTTGCCGCCGATGCGCCTGCGGCCGTCTGGATTGTCTTGGCCAGGTCGATCAGTGCGGTGCTTGCGGCAGCAGAGGCACCGGCTACAGAGCACTTGATCGTGACCGACAGCAGGGCGTTCGCCCCTGTAGCCGAGGCGATGGACAGACCGGAAACGATGGAGCGATTCTGGCGCGCAGTTACCCCGGTTGCCGAAGCTGAGGCGACGGTGGCGGTGATCGTTACCCGGTTCTGCTCGGTCGTGCCGGCAGCCGAAGCGACGCCGACTGTACAGGCGATTACCGTGTTCGTAGGCGATGTGATGTTCGCGGTGACGCCAGCAGCCGATGCCGTACCAGTGATGGTCTGTGTTGCTATGTTGCCGAGGACACTTGCTGTTGTGCCAGTTGCGGTTGCAGCGCCAACAGAGGCCGCCAGTGTAGTGCTGATGCGCGCCGTAGTTCCAGCCGCAGCCGCCGTTCCGGTAGTCGTTGGCGTACCGACGTTGAGCCGGGCCGTTACTCCCGTAGCGGAAGTTGCGCCGGACGAAGTCTGGATCGTCAGGTTCTCTCTGACCGTAACGCCGGCCGCTGCTGCGGTTCCGGTCGAAGTCTGTATCGTCGTAGAGATACGAGCCGTCGTGCCGGCGGCAGAAGCCACGCCTGTGGTCGTCGGCGTGCCGACGTTCAGCTTTGCGGTGACTCCAGTTGCCGCTGATGCGCCAGTAGTTGTATGGACGACTACCTGATCGAGCGCCGACGTTCCTGTGGCCGAAGCGACACCTACCGTACAGGTGATTACCGTGTTCGTCGAGGTGCTGATCGTGGCCGTCGTACCGACCGCAGAAGCCGTACCGGTAGTGGTTGGAAGCGCCGTATTCAGCAGCGCCGTGGTGCCTGCCGCAGCAGCCGTTCCAGTCGAGGTCTGTAGCGTCGTCGATATACGAGCAGTGACGCCGACTGCCGAAGCTACTCCGGTGGTCGTGACGAGCGACGTGGATATGCGCGCAGTTACTCCTGCGGCATCCGCCGTGACAGCAGTGGTTTGAGTTGTAAGGTTCGTTCTGGCAGTGACGCCAACTGCGCTTGTGGCGCCGCCAGCGCATTGGATCGTTACGTTCTGGCTTGCCGTTACTCCGACAGCGGAGGCCGATGCTACCGTGCAGGTAATGGTTACTGGGCTTGATGCGCCAGCTGCAGGAACCTCAAACTCCGCCCACGTAATCTTGGCCATGGAAGATTACCAGCAATAGACGATGCAGAAGCCGGAGCCGCCCTTGCCACCGTTCCCGCCGAGTCCGGGGTTCATGCCGACACCTCCGCCACCACCGCCACCCTTGGCGACGACTGCCGTAGCAAGCGAAGCACCTGCCCCACCACCACCACCTGCGCCGACCATTTCGACGATGACGACCTTCGGGGTGAAGGCGGTCGGCTTCGTCCAAGTTCCGCCAGCGGTGAAAGTCTGGATGTCGGATTGTGCCGCAAGGTTGGAGCCAACCGGCGTGCCGCCAGCATTGAGCCGCTGCCATCCGGCCTGGTCGGAATAGACCACAGACTCGCTCGGACCAAGCGTGCCTTTCCAGAGAATCTGTTCAACCGTACCATCAGTATGCGTGACCGTCACATCGTTCGAGGTACTGGCATGCGCGTTCCGAACCGACAGCAACTTGACGTTGCGCACAGTAGAAGCGGCAGGCGAAGCGACTACCGTGGTCGTGGTGTTGGTCGTGATGTCTGCCGTATTGGTCCGTCCGGGGGAAGAACTTGAACTCCCGTTCGGCAGATCAACCCACGACGCATGGACTTCAACGGTGCTTGAGGCGCTGGTGATGACCTTGATAAGGTCGGATGTGCTGGCGAGATTGATCATTCTGTAGCCTCGAATTGGAGCCGCAATGCGGTGTAATCGGTGATTGAATTGGCCTCGCCGCTGGATAGCGTCTGCTCATACAGCGTGAGCGATGCCGGGGCCGGTGCGTGCGTCCAGGTGGCGATGGTGGTCGTTCCTTGGCGCAGGCGCACAGTGATTCCACCCGCATCTGAGGAAAGCCTGTAGCGCACGATATGGCCGGTGGAAACCGCTGGATCGGTGATCGAGCCTAGCGCGACTTCGCAGGTCGAGGCGCTGACCGTGGTGATGTAATCGGCATCGTTCGCGGTAGTCTCGTCAAGCATCGCGTAGAGATCGGAGCCGCTTGAGGCCGTCCAGGTGCCGGCTGAAGCATCGGAGGTCGGGCGGGCGTACTGCGCCGTTACGTAAGTCGGAGACAGACCGAATACGGTGTATGGCTCGAAAACCTGCCAAGGATTGGCGGAGATGGACTTCACTTCTCTTTCTATCAGTGCTCGGTTCCACCCCAACGTGAGTAACATTGAACTACCAGCGACTGAATGACGACCATAAAAATTTGCGCCCTCTGGGGATGAGGCGAATGGGGTAAGACTCTTAAAGACGGGGGGAGGGTTCAAGACAGAGAATGAGACAAGCGTTCCGTTGTCCTTCTTGCCCTCCCAGTACACGTCAATATCGTTGTATGCCTTAATCACCCCTACTTGAATAGAAGGTACTGCCGACCGATTTGTAGCATTCACCGAGAACTCTCGATAGCTCCAATCGTCTCCGGGCTCTGGAAAAATACTAAAATTATTATTAACTGAGCCAGAGGATTGCGAGTTTGTAAAAACAAAGCCAGCCATTCCACCGTCGTAGCTACCAACCTCAGCCCCAATACCTGTGTAAGTGGGTTCCAATGTTGAACCATAGCGAAGTATGGTCATTGGGAATACCCGCGTAGGTTGGCCTACCGAGAAAGGCGTTACCAAAGCGCCATTTATAATGGCAATCCCAGCCCTAGTAGGCTGTCTTGTTAAGCTCCCTGTCCCGATGTTTTTGGCTACGGAAAACGGCGTCCAAACATTTACGAGACCCCTTGATAAGGGATTTGACCAATCAATCCCGACCGGATACGGTGGCTGGCGAGTCCAAGGCACACGACGCATTACGCGGCATCCAGCGAGATTCCGGTGTACTTGAAGTTGCCGGAGTTTCCGGTGGACTTCAGGGCGACGCCGGTATTGTGGCTGATGAACAAGCCCCACCGCTTCGGCAGCGTGCCGCCAAAGCAGGCACGGACGGAAGACGGCGCAAGGTAGTAAATGCGATCAGAGGTGGTGGTATCGACCGACAGCGTACCGAGCAGCCGAGTTACACCGGACAGCACCCCGGCAGAGGTCACGGTTTCAGCCGAGTCCGTGCCGTCGAAAACATCCTGGTACGTCGGCGTGTCGTCGTGCTGGGCATAGACATAGACCGCAATCACCGTGTTCGCCGTCGGTCCGGTGCCGACTGCAACCGAGCCAGATACCAGCGCGTCGATCAACTTGTCGGTGGTGTTATCCACCGCCGTCGACTCCCTGCCTGCGGTGAAGTTCGACGAACTTCCGAGCGATGTCAGGTCAAGCGTGATCGAGGCGGGCGTCGAGTAACCGACTGTCAGCTTTGCCATATCAGAGCCTCATTGCCTTTTCAACGTCGCCATCAGTGATATTGCCACCAAGAACCAGTGTAGCGGGGGATGCTACCGAACCGGTGCCGGTGGCAAACAGTTGTTCTCCACGGGTGGCGAGACGGCTCAGAATAGCCTTGACCCTTGCCCACCCTGCGTTAACCGGGTTGCCCCCCGCTCCGCTCGGGACATTGGTCAGCGCGTCTTGCAGCCCTGCGCGAATGTTCGGCTTTGATCCGCTGATGGAATCCCGCCCAGTAAGAATCGTCTGCAGGTTGAACTGCTTGCCTTGGCAGGCGAGGGAGCGATTCGTGTACGCCGCTGTTCCGTCCGGGGTGTCAGCAGGGGTGAGCGCCGCCCAACTGATTGCGTCGAACACATCTTCCGTTCTCACCGAGGTTTTCCAAACAGTGAAATCGGGCGAGGCGAGCGCGTTGAAAGCATTCGCCACGACGTTGATGCTGCCGGCGGAGATTGCCTGGACGAGTACAGGATCGGCGTCGATTGCGGCGCGAAGGGTGACGAGTTGGGTATCGTTCAGCATGATTAGCTCGGGGTGATGGTCAGAACGTCAGTGCCGGCGCCTTGGAAGTCGATGGTCAGCGAACCAGACACGATGGTTGCCGTGCCAGCAGAACTGAGTTCGATATAGGCAATGGCTCGCTTGTTGGCGTCCGTGTTGTTGTAGATGATCCCGTAAGCCCCGTTGCTGAAACCGGAGGCGTTCTGCGGAATAACCACGTCGGTCGCCTTCAGAGTCAGTACGCCAGCGACGTTCGTCCACGTGACCGACGCGAGCGCGATAGGCCCGGTGTAACCGCCGCCCGTACCGACCTGATTGGTTGCGAAGTTGGTCGTCCCGGTGCCGCCCCAGTGAGGAACCGCCGTCGCCATCGTCGGGACGGTGGTCGTGGTGACGATGCCAAGCTGGAGCGCATCCGAACTCAGGTTGTGGATTTTGTTGCCGAGTTGCAGCAACCCTTCTTGAAACCATTTCACAGAACCTGTGGCCATGTTGTTGCTCCTTTGATTTAGGTGGTTACTTCGCCGACGACACGGACAACATCAGGGTCTTCGGCCTTACCCTGCGTCAATTTGAGTTTGGTCACTACGCCGCCGGAAGACACCATTTCGAGGTCTGCCACACCCTTGCTGAACGCGAGCGCAGCGGTGTCCGTGGCGGAGATCGTCAGGGTGATCGTCTTCAGCGACGTATTGACGGTTGCGGAAATCAGGTTCAGCGGCGAGTCAGCGACTTCGGACGACAGCAGGAGCGTCCCGCCGATCTTGTCCCGGATGTCGATGCGCGCGGTATATCCGGTCAGGTCTTGCGGGGTGTACATCTTGATGAACCCACCAGAGGTATAGGCGGGCCACATCTTCCCGTTTTCGTCGGTTGGCGTGACCGTGTTGAACTCGACGGTATTGACGTCGATCACTGACATCGGTTGCATACCAATGTCGTTAAGTTGCTTCATGCCAAGTACGCCATACGGTTCGCCTTGCCACCCGTCCGGGATACCATGCCAAGTGATCGTCAGACGCGGGGCGCCGGATGCCAGAGACACTGCGGTGATCGCCTTGCGGATGATCGGCTCGGTTTCCCACCGGACAACGAGGGTAAATGTCTTGCCCTTCTGGATCAGGATTTCTTTTTCAGCCATTATTTCACCCAAGGAGAAAGCGACTTGCGACGCGGGCTGCGACGTACCACGTCATCCCCCACATCGTCAGTCCGAGCCAGAAGATCGGCGGCGGATTTTTGTGCTTCATCGAGATACCTCCGGGCATCCATGATCCACTCGACCGTCAGCAGTACGCCGACACCGAATAAGATTACCACGAGATAGGCAAGGAACCATACATCAACCGATCCGAGGCTTCTTGGCAGGTAGTTCATTTGCGCCCGCCGCTCTGGCCGGGCATTCCGTTGGCCTGAATTGACGCCAGCGTCGCCTCTGTCTTCGCCTGCCGGTCGTAGATTCCTCGAAGATCAGCTTCACGGTCGCGCATGTAGGTGCGCATTTCAATTCGGAATTCGCTCTGCTCGCGTGCGTACTGTTTCAGTTCGACGGCGGTACGCTCGGCGGTCAGGTATGCGCCACCGAACGCCGACAGCACGCCGACCACAAGCGCCGTCGCAATCGACTGCGTATTGAGCACCTGCGGCGCCGTCATGCCGACCATGACGAGTTGGTAAATCCACTCACGGGCGTTGGCGTTCGCCTTCGCCAGCCAAGGTAGGTGTTCTGAAAGGTGTTCGATCATGCGCTTACCCATTTTTGTTTTTTGGAAAGTAGTGGTCGGCCAATGCCTGTTCCCGCGTCGCCCAGCGGCGCACCGACACGATCTGGTAGTGCGTCACAACGTAGTGCCCGAAGAAGACGATCGCCAAGTCGTCCTTGCTCCATAGCCGGCCCTTGGGCGGGCGATACTCGATGCTGCGGAACCGGCGCAGGCCGGTGCGCTCCGAATACCCGAAGTGCGGAAGCAAGCCACGAAACGAGTGCGCCCGGCGCATCCAGACGTACTGCCGCCCGAAGGTATGCAGCCAGAGCCACATAGCCACGAACCAGCAATTCAGCATGGTGCGCTTGGACATTCATCAGTCGCCTTTCGCAATCGCTGCGGAAATGTGTTCGACCGATTCAAGCAGCATCACGCGCGCCTGGGCAAGCTCGAACATTGGGCGCTTCAGCACGCGCTCCGCGAAGTCGCTTTCCTCGATGTTGTCGGGCAAGTCCTTCACGTCGGCGCGTTCGGCGTCGAGGATGGTAGTCAGTTGGCCTTGTGCTGCCTCGATGGTCATCGCCAGTTGTTCTAGGCCGGCTCTACGGACTTCGTTCATCTATCTTCTCCAATCGCTCGATGTAGGTCTGAAGGAAATTCGCGGTCACGGTTGTCTCGGCGCAGTCCTGCGCAACTCGCTCGGGAGCAGGTATTGCGTCGGCGTTGGTTTCAGCATTGCCGGGTCGATTCGGGCCGGCTTCGGGCACGGAACCGCTACCGGCACTTCGACTGGCTGACTCGCGCACCCGCCGAGCAGCGTCAGCGCGAACAACCCCAAGAGCAGCAGCCCAACCATCGCTGGTTTCAGCAGAATTTTTAGCATGTTCAGCCTCTTTCTCTTTTGCGTGTTCCTTGGCAATCCGGCCCATCGCATCAACCTGGGCCATCGTCGCCTTATGTTCGGCGGCGCACTTAAGCGCAATCGCTTCCTGTCGGTCGGCCTTGCTGTCAGCGAATTGCCAGAACAGGAACGTGCAGACGTTGCTGAAGATCAGGAAGACGATCGCGTACATCGGGAGCGGGGTCAGGCCAAACATAGCTCCATCTCCTTTTGGCGGCGCTTGGTCAGTCCGGGCAGCGGAACGAGGACACCAGCGACGCGGGCGCGGTTCCAGCGTGGCAATTGCTCACAGGCTGACTTAATGTCGCCTACCGAGAGATAGCCCGATGCAGTCGAAGAACAAGCCACCGCTGGGCCGAGGTTAAACACCGCGTCACCGAAAGCGGCCAGCACGTTTTCAGGTAAGCCCGGATGACACCGCTCCACGGTATTGATCGCATTGCGCATGTCCTCTGTGAGCAGTTCGTTGCATTCGGCAAGCGAGTAGATGCGGCCAGCATCGACGCCGCCTGTATGCCCATAACAAACCGTCAGGATTCCCGGCGGATCGTAGTAGGCGAACTGGCGCAAGCCCTCCGCCGGAATGGCAAGGGCCGTGGCGATAGCCGTAGCAGCCGCGATGCGGTTAGCCTTTGGCGTCATTGCTTCACCACCGCTTTCTGCGTCACGTTAGCGCCGGCATACACCGTCATAGCCAGCGAAACTACCGTTACCCACATGCCGCCGTCGATCAGATCGAACCAGCGCAGCCCGGTCGCCAGCAGGATGACCAGCAGCGACAGGAGGAACTTGCGCGATCCGTAGCGGGCGAGGGTCATTTGCTCAACCCATTCTGCGACACCAGCCGGGCGCCGGTAGCGAGCGCAATGACCACGAACACGGCAATGGTCACGGTCAGCGACGGCGTGCCGTTCAGGAAGACGACAGACACCGTTTCCATCCCGGCCAGGATCATCGTGATGTAGTTGCCCCACATCGACCATGCTTTCTTGGCAACGTCCTTCCAGTTTGGAAGCAGGGTCATTTCATCACCTCGATCATCACGGTCGTCCCGGCGTCTTCTGCTACTTCGAGCATGGTAAGGAGACGCCCGAGAGAAGCCGGTGATGGAATAACGCCAGCGCGGCCGCGTACTCCACCCAAAACGATGTCGCACTCATGAGTAGCGCCAATCCATCCGAGGCCAATGGCATCAGGGAGGATGCGGCCGTGGACGTGGCTGAATTGCGTCGTGACCTCATATCGTCCAGTTGGTAGATTTGGGCGTCCATTGCCTGCCTCGCAGAAGCAAAACTTCAGGTTGTCGGTGTAGAGCGCGCCATCGCGGATTGACAGGTTCATCAATGCACCTTGTTCCTGTGCGGACGGCACGCATTCTGGCTGCGCCGCTGCTGGGCGCTTGGGCGCTTTCCGAAATAGGCGGTGAATGAAGCCAGCGCCTCTGCCGATTTTCCGGCGTTGAACGTGTCGACATCTGGTTTCTGATAGGCCCGGTACATCACCCAATCAACCAGCGCCTCATGGTGCGACTCGGCAATCTCCGGCTCCGATTCATCGTCGCCGAGCGGAGAGGCTGGTAGCCTATAGAACTCGATCAGCAGGGTGTAGTTGGCGTCAGGCAGGCAAGACAGGATCAACGTCTTGTCGTCATGCACGTAATGCGCCGGCTGATCGGTCGTGGCTCGCCAGCCTGGGAAGAGGCGATCAAGCTCGCGGCGCGTGGCGCCGGTCAATTCGTACTCTGTTCCGTCCGCAGCAACCAGCTTGGCGTACTGGA
>OFRB01000213.1_pt1 | contig 15148 bp, 12 predicted proteins | sample 1543021 | NCBI WGS metagenome assembly OFRB01 (sample SAMN07774230, study PRJEB24372) | wastewater metagenome | isolation source: Exp Tend CN 0WW | collected 2016-02
TAACTTCTTAGCACCGTGCGCCTAACCCTAGCCATTTGCACCCTGCTACTAGCATCACAAGCCAGTGCATCGTGCAAATGGCAAGTCAAGCCCAACGGCAAGCTGCTCACTCGCCCAGCCTACACCCTAACGGATGGAGTGCTGGTCAAGTCAAAGGAACGCGCCCCAGTGGGTGCAACCTGCGACACCCGCAACTGGCCCACAAAGCCCAGCGGCAAAGACCTATACGCCAGCTACGACAGCACAGACCTTGTTGCGCTTTGCAGCAAACGATAAGCCCCTTCAATAAAGCATGTCAACACTAAATACAACTATTAGTTCACAGTCCTGGACTAAGTTAGCTGACACAACAGATACAGATTTCCTTATTACCTGGGGTGTTGCAAACAGTGTGATGGCAGTATCGGCTATTGCTGTCGGATATGGACGCGGGTACATGCAAGCCAGTACCGTAGACAACACTACATTGACGCCGGCCAGTATTACTACCGCGGTATGGTCTGCATTGGCTACACAGTACAGCGTGGCAGGTACTATGGGCAATAAACTCAATAGCGCAGCATCTGGTGGTGTGGATTACGCAGCACTAGGGGAAGCAGTATGGAACGTTCTATTGGCTGATGCAAATACTACAGGCTCTATTGGAGAACTAGTACAAGGTATTAGTGGTGGCGTAACTCCGCCTACTGTAGAAGAGATTGCTGCAGGGGTTTCAGCTCATGCGTCCACTCTAACTGTCGGCAAGTTTCTAGCACTCAAGGACTGATATGCCTACTATTGTCACCATCATGCGTAAGTGGAATAACCCACGTATTGAGATCCGTCTTAATAGTGAAGCACTAGAGATAGATATACCACTTGAAGATTTCCTCCTGGCGCTCACTGATGAAGCTGCAGAACCCTTGGTGAAACAGGTAGTGCAGGATGCTGGTAATCCCGTACTCCTGTTTACCAACGCTCAACTAGAGCGTCGGTTGATAGATGCAATAGAAGGTAAGAAAGCACAAGCCGTCTTCCTAGCTGCTGCTGATCGAATCATTGAGGCTGTAAAAGGCGAGACCAGCAAGGTAATGTAGGTTCAGGTACCACTGGAACCAAAACCACCAACACCGCGGTAAGTAGTACCTAGTGACTCGACTTGTTCGAGCACCACAGACGTATTAACCGGTACCAGTATGAACTGTAGTATCCGGTCACCAGCTTCCCATTGAAACGGGATCCCATTCTTCGTGCGGATTGCTGCTTTCCATTCCCCACGGTAATCAGAGTCAATAACACCACAGGTGTTGTTCAGTTCTAGACCATATTTGGCTCCGGTACTTGAGCGTGGCAGCAATAGAGCCACGTGATTTAGTGGGACTTCGGCCGCAAATCCCAGTCCAATTAATTGAGTTGCTCCATAGGCTCTTCCAGCTTCTGGCATGTATATGTCAAATGCGCCAGCGCCAATAGAACCCTTTACCGGCATAATGAAGCCTTTGTGAATTGCAGTAATTCGCATTGAATTTCCTTTAGTTGAATTAAGTTGCTGGGGTAATACCAATTATGAATGATGAAAAGACGGAAGACACTCTATTGAGTGAAGATGCCAATAAGCCATTGACTAATTGGTCGAAAGCGCCTTCAGTGATGGATCTCAAGCAGGATCTGGCAGATGCCAAACCCATTCATGACAACCACATCACCAAGGTCAATACCTGGTTGGACAATCTGAATGTCACCGGCAAAGCAAAGATTGCTACTACCGCTGGCAATTCCAGTATTGTTCCTAAATTGATTCGTAAACAGGCTGAATGGCGATATGCTGCATTGAGTGAGCCATTCCTGTCTACTGATGACGTGTTCAATGTTCGCCCAGTTACCTGGGAAGACAAGGCTGCGGCTGAGCAGAATCAATTACTACTGAACCACCAGCTCAATACCGTCATCGACAAGGTTAAGTTCGTTGATGAGTACGTCCGTGCCGCGGTGGACGAAGGTACGGTGATTGTTAAGGTGGGCTGGGAGTTTGAGGAGGAAGAGTATGAGGACACAGTTCCTGTAGTTGAGTATCGGGTAAATCCTGAGTTCGCTCCGATGCATCAACACCTGGCTCAAATGAAGACAGAGTCTCCCAGTCAGTATGCAACTGATGTTCCAGCTGAGCTGAAAGAAGCACATGACTTGTCGGTATCCGAGGGTCAGCCTATTGAGCCAGTGATCACTGGGCAGACCACTGAAACCAAGACTCGCACGAAGAAGAACGTACCTACTTTGGAAGTGTGTCAGCTGGCTAATGTGACGTTTGACCCTACGTGCATGGGCGACTACAGCAAAGCTAACTTCGCCGTTGAGAGCTTTGAATCCTGCTTGGCTACCCTTCGCAAGGATAAGCGGTACAAGAACCTGGAGAAGATCAATGTCAGTGGTAACTCAATTCTGAGCACCCCTGACCATGTGATGGCTGACCAGTCCCAGAACTTCAACTTCTCCGATGAACCACGCAAGAAGTTCGTGGTTTATCAGTACTGGGGTCTTCGGGATATCGATGGCTCCGGTAAGCTGGTAGCCATTGTGGCTGCCTGGGTTGGGGACACCATGATTCGCCTGGAAGAGTCTCCGTTCCCAGATAAAGCTATCCCATTCGTTGTAGAGCAGTACCTTCCGGTACGCAAAAGCAACTATGGTGAACCAGACGGTGCACTACTGGAGGATAACCAGAAGGTCATTGGTGCTGTTACCCGTGGGATGATCGACATCATGGGTAAGTCTGCCAATGGTCAGACCGGTGTTCGTAAGGACATGCTGGATACGACCAATCGGCGTAAGTTCGACCAGGGCAAGGACTACGAGTTCAACCCCAATGTTGATCCACGACAGGGTGTATTCATGCACACCTATCCGGAGATCCCCAATTCAGCCCAGTTCATGCTCCAGCTGCAGAACATGGAAGCTGAGTCACTCACCGGTGTGAAGGCTTATGCCAACGGTGGTATCTCTGGAGCATCTCTTGGAGATGTGGCTGCTGGTGTTCGTGGCGCACTGGATGCTGCTTCTAAACGTGAGCTTGGCATCCTTCGCCGGCTTTCCAACGGCATGATCAAGATCGGCCGAAAGATGATCTCCATGAATGCTGTCTTCCTCTCTGATGAGGAGGTGGTTCGGGTAACCAACGATGAGTTCGTAAAGGTTCGTCGTGATGACCTGGCAGGAGCATTTGACTTACGTCTGTCCATCTCCACTGCGGAAGAAGATGACAACCGGGCACAAGAGCTTGGTTTCCTGCTGCAGACCTCTGGACCCAACATGGATCCAGATATGCACAAGATTGTGTTGGCTGAGATATGCACTCTTCGCAAGATGCCTGACCTGGCTCACCGTATCAGCAGCTTCCAGCCACAACCTAACCCAGTAGCTCAGAAGTTACAGGAGCTGGAGATCGCCAAGATCGAAGCGGAGATCGCTGAGATACAAGCCAAGACACAGAAGACCCTGGTGGACGCTGGATTGTCTCAAGCCAAGGCTGGTACCGAGCAGGTCAAACAAGCCCACCTCAAGTCAGATACCGATCTGAAGAACCTGGACTTCGTTGAACAAGAGTCTGGTGTGAAGCAAGAGCGTGCATTGCAAACAGCCGGTGAACAGGGCAGGGTCAATATGAAATTGAAGGCAATGGACAACGATATGCAGCGTGAGACCAACGATCACAACCTATTAAAAGAGTATGTCAAATCTAAAAAGGCTGCCAATTAGGTTATAGTGCGCGCTATTGAATTCAATTGATTCAATTATCTATTAACTCTAGGAAGCACTGGTAGAACAATGAGTACTGACACAATTAACGCAATTGAGCGCAACATTGCTAAGGCAAAGGGAGTACTGGAATTCAGTGCTGCCCTAGAACGTCTCCGTAGTAACCGTGACTTCAAGAAGGTTGTATTGGAAGGCTACTTTGAACAAGAGGCTATTCGCCTGGTTCATTTGAAGTCAGATCCTAATATGCAAGCTCCTGCAATTAAGCAATCAATTGATGATCAAATTGCTGCAATTGGGCAATTGAGTCAATTCTTTGCTACTGCGCTACAAAAGGCGAGCATGGCCAGCCGACAGATCGAAGCTGACCAGGAAGCGATTGAAGAACTGGCTTCGGAGGGATTGACCAATGACTGATCCCAAGAAAGAAGACGAAGTTCAGACATCCTATCTGGACATGTCCGATGAGGACATGATGAATACAGCCCCACCTACCGTTGAAGCTGTAGTGGCTCCGGTAGTTGATGACACACCAGCTGAACCAGCACCTGTTGATGATGCTGAAGACCAAGATGAAGAGCTACCAGATGATGTAGCTGAAGCTGCTGACGAGGACGGTGGTACACCGTCCAAGGAAGCGGCGAAAGAACCCAAGGAAGTAGTCTCCAAGGAAGCCAAGGATCCAGTTGATCCAGTAGCTCCCAAGGTAGAGGCTACTCCTATTGATTTTGAGGCTGAGTACAAGCGTTTATTGGCTCCGTTTAGGGCCAATGGACGTGATGTTCAGGTCAATTCTGTGGATGACGCCCTCTCGCTGATGCAGATGGGTGCCAACTACAACAAGAAGATGGCCGGGCTCAAGCCCAACCTGAAGCTCATGAAGATGTTGGAGAACAACGGTCTTCTGAGTGAGGAAAAGATTGGCTTTTTGATTGACCTGGATAAGAAAAGTCCAGAAGCAATCAACAAGCTGGTGAAGGAAAGCGGTATCAATCCAATGGATTTGGATGCCGAGAAGGCGAGCGAGTACAAACCGAAAATTCACACGGTGGACGACCGCGAAATGGAACTGGATACGGTGCTGGAGGACATCCAAAACACACCAACGTACAACCGGACCTTAGCGATTGTCAGCAAGGAGTGGGACGGTAAAAGCAAGCAAGTGATCGCAGATCAACCTCAACTGTTGAAGCTCATCAATGACCACGTTGAACGCGGTATTTATGACCTGATCAGTAAAGAGATTGAGAGTGGTCGGATGCTTGGTCGCTTGACTGGTTTGTCAGACATCGAAGCCTATCGGCAAGTCGGTGATGCGATCCAGGCGCGAGGTGGGTTCAACCATCTGGGTAGCTCCCAGGGGAAACCAGACACGCCGCCAGTGGTCGTTCAACCGAAACCGAAGAAGGTCGATGACGGCAAATTGAATGACAAAAGGCGAGCCGCAAGCTCCTCTACCCCCGTTGTTTCTAGTTCTGGTGCCAAGGATTACAACCCCTTGTCGCTATCGGACGAAGAATTTAACAAGCTCTCTGCCCCGGTTGTCTGAACTAAACAGACCAACCACAACGTGAAGGATTCATATGAATTTCAATAACCCCACAGGCGGTACACCGTCCAGCATCGGCAATCAACTTGTCGACATCTTCTATCAGAAGAAGGCTCTCATTGAGATCGCCAAAGAACAGTACTTCAGCCAGTTGGCTGACGTGACTTCTATGCCCAAGAACATGGGTAAGAAGATCAAGCGATTCCACTACCTGCCCATGCTGTCTGATGCCAACTTGAATGATCAAGGTATCGACGCTGCTGGTGCAACCATCTCTGCCACATCCTATGTGGTGAAGTTGGGTGGCTTGGTTCAGACCTACGCTCTTGATGCCAATGCTATTGCAGCTGCAGCAGCTATCAATGCTATTGAGGCCGGTGTTGCTGTTAAGTCTGGTTCAGGTCCTTGGATTGTTACCTCCAGCAAGAAGGAATTGATCCCTTCTACCCTGGCTCTGACTGGTACTGTGTTGACCGCGGTACCGTTCTCCACCCGTCTGCAACGCTCTGGTAACCTGTATGGGTCCAGCAAGGACATCGGTACGATCTCTGGCAAATTGCCAGTGTTGTCGGAAACCGGCGGTCGTGTGAACCGTGTGGGCTTCAAGCGTAAGGAAATCGAGGGCACTTTCGCCAAGTTTGGTTTCTTTGATGAGTACACACAGGAATCGTTGGACTTTGACTCTGATGCTGAGCTGATGCAACACATCAACTCCGAGATGCTCAAGGGTGCCAATGAGATCACTGAAGATGCTATTCAGATCGACTTGATCAATGCTGCTGGTGTGGTGAAGTTTGCTGGCTCGGCTACTCAGAACTCCGAAATCAACTCGACCAGCCTGGTGAGCTACGGTGATCTGATGCGCCTGTCCATCACTCTGGACAACAACCGTACCCCTAAGTCCACCAAGGTGATCGCTGGTTCTCGTATGGTTGACACCAAGACCATCAATGGCGGCCGTATCGCTTTCATTGGTTCGGAATTGCTGCCTACCTTCAAGGCCATGAAGGATCTGCATAACAACCCTGCGTTCGTCTCTATTGAGAAGTACGCTGATGCTGGCAACACCGTTCGCGGTGAAGTTGGTTCGGTGGATAACTTCCGCCTGGTGGTTGTGCCTGAGATGATGAAGTGGGCTGGTGCCGGTGCTCTGGTGTCTGATTCGATCAACTACGACAACGGCGTTCACTACGATGTGTTCCCGATCTTGGTGGTCGGTGATGACTCCTTCACAACCATTGGTTTCCAAACTGATGGTAAGTCCGTGAAGTTTGTGATCACTCACAAGGCTCCTGGTAAGGAGACTGCTGATCGTACCGATCCTTACGGTGAGACCGGCTTCATGTCGATCAAGTGGTACTACGGCTTCATGATCTTGCGTTCTGAGCGTATTGCTCTGATCAAGACTGTTGCTCGCCTGTAATCACAGGTAAGTGAACAAGGGGACGGGCTGATGTCTGTCCCCTCTTCCATCTGAAACATCAAGGAATCCTCGCAATGTCCAACGACAACGATACTGTACAAGACGAACTGGCCTCTCTGAAGGCACGAGCTGACCTGATGGGTGTGACATACCACCCCTCCATTGGTCTGGAAAAACTGCGTGAGAAGATCAACGCTGCAATCGAACAAACTGGTGACGCTAACTCTGAAGACGCTGCTGTCGAGCAGGCTCAGGTTGCTGCCGATACTGCAGCTTCAGCACCCGTCGCTGCTGAAACACAACTCCAACACCATGCACGCAAGAAGCGTGAAGCCAATGAACTGGTCCGTGTCCGTGTGACATGCATGAACCCCTCCAAGTCTGAGTGGGAAGGTGAAATCTTCACGGCTGGTAATAGCCTGGTTGGTTCTGTCACGAAATACGTGCCCTTCAACAACGAAGAAGGTTGGCACATCCCGCGCATCATCTACAACATGCTGCGCGATCGCATGTGTCAGATCTTCGTTACTGCTAAGGACTCCCGCGGTAACACTACCCGTCAAGGCAAGTTGATTAAGGAATTCGGCATTGAAGTCCTGCCTGATTTGACAGCTGAGGATCTGGCTGAACTGGCTCAACGCCAAGCAGTTTCCCACGCTATTGGCTAAACCAACCCGTAATCCAGGTACATCATGCCCGCTGCTCTCATTACCCTTGCTGATTTAACCACCACTACCCTTGAAGGGACTGGTGTGTTTGATGTTCTCATGCGTGCCAATAAAGCACATCTAGAGAATGAATTCACTAAAGGTCGGATCAAAGGGCCTGAGTACGCCACGGTTTACTTGGGTTCTCTACAAGCTGTGTTGTCTGCCTCATTGCAGTTCCTGCTGCAGCGTGACAAGGTGAACCAGGAAGTAAAACTCCTGGAACAAAACACAGCAAATGCCGTCATTGAAGGTACCGTACTGACTGCAACCGAATGCAAACTTAAGGCTGAGTTTGACGTATTGATGCTGACCAAAGACAAGACAGCCCAGGAAACCAATCTGTTACTACAGAAGGTGGTTACTGAGCGTGCTCAAGTCACATCGCTTGGGGTGGACGCTGATAGCGTGGTGGGTAAACAGAAGGCCTTGTACTCTGCACAGACTGCTGGTTTCACACGGGATGCTGAGCAAAAGGCTGCCAAGGTCATGGTTGATTCCTGGAATGTGCGCCGTACTACCAACGAAGATACTATGGCCGACCCAGCTAACCTTGGTGATGCCGCGGTAGCTCGTGCCGTAAACAAGTTGCTTGGTGGTGTTGGTGCCTAACGTGGCTAATTCAAAAACAAAGGGAACTGCGGTTCCCTTTTTTGCTTAGTACTATGGGTCTGTTCAGTTTCCTTGATGATGAGAAGAGAGTATCTGTAGGTACCTCGGTATCTCGTGTCATCCAAGATGCGACATTACCTAACTCCATCAAGACAGGAGTGCTCAAGTCGATCTTCGAAGCTGGGGATATTCCAGAGTACGCCATGGAAGAAATGGTTGGCTGTGTTGGAATACGCGCAGATCGTATGTACGAGTATGCCAAGAACCACTACACATACGGCCTACCATCTGGTCAATTTAAATCAGCTACGGCCGGCCTACCTGAAGCCACAGCAATACTCTCCACTCTGGAGGGTACAGCAGTTACTCCTCTGTATTGTCACTACGGGCCACCCAATGCATTACATATTGGTTGGCTCAAGCTGATTGCAGAACATGGATATAACCCAGTTACCAATCAGCTGGGTGTACTAAGTTCCTCTATGGGGACGCCTGTGTATCTCAGTGATATGGAGGTGGTTGTACCCGAGGGATTATTCGCCTCCTATAGTGCAGGTGGATTGGATCAATGGGGCACACCAGCTACTGCTGGTTACACGCCATTACGTCTCGCACAGGGAATAATCGGTGACCTTCGTGCACACACCCCAATACGCTTAGACCCTGCAGCTGTTGATACGTATGTCAGTGTCACCTACATGTTGGCGGATCCTGAGCTACCAGAAGATACCTTAGCGGTATTGACAGGCACGCTCAATATCAGCATGACTGGTTATGACACCAGTTTGGATTACTTTCAGGCAAAGTACAAAGTAGGTGGTGTTACTAAATACTGGATATATCAGGACAGTACCGGTACTTACCCGACACTGGACGGTGTGTTCAGCACATCTCCCAGTACCCACGGTACGTTCTTTCCATTCACCTACTTTCGGTATAACCAGGTATCTCAGAATACTGATACCGCATCTGCGGCTTACCGTACTTCAAAGAAGATGGTGAGTTATCTGGGCATGTCTTACGACACGGTAGCTGATGCCGTAAACACTAACCCCGGCATTGCAGATGTTATGCAAGCCATGATGATCATGGCAGTTCCTGCTGCTACTTCTAATGAACTGGAACGGCGGTACTTATTCTCGTTCTTTGAAAACCTGTATTACTCTGGTGACCTAAAGCTCACCTCGGTATTAGAAGCAGGTATCTCGTCCACTTTAGCTGGGAATAATCCGTCTATGGCTAGTGCTCTGGCTATCCAGGACACACGCTTCAGTATGTCATTGAGTAATGGCGGCATATTCAAGAGACGTAAGCACGGCACTATTGCCCCAATTGGGCAGCACACCAGTAGTACTGGTTCGTATGCTGGCACTCCTGTCAACGTATCAGATGTAGGTGGTGATGCGTATGTCTTAAACCCACTGGTTACTTATCACACATACCGTAAGCAGATAACCGCAAACCTGTACGATGAGATCCAGGTGAATAGCCTGCGTATGCAGTACAACAATATCTATGAAGGTAGGTTCTCCACCAGTGATGAGAATGGAGCCATCCTACTCATTCCCCTGGACCGATCCATTACAGGAACGTATTCGATTCAGGACCGGGAGACACTGTACTCCCGTAGTCTTCACTTCGTATTCAATAGTAGGCAGATTACTACGGTGAAGTGGTATCAGCAGGCATGGTTCGCTGGGGTCATGACTCTTGTGGCTGTCGCGGTAGTCATCATCTCCTGGGGATCTGCCACAGGACCCGTTGCCGCACTGACATCAGCCATTGCTACAGGTAGTTCAGTGCTTATTACTGCCGCGGTACTTGCATTAGTGCAGCACCTGGTAATCAGCATGTTAATTGGGTACGCCTTTCGGTTATTTGCTAAGGCAATTGGCGTCGAGGCAACTATTATCTTGTCACTTCTTGCAGCTGCAACAGGTGCATACAAGGCCATAGAAGCTGGTGGCGTAGATGGTGCACCTTGGGCGAAAGAGTTATTACAGGTATCTTCTGGCTTGAGTACAGGTGCACAAGCACACCTGAAAGACATGTACGGTGATTTGCTTGAGCAATACCAGACATTCAATCTATTCAAGGACGAGCAAACAAAAGCATTGGAGGCTGCCAATAAGCTATTGGAGCACAATACTTGGCTTAGTCCATTCGTTATATTCGGTGAGAAGCCGGATGACTATTACAATAGAACCATACACGCCGGTAATGTGGGTGTAGCTGGTATAGGCGCAATTTCCAATTATGTGGATACCGCCCTCACACTTCCAAAGCTGGATGAATCAATAGAGGGTTAATCACATGGAAAATCAATACAACCTCGGCAACATGGGTAGCTATGCTCCTATGGTCGCACCTTCCCCATTCATACCAAACTATGGTTTGAATGCCGTACAGCAGGGTGGTTCTCAACTTCTCCCACAACTTGGCGGGATGACTCCCGTGGGTACTGCTACGCAACCCGCAGGTCTTGGCCAACAGTTTACCCAGTGGTTGAAGGATACTGGTGTCACAGGCACTAAGGAGGACCCAGGCTGGGGTGGTATGGCCATGGGTGCAGCCAGTGGGATTTCTTCTGCCATGTTGGGGTGGGGGCAGTACAACCTGGCCAAAGACACCTTGGCTCAGCACAAAGCTGAATACGCTGCTAACTACGATGCACAGAAGCGCACGACCAATGCTTCTATGGAGGGGCGACAACGTGCTCTTATAGGCTCTAGTGGTGGTACCAATGCCAATTACCAATCAGTGGGCGACTACATGGCCAAGAATGGGATCAGATAATGGGCAACCCAATCACATGGCAAAACGTCAATAGCCCTGATGGCCGGCTGGTTAGCCAGCTCCTGGCTGGTGCCCAACAAGGCATTACAGGTGGCTTCGACAAATTGGGTGACATCATCACCCAGCGTGAAGCAGTTAACCAAGGTGTGGCTGACCGTGCTCGTGGTGCAGCTGAACAGGAGTTCATGAACCAGCTCTATGGTTACAAGAACCCTGCTGAGTTACAAGCTGCCCGTGAGTCAGGAGCACTGGCTCAACAACTGGCTGGATTAGATCCACGGAACCAGGCAGCTGCACGGACAGCTTTGGATGCTCGCCTTGGTACTCTGCAGGGACAGACAACCGCCAATGATGCCTTCGCTGTGAACCAGATGAAGCAACCCATGGTTGTGGCAAATACTGCAGCTGAGGTAGCGAATGCTCCGATCGCTCGGGAACTGGCTCGGAATGCACTGTTGAGTCGTCAGGCAGTGGAGCCTATTACCCAAGCTACAGCATTGGTAACTGCTAACAATGACCAAGGCGCAGCAAAACTCACACAGAAGTTGCGCCCACTTACGGATGCCAACGCTGTTACGGAAGCAACCATCCGAGGTACGCAGTTGTCAGTAGAAGGTACATCGGCTGTACAACAGAGGCAGGACCAGGTTATTGCGGCCGAGGTAGCTAAGGCAGCTCAGGCCTATCAGGACCAGCAGCTGGCTGGTCGACAGAAGTTGGGTACTGTTGCTAAGCGGCTTGGTTTACCTGTTGACGCTGCAGGTGCACCTGACATTGGGAACATGACCTCCGGGCAGCGTATGAGCCTAGATGCTGCAGCTATCCAGGCAGGGCATAAACTTACCAGCTCTGATCTGTACGCTGGTGACACTAAGGCCGCGGAGTCACTACTGACTACCTTACGGAAGAACCCACAGTTCACACCAGAAGCCATTGCCCGTAACCAAGCCAAGATTGTTGGTGCCTTTGATTCAACCCGAGCTGGTATGCCTGTAGGTAACGACGCTCTCACTCTGGCCACCAATCGTGCCCAGGCTGATGTGGTGCAGAAGGAAAAGGATGCCCGTAATCGTTTTGCACCTGGTTCAGCAGATGCAGTTACGGCTTACGAGGATATTGCCAAGGAAATTGACCCCATGTTCGGGGCCAACGAGCGGGAAGACTTACCACATGTTCAGGCATTGCTGCAGAGGATGTCCACTAAAGGTGTGGAAGTCGGTGGTAAGTTCATTGTCCCGTCCAAGCAGGACATCCTGGCCGCAGTACGTTCGACATACGAAGGCTGGAATATCCGCAACCGGGGTCGTGCCGAGGATATTGAGAAAGAGGTCAAGAAGTCTTTGGCTGGCTCGGATGTAACCCAGAACTTGGCTGATGCCGAAGATAGTCGCCGTGCCAACCGTGCACGGGATGTTCGGGCAATCCTGAATCCTCTGGCTCCAGCAATGCAGCCACTAAACCCACTGCAATTGCCGACACCGGATCAAAAAAAGCGGTAATTGCCAATCGCAATTAAATAAAGGGGAAGTAATTAAAATAATTGCTTCCCCTTTATCATTGGGGTTCCCCAATTGAAAGCAATTACATGGCAACGAATTACCACGACTATTTCCTTTCTCGCATTTCTGGGGATGATCCATTGGCAGGTAATGCCAAGTATGCTGAGTTGCAACAAGCCAGTGCAGACAAGATTGCTGCGTTGACTCAATTTAAGCAAGCTCAATTGGTTCAAGAGAAAGCAGCCAATGAATCCTGGTCTGGTCAATTGGGATTAGAGTCGGATGGCGTAGTCGGACGTGCAGTTAATGTAGGGGCCAACCTGTACCAGGGAACCATGCGAGTAGCTGGTTCTGTCTTGTCAGCTGCTCCCTCTACACTGGCTGCAGCCAACCAGGCTAACTTGTCGGAAGATGACATCGTAGCCCTAGAGCGGCACCAGAAGGGTCAATCCACACCAGAAGACTTGGCTCGAATCAACCGTAAGGTTGCTCCTATCGTGGCACCTACACCTGGTATGCCGCGGGAACTGGCTCAAGCACACGCCAATGAGCGTGCCCAGGCCATGGCAGATCTGAATCCCAATGCACCAACTCCGTTGAGCATCTGGGCTGAGATGAACAAGTCTCGGGAGATCAGCCGCACTATTGTTGAGGCTGCAGATAAGAGCAGTGTTGTGCACAAGGGTGCCCAAACAGCATTTGGTGATGCACTAACCAGCACGTACAACGACAACGCTTCCCAGATCGCCAAAGGATGGGAAGACCTGAAAGCAGGTAGCAAGCTGGGTGGTTCGGCCGATGTAGCTGTTGGTGTGGCCAAGCTACTGTTCGGTGGTATCTCCGATGTAGCGAGCAACCCACAAGCCACGTTTGAGTACATGGTTCAGAATGCTCCCCAGTTGTTGATTGGTTTGGCCGGCAAAGCCGGAGCCACAGCCCAATTGGTGGACAACGTATCGAGTGCGGCTGACAACTACAACAAGGGAATACAGGACTACCAAGCCAAGAATGGTGGTGCACTGCCCTCAGAAGACCAACGCCAGTACATGGCTTTCATGGCAGCTACCCATGCAGCAGCCGAGCAAGTAGGTGACAAGATTGGGTTGGCTGCCACTAAGTTGGGTGGTGAAGTAGCAAAGGATATTTCCAAGGCTAGCTTCAAAGCAGCTTTGAAAGGCACAGCTACAGCAGTAGGTGAAGGTGTTCTGTCTGAGGCACCAACCGAGGCATACCAGCAATTCGTTGAAGGTGAGATCACCGGTAAGCCAGCCACAGGTGCAGAGATCTTCTCAGCCGGTGTGATAGGTGGAGCTTCTGGAGCTGGCTTATCTGGTGGTGGACGTGCCGTACATGAAGCAGCCAAGTTGGCTGCTAAACCTAGCCCTGCCAAGCAAGAAACTATTGACCAAGCCAAGGTACAGGCAGCAGCCATTGCATCCGGGGATGTGTCTTCCATCAAGGATCCAGTGGAGCAGATAGCCGCATTGTTTGGTCATAGCCAGAAAGCGGACACGACGCAGGAGCAGAAACAAACCAACCTGACCAAGGCCAGCGAGATCGTTGCTGGTTTGGAATCACAACAGGAAGACGCACAACAGGAAGCCAAGACATCAACAGTGGCTGGTGTAAAGGAACTGATCGCAGAGCGACAGGCTCAATTGGCCGATCCAGAGACCGCCAAAGATCCAGCCCGAGTAGCACTACTTACCCAGTCACTTGAACTGGCTCAGGCAGATCTGGCCGACTTGGAAGCAAGTAAGGACCAGAAGGTGGTGGAGACCGCGGTACAGAAGAAGCTGGCTGACATTACCCAGCAGTTACAAGAAGCCAAGACCGTCAAGGACAACCTGGCTGTATTGGTTCAGTCCAAGGACACCATTGAGGCAGATATTGCCTTGATCAGTACACCAAAGGAAGCCAATGACGCCCTGGCGGCAGGTGTTGCTCCGCGAGCAACACCTGCGGTGGGCGTCTCTAAAGAACAGACAGCAGCTGCAGATCGAATCATTACGCTGGCTATGACGGCTCCAGAGCGTCTGGATGCCAAGGTAGTAGCAGCTCTGGCTGCAGACACGAATAACGCCTTGACGGTGCCACAGCGGGCTTACCTGAGTGCTTTCCTACGTGCTCAGCAATCTAACCCTACCCTGACCGCAAGCCATGTGGCAAAGGACATTTACAAGGGTGAGTTTGGAAACAAGGGTGTACTGCAGTTCCGTACTGCTATGGGTAAGGCATTGGCTGCTGGTAACCAGAAGATGGCTGATACCGAGATGACTGGTATCTCTAAGTTCGTACAGGCACATCAAGATAAAGCAACTGCTGCAGCCCAAGCAATCAAGCTGGGTATTGGTACCTCCATCCTCAAAGAGGGTGGTCAGTGGGTAGCTGGTGCACCAGGTGTTGCCGTTACTGAGGAACAGCATAAATCAGGTGGTCGGACGATTACATCAGGTCGCTTGGCTCTGGCCATTAAAGATGAAGCACAGGCATTGGCTGATGTTGCTGCAGAGTTGCAAGCAGCTTACGACATCAAGTTCAGCACACCAAGCAAGGTGGTTACCGAGGTCAAACCTGCTCCAGTGGCAGAAGCAAGTGTTGTGGAAGTGGCTGAGGTAAAGCCAACTGAGTTGACTGAGACTACTGTTAACACTGAAGAGCCTCTCGGCTCTTCTGTGAATACTAAGTCAACTCAATTTACTGAGAAGACTAAGAATACTGAAGAGGAAGTCAAGTTTACTACAGAATTGACCCCTTCCGAAGTTACTCAACCAGATGGGAAACTGGAAGTAATGGCCACAAAGTCCCCGGAAGGGACTTCATTCAATCT
>OFRB01000217.1_pt1 | contig 15066 bp, 17 predicted proteins | sample 1543021 | NCBI WGS metagenome assembly OFRB01 (sample SAMN07774230, study PRJEB24372) | wastewater metagenome | isolation source: Exp Tend CN 0WW | collected 2016-02
ATACCGGTTCGGCCCTGAGGTGGCGTATCTTGAAGTGGAGTTCACCGGCAATACCGGGCAGGCGGTGACCGTCGAAGCTCACGCAACCACCTTCGTATACTAACGCCCTATGTCGCGCATAGATGAGGTTCCGTGGACGACGCAGCCGCAGGAGAGTGTGCACCCCTCCGACGCGTGGGTCAACAAAGGGCTGATCTTTGCGTACTCCGGAGCGTCACGGCGTCTTGAATATGGTCTGCGTGGGATGCAGGCAGGCCCGGCAACGACTGCGTTCAGCACCAACACGCACGTACCGGGGGTGTCGGAGCGTGGGCAAGGCGCTATCTTCAACGGGTCGAATTCCGCGCAGGGGTGGGCGGCCAACTCCACCCTCCGCCCAAGCCTTACCGCGCAGCCGTTTACTTTCGTCATTGTGGCTCGGGCGGACTCGACGGCCAGCGAAATTCGGGCGCTGGGGTTTGGCGTCAGTGCCAGCGCGCTGTTTCACATCGAGACCAACGGCACGACGTGGCGGTTCCAAGTTCGTGACGATTCGGCGGCCTTCGCAACGAACTTGCTCGGCCCTTCGGTAGTATCCAAACAGACGGAAGTGGTCGTAGCACGCATCGCGGCTGACCGCTCGATGTCGCTGTTCATGCGCGGTACAAAGTACACCGCAGCAGGTCCGGCTGGCAACATCACCCCTGTGAGTATCAGCCTTGGCCACTTGGATCGCTTCAGCGACGGCGTTGCTATCCAGTGCTGGAACGGGTGGCTAGGGGACGCGTTCGTCTTCGATGGGGCGCTGTCTGACGACGACTGCCAGTCGATACAGGCCAACCCGTTCCAGATTTGGGACTCGGCGTACACATTCGTACCCGCTGCCGCGGCTGGCGGCGCTACCTCGGGGGTGGGTGCCTCTGCTGGTGCCGGTGCCGCTTCGGCGACCTCACAGGCCACGTGGGCTGCGGTTGGAGCTTCGGTTGGCGCAGGGACTGGAGCAGCAACCTCACAGGCCACGTGGGCTGCGGTCGGGGCTTCGGCCGGTGCCGGCGGTGCTTCGGCGACTGGAACGGATGCCAACGGCGGCATCTCTTCGGCCACAGCGGCTTCTTCAGGGGCAGGTGCCGCTTCGGCGACCTCGCAAGCCACGTGGGCCACGGTCGGCGCGTCTGCCGGCACAGGGGCTGGAGCTGCCACATCTCAGACGGTCGCGGCGTCGATTGGAGCTTCGGCTGGAGTCGGGGCAGCGGCGGCAACCGGGGACGACGCGAACAGCGCCTTCTCTTCCGCCACGGCCGCTTCTTCAGGGACCGGTGCAGCAGCCGCCACGTCGCGGGCCACGTGGGCAACGGTAGCCGCGAGCGTCGCCACGAGCAGCGTGGCAGCTACTGCAAACGCTGTGTGGGCAGGCGTTGGCGCGTCGACAGGTACGGCGACGGCCTCGGCCGACGGGGCGACAAGCTCGGCGGTTCAGGCTGCGGCCGGCACAGCAACGGCATCTTCGACGGCCGGCGCGGTCGCACAGGTTGTCGTGGCGGCGGTGGGGGCGATCGCGGCGGTTGCGGTCGCCGGAGGCGTGTCGAACGCGATCTCGGCCGTGGTCGAAGTGGTTGGAGCTGCGGTAGCGGTTGCGGTAGCATCAGCGGTAACGCAGGCGATCTGGAATGCTGTCGGAGCGTCGACTGGGGCGGCGGCTGCGGCGGGGGCCAGCCCGGTTACACTCGATGCCGCGGCGGTTGCGCGGCAGATCGTGGTCAGAACAATGGAGGCGGTGGTTGTGGTGACAAGCCGGGGCCTCGCATCCAAGGTGGTAACTGATGGGTAATCAGGCGCCGTACCACGAACGTACACACAAAAACGGGGCGCACTGTGACTGGGGTTCCAGATGACGACATTCTTAAAGCGTGGTGGGAATCGAGTGTGGTTGGGGTTGCCATTGTGGATAAGGATGGTCGTTTCCTTCGCGTTAACCCTGCCTTATGCCGTTTTCTACAGTACACCGAGTCGGAGCTTGGGCGTAGGCGGTTCCATGACATCACGCATCCTGAAGACGTGGTGGACGATGACCAAATGGCGCGCGATGTTGCCTCTGGTCGAATCGAAGGTTACGACATGGCAAAAAGGTACCTTACGAAACGGGGTACCGTGGTATGGGCAAACTTGCGGGTCGTCGCGCTCATGGACGGGGCCGGCGGATTTGTGGCGTTTCTCTCGCAGGTTTCCCCGGCATCCTTTTCGGCCGATGGCGGGGAACCAACCCCCCAAGTCGCCAAGCGACCATCATTCGGTTGGTTGAAGGATTACTGGATGCAAATCACCGTGGTAATGGGGGCGGTGGCTACCCTCATATCGCAAGTGCTGGATAGACTGGGGAAACACTGATGTTTGTTCTGTATCGCAAGACCATCCACCCCGAGTACACGCTGGGTGAGCTGCACATCGAGGACGAACGGATCGGCTACACGTTGGAAGACCCCGTGCGCGAGTTCCGCATCGGGGAGACGTGGAAGTGGGACAAGTTGCGGAAGATCGCCGGGCGCACCGCCATCCCGTCCGGCACCTACCCGCTGAGCCTGACGATGAGCAGCCGGTTCGGCGTGGTGCTCCCGCTCCTGTCCAACGTGCCTGACTTCACCGGGGTGCGCATCCACGGCGGCAACTCCGTCTACGACACGGAAGGGTGCATCCTGCTGGGGCTGTCGGGGCGGACGGACAAAGGGTGGGTGGGCGACTGCGCGCCGGCCATGGCGCGGTGCAAGCTCCTGATCGAACGCGTTGCGGCGATGGGCCAGCCGACGATCACGATCTACAACCGGGGGGCGTGATGCGCTATGTGACAGCCTTCTTCGATTTCGTCGACGCGCGTCTGATCGTGCGTCGGATCATGCTGGGCATCGTGACGTGGATGTTCGTGGACTCGTACGTGTGGGCGAAGGGCTTCGCGCTACACCCCGGCATGACCGGGATCGAGCTGGCGGCCGTCATGACCGCCGTACTCCTGCCCGCGACTGGCCTGCAAGCTGCGGTGTTCAAGATGTACGGGGACACGAGGAAAGAAGATGGTACTGCCTAGTGCGTTACTGACGCGAGTCGCGTGGCACGGTGCGGCGCTTGTGATGGCGTTCACGATGGGCTACGGCTGGCGTGCGCACAACGCGGCGCTTGAGCGGGCTGCGGTCGAGGCTACGATGAAGACGATCACGGATGAGCGGAAGGACAAAGCAAAGGATTTGGAGGATTTGCAACATGCGTACAATGCGAGCTGGGCTCTTCGGGTGGCTGATGATCGCGCTAAGCGGATGTCAGTCAACGCCGCCGATCGTGGCAGAGTGCCCACGGTTTGTGCGCAGTCCGGAGGCAGCGGAACGGCAGATTCAGCGGCGCGACTGGGTGAAGCTGAAGCAGCAAATGCAGGACACGTATACCACGAGACTCAAGACGGACTCGATGCAGCAGCCATGAATCAGGACACCCTCGATCTGTGGCAGGCGGAACTTGCCCGCTGCGAGCGCCTGACTTCTCCTTGACCGCCCGGTTACGCAACCCGGGCGGTGTGGTATTGTAGGGCCGCGTCGCTCATGTGACGCACTCTCCTCCTGATGGTATTTCGCCCCCTTTTCAGGGGGCGCTTTTTTGCTGCGGTGCCGCGAGAGTGCCGACCACCGCGGTGAGCTTCCGACTGACGGCCACGTGGTTCGTGTCGATGACCCAGCAGCGCGACGGCGTCTTCTCGAACGGCGTGTGGCTGCCGAGAGTCTTGACCCGATCGGTGGCGGTGAGCACCCCCAGCGCCTCTAGCTCCGTCTGGATGAGCCTGAAGTCGGCGCCGATCTTGCCGCAGTACGTCCGGATCGCCCGCACCTGAATGAAAATCTGCCCGGTGTCCGCCTCGTGCCGCACCAGCAGCTTGCCGCGGGGCTCGCGAAGGATGTCGGCCGACCCCAAGCTCAGTGCCGACTTGGACGCGTTCATCACGACCAGCGTGTCGTTGGCATGCTCGTCGAGGAAGTCCCCCAGCGAGTCCATGGCGGTGGCGTGGTAGCTGGCGGTGACGGTGCGCAGGCTGCGAATGTGCTGGACTCCCCAGTCGACGACGGCATCCATGTCCCACGTGAGCAGGCCGAGCTTCTTGGCGATCGAGCCGGCGGCGCCGACCACGGCCACCAGCGCCGACCGGAACCTCTCGCTGCTGTCCACGTTGGCCCGAGCGTCAATGTCGACCATGAAATTCCTGACCAGCGCCGGCAGCCGCGCCTTGTTCTTGACCAGCGCGTCAGCGTAGACCTGCCCTGCCCACCCATAGTTTTGTCGTAGCGCCAGATTGAACTCGTCTGCCTGATACTTGGAGTGTATGCCGAGACTCTGCATGTACACCTCGAAGATGCGCACGTTCTCGCCGTCTGCGTCATCCTTGAATGTGGATATCTTGTGGTACAAGCTCCCGTTCGATGTGGTTTCGAGGATCGTGCACCACGTCTCGGCGTCGCCGTACCCCTTGGCGCGCTGCTTGCCCATGCCCTGAGACCCGGCATGCACCAGAGCGCTGGCTTCTTCACCACTCAGGGTAGTGATTTCGTCCAACGTGACGGGCAGGTTGTTGTGTGCAGCGAGCTTCTGGTACCTGCCGGTAACGGTCGATCCAGACTTGCCCCCGCTCAGCAGCAGCTCTGCACTGTTGCCCCACACCGAGTTCACCGCATGCAGCACAGTAGTCTTGCCGGCGCCGGGCTTTCCGTCCATGTTGAGGACGACCCCGGCGAATCCTGTGAACTGCATCAAGGGGGATGCGAGGCTGGCCAGACAGCAGAACTGGTGCGCCACATACCGTGGGTCATCGTAGAAGGCCATCGCGGCTTTCCACCCGTCCAGCGTACCTGCGGTGCCGACCCCTCGCACGACGTTGAACGCTGAGCTGTCCGCGGTCGAGGTCGTAGTGCCGGCCGCGGTGGATATGCGGTTGTTCAGCACGAACACCTCGCCCGCGTCGTTCCATCCCAGCTTGGCGTACCGCTTGTCCTCACGTGCCTGCTGCTGCAAGTGTTTGAGATATGCAACCATGAATGAGTGAACCTTTCTGATGTCCCCCGGCATGATGTACACGCCTTTACGTAGCAGCGTACCATGCAGCTTCTTGGAGTCGTGGAAGGAAGAGGACATGATCTCTGCACTCTCCCAGCCCTTTACCGGGTAGTGAATCTGCCACAGGGTGTATTCGTCATCCGCATCCCGATCGCTGATACGGTGCGTCGGGTACATGTCGTACTCGGAGATGATCTCGGTGAACGGCAGGCCGTCTTCATCCTTGCCCTGCATCACGATCTTGCCTTGCGCGGTGCGGGAGTAGGGGAACGGGGGGTTGGGCAGCGGCACCTGCACTGGACCGGCCGGCGTGACCACGGTGGTGCTCGGCGCGGGCGCGGGGACGACGGCGGACGCCATCGAGGCCGGGGAGTTGACCTTCCCCTTCAGCGGGCACCCTGTGCACCCGTTCGTCAGCGACTCCAGCAGGCTGCACGTGGCCGCGCCTTCGACGGAGATGTCGGCGACTTTCTTCTCGACCGCAGCGTAGGAGTAGTCAGGGTGCTTCATGCTCACCCAGTGCACCGCGTCCTTGTCACTGCACAGGCGCACTGTCATCAGCACGGCACGCCACAGCGGCTCCCGCACCTCTTCCTGATGCTCGTAGGCGTTACGCAGTACCTGACATCTGCCCATGACCGTCGTGAAGTCGAGAGGCGGCAGGTCGCGCACTGGCATGTTGCTGCCCAGCGCTTGCAGATGCAGTGGCATGGCCATGGTGACGGGCAAGTTCAGGCGGGCCACAGCGGCATCGAGCTTGGCTTGATAGCTAGCAAGGGGTGCTGCCACGCCGGAGACTAGCACCTTGACTTCTCGCTGCGACCCGTCCGCGTGCCGATGCGAGCCCGGGATGCGATACACTCGTGTGCAGTCGTCCAGTAAGAAGGTGTCTGCCAGCAAGGGCGTGGTGGCTTCGATGTACTGCCGCCACTTCACTGCCAGAGCGCGCCATGTGTCGCGTGGCACGTCCTCTTCGATAAGCCAGTAGACGTGCAGTCCGCCCGATCCGCTGGCCACGATAGATGGCTTGGGGAACCCCAAATCCTTGGCGATGCGCTGCATGTCTTGCATGGCGGTGACAGTATCAGCATACACCGCCTTACCGCTCTTGAATCCAGACGCGCTTACATCCACGTCCATGTGCAGAACTTTCACATGGCTAATGTTGTCTGCCGTACGGACATGGTACTTGTGGTAAGGGGCGCCTGTGGCCCCTGTGACCATGATCGGCGAGCCGTCTGGCTGGTACAGGAACTTCCGTTTTTCGATGACGGTGCCGACGCAGAAGTACGCATCGTTGCCTCGTGCATCCATCTGTACCCCAGCGGCTACCATCTCCGCTAGCGTATCCTTTGCCGTGTGTTGAATCTTGGAGGCCAGTACCTGTGCCGCTACGGGGAACCCGATAGCAGGTACGATGCCGGACAGAAACGCGGTAACGCTCATGCGCCTCCCCGTGATGCACTATAGAGTTTTTGGTGTGGCCGCGATGATCGCCGGGCCGTGCTCGGCGAAAAGGGCAGTGATGATCTGGCGTTCGACTTCAAGGTTACCGATGGCTTCTGCCCGTGGCAAGGCGCCATTCGTAAGGGCGTGTTCCAGCAGGCGGGTGATTCGGTAGATGCGGCGCCATCGCGCCCGCTGCGGGACCACGCGCCCGAAAATCCAGTCGTAGAAAGTCTTGGACGACTGCCCCACAGTCTCACAGAGTACGTCCGAGCTGAGTCCGGAACGCAGAAATGCTAGGCCGAGTGCTGGCCCCAACTTGTTCTTCGAAGTGCGGTACGCAATCTGGCACTTTAGCCATGAATCGCCCCTTGGGTAGTGCGGCATGGTCTCTCCTGAAGGCTGGCCGGCGACCCTCCGCCGGCCAGCAGTGCCTACTTAGCCGTCCCACTCTTCCAGAAGGGCATCGAGCGAGCTACCGGCGGGAGCCACAGTCGGAGCAGCCACCGGAGCAGGGGCCGGCGCAGGCGCAGGAGCAGCCACCGGAGCAGGGGCCGGCGCCGGCGCAGGCGCAGGCGCAGGAGCGACCACCGGGGCAGGAGCGACCACCGGGGCAGGAGCGACCACCGGGGCAGGAGCGACCACCGGGGCAGGAGCAGCCGTCGCGACCGCCGGAGCTTCCACGGGAGCGGGCAGGGCCGCCGACTCCGGCACATCCGGGCGCACGCCCAGCAGCATCGGGATCGTCTCGTCCTTGCGCATCTCAACGACCTTGGCCGCTTCCTCCGGCGACAGCCAGCGGATCGCCGAGAAGAGCAGCTTCGGGTACGCCTTGTCCGCGTCGAACTTCACCTTGGTGATGACTGCGGCAGTGCTGGTGACCCCGCGCGCACGCAGCTGGCTGATGTACTGGTCATACGCGTACCAGCCCTTGGCCTCTTCGGCGGAGTTGTTGGCATCCCACACCGAAGTCTGCGCCAGACGCAGGCGCAGCGGGGCGGCCTGCGGGCTCAGCACGTCACCGGCACAGACGGCCAGATTCTTGAAGCTGGAGCATGCCGCTCCCTTGCCGGTGGACGACGACCCCTTGGCGGCGCGGGGGCATGCGGAGCACGACGATGCCTGCGGGGTGCGGATGTCAGAGTCGGGGCGAACGCCATCAGTCGAGGCGCACGTCGGTGCCCGGTTCTCCCCTTCCTTGTACTGCCCCTCGTAGTACGCCCGGCCGCGGCCCGTCGCCTGATCGAGCACCACCACTTCGACGCTCGCGATCGGATCGCCGTCCTTCACGAGGATCGTCTCCTCGCCCTCGGCGACCATGCGCCACACCTTGCCCCGGAACGTCAGGCTCGGTGCGCTGTCGCGCGAGGCGATGTTCGTGGCCTCATCTTGCAGCGCAAGAATGTGGTCCGGCACTACGGAACTGTTGGCGAACAGTGTCATTGCGGTGGACATGTGACTCTCCTTACTTGGTGGATACGCGCACTCGCGCGCTGAATTCGCGGAACACGCTCACACCCGGGGGAGTGATTCCATGCTCCTTGATGTACGCCTGCACTGCGGTACTCTTTATCCGACGCTCCATCATGTCGAATGCGTCGTGCTGCTTGATCCAGTCGAACAGCGTCTCTTCGCTGGCGATTGAACACCGGACGGTTTCCGCTTTGTACACCGTACCGTACTCCGTCGTGAACCCATCATTGCCGCGCTGGTTCATGCGCTGCAACAGCTCGTTCGCCACCAGCTCGTGCTGCTCGGTAATCTTGCTCAGCCGTTCAGCATTTTCGGCGTTGATCTTTTTGATGGCGTCCCGAATCTTGACGTACACCTGCACCAGCTTCTCATCACTGGCCAATACGGTCGCGGTCGCTGCCGCGGCGATCGGTAGCTGATGCACGTCGACTTCTGACGTATCGCTCATGCTCACTCCTTGATAGGTATCAAGCTATGCGGCTGCTAGCTCGTTCTTGTACATCTCCAAGATTCTTGACTGCGTCAGCTGCTTGCCGTCAAGGGCTTGGTAGATGCTCCACTCCAACGCCTCTCCTCCTATACGAATGATGGTCATAGACCGGGACTGCCCCGGGCGGTTAAAGCGGTCCTTCACTTGCTGGTACTGGTCGTTGCTGTAGATCGGTGCGTAGAATATCAGCACGTCGGCCTCAGTCAACGTAAGGCCGTGGCTCATCACCTTGGGATGGCACAGCAGCACGTGCGGGTCAGCGTCGGCGCGAAAGCGCGAGAAGATAGCGTTGCGCTCCTTGATCGACACGTCTCCGTTCACCACCTCGCAACTATAGTGCTTGGACACCTCTGCATGCAAGCTATTCGTAATGCCTTTGAACGGCACGACGACCAGCACTTTTGCAGATGCCTGTGCAATACTGTCCAGCAGCGCCTGCACCCGCGGCGCATGGTCGATCGTGACATATTCGTCGGTGTTCGGAATACGTACGGTGCCGCACAGAATCTGCCGCAGCTTCGTAATCTGGTCTGCGGCGTTGACCGCAGTGACAGTCGAGATGCCGCCTGCCCCGGCCAGATCGATGGCCATCTGACGCTTCATGGAGCGGTACTCCCGAGCTTGCTCCGGCGTCAGCAGCACATCCCTGTCCAGCACGACGACCGGCGGCAGGTCCTTGAGCACGTCCGCCTTCTTGAAGCGAATGCCCGGCTGCATCGCGGCGAATGCCAGATCGTACGCCTCAGGCTTGGGCACCCACTTGTACTGCGTGGCCTGCTGCATGGTCTGCCGCTGGAACGTCGAGAAGAACTCCGGCACCAGCCCGGGGCGCACCAGCTTTGCGAGCGCCCACGCGTCGGTCGGCGCGTTCGGGCAAGGGGCGCCTGTCATCATCACCAGCCGCGGCTTCACCGGCCGGCGCAGGAGCTTGCGGAGGTGCTGGTATCGCGTGGTGGCGTGGTTGCGGTAGTCGGCAGCCTCGTCGACGATAACCATGTCGATGTCTTTCCGCGCCATCAGCTGCGGCAGCACGACGCCAAGCCCTTCGTGGTTGATGATGTAGAAATCCACATCGTTGTCCAGCCTGTCCAACCGACGATCCTTCGATCCGTGGAGCACGGTAGCCGTGCGATGCATCAGAGTGCTGAAAATTTCATCCCGCCACACCCGCTCCAGCGTGCTGAGCGGAGCTACGATGAGCGCCTTCCGCACCTCGCCCATATTCATGAGGTGGTCCGCCGCCCACAGCACGCTGGACGACTTGCCAGTGCCCATCTCGTTGAGCACAAAACACTGTGGGTTAAGTGTGATGAATCCAGCGGTCGTGATCTGATGCGGGAACGGAGTGAACCGTCCCGGCCAGACGTACTTGTGCACGATGGGCGGAGGTACGTCAATGCCCATGTTGCGCAGCACCCGCACTTCGTCGATGCCATACCGAACCGCCACATTGTGCCGTTCGTAGTCGATTAGCTTGCTTGGCAGGAGCCCGGTCAGAACACTGGGGTCGCGCATACGCAAAAGAACGGCGTTCTTGTGCGGGACAATAATCATCACAGCTCCAATGAGTGCGATACGACCCCGCGCGACTTAGCAGCCTCACGTACGGCTTTCTTCAGGCGCTTCGGTGACCGCTCGGCGCGCTCCTGCATGGCGGTCTTTTTGTACGTCTTACGATCTGTCATGTAGCGGAGTCCGTAGGGGAGGTCAATGTCCTCTCCGTACCCCGCCATGTAGACCGGCACGATCTGCCGGCCGTATGCATCTTTGTCCAACCCAACAACGTGCAGGATACCCACGTCCCGCATGGCAAGCGATACCCTGCTAATAGCGGTACGTGAAATTCCGGTACGAGTGGCGATATCCTTTTGACATGTCGGGCGTCGAAGATACTCGGCCATCACCAGCGCGCAGCTGTTGTAGATGGTCTTGCCTGACCGGGGTCCGTAATCTGCCATGCACTTCCTCCTTGGTGGCAATGCGCTGCCCTCTCGTGGGGGCATGCGTCCGCCCGTCCGCGCCCGTGTAAATGAACACGGAGCGGGCACTGACTGCGGATATGTTCTTCGATGCGAGGTACGTTTTTGCGGCTTTCAGCTTCTCGGCGTAGCTAACGTTTGACACGTTTCTTTCTCCAATGCGTGCACGACGTGACGGGGCACCACCCGTAGCACAGCCCTGACTCTTTTGCCGGCCACACGTCATTCCTGAACGACGTCATGTACTGCGACAGGAACGGGGTGCACTTCTCCCACATCTGCGGTATTTCGTGCCGATGGTACACGTCCTTCGTGGTGTCATTATACGCCAACCACGCGAAACATGTCTTGACTGTCTGCACCTCTGGGTACGTGTGAAACACCAGAAGTGCGTTCTCCATCAGCTGCGAGTCCGGCTTGACCTTGCCGGTCTTGTGGTCGATCAGGCGCGCTTCCGACCCGTTCAAGATGCATACGTCGATGATGCCGCGCCAGAATGCGTCCGGCGCGTCCCACTCGCAGGGGCGCTGCTTGCGGTTGATAGCCAGTTGAAGCTCGGCGTGTAGCGTGCCGGGGTACCGCAGGATCGACTGGCAGTACCCCTCATAGATCAACAGCGACGGCGGCAAGGGGGTACCGTCCCGGAGGCGAAGCTCCAGTGCCTTGTGGACAACGTTGCCCCACACCGCGGCATCGTTCGACTGCTCCACAACATCCTGCACAACCGCGGTGTGGAAAAACTGTTTGGGGCACGTCTCGTACTTCTTGCGTTTGGAATGCGATATAACGAGAGGGGTCACTTTTTCTTCGGCACGTTGCGAATCATGCCGCCCTTGCTGTTGCGCGGGAAGCTCCGGTTCTCGCTGGGGCTTCGCACGCGCGCATTGGAGATGGTATTCGCGCCGCCCTTCTTCAATGCCACCACGTGGTCCACGTCTTTCCCATCGTTGGGCTTGACCATGCCCAACTTGACGGCCTTGCGGCGCAGGCGATGGCGTGCAGCGTTGTCGTCGTCCTCGTTACGCTTCTTCGCTGTGGCCCACTCCTGCGTGTAATTCCTCTTGTACCCGGGGCTGCTCGGCATGCTTCACCTCGTCACGTACGATCTTGTACCCTTGCGATGTCCACTTGTCCTTGTCGAACGTCTGCTCGATTTCGGCGTAGTGGCCCTTGAGCCTGACCGTACCCGTTTCCTTGTTGAAGTGGACGATTTCCCACGACAGCTCGGGGTGGTCAGGATGCATCAGACGCAGTGTACTCACTTTTTCGCTTCTCCATAACGGCGGGCGAAGCCGGCTGCCGCGTTCAGCGGAAGGTCCGGCGCCCATGTGGGCGGTGTACGAAACACCTGAAGGGCGTCCGCCATGCAGGCCGGCGCCATCTGCTCCAGAACGACCAGCCCTGCCTCGTCGTGCGAGGACAGCGCGGCCTTATACCTCGTGCTCAGCTCCAGCGTCTGGTTCATCACCACGTCTCTGGCCAAGCCCTGAATTGCGTTCTCTACCCCTTTCCCACCATAGATCGATACGCGCTTGCCGTACCGGCCACTCATGTACGTCCACCCGTTGCCGTCCTGCTGCAAGTCCGGGTACATGATCTTCAGCCCGCTGGGCAGTACGAACCCGTCCTTGCACGTCATCAAGATGCCGCGGGCGTCGATCGGGTGCTCCACGCCGCTACGCATGTACCGGAAGGCGTCCTCCATCCGACGCCACAGGCGGGGCACCATGCTCACGGAAGAGCGGTAGAAGCTCGCCGCCTGCACTGCCATCTGCGGGGTCAACGGCACCCGCTGCTGCATAGCCGTTACGTACAGCTTGTCGGGACCCATACCGTACCCAAGACCCAGCTTGATGATCTTGCCGACCTGACGCTCTTCGATGTCCACGTCCTTGATGATGGGGCGATTATACAGCGCGGACGCCGTGACGCAATAGATATCAGGCCCGAGCCCGGCGTCGTACGCTCTGTACGCGTCCAGCATGTCTTCTTGTACAGCGACGTAGTCCAGCAGACGCGCCTCAATGTTCGACGAGTCGATGACTACGACGACAAACTTGTCAGGGGCGTGCACCGCGCGGCGCAGGGTACTGCCGCGGGTCATGTTCTGGTAGTTCGTGAAGTCGCCGCCGGACAGCCGGTGCGTCTGCATTGCTCCAGAATACTTGTAGTACACCGGGGCCGGACGCCCGCGCTGCGCAATGCCCAAAAAGGTCTCGGCCCGAGTCTCAGCCAAGGTGCTCTTGAGCCCGGTACGCGCTGCCGCCAGCGCCTGCACTTCTGCATCTGGATGCTCTGCCAGCTCTTGCATGAACGCGTCGGTCTTGGCGAATGCGTACGCCTCTTTACCGGTCGTCTTGCTGATTTTCTTGCCCGGCTCGACTCCGCGCAGGCGAAGCAGCTCGGCAAACTTCTCGTTGCTCATGAGGTCTTTCTTGTCGACCCCCGCACTCAGCATTAGCCCGATCTTGGTCGCCTTCAACAGCTTCAGGTGCTCGTCCAACAACGCCGCATCGAGCTGCAATACCGGCTCGGTGTACATGCGTATGACCATATCGATCATGCGCAGCTCCCGCTTCGGGAACCCCTTGCGCATAATCTGGAACAGTGCATACGTGAGGTCCACGTCGTTTTTGCAGTACGCGCCCATCTCTGCGTCTTGCCGGGCGTCCAGATAGCGAATGCCCTTGGTCGAGGACAGCGCGTCCCCTTTGGTCCCCAGCCCGTAGTGCTTCGCCAGTGCGCCCAGCCCTACGGAACTCGACACCCCTACCAGTGCCCGCCCCATACTCAAAGTATCGAGCCACAGGGTCGGACGAATGCCGTAACGCTCGCTCAGGATGAACCCGTCGAACTGCGTATGGTGGCACAGAATGGCGGTTGGCTCAGACTCCACCATCTGCCGAACTGCCGCCATTACTGATGGCACATGGTCGTGACTAAACCACCGACTGGGGCCGTTGTCGATCTTCACACCGACGCCGTGCTCCCGATAGTCCGGGTGTCGAACGTAGGCTTCAATCGGCATACTGGACAGGGTATACCCAACTGCCCAATACGTTTCCCAGTCGATGGTCAGTATCCTCATTACGCCACAACCCCTTTGCGATGCAGTGCGAGCAGAATTTCCGCCTGATGGAGCGCATCATACATGGCGTGATGCGGCGTGTCATCTGCTCTTCGTACCAGCACATCGCTGTGCTGGTGGCGCAGGGTGCGCAGGCACCGGTTGTTCCAGTACGCCCATGGAAGCGCCTGCCCCACTTTGTAGTACGCCACCGCCAGCAGGGCGTTGTCGAAGTCCGAGCCGTTCCCCCACACCTGCACATTGCTGCTTTCCCGGCGAACGAACCGGGCGAACTGCTCAAGGGCCTTGTCCAGCGGGACGCGTTCCGGATGGCGCAGGGCCTCGTAGGCGGCCTGTCCGTCCTGTTTCTCCCACCACTGCCGCGTGGAGCCCATTTCGATCAGGCCGTGCCTCTTGGAGTCCTCGATGTCGACGCGGATGTAGAACGGCTCGCCGGTAGTCTCCTCCACCAAGTCCACGAACACCGCCCCGATCGACAGAATGACGGACCCGGGCACTGTGCCCAACGTCTCCAGATCGATCACCAGATGCGGCAGATACTCCTTCGGGCGGGGGACGCGATCCTTGTGCATCACCGAATGCCACAGGGCACCAAGAAACACGCCCGTGAAAATGCCACCGCACAGCAGGACTACATTGGTCCAATTCATTCCTTCTCTCCTTGATAGGTATCAAACAGGGTACGCATCAGCCACACCTCCAGCTCTGCGTAGTTTCCATCTACAACCAGCGTTACGCCCCCCGCACGCAGGGCGCGAATCTCTTTCATGGTCTGCTCTTGTCGCTTGGTAGGCACCTCCCCGGGGGCTTTCGTCTCTACTGCCAAGAACCTGCCGCAGAAGCATATCGTGAAGTCGAGCGTAGGCTTACCCATACCGTTCTGCACAGGCATATGGTACCACGCTCCGTACGCACTGAGCAGCTTCTTGACCCTATCCTTCACCTTCCCTTCGGGGGTCATTCGGCGAGTACCGCGGCGACCCGCAGACTGGTCACGGTCTCGCACAGCTCACGAAATGACTGCGGGATAGGGCCTTTCATTTCGACGGTGCTCTTGCCGTACCTCGCGCAGTAGAGCCCGGACAGCCTGCAATCGACCCATGTGCCGTTGCCCACGAACCACACGCGCCGGCTGGGGTGCCGCTTTACGCTGGTGTCGAAGCCCGTCCGCGTTGCTCGCACGCGCTGCATCCAATGACTAAACTGCTTCGGAAGAGGGAACCTAGACGGCAGCGGGGCGGGGAGCCACAGGCCGCGTTTCAGCGCCCCCGCCACGGGACGTATGGGGGCTGCCCCCCATGGGGGTACCCGCTTGGGGTACTTGGCCAGTGCCATGTCCTCCACCCTTAGTCGACCTCCCGCGGGGGGCCAAAAAAGCCTCTTCGGTATCTTCATTCTCGCTCCGTTACCTTCCCTCGTTCGTGCCCGCGGTACTCAAACTCCCACTGCGACTCTCCACAGCGGGCGGCCTCTGCCATATGTGCGGCGTGGCACTCCGGGTGCATCTTGACGGTGCCAGCATCGCCCGA
>OFRB01000221.1_pt1 | contig 14811 bp, 34 predicted proteins | sample 1543021 | NCBI WGS metagenome assembly OFRB01 (sample SAMN07774230, study PRJEB24372) | wastewater metagenome | isolation source: Exp Tend CN 0WW | collected 2016-02
ATCCACACGTCAGACGTGCTTTGCTGCCTCCACAGGTCCAGCAGGTAGATGTCGTCATTCCGATCAACACCAAACACACCATGAACCGTGTAATCCCCGCCCTTTGCGGTGATCGCGTAATCGCTCGCGCCGTAGATTTGCAGGAACTGCGGCGGCGTTTCGTAGTACTGAAACCACTCGCGCTTGAAGTAGTCGCCGCTCTCAGGCGTTGGCCGCTGCTGGTACAGAGCCGACCAGTCCCGAGCGCCGATGGCCTTCTGGATGCGCTCCAGCGTCTCAACGGGGTACTGATCGGGCCACAGCGCCTTGCCGTCATCCAATGCCGGAAGGCTCAGGACATCCCAGCCTTCATGCGCGTGCTCTTCGAGTAGCCAGCCGCTCAGGTCATCTTCGTGCCATCGGGTCTGAATCACCACGATTCGACCGCCTGGCATCAATCGGGTGTACGCCGTCGAGGTGTACCAATCCCGAACCCTGCGGCGGAATATCTCGCTGTCTGCCGTCTCCCGGTCCTTCACCGGGTCATCAATCAGCAACAGGTGAGCGCCACGGCCTGTCAGCGGTCCACCCACACCGACAGCGTAGTAAGCGCCGTTTTGCTTGGTGGTGTGCTCGATTCCGCCCTCTTCCCCATTCAGGTGGAAGCGCCGAACACTTCGACTGTTCTCCAGCAACTTCACCCCGGGGAAGATCGACTGGAACGCTCCGTCTTCAATCTGCCCCTTGACCTTGCGGCCAAAGTCATCTGCCAAGTCTTGCCCGTAGGTCGCAGCCACCACGTACTGATCGGGATTCCTCCCCATGTACCAGGCTGGAAAGAACTCGCTCGCCAGCATGGACTTCCCGTGGCGCGGCGGCATGAAGATCATCAACCGCTTGATTTCGCCCCGCTCGACCGCCTCAAGTTTGCGGGCAATCATCCTGTGATGAGCCGCGTCCTTGTACCCCGGCCATTGGTAGGCCGCGTATGCGATCAGTCGAGAGAAGGCGAAGTCTTCAGGCGTCGGCGCGAGTTGCTGCTGCGACGGCTGCATCACGTTGTTCTTTGGTCTGGCCGGTCACGGTCAATTCGCCGGACAGAACCTGCTCAATCTTGTCTCGCCACTGCGCCGGCTTCCGGTTCTTCAGCCAGAAGATCGCGGCGGTGGTGTCAGGCGGGTAAATCTTGCGCATCGGCGTTTGCACGATGGCGTGATCAACCACGCGGATGTCGGTCTCGTCGTGCTCGTAGCCCAAGGCGCGGCGGTAAAGACTTTGCTCTACCTTCGCGTCGGCTTCTTCCTTCGCCATCTTTAGGGCGTCCGAAAACTCTTGGTGTTGCACCTTCCATAATGAAATAGTGCTAAGTGCCACCTCGAAGAAATCCGCAAGCTGTGGGTCGGTTGCCCCCAATGCGCAGAGCTTCGCCGCCTGTGCAGCGAACTCGGGCTTGTACTTGCTTGGTCGTCCTGTTGACATGGTGTGGTTCCTCCCGGCGGCGGAGAAATGAGCCTTCGCCCGAATTGTTAGTGTGCGCTAACGTGAATGCCGCCATTCGACTACCCGGCTTGAACTGGCCCGGCTGGCGGTTGCGCGTTGCTGAAACCATCCACCCGCTTAGCTGCGGTGAAGGATCGCCCCTGGGGGCTCGCCGGATGGCTGACGGACTGAAGGGATCAGGCGGTTTGCTATGGAATCGCCCGGCTTGAGCCTAGGAGCTGCCGGGTGCCATCCACAAGATCACCCTTGCGGGGTAATGAGCCGCCTGAAACGGGGTGCAGGGCGAGCGGCCTTGGGACACTTGGTCTTGCTGGTATGAAGCTGCTGCCCTGCTTAACTAGATCGTGCAACCGGGGTGATGCACGCGCTTTGCTGCCAAATAAACCTCCGACGCCTCTTCCACCGTCTTGTACACGCCAAGATAGGTGTTTTTGCCGCCAATGTTTATCTGCGCTCTGAATCGATTCTTTTGAACGCACACCCCAAGCACACCCGTACTTGAGCCTCTGCGACCCTTGCGCTGGTTCTGTCCATTTAGAACGACATCAGCTTCTCGCAAGTTGGCAATCCTGTTGTCGCCACGCTCGCCGTTGATGTGGTCAATCAAGTCGGCCGGCCAGCGCCCATAGACGTAGAACCATGCCAGCCGGTGAGCTGCATACCGACTGCCTCTGAAGCAGATGTACAGATGCCCCTTCTTGTCGGGGTATCCACAGACCGATCCAGCCCGCCCGCGTCGGCCACTGGTGGCGACCTTGCGAGTGAACACCCCCGTTTCCGGGTCGTAGTGCAGGCACTCGCGCAGAATGCCGAGTGATAGACTCAAGTCAGCCATATGGACTCCTGTTCAGTTCATTGGTCAGAGGCCCGGCGGTGTTTGCGCACCGTTCGGGCTTCGCTACTTCTGCGAACGCAAAAAAGCCGCTCGCGGTTTAGGCGGCGGCTGGGAATTTTTGAGGGCACTTACCCCTAAAGGGCTTGTGTCACTTTTGCTGTTTCTCGAACACCGAGAATTTATCGACAGCGCACGATAACACACTTGTCAATGCACATCAAGGGGTTTTTCTACAGGTCCATCTGAACCCGCAGGCGCTTCATCATTTCCCCGCCAGCCACTGCCGTCATGCGGGCAAATTCGTTCGCCAGCCAGATGTGCGCCGGATCCCGTGGGTAGGGACGCTTCCCCGTTCCGTGGCAGTGATGGCACATGTTGTCGGACAGGGTTGGGGTGTCTTGGATCACTTCGTACCCCCTGCCCTCGCATTCCTCGCAGATTCCGTGCAGGTGCCAGGCCAGCATTTCAGCGGCGATCTTCCAGGCGTTGCCCTTCAGCTTGCTGTTCTTGCCCATGCGGTCGTTCAGATACTGGCCCAGCTTGTCGGTCAATTCGTGCTTGCGGGCGGTTTTCCCCTCATGGGTGACTGCCCACAGCAACAAGGCGAGTTCTACCGTTTGGTCGGACTGCGACACCCAGCCGGCGGCTATCACCACCTCAGACCCACCTTCGGCTGTGATGTACCGCTCTTGGACGCTTGGCTTAGTTTCGGTCATGCCTTTTCCTTCACCAGCGTTTGCGAATATGACGAAGGCAGAATCCCCCGGGCCTTCATAAGCGCCCTGCGGTCTGGTGCCTTTGGCTTTCCCTGCTCATCGATGCATTCCGCGCAAAGATCGTTCAAGGCCGTATTTGTCACACTCACCACGGACTCAAGAATCTTGTTGTCGGTTTCTGCTTTTTCGCAGCGCTCTTTCCAAGCCTCTGCCGTCTGTTGCATCAGCTTTTCCCACGGGGTGGCCTCTTCGGTCATAGGCTCTTTCAGGCTTTGATGTACGGACGGATGCGGGTTTTGCCGAAGCCGTATGCATCCCGAAGTTCGGCGTTCTCTGATCGGGCGCGGGCTCGGGTTTCGAAAAGGCCGCTGGCCTTCACCCACTTTCCGCGAATCTTTGCCTCTACGCGCCACTGTGTCTTCAGGTTGTTGCCCATGTCAGGCTCCACACATAGAGCCGACGTGCAACACGACTCCGTTTTCAACAAGTTCAACGTCTTCCATCGGGATCACATGGCCGAAGGTTCCAAGGCCTGTGTGCTTCATGAATTTTCCGTTGTCCTGCAATGTCAGAACGTCATCGGCGAAGATTTCCATCGTCCGATTCGGCAAGTCAGCGCACGGCCATGGGTACACCTTGTTCGCCTTTACGCGGTGATAGCTTTTGAGTCGATAGTCGTATCCCATGTCAGGCTCCTTTGGTTAATCGGTTCATTGGGCAAACTGCGGTTGTTTCGTGGGCACCAGCCGCTGCAAACAGTCGTCCAGCAGATCAACCTGCCGGCCATAGCGCTCTTCAAACCGCGCTTTCCATGGGTGAACTGCGATCAGCCCCGGCGCGCCCGTCCCGTCCTGGTGGTGCCCAGCGCACAGCGGCAGTACCTTGCGATGCGCTCCCGGCTTTGTACGGCCTTCTATGTGGTGGATGGATACATGGCCGTTGAAAATGCCGTCCTTGCGGCAGGCAGCGCAGCCCAGCGATGCGAGTGCGTCCCACAGTTCGCGGTCGGCTTTTGATGGGGTTGAGCCTTTCATGCCCAGCCCTCCACGATCATGTCCAGCAGGCGTTCGGCCTTATCCGGATCCAGTTGCGGCAGGATCACCTGCAACACGGCGTCAATGGCGGCGCTGTAGAACAGGTCGAATTCCTCCTGCGGCAGGGACTCGAATGCGATGGACTTCGGGATCCTGATGATTTCGCCCGTGGTTGGATCCGCCAGCAGGTCAAAATGCCCGGTGCACAGCTTCACGGCCACCAGAGCCTTTGCCACCGTGTTGTAGGTCTCGCTGTTCTCTGTGATGAGCTGAAGCAAGGCCATGAACTTGCGGTGGTGCTTGGGGTTGCGCGGGCTGGCCCATTCCATCCGGATCCAGGTTCCGGGCTTCATGGTTTCCAGCCGGCGGCGGAACTTCGTCCATGCGTCGTGGTCGGTCGGGCTGGATCCGCGCAGGCCGGAATCGGTTTTCAGGAGCATTGCCTTCATTCCGACACCTCCACCCATACGCAGCCCTTGACCTCTGGCGAAACCTCAAGGCTCAGACGCCACAGGTAGTCATCTACGCCGAGCACATCAGCAAGGCCGTCGAGCCCGCTCTTCATGGCGGCCAGCATGTTGTCTCGGTCACGGTGCCGGCGATCAGGCGGGAAGAACACCAAATGCACATTGAGCGACCCAGCGTCTATCTTCTGAGCGCCCTGCTCCTTCGCCGTCCAGCCACAGGCGGCACGGTAGGCGGCCTTTGCCTTGGCGACCTTCGACCAGTGCAGGCGCTGGTTCGGGCTCAGATCCTTGGGCGGCCATGGCAGTACGTAGGTGCTCATTCCCCACCCCCATTCACAGCCGCAGCGATCCGATCCAGCTTGAGCTTCATGTCCACGTTTTCATAGAGCACTTCGCGGTATGCAGCCCAGCACTTGTCACCCCGGTGCTTTTCGGCAGCCAGCAATGCTTCCAAGCGCTCCACCTTGCGGCGCAATACTGCGGGCTGGTTCTGGCGCTCGCTCATTTCTTGCTCCACTTCGAGCAGCTCCACGTAGGAGCGTGATACTCCCAACGGGGGCCAAGGTGGCAACGGGCGAAACTTTGGGCGAGCATCTTTTCGTCTCGCTTGTCCAGGTGGCGGCAGTTTTTGCAGTTCATACGGCAATCTCCTGCTTGCAAAGCCGGGCCAGATCGACCAGCCATTGCGCAAGCTCGGGCGGGGTGGACTCGTATTCATGCTTTGCGATTGAGGGGCGGCATGTCGCTTTGTCCCGCCCGCTCCACAGTCCGACCGTGTGCGTTGCTTCGCCCAACTTGATCGGCATCACGGGAATTTCGGTCGGCTCAACCCCAACGATGTAAAGCTTGGTCCGCTTGCGCGCTCGATGCCCCCACCAGTTCTGATCAACGATCAGCGTCCATCCTCCGAACTCGTCGCGCTCGCCGGGCTGCGGTAGGCCGGCCACTGTCCACAGGGTTGAAAGCATGGGGTGCTCAAGTACGCCGCCCCACTCACGAACAGCGGCAATGGCGAAGTGCGCAAGGTCTTTCTCACCTTCACGCGGTTTTGCCCAGTTGCGCAGGCTGGCCCATGCCCTGCAAGGTGGATGAGCAACGACAGGACAGCCGCCAGGCCAGTTGCGGGCGTCTCGGTCGATGTCCCACACGTCCACCTCTGGAAGGGTTTTGTAGATCGAATCAGCCCTGGCGAACAAAACAGCGACTTGCTTCACGCCGCTCTCCGTTCCTGAGTACGCAAATACTCCATGACCTTCATCTCAGGCTCTGGCACGTTTTCAGGTGGTTTCATCAAGCACCACACCGGCTCCCAGCGGTAGCTTTCGTAGTTCGGACGCCAGTGATCAATGAAGATGTCGCGCTGCCTGCGGACAACGCTGTGAACGCTGCCGTAACTGATCCCGGTCAGTTTGGAGATTTCGTTCTTTGTCAGGCCGTCTTCGTGCTCGGCCAACAGGTTGCGGATGACGGGAACATTCGTCTTTGTCATGCCACCCACCCCTTGAGCAAATTTGCCGTCTCAGGCCGCGTGTAAGCCCCACGCCCAACGTGAACAATGTCCCCGCGATCACGCAACTGGCGGATCACTCGGTTGGCAGCTCCACGCGATTCAAGGGCTTCGATCACTTCGGCGAATTGAATGAACTGGCGCTGCTCAAGCAGGGCGAAGATTTTCATGAACGGTGTCATGCGACCTCCTTTGTTGGGGCACCGCACCAAAGTAACGTTTCGTCGGTGGCGTCGTCGCCGGGATCGCGGATGGGACGAAGACCTGAGTCGCGAAAGATTGGCTCCATGTTTCCGAACTTCCCGGGAAGACTCCGATCTACCTCCCAGTAGTCATCACCAAAATAGCCACGGACGCTGCCCAAGAAGCGAATGCACGTCATGATTCGCCCTTCGTTTCCCGCTTCGCTTTTGATGGCCACCGCCAAATCTCCAGGCTTGCAGTTCATGACGGCTCTCCCATCTCCACCACAGGCAGCGCGATCAGATCAACGCTGGACGCCACTCCAATGACGGTGACGTTTTCAACTTTGTCCAGGTTGTAGCTGCGTTGGGCTACCTTGTCGGCCAGATCAGGGATCGGGGCCTTGTGCTCGATTTCGAGCGTGATTACTGTGCGCATGCGATGGCCTTTCGACGGTTGAAGTAGCCCGCTGCCGTGGGCGTGGCGGGGTTCCGTGGTTGTGGGCGCTTGGGCGATTGACCGATGCGGTACAGGATTTCCAGCAGCATTCGGTTCTGGTACGGCAGCGCGTTTTCGTAGGGCTCGGGCCGGCAGAACTTGTCTTCGGTCAGCCAGAACTGCATGGCGTAGGAGCGCCAGTCTTGATGGGCGCGGTCCATCTTCCGCAGGTCGTTCAACAGACCAAGCAGCCAATCGTGCTGGTGCAGGCGCTTGGTGATTTCCTGCCAGTCGTCCATCTCGGCAAAGGCATGAGCAAAGCAGGCCCAATCCTTCCCGCTGGTGAGCACAGAAGCCCTGCACTTGCAGCCATAGGCGGCGCACTTCGTTGGGTCTTTTTCGGGTGTGGACTCTTCCGCGCTGCGGGTCCGGGCTTTGGTGAAGCTCATGCGTGTTCCTTGTGGTAGTGGCCCTCAACGACCTTGACGAACTTGGACGGGGTCATGAGGAAATCGAAGTCGGCGCGCCAGTCCTTGACGCGGCCAATCAGGAATTTGCTTTTCGATGCGTGATCGAAGTACCAATCGAAAAACTCCAGCGCGGCATCACGGGGAGTCGGCGACTTTCGGATGTCTGGGTCGTTCAACACGTCACGCCAGCGGGCGGCGATGGTGCGTTTGCGTCCGTCGCTCAGAACGTCGACACGGGGGAGGGTTGGCAGCCGCTGGTGGTACAGGTCGACAATCTCAGCGTTCGGGCATGCCGGTGGTCGATTCGCCGCAGGCGTGTCGACAAGAACCGTAGGTTCTGTATCTAACGTAGGAGTTGGATACGGAGACGGAGACGGAGACGGAGACGGAGACGGAGACGGAGCAGGCGTTTCTCCAAAATTGGCAGGCGTTTCGCAGGCAACTTGCAGGCGACTTAACCAATCAGCAGGCCTCAAATCGGTGCAGTCAGGGCCTTTGGCAGCGTTGCAACTCCTGCAAATTGGCTGCAAGTTGTCGATGGCATCCGAGCCGCCTTTGTAGATCGGCACGATGTGATCCTTGACGATCTCTTTGTCGGTCGCGCCACAGCGCAGGCATGCTGGGCCACAGATGGCTTTGAGAGCTACCCATTGATCCGCCGTGTGGGTTCCCTTCGCCCGGGCCTCAGATAAGCGCTGTGATCGCTTGCCGGCGTTCTGCGATGCAAGGTCGCCACCCCATTTCTTGTTCGCGTTTTCCTTGGCGGCGGCAGATCGCCCTTTTGATCCCGCTGCCCAGGGATTGTGTTCAGCCCAGTCATGAATGATGTAGCTTCCCTCTTCGCCGTCCAGAAACCGCACGGCGCACAGTTCCTTGACGAACACGCCATCGTCGCCATCCCAATCTGCGGCAAGTTCAATGTCTTCGGTGGACATGCCCGATAGATCGCCGTCGCTTCGGTTGGAAGCCACCCAAAGGAATAGGCAGACCAGACCCCACCCTGCGCCCGGCCCAAGCCGCCTGACCAGCTTCTTGGTCTTCGGGTGTGACGGCAGGCCCGTCGAGATTCGTGCGTCAGTTGCCATCAGATTGCGGCCCATACTCTGAACCCCTCGCGCTCAAGGGTCTGGCCCCCGAACGTGAGCACGGCGATCTTTCCAGCCCGCTGGAGCTCAATGGCGCGGCGGCACGTTTGCTCAACCGACAGTCCGGTCTGCACGCTGATTTCCTTGGCCGTCATCGGGTGAACGCGCAGGGCTTCGAGGATTCGGCCAGCGTGTGAGGCTTGGAATCGCTCTGCACGCCTTGCAGCGGCCTTGGATGTCTCAGGATCGCTTTCCCGAGCCATGGGGAGGTGTAGGGCCAACTGGTTCATGCTGAAATCCGGGGCTGCTTCAGGCCGGGATTGCGACAGGCTTGCGCTTGGACGATTCCTGAGTAAACCACTCAGGTTTTCGCTCCTTGAGTTGGTACACCCGAAGAGGTGGAACGGTATCGCCCCAGCCCTGGATCGCCTGGCGCTTCACGCCAAGGATGCGAGCAAGCTCTGAGCCGGAGCCAGCGAGTTTGATGGCAGTGGATTTTTTCATATGCCGATGATCGCATAAAACTGGCTTGCGGTGCAATAGCCCTTTCTTTTAGTCGGGCATCGTAAGTTTTGCTTGCGGCAATCTCAACATCGCTCTACATTTACTACATCGCTTCCCACCCCGGGGAGCAATCCAGGAGAGACGGATGGCAGAAATGGTGGCTGGTCAGCTTTACAGGGTCGGCATGACCTGTAGAGCCGACAACGAGCACTGCGAACTAGAGCTTCTAGTTGTCGCATCGAGCGCGGAAGACGCCAAAGCAAAACTTCCGTGGGTCTACGACTTCTCGTCGTGGAACAGCTTCCGCGTTGACTACTGCGCCAAAGAGCCGGGGCGCTGCGCAGTCATGCGCATGAAGTTCAAACGCATCGAAGAAAACGCACCTGACGCTGTGATCAACCGCGATGAAGGCAGCATGGGCGTTTGGCAGAAGCCGGGACAACAAGCCGGCAAGAAGTGGCAGGTGGTTGCCAAAACCGTCTGCTTTGCAAAAGACGAAAGCCATGCTGCCAAGAAGTTGGCCGAGCGCATCACTGGTGGAAGTGAAAACGTCGTGTGGGTTTCGGAAGAGCTTTCCGTTTCCTCCGGCTTTGCACAAGCGCGTGATGTCAGCCACTTTGAGCGCGCAACTTTTGTTCGTGGCTAAGAAAGGTTCATATGACTCCCCGTCAAACATGGGCCCCAGCGCCCGCTCCACGATGCGTGCTGAACTCAAAGACTGATCCCCTCAACCATTCTGGAAATCTCATGAAACGCAATCTCATCACCATCGCTCTGTTCGCTGCCCTGTCCACGTCTGCCATGGCGACTGGCCTGAACTTTGGCAACACCACCAACAACGACAACTCCGTCACCAACAAAGGCGGCGAAGGTGGCAAGGGTGGTTCTGCCATCGCTGGCGCAGTTGCAGCCGCCAAGGCTTCAGTGAACAGCAAGAACACGGCCAGCGCATCGTCTGGCGGCAACACGCAGTCTGTCTCTGTGCAGGGTGATGCTGCATCGCGTATGCCGGCCTCCACGGCTTACTCTGCCGCTCTGGCTGCATCGAACGGGACGTGCCTCGGTTCGGCCTCTGGTGGCATTCAGGGCATGGGCGCAGGGGTTTCGTTCGGCTCCACGAAGCTGGACACCGGCTGCGACACCCGCTATGACGTGCAAACCCTTCAGTCGATGGGCCTGCACACCGCCGCCGTGGCCCGTGCTTGCCAGAAGCCTGAACTGGCAGAGGCCATGGGTTCGCTGTGCCCCAGCAAGACCGCTCAGACCGAGTCGGCACCTGTCGCTGGCTACACCGGCAACGATCCCATCGTGAAGGCACGCTTGGGCTTGGCGAATTAAATTAACCATCGCTTCCCATCCCGGGGAGCAATCGCAGGAGAGCAGGATGAACCGAAAGATTCGCAACTGGACCGACGCCACGGAGCTGACGGTCAAGCTCATGCCGGCAAGCGAAACGCTGCCAGCGATTGTGCTCATAGAAGCAGATAGCGGCCCGCTGCGCCTGCACTTCGGCATGAACGCCGATCAAGCCCGCGACATGGCAAAGGCTCTGATCGCTGCGGCTGTCGAAATCGAAGCCGCCGAGGTGCCCGCATGACCCCCCGTCAAACATGGGCCAGTTGGCCCGCTCACCCCGCAGAAGTTGAAGCCGTAGAGCTTCCCTTTGATGCTGGCTGGGCACTTTGGGACAAAGCAAAGCAAGAGCAGGACAGCGGCTTCATGTCGCTGGAGCCGATCAAGCCAGCGGTGAGTGAGCGCAGTGTGATGCGGGCGGAGACACGGTCATGAGCGAGCAATACACCCCAATCAAAGGCGAAGGCGATATCAAGGTGTCGATTGAAACTCGCGTTCGTCGCGGGTGCGACAACTGCGGCGAGGCGGCGACCAAGAAGCACACCTACTGTTTCGTGAATGGCCGATCAAACCCTGCGTCCAGCATGTACCGAAGGGACGATTGCACCTATTGCTCGGATGCGGAGGCTTTCTCCTGTGATGCGTGCCATGACGAAGTTAGGAGGGCGTGCTGTCCAGATGGCATGAATTGGACTTCGACCTTCTCAATCTCTCCGGCCTTTGCGCACATGTTCCTTTACTGGGAATCGCGTCCAGCAACGGAAGTCGAGATTGCAGCAATCGCAAAGGCGGTGCAGCCATGAACGACCTTCACCCCGCCATTGCGCACGCACTCGTTGCCATCGCACCGCCGCAGAGCTTTGTTCACAAGCTGGCCGCGTACCACGACCTGCTGTCCATGCTGGATTGGCAGTACCAGTTTTCCGACGATCCGCTGATCGTCAAGCGCGGCCAGAAATTGGTGGATCGCGCCCACGAACTGCAAACCGAAGTCGATCCGTCTGGCGACATCTGGACAAGTTATCGGGGCGCTTCTTTGCATGGCGCACCACAACCGAAATTGGGAGAGCACGTATGAACCATTACACCCCTTGCCGTCACCGCTCTGGATTGGCTGGCAACTATCGAGACGACGAACCGTGCGAGATTTGCGAGCGTCAGGAAAAGCAGGCCAGCGGGTTTAGCGCTGTGCTGGTTTTCGTGGCTCTGGTCGCTGTTGTTGTGTGGGTGGTCGCATGACCACAGCAACCGCAACGATCCAAATCACGCCCGCCATGTTGGCCGAGGCCTTCTGGAAGCTCGGTTCCGACGAGCAAGCCGAGTTTTTCCAACGGTTGGCGGATGTCGTCAAGGCCGACCACGACGGCGGAAACACCAGCGCCTATTCGCTTGGCGAATTGCAGTGGTTCTACCTTGGCGACGAACTGTTCAAGAACAAACCAGCCCGCGACATGCTGATGACCATGGCCGCGCCGCTCTACCTCAACACCATTCGATATTGCGAGGCACGTCAATGAACAAGCAAAGTGAAGGGCATCAATCCGCCCAGCGAATCCTGCGCGAAATCCCTGTGATGCGCCGCACAGAGCCGAGCACGCACCTTTACCAAGGGAAGGCTTACGTGCCGTCCGACAAGATGGATGTGCGCGTTCCTGTGGCTCAGTTCAATAGGGGGCGGGTATGAGCGAAAAGTTGCAAGCACTGAAAAAGTGCAAAGACGCCATGGATCGGCTTGAGTTCTTCGCCCGAGACGAGCCCAAGTGCCCACACTGCGGCGAGGAAAGCAGCGTCGGCGACAACGAGTGGTGGAGGCTCTACGAAGAAGGCGAACACGAGGTTACGTGCCCGCGATGTGACGAGGATTTCACCGTCAGCACTCGCGTCAGCTACTCATTCAGTACCGATCGCCAAGAGGATTCGCCATGACCCGCACAACAAAAGAGCAGCTCATCGAATTCGCTGGAGATGAGCCGGAAGAGCCTGTCGAACTCAAGACAAAGGATGGCATCACATTCTTTGTTGATGAAGACGTCGCCAAAACGCTTGGGCACCTTCCTTGGCGGATCAATCTACACGGGTACGTCGTGCGAACCATCCATCGCAAGAAGAAAACCACCAATTTCCTTTTGCATCGGGAGATTTTTCCATGCGAGCCCGGGCAGTTCCTTGATCACATTGACGGCAACCCACTGAACAACACGCGAGCCAACTTGAGAATTGCGACGCCACTGCAAAACGCGAAAAACGTCAACAAGAGGGCCAACACCTCATCAATCTACAAAGGCGTCTCCTGGAGCAAGGTGAGCCAGCGGTGGATGGTCATCATCAAATCGGACCGCGTGAAGTACTACCTTGGCTTGTTCCACGATGAACACGAAGCAGGCCACGAATACAACAAAGCGGCTGTCGTGCTGCATGGCGAGTTCGCCAAGCTCAATCCAGTGGGGTTTGGCAAATGACCAATTTCCCGACGAACCGCGTACAGCCCGAGCAGATCGGCGAAGAGCCCACCGACTTCGGCGGTTTCACGTCCGCCAGCATTGAAGACGAAACCCCCGTGAGCTTCACGACCTACCTGCTGGCTTCCATTGCTTTCATTCTCGCCGCTGTGGTGCTTGGCTACTCGGTCGGGTACTGGCTTCACATTTTTTGAGGACTGACATGAGCGGCGATCAGTTCTATCAAACCGTCCAGCAGTGGTCAGAGTATTTCGACGAACAAACACACATCAATTCACCCACCAACACAGAGCACACATCATGTCCATCGCAACTCTCGTACTCGGCACCAGCGGCACCGGCAAATCCACCAGCCTGCGAAATCTCGACCCAGCAAAAACGCTCCTGATTCAGTGCATCAAGAAGCCGCTGCCATTCCGCGCCGCTGGGTGGAAGGTGCGTCTCTCGCTGAAGTCTGAAGGCAACGTGATCCAGACCAGCGATCCGGTGCTGATCGAAAAGCTGATGCGCACGTCACCGCATGAAATCGTGGTGGTTGACGACTATCAGGCCGTCATGGTCAACGAACTCATGAACCGTTCGAGCGAGAAGGGTTATGACAAGTTCACCGACATCGGAAAGAACGCCTGGAACATCTTCAACGCCGCTGGAGCGCTGGCCGATAACCGCCGCGTCTACATCCTTGCCCACACGAATACCGATGAGTTCGGCAACGTGCGCATGAAGACCGTGGGCAAGTTGGTTGACCAGCACATCGTGCCCGAAGGCTTTTTCACCATCGTGTTGCGCACCGAAGTGATCAACGGCCAGTACACGTTTCGCACGCAGACCAATGGACAGGACTGCTGCAAATCACCCATCGGCATGTTTGCTGATGTCGCCATCCCGAATGACCTTGCCGAAGTGGACAAGGCCATCGCGGGTTTTTACGAAGCCACCCCGGCCTAACCACAGGAAAACACCATGTACCAACTCGACACCAAAGCAGCACAGAAGGCCGACCAGACCGGCAATCGCATCACGGAAATCGGCAAGTATGTCGGCACCTTCACACAGGCCGAAGACATCACCGCTGGCACCGGAACCAAGGGCGTTGCCCTGCGATTCGACGCCAACGGCCAAGGCGCGAATCTCTCGCTGTACACCAAGAAGGAAAGCGGCGAAACCATCATGGGCTTTCAGGTACTCATGGCGATCATGACGTGCTTGGGCCTGCGCAACATCGAACCGAAAGACGGCACGGTGAAGGCGTGGGACCGTGACAGCAACACCGAAATCACCAAGCAGGCGAAGGTATTCCCAGATCTGTGTGGCAAGCCCATCGGCCTGCTACTGGAGACGGAAGGCTACAACAAGAGCGACGGCAGCACCGGCACGAAGATGGTCATTGCTGGCGTTTTCCAAGCGAAGACCGAACTGACGGCGACCGAGATTCTGGAGCGCAAGACTGCGCCGGAAATGCTGCCGAAGATGGTCGCCCGCTTGCATCACCGCCCCGTCAAGGCAGCGAAGACTTCGCAGGGTCGCCCGGCTGCGACAGCAAGTCATGGCGGTTCGGGCTTCGACGACATGGACGATGACTTGATTCCCTTCTGACCATGATCTGCAAATCCTGCCATTGCGAGAAACCTGTGGACGCGTTCTACACATCCAACAAGACGCGCTGCAAGGAGTGCATCAAGGCTTCAGTTCGTGAAAACCGACTGGAGCGCATTGACTACTACCGACAGTACGACCGAATGCGAGCCAGCCAACCACACCGGGCGGCGAACAACTTCAAGCAGTCGCAATCGTGGCGGCAGGAATACCCCAACCGCCGACGCGCTCAAGGACTTGTCCAGCACGCGCTGCGGTCGGGGAAATTGCAGAAACAGCCATGCATGGTCTGTGGTGAAAAAGCGGTCGCGCATCACCCGGATTACGACCGTCCTTTGGACGTGATGTGGCTATGCCAAGCGCATCACAAGCAAACCCACGCCATGGTGGAAGCATGAAGCTGCCTGACACGTCCGATGTGCTGGAAATGGCCCGCGTGGGCCGTCTCTACACCCTGCGCTCAGCACGTCGCAAAGCCGCTCAGAAGCTGCGCGACAAGCTGGTGCCGGTGTTGAACAATATCGAAGCCGAACGGGGCGTGTGGGACTTGTCAGGCGTGTCTGAACTGCTGTCTGAGATTGAACAGCTTTCGGCTTTGATCGACGCCGCGTAACCGCTGGCCTGATCCGCCCTTAACTCTGGAGAGAAATGTGAGAGTACAACTTAAGGCTAAGCCTAGATCGCT
>OFRB01000223.1_pt1 | contig 14771 bp, 33 predicted proteins | sample 1543021 | NCBI WGS metagenome assembly OFRB01 (sample SAMN07774230, study PRJEB24372) | wastewater metagenome | isolation source: Exp Tend CN 0WW | collected 2016-02
TGCTGACACAACTGTCTGGTGCTGCTGCGTCTGTGTGTACTGTCTGCTTCGGTCTGCCACTTCCACCGCGCGCGAGGTAGAGCTTACGGCCTGGTAGGCGGGAGTGACGGGTCATGTGTTTTCGTGGCTGTAAAGGCTTGGCGGGCTTGAAGTCACGGACTGTAGCGATTTGACATCGATGTCTGCCTAGAGACGGACTACGTATGCATGTTGAGACTGGTCGCAGGATGGGGCGTCCGGTGTTGCCTACTTTCGCTGTCTCTTCAGGAATCTGTAGGGTGCGTCATTATTCTCTAGACACGCGGGGCGCGAGTGTCGATACTGTGGGTATGTCGATGCTGTCTGTCCCTGTCACGGAGGAAGTAGCCATGTCACAGTCTGTCGCGTATGTAGCGGAATGGGCCTGCGAGAACAACCCCACGGTCGGCATGTCCGACAAGGCGATGATGGCGCACTACAAGGCCAATGCGTTGGCTGGCGACATCCGCTTCTATCTCAGCACGCAGGCTGCCAGCCTGACGGCTGACGAGTATCACGCCTTGGCGGACCTGGCTGGGCGTCTGTTGGGCGCGAAGGCTGGCGCACGCAAGCAGATCGCGCTGGACGTGCGAGCCATCATGACGACTGTGGGGCAGCGCAAGGGCTACGTGAGCCTGCGAGAAGCGCAGATGCGCCTTGGGCAGGACATGGCAGACGCGATCGACTACGCGACCGAGGCGGCGTAACCATGAAGGCAATCAGGACGCGCTACTGGGGTCCGACCGACACGCTAGGCGCACGTATCAAGGCTGACGACGGCGACGGGAACCGGATTACGCTGCCGTACAACCATGCGTTGAACGTGGCGCAGACGCACGCGGAAGCGGCCGTCGCTTTGTGTCAGAAGATGGGATGGCATGGCACGCTGATTCAGGGAAGCATCCCGTCTGGGTACGTGTTCGTGTGGCACTATGGCGAGACCATCACCGTTGAGATGCCCAAGTGACCTGGCTGCTCATCCTGCTGCTGTGGTGGGCCGTGTCTACGGTGCTAGATCATTGGCTGGAGTAGGTGGGATACATGGACCTGACGCATCGCACACTTGACGAGGTAGACCGGCTCTGGCGCGAAGGGCGCATCGACGTGACGGAGGTGCGCGAGTATCTGCGCCTGTGGAACACGACCGCTATGCGCTTCACTGTCGCCTATATCGCTGATGGGCGCATCCGGCAGCGTCCCAAGCGCGACGACGAGTAGGGCCTATCGGACATTCTATCGGACACGGTATCGGACATCTGCGAGCCTGATAGCCTAATCGCGTCGGGGTTGGCCCGGCGCGACCCTCTTACGCCAGCCCGCGAGGGCAGAGAGCCGAGGATGACCATGACGACGACCCAGACCATCGACATCACCAACGACCAGATCGAATCGCTCATGTACGAGTCCGGCGAGGCCGGAGACGGCCTCCAGATCGCGTGTTGTGCGATTGCGCTGGACATGGGCGGTGAGGCCCGCGCGAAGCGTGCCGTGACGGCCGCCGAGTGGGCAAGGGCCGTGGCGCTGTGGCCTGAGGCCGCTACCGCCCGCGCCGAGTGTGCCCGCGTCATCGCCGACGCGCAGGCACAGCAGGAGCCGACCCGCTACCGCGTGCGCGAGGAGGGAGGCGCAGAGACGACCATTGCGACGTACTCGCTCGACGAGGCGATCTCGGAGGCGCGCGAGTACGTCGAATCGGGCAACTACGACGCGCCGGGTGTCGTGCTGGCGTGGATCACGGAGATCGGCCCTGACGGCGACGGCCTCTCTGGCACGACGCGCACGATCACGGTGCGGGTTGGCCGGTGAGCAGCTAACACGATCCGCGATCTCTGCCCGTCGCACGGCCTGTCGAGCCTGATAGCCTAATCGCTGTCAGGCTCGTCGTCTGTACGGGCCTGGAGTGGCTGGGGAACCGGCAAGCCTGGCAAGGCAATGCCAATCTGCACGACCATACTCGGCTGCCCACCATTGGCCACAGGCGCCGCCTGGACGGCTGCACCAGCTGCATACACGAGGTCCCTGGCTGCCTGATGCTTTCCGAACGCAGCGCCGACCCTGGCTGCCTGTAGCCACAGCTCCACAGCTTCAGGCGCGACCACCTTCAAGATGTCGCGTGCATGCTTCAGATTGGCGCGTACGGTCTGAGGGTTCCTGTCGATGATGTCGGCAATCTCGCCTATGGACTTGCCCAGCGTGGTGAGGTGGGCGATCGTGCCGATCTCTTGCATGGACAGACGGCCCTTCCCGCCATTGTCGGTAACGAGTATCTGATCCGGAGTCCTGGCCTGATCAGCCTGGCCGGGCTCGACAGGCTCGACAGGCTCAGCCGGGAACGTGGCAGGCGGCAGGCCGGGCAGGTTCACTTCACGCCCCTAATGGTGCAGTCAAGATGCGTGCGGGCGCATAGGGCGCCTAATGGTGCGGTCTGGTGTGGGGGCATCGGCGTCACCATATCTAGGATACCGCGTTCCGCCGGCCATACTCGGCCAGCAGGAGGGCATCGGCGGTCGCGTGGGTCACCTTCTGGCCGGGGAACAGTTCCTGCGCCCGCCGCTTGGAGACGTTCTTGTCGCCATGTGTCAGGCACGACAGCGCCCGCTGCCACTTGGCCGGGGTCACCTCGTCAAACGGGATCTGGGAGGCACAGAGGGCCATCCTGAGCGCCCCCCAGCCGCACCCGAAGGTGAAGGCTGACACGACGCCCATCTGGGGAGACGACCGGACAAACTCGAGCACGGCGGTCGGCGTCCACTCCAGATCGGATGCCTGGGCCAGCACGTCCAGCACATCACGGTCGGTCGCCGGCATCTTCTCCAGCACGACCACACGCCCCTGCGCGTCCAGCATGGCAATACCGCCACTCGCGCCGGGATCGATGCCGATGTAGAGCCTACGCGCAGGCATCGTCGGCCTCCCCTAATGGTGCGGTCTGAGATTCCGCCTGCCTGCGCTGCTGGCGGTAGCGGGCTTGCCGCTTCGCGTGCCTGATGCGACTCTGGCAGGACGGGTCATGGCTGATGTGGATGCCCACGGAACCAGGCGCCTGCTCGGACAACTGGTCGGGCTTGCTTGGCCGCGGCTCAAGGAGGGCGCCTTTGCCGTAGGGCGTGACCATGTCGCCGGCCCACAGGACGATCGCGATGGTGCCGTCTGGCAGCACGCGCTCGCGGGGGGCGTCTGGGGTATACATGGGCGGGGCGGGCGGCAGAGGCCGCGTCCAGACGCCTGTGGCGACGTCCACCTTGGCCTGCTTGGCGAGGGTGAACCGCTGCTGGCTGATGAACGTGTTGACGCAGGGGCGGCTGCCGCATGTTTCTCGCGGCCGGCCGATGCGCGTCTGGTAGTACGGTGCCTGACAGATGGGACAGGTCGAAGGGGTCGCACTGTAGCAGAGGCGTGTCCGTCCCATCGGGGCGTCTCCGGAGTAGGGGTGGGGATATGGACGGGGCACGTCTCCCAGAACATGCCCCGCCCCCCGCGGTGATGGGCCCTAGCGGCCCTTCTTCTTCTTGCACGTCATCAACGGACCACCTCCTCATGTAATCGCAAGGCATCGGCTCTAGCCGCGTCACAGTCGGCCGCGACGGCGGTGATCTGCGACTGTTGCCGATCCGCCTTCGCCTGTGCCAGTGTCAGCCGGGCCGTCAGCCGTTCGATGGCCTCGGCGGCGGCCAGCACCGTGGGGGCCATGCTCCACGCTGGGTGGGACCGCTCCACGTTTGCCCGCAATTCGGACACCAGTTCTGCGTCAGTCATGGCTACTTCCCCTCCTTCAGCGTCAGGTGCGCGGCCTCGGCGTGACGCAGGACGATCAGGAGGTCGGCGACGTTGATCCGCTCTGTGAAGCAATCGTCGAAGCAATCGTCGATGTGCATCACCACACCTGACGCGAAGGCGTCGAAGTAGAAGTCAGGCCCATTCAGGAACGTCACGGACTCGCTGTCGTACTCCTGTCGCTGCCATTTGTCCGGCAACGGCGGGAGGACGGGCGGCTGGGCGGCAGCCTCATCACGCAGGAAGGACGTGAACTGTGTGCCTTCTGGCGCCTGCCTCTCACAGATCCTGAGGATGTGCGGGAGGTGCTTCGCCGTCCCGTCGCGCGTGGCAGCGGCGAGCGCACGTCGCGCCAGCATGTGACAATCCCGCAAGCCTTGCACGGCTTCATTGCGCTCAGCGGTGACTGCCTCCTGTTCGGCTCGCTCGGCCGTCAGCTCCTGCTGTGCCTGCTCCACCTCCGCACGGAGGCGGCGGATCTCGGCGACCGCTTCGAGTGTCTCCGTCCAGTCTGCCCGCCAGCCTTGCGTGCTGCGACGCTCAATCTCCTGCAACCGCTGCTCGGTCATCATCGTCCTGCCTCCATGAGCCGGTGACACTGCACGGCCGCCCGGAGCAGCACCGGCAGGGGGATGGCCCTGCTGCACCCACCGGCGGGCGATGCGCTGGCAGAAGTGGAGATAGCCGGTCAGGCAGTGGTCGCTCTGACCGTAATCGCGGCAGGTCACGGACCACAGGAACAGCGCGTCGCCAGAGTCGCACCGCTCCACGATGGCTGTCCTGGTGCCGTCCGCGTTGGCGTAGGTCAGGCTGGTGAGCATCTACCTACCCTCCCGATCCGGCGACGCCGCCGACCACGACCCAAGTGACCCCGGCGCGCTCAGTGGTGTAGGCAGGGACTCGTGGCTCGGCCCCGGCGTTCTGATGGTTAGCCCCCGTCCCAGCGAGATCACGGCCTGCCTCCCTCTTCCCACATAGAAACGCGCCGAGGTCAACTTGCTCAAGCAGCGGCTCCGCGCTCACCCACCGCACAGCCGCTGGCGTCTGGAGCAGGATCGGGATGCGCTGGTCGGCCGTCGCCTGGTCCTCGACGCAGCACCCTTGGCTGACCTTCGTGCAGCCGGACACCGGATTCCAAACCCGATCCGCCCACTCGATCGATGTGACGCTCATCTACCTACCCTCCCGATCCGGCGTGAGCACCCGCCGCTGGTGCCGCTGCCGCTGCTGGGCGGCCTGTGCGGCCTGTCGCCACTGCTCGCCCGTCTCGGCCTGCGTCCACCAGGACGTGGGCGTGTAGGCGAGGCGCGGCGACAGATCCAACTGGCGCAGGCGGGGGATGTGCAGGTCGTCGCCGGTCACTGTTCACCCCCCGTTTGCCTGGTGTCGCTCACTTGCTCCCCTCCTGCAGCCGCTGGTGCGCGGCCTTGAGGCGATTGATCTCGTCCAGCAGCATCAACGCGTGTGATTCCGGCAACTCGCCGATGGTTCGGGCGTGCTCGCCACACGCTTCCAAAAGCGCATCGGGGAGTGGGCGATTCGGCGACGTGGCGTAGATGTCCATCCCGGGGCCCTCGCAGTTCGGGCACCCGCTGATCACGTCCTCAACGATGGTGTTGCAGTAGCGGCAGACGTGGACGACATGCTCGGTGGCGTCTCGGATCATCGCTGTTCCCCTTTCAGCTTCAGGTGCGCGGCCTCGGCGTGGCGGAGGACGGTGATCAGGTCAGCGGGGCGATACCAACCTTCCGCAATGTGCGCTGAGCCTTCCGGCGACACATAGACGCGGTTCCCGTTGAACTTCCACCGATGCTCGTGCGCGCCGACTGGTTCCCAATCGTCCGGCAGTGGGGGCAGGGCGGGAGGCTGGGCGGCATCAGCTTCAGCGGCAACCCGCTTGTCGCCAATCCATAGCAGGATCGTGTATGGGTTGAGGAACGTTGGCATCCGACCGTTTGCGCGTTCGCTGTTGTTGCATTCGATCCAGAAGTCCAGCCGCTTGATGAGGCTGTCCCGTTCCGCCTGCGCCGCTGCCGCCGCCTGCTGGGCGGCGTCTCGCTGGCACCGCAGGCACGGGTGCGCCGCGTCGGCCAGTTCAAGGCGAGAGGCACCACACGTCAGCGCGAAGTACGCCTCGTGGCCGGCGTCTGTGCGCGCCCACACGCGATTCGGCTGCACCTTGGCAATCGTCAAGATGTCGCCCAGTGCGGCGAATCCAGGTGCGCCCATCCCAACTACGCGAACCCTGTCGCCGACTTGAATCGTTGCGAAGTCAATCACGGTCCACCTCCTGCAGCCGCTGGTGCGCGGCCTCGGCCAATGCAGTCTGACACCGCTTGAACAGCCCGCGCTGCGCCCCTGCTCGCATGGGCACCACGAGCACGAGCGCGTCGTGGTAGGTCTGCCGGTCGAGGCAGTCGTGGCACCACTCGCTGCGCGGTAACGGCACCTCGTCGTCGTGCGCCAGCGAGTACACGCGCTGCTTCCAGCATGGCGACTGAGCCACCCAGTTCTCGCCCTTGGATTCATCCCACGTCTCGCGCGGACAGGAATCGAACGACTCGCGCCTGTCCCTGATGTGCTCGGCGACACGCTTCAGGAGTGCCCATCGCAAGGCGGCGGCTCGGATCTGATCACCCACGGTTCCCCTCCTTCATCTTCAGGTGCGCGGCCTCGGCGTGACGGAGGACGATGCGCGGGCTGCGGCCGATCCCGCGCTGATACGCGGCCTTGATGTCGGCGGCGATACGCTCGCGCACGGTGGCGTCTCTCCACTCGTCGCGCTCACGTTCGGCTGTCTCGGCGCGTGTCCTGAGCGCAGCAATCGCGTCGAGCACCGCGCGTCGTTTTGTGACGTAGCCTTGCTCGAAGGGGCGTGGATGTTGTCCAGCGAGTTCCATCGCGTTGATCAAGTATTCGATGGGGTCACGTTGCACGACGGCGGGGGGCAGTGGATCGCTCATGTGCGCACCTTCTGTTCCTTGATCGTCCGACCGCAGTAGGGGCAGTACCCGAAGCCGTTCTCAACAGGGCCGCCGTTGTTGAACACAAACTCGTGCGGCTTCTCGCGCGTGGAGCATCCAGCCGTCCAGCAGTCAGACTCGTCTTCTTCCTGTTCCCACCGACACACCTTGATCGTGTTCATGCTCGTCCTTCCTCCCTGAGCCTGTGGCACTGCACGGCCGCCCGGAGCAGGACCGGCAGGGGAATGGCGGGCCAGTGGGCAGGGAACGACAGCACCTTCGTCCCGCGCTTCCCGGCGATCACGCGCTCCACCGGGACGGGGAAGCCTTCGACCACCTCCCAGTAGCGGCACACCTCACCGTCGTCTTCCTCCGTCCATCCTGGCGGCAGCGGCACCTCCGCCAGATAGGCGGTGATGGCCTGCTGCGTGTGTGTTGGCGATTGCGCCTGACAGAACATGCATCCAGCCTCATGGTTGCCGTGCTCACATGGTGTGTAGTCCATCTACGCCCCATCTCCCGTCCGTCTCAGCCCCACACACAGGCAGCGCCGCGCCTGTGACATGGGCTTGCCTAGTCCAGCCGTCCACAGCCTGACCTTGGCTGGGTCGCCACCAGCCGTCTCAAGCAGCCGCTGCCGCCGCTCAGCGGGCATGGCGTCCAGCACCCATGTGTGCAGCGGCGTGTCCTGTTCTGAGCGGTCGTGCCACTGCTCGATGAGCCAGCCAGCATCCTGGCAATCCGCACAGCGTGGCTGGTCGAGTTTCACCGCATCACCTTGATCAGCCCAGCCACGTCGGCCACAGACGGCCCTAGCCGCCCTTGTGCTGCACGATCACCGCTGCCCAGCCCCAACAGCGTCTCTTGCTGTGTTCGTCGCTCCTGCGCGGCATAGGCGGCCACAAAGGACTTCCTGGCCGACGCCACGGCCGCACCCTCGGTTTCCATGTCACACGCCGCCTGCCAGTCGCCCCATGTCGCCAGCATCGCCGCGTAGCCGGACTCGCCCAGCGCGGCCCGTGGGCTGCTGTAGCGGCCGATACGCCGGATGGCCTGCTGCACAGACGCCCAGGCGAGGGCGGCGGCGTCGTCGGTGCTGCCTTCGATGCGCTGGCGGATCTCGCCAGGCTTGGGCAACCACGTCGCATCGCGCATCGACTGCTTCAAGGCCAGCACGACCTGCTCGAGCGGCAAGTCACGCAAGGCGTCGAAGTAGCCGCGGATGCGGAGCTCACTGATCGGCGCGTCCAGTGTCTCAGCCGCGATGCCCAGTGAGGTGGCGAACGGGGCGAAGTCTGCGTCGGTCATCACATTCTCTCCCGCTGAGCCTTCGTCAACGCGGGGCCGTGTCTGGCCGGAATGAATGGCTGCCCGCACATCGGACACGGCGGCGTCACCACGCGGGTGCAGGCCAGCGTGCGATACATCAGGCGGCAGGAGGGGCGTGAGCACACCACCCACGGTGACGGGCCTGGCCCAACGATGTCGGCAGCACTCAGGATGTGCGGGAAGATGCGATCCATCACGACTCCCGCACCTGAAAGTTGGCAATGGCCGCCGCCACACTGGCCGCGTTGTCCTGTGTCTTGCTGCCCCGGATGCCCAGCCTCGCCGGCGGGGTGGTCCCGAACGGATGCGTGAAGCCCATGTCCAGGTGGTGCAGCACGCCGGTCAGGTGGAAAGAGAACATCCCCAGACTCCGCTTGTCCGGCGTGATGGCCGGGGACGCCCACCACAGGCGCATGGCCTGCTCGAGTTCCTCGGCGTCCGTCACCATTTCGCGGATGGCCTGCATGTGGACGCGCACGTTGCCGCCATGCGGCGACAGCGGCACCCGATAGCCAGCCTCGGCCCCGGTGGTCTGCCACAAATGCCACAGTGTCTCGCCGGTCATGACATCACCGCCTGCCAGGCGCGGAGGACTTCTGCTGCCGTTTGCGGGACGATGGCATTACCCGCGCCGCACAACGTCCCCACGCGGTTGGGTACCCCATAAGCCAGAGGCTGAAGGCCGGGTTGAGTTGGCCGCGCTTTCCCGTCTGTGCAGGGGAGCCAGACAAGGTCGGCCCATGCGTCAGCGCCGCTTGCCGTGGCAAGTCGCGAGGATTCGTCCCGTCGCCGCCGCTGTTCCGCAGATCCCTGACCACGGGCGTGTGCCAACAATCCGCCGCCATCGCCGCATCCGTCAGGCTGGTGCCCGCATGGGTCTTGCTGCCGTCCTTCTGGGCGGTCTCGTTCCGGCCACCCGCGCCCACGGCGTCCGTCGTGACTGGCGTCGGCCACGGCACCCTCACGACAATCTCCGTCAGGTAGCCACTGTCCCTGTTGGTCGCGATCCGGCTCGGACGCAGCCCCTCGCGGTCGATAGTGTCCAGCGTATTTGGCGTCGGCCAGCCAGAACAGTCGGCTCCGCTTGTGCGGCGCGCCGACGCTTGCCGCTGGTAGATCCACCGCCGTGCAGGCGTAGCCCGCCCCTTCCAGGTCAGTCGCCACAAGATCCCACCATCGAAGCGCATCGCCTGACGCAACCTGTTCGCCACAGACGTAGCGAGGCTGGCACTGGCTGATGAGCCAGAAGAAGCTGGGCCAGAGGTGCCGCTCGTCAGCAAACCCAGCGCCTTGGCCTGCCGCGCTGAAAGGTTGGCAAGGGGCCGATCCGGTCCAGATGGGCTGATCGTCGGGCCAACCAGCGAGTCGCAGGGCATAGGCCCATCCGCCGATGCCTGCGAAGAAGTGGCAATGTCGGTAGCCCACAAGGTCGCTTGGTTGAACATCCTGTATGTCTCGCTCATCCACATGCCCGGAGGGTATCTCTCCAGCGGCGATCAACTCACGCAACCAGGCAGCCGCGAACTTGTCATGCTCGTTGTAGTAGTCCAGTGCCGCCATCATCAGAACAACCGTCCTGCCTGGTCAGGCGCCTGTGCCACATACGGCTCAAATTTGTATTCGCTGACCGTGTATGGCGTGTTGACGTCGTCCTTGTTCTTCCGCGAGAGACGATTCCTGATGGTGCCGAGTCCGGCCGTCTCCAACTGCACGCGTGCCTCTGAAGTTCTTGTTCTCCAAGCATATTTCCCGCCGACGACCGCAAGCACGTCTGCGCTGACCCACTGTCCGGGCCGGGCGGTCAGGAAGTCGAACACGGCTTCAGTGAAGGAGGGTTTCGACCGACGCGTCATCGTGTGCGCTCCCACACGCCGCGCAGCCACGACAACGGCGTCTGTTTCTTGGCCTGCAACCGGGCGATCCGGCGTGCCACCACCAAGACGCGCATGGTGCGCTTCCGACAGGGCGCCTGGCAGTAGACCGCCTTCTTCCCCTTCTCGGGTGGCGTGAATGTCCGGCCACACCAGACACACACCCGTGGTCCTGCTGGGAATCGCTGTGACCGCTTCATCGTGACCGTCCCATCCAGACGCCTTTCAACCACGACAACGCGGTGGCCTGCTTGGCCTGCAACCGGGCGATCCGGCGGGCCCGCGTGTGCTGCCTGAGCAACGCTCGCATCACGTCGGCCCGCGTCATCTCGACCACCTCGTGCAGATGGTCCGGACGCCGCTCGCTGGCCTGGGTGAGCACATGGATACTGAGCGCATTACGCACCGTCGTCCTCCCCCATGATCACGCAGTACCTGATTGCGAATCCAACGATCAACACCATGATGATCAAGCCCACCACTGCACCGACGCCGCATATCTGCACCCAGTACCAGACGGCTTCCCACATCGGCGTCTCTCCGAATCAGAACGTCGCGACGGGCTCGTCGGACACCACGTCCTCGAGCAGACTGGTCACATTCATGGCCTGCGCTAGCGCGATAGTGCGATTCAGGTCGTGCGTGACATGCGTGCGCACGTCCTCCCAGCGCCCATCTCGCACCGCGTCACCAATGGACGCGCCGTCGATGTCGTCTTCCGGCACGTCGATGCCGAACCGCCGGCACAGTGGCACCAGGCCGCGGCTGATGACCGACGCCTGGGCCTCACGGATGCCGTTCCCGAACGTCGCCACCTCGAAGGTGTCGATGATGTGCTTGCCCGTGCGGACGCGATGCGGCATCCCCAAGAAGACGTGGAAGGGCACGCCCAGCAGCCACGATCGCGTGCAGATAACCGGGTAGTCGAACGACCTGAAGTTGTGGCCGACCACCACCTTGTTCGTCGTGAACCACCAGAACTCACGCAGGGCCGCGGCTTCCTCCTCCGCGTTCTTGCACAGACGGACAATGCGCTCGCCGCTGGTCAGGTCCTGCATGGCGAGGGCGACGATGCGGCACGCCCAGCGGTCCAGCGAGGCGTCCGCCATCTGCTCGTCACGCTTCTCCGCTTCATGCGCAGCGATCTTCGCGATGTCCTTCAGGCGCCCGTCTGGCTTGATGGGCTTGTAGTACGGGATGGCGTCGTCGTCCCGCACCGTCTCGATGTCAGCAGCAACGTGGCTCATGACGGCACCTGATCAGAATGGGCAGAAAGAATCATCAACAATGCCGCCATCACCCAGCGGCGTCGTGTCCGGCGCGTCCGGCTTCGGCTCACGGTCCTTCTGCCGGATGTAGTCCGCGGACGGCACGAGCTTCTGTCCACGGGCGGCAGGGACGATGGTCTGCACGTTCGCGTAGGTCTTCCCGTCCGGCGCCGTGTTGTGAATGACCTGCAACTGGCAGTTCACGCCGACCAGCACCTCGAGGTCGAAGCCCTTCAACTCCTGCGCGGTGAACTTCCGGCCGCGCCACGCCTCAAGCTGCTTCCGCAGGTTCGCCTTGTCGTTCAGGCTGGCCGTGTAGCGGTTGCTCACCTGGAATGGGGCGCCGTTCTCCGGATCGATGGAGTCGAGCTCCCAGCGGATGTTGATCTTCGGCTTCAGGCCGTACACCGTCTTGCACATGCCCAGGTCGATCACGTCGATGCACACCGCGCCATGCAGCCCTTCCGGGGCCGGCGTGAACTTCTTCCCACCATCAGTCAGAACCAGACTCATCGGACATCTCCCATCAAGTCGTCGTGCATCTCGGCATCGACACGTTCGGCCAAGTCGGCCTCATCCTGCTGGCGGTGCCAGCATTCCTCACAGATCACGAACGCATCCCCGCCGTCCATCTCGATCGGGTAATTTCCGCAGTAGCTGCCGCCGTCGTCCCTGACCACGGAGGCATGGCACCAGACCGTCTCGCCACAGCGGCTACAGGTGTGGGCGTGCCGGGCCATTACCGCTCCCCGCTGGCGGTGTGGTACGCCTTCAGGAACGCCCCCACGATGGCCTTCGCGTCGTCCAAGGCGTCCTTCGCGGTGCAGGGCTCGCCCGTGGCCCGCTCCCGACAGGCCGCGGCAGCGTGGGCTGCCATCCGCATGGCCTCGATGGACGGGTAGGTGCTGGGACACTCGGCGTCCAACAGGGTGGGGCAGGGCAGCGGGTCTGGACGCGTCACGCGCCGCGTCTTGGCGTTCGCCAGAATCTGCGGACGCGGCAGCTGGGTAGGCCGATACGTAAGTGCCTGACGGGCCACCTCAGCAAGATCGATGGGTGATGTATGCTTGACCTGCACTGTGCTACCTCCCTCGTGGCCTGGCCCAACCTTCAGCCGATGGGTCAGGCCATCCTTTTGTACTGGTCAGCGACTCGCGATCCAGCGGTCGATGTCGTCCTTGTGCCAGCGCGGATGGCCGGGCATGGACGCTTTCTGCGGCAGTAGACCCTGCGTCACCCAGCGGTCCACCGACCGGCGCGACACGTTCAACAGGGCCGCAATCTCGGTCACCGAGTAGAAGCGTGTCAGCGGGGCCGGGCGCCGAAGCATCCGGGGCTGCGATGGACTTGCGTTGTCTGTGGTAGCCATAACGAGACGGAGTATCCTCCTGTGTGTGGGCGGTGTCAACAGGGAAAATGCAGTGGTGAGAAAAAATCGTGGGACGAATGGTCAGTCGGTCGATTCGTCCGGCACGATAGCGGGTCCGGCCGGTGTGCGCTGCTTTCCAGCCGCCCGCCACAGCTTGCGGATGTACAGGCCGTCAGGTAGGACGGGGTCTGAGTAGGCGGCCCGTGGCGTGGCCGCCACGATCTTTCGGTAGAACTTGCTGGTCGGCGACATCTCCAGCAGCAACTGCCCGTCCCGGCCGACACACAGTTGGGGCAGATCGACGCCGTCCAGCAGTTCCTGCGTGCTGAACGGGCGGCCCATCCAGACCTCAAGGAACTGGCGCAGCACACTGGAGTCGGCCAGCGTCGGACGGAACTTCCGCCAGGCCAGATGGCGCTTCCCGTCCTCGCGCCGCTCCTCCAACTCCCAGGTAAACTCGACCAGATGGCTGGTGCCGTAGCGGTTGGTCACCTCGCCGCAGTCCCACACGTCCACGCAGACGGCCCGGTGCCACCCGAGACTGGGCGTGCCTCCGCTGGGCGGGCGGCGGGCGATCAAGTGGGCGTCGAGCCGGTCCATCGCCTCGACCTCCTCGACCAGACGCTTCACCTTCCCGGCGTTGCCGCGGTAGGTCATCCGACGTTCTCAAATGGTAGTACACCTTGACTCAGCCGCTTCGCCGCGATTTCACAGTAGCGTTCCTCAATCTCGATGCCGATGGCGCGACGGCCCACATCTTTCGCCGCACGAAGCGTTGTGCCGCTGCCCATGAACGGGTCTAAGACGATGCCTTCCGGTAGAGATGCCAGCACGCGCCGCCATGCGCTGTACGGCTTGACGCACGGGTGGCCGTTCTTTTCTGGTGATTCCGTTAGCACGTAGGAACATGGCTTGCCGAGTCGGCCGCCACCAGCAGACCCGTAGTAGAAGATTGGTTGCGCGTCGAGATTGCCGAATCGCTGCATCCCGACCGCAGCTGGTTGATAGAACACTCCGAACGAGTGCGGCTGTGGGTAGTAGCACATGCACCTGTTTCCAGGCGTCACCACAACACATGGCACCGCATCGATCAGCGCACGCACGACAGGCACCACAACGTCGCGTATGTATTCAGGCGTGTCGTTGAATCCTCCGGCGTAATCGCCTTTGTTGCGGCCCATCGCCTGCAACGCCCCGCCATTGATGCCATATGGCGGATCAGTCAGAACCACGTCCGCTGTCACCAATGTCAGCACCTCACGGCAATCGCCGTGGTAGATCGTGATCCCGTCCTGCTCGTAGTAGGGCGTCACCGCGGACCTTCCACAGTCCCAATCGCCTGGCACCAGCGCGCATCGCTGCGTCCGTCGCCGAGCACGTCGAGCCGCCACGCACGCGGATACCTGCCGTCGGTGGCGTCGTAGGCCAGCCGCACGTCGTCGTCCGTTAGCCGCAGGATCTCGACCATGCGCGCGTCGGCGCCCTTGACGATGAACACCTGATCGCCGCTGCGATACGCCTGCCAACATTGGCCGTCGCTGGCCTCGCGCGGCACCGTGGCGCTACTCACCTTCTTGGCTGCGGCCTGGGTTGATTTGGTTGGCTTCTTGACCATTAAAGGGTGCCTCCTGCGTGGCTCTGGCGTTTGGCAGCGATGTACTTGTCGTGAGCTCCTTGTGGCGTAGGCGATGAGCCAACACGCCTGTTCTTCCCGTCAATGAACAGTTCGGCGAAGTACATCCCGCTTGGGTCGAGGCGCACGCCAAGAAAGCCCGTCTTGTTGTCCTTGTGCGCCTTTCGCATGTTCTGGCTGTTGATGCTTGGAGCGACATCCCGCAGGTTCGACCATCGGTTACACGCCCTGTCGCCGTTGATGTGGTCGACGGACTGCTCAGGCCATGCGCCAGTCATGTAGAGGAACGCCAGCCGGTGCTGCAGGTGGCGCGTGCCGCCAATCTTTATCTGCAGGTAGCCGGTCGTCTTGTCGAAGCTCCCGGCTACTGACCCGGCTTTGATCCGACCAGATCTCCCGGCATCGGCAAGGTAAGTGAAGGCCCCGGCGTCAGGGTCGTAGCGCAGCAGCGCCTTGAGCTCTGCTTGGGTAATTTTCCCCATGTCAGACCTCTGCTTCGCTCAAAGTCTTGCCGGTGCTCTTATTGCTGGCCACCACTTCCCACAT
>OFRB01000227.1_pt1 | contig 14724 bp, 20 predicted proteins | sample 1543021 | NCBI WGS metagenome assembly OFRB01 (sample SAMN07774230, study PRJEB24372) | wastewater metagenome | isolation source: Exp Tend CN 0WW | collected 2016-02
GCCTTGGAGAATGCTGGGTTTCGGCATGGTGTGCTCCTTGAGTAGTTACGCCGCCGATTCGAGCGACGCGAGGGTGGTAATGAATTGGTTGAACATCGGCTACGCGTTGGCTCCAGCAGCGCCAGCCACGGTGAAGTAGATGAGCCGGTAAGTCAGCTCAATGACGCCAACTGGCTTATCCATGCTGTCGTCGACATCGGTGCGGATCTCGATTAATGTCACGTCATCAACCTTCCCACCGAGCACCCCCGCGGCTTGCACGGCTGCCTCGACCTCAAGAGCGATCTGGTTCAGCGTGGCGTCAAGATCTCCGGTGGCCTTGGCCATCCCACGTACCGTCATCAACAGCGTTCGCTGTTGGATATAATTGGATTCTTGCTGTATCTGCTCCTGCTCTCCGCAGGCCACCAGCAGGCATGGCAGCGCATCGGCTGCGACCGGGTACAGCCGCGACTTATGCACGCGGCTGCCGGTACTGGTCAGGCCGGTGACGGCGGTGGCCATGGCGTCGCGCAAACTTGTCCGCAGGTGCGTGGTCATTCCGCCTCCAGAATCAGGCGAACCATGCCGGTGCCGTCCGGGTGGATCCCGGTGACGGTGTAGCCGACCCCATCCACGGTGACGGCATTGCCGCGCGCGAGGCTGACGTCGGCAGCCTCTGCGGCATCGATAAGCAGCGACGGCGACGCGCCGGCCATACTCAGAGATTCGGCGTAGGCGGCATCGAAGATTCCGCGCATGGTGACACCACCGACATAGACGTCGATTGCAAAGTCGGTGAAGTACACAGCGGGGTCTTCTGCGAAGGCCATATCAGTTCGTCGCGCTCTGAGCGGCGACGGCAACGGTGTAGGCCGGGCTGACAGTGCCACCGATGTCGTAGTTCACGCGCAGGTAGCGCGGCACCTGATCGAAGTTGATGGCCTTCTTCTGGATGCTGGCGCCGGTCGTCAGGCCGGTGAAGGCGCCACCGGCCACGTCGGCATAGGTGCGCGCCGTTGTGACAATGACGATGGTGTCGCCGTTGATCCACGCCGCGCTGCCGGCGGTGAGCAGGAATTCGACGTTGGCATTGGAAAACAGCGTGCCGACGGTGGCGTTGCCCAGGGCGCCGGAGACAGAGCCGACGACGGCGGCGGTGGTGGCGTTGGAGAACGTCAGGGTGATGTTTTCCGCCACGGCGTCCGGGCCGCCATAGACCTGCGTACAGGTGCCGTTGCCGGTATTTGCGCCGGGCGTGACGCTGGTCACCACGTCGGCGTCCTGCGTGCCTTGCAGCTTGACGGCGAGTGTTGGGTTCGTGCCAGCGGTGTTGAGCGCGGTGAGGATCACCGCGCCCTGGCCGATCAGGTTGCGGCAATCGACGCCAGCGGTGTTGCCGTCGGCACTGATGGCGGCGGCCGCTTGCAGCGTAGTGAGGGTGGAATCGCCGATGATGTCCATTTACTTGGCCTTTCGAGTCTTTGGTTGCGGCGCGGGGCTCTCAACGGCGGCGACAGGCGCCGCAGCGGGGGCAACCGCAGCAAGGGCGACCGCGCGACCCAGGGCAACGAGTTGTGCGGCCTGCGTGTCGGGCAGGTCGATCTCGTCGCCGGGCGCGGCATCGTTGCCGATGCCGCCCAGGGCTGTGCCGCGCAGGAAGCGGACGCGCATGGTCATCAGGCGATGGTCGCGCCGGTGGCCTTACAGAAGCTGCCGACATGGCGCAGAGCCACGTCGCAGAGCTGGAAGGAGGTGACCTCGATCATGCCCTGCTTCTTCTTGGCATACGGATCGACGACCAGCTCCAGCGCGCCCCACATGCCGATCATGGCGTCGGCCCAGTTGCCGAAGATCAGGCCATGCTCAGAGCCGCCGCCGAGGACCGCAGACACCTGGTTCGACGCGATGGCCTTGTAGCCGGCGAGGTTGCCGTTATCCAGCGGGCCACCCCAGATCATGCGGGTGTCGGTCGATGCTGCCACGACGGTCTGCGCCAGCTTGCCGGCCATGCCGGGCGTGGTGGCGAAGGCCAGCGAGCCGGCCAGGGCGTTGTCCTTGAGAACTTCGGTCACCATGTCGACCAGCTTGCCGAAGGTGGGCACGCCGCCCATCGCCACAGCATTGACGTTCGAGGCCGTGTAGATGCCGGTGGGCTGGTTGTTGCTGCCGGTGCCGTGCATCACCGCCACGTCCCAGGCCAGGGCATGCACGGCGGCCAGGTCGTTGCGGATGAAGGCTTCCACGTCCATGCTGGCCTGCGCCATCAACTGACGCGAGAAGGCGGTGGTGGCCTGCAGGGTCTTGGGCGTGAGGCTAACGCTTGACAGGGTGGCGTTGCTGGCGGTCACGTCGGTGCCGTCGTTTTCCGGCATCCAGTAGGCGGTGGCGGCGGCCGTCTGCGACGGGAAGCTGACCGGGCCGGTAAGGCCGGACATGACGCGGGCGCCCAGGCCGACGGCCACGGAGGCATTGCGCAACATGTCAATGAACTCGCCAGGCTGGGTGAAGACGGTGGAGGCGCCCTTGCCGCTGGTGTTGTAGAGCGCTTCGGAAATCGCCGTGCGCTGCAAGGACAGCGGAACGAAGATGCCGCCATTGCGCTTGTAGTTCGCCGGCATGTTGCGCTCGATGTCCTGGCTGATCTCGACTTCGAAGCCGGAGACGTTCTGGCCTTCAGCGCGGCCCAGTGCGGCGGCGATGGCGCGGACGTAGGAATATTCCTTGGCTTCGCGCTGGTTGAGGTTGATGGTGTCGGTCTCGGCCGTATCAGCGGCGAGCTTGTCGAGCATCGCGCTGCGGAATTCTTCGAGGCTCTTGCCGTTGCGGACGTATTCGACGGCCAGCTTGTCCATGCCGCGTTTGGCATGGGCTTCGCCGAGGGCGATGATGGCATCAACGCGGGCGCGTTCGGTCTTTTGCACGTCGGCGCGGAATTGGGCTTCGAGGACGGCGGTATCGGTGGCTGCGTGAGGCATGGTGGATTTCTCCTGTGTGGTTTCAAGGGCTGCGGCTTCGGGCTGCGCCGGGATGGCCTCACCCTCGATTTCGGTTTCGTGATCTGAGCTGTCGTCACTGCGGCCGATGCCGACGGTGGCATCGGCGGGCACGGCGACGATGGAGACTTCCAGCGGCTCCCAATCGGTGACGCGGTAGGTACTCTCCGCGCCGTCGGCACCTTCTTCTTCCAGGCGCATCTTGTGCACCCGGTAGCCGACGCTGACATGCTTGCGGATGCCATCTTTCACGTCGTTGAAGGCTTCCTCGGCAGCGGCGCTCCTTCCGAAGCGCACCACGGCGCGACCTACGCGATCCGGGCCGATGTCAACGCTTTCAATCACCCCCACATGGCTGCGGGTATCGTGGTCGAGCAGCAGCGGGCCGCCGTTCTTCAGGCGCCCGAGGCGGATGGATTTCTTGTCGTGGTCGAGGATTTCGGTGCCGAACCAGCGGCCATACGGTTCCTCGCTGGAGAAGGCCAGCTCGACCGTGCGCGATTCCTCATCGACCGCGGCGCGCTCGAAGGTCGCGCTGCGGTGCAGGGTGCCGGTCTTGATCTTGCGGGCCTGGGTGGCTTGGGTGGTGGCGGTCATGGCGTCCCGTCCTTTTTCGATGGGTTGCACTTTGCCTAGTCCGCCGGGACATTTTCAGGGGGAACTTGTCCCACTGTCGGCGCTGGCGGCGCGGTCTTGTCGAAGTCCACCAGCGTCACGCCACTAGCGGCGACGATCTTCTCGAAGTCGGCGATGGCGGCGATCACGTCCTCGACATCCACGCCGGCCTGCGCCGCGACCATCTGCGGGCTGGCGATGCCGGTCTTGATGGCGAGGCGGCTGGCTTCGATGTCCTTGAGTGGGTCGACCCACCCCCAGCGACGGCCCAGCCAGGCGTGTTCGGCAAACTTGTCGAACTTGGCGATGGGCAGCGCGGAGCCGTTCGGGTAGGTAATGGCGCCCATGGTCAGCGCCCAGTGCAGCCAGTTGCTGAACACCGGACGCATGAAGGCTTCGACGAACCAGCTTTGCAGCACCATCCAGGAATCGCGCTCTTCCAGCGTGCCGCTGCGGATACTGCTGAAATTCACGCCTTCAAGGTCGTTCGCCAGGCCGTGATAGGTGATGCCGAGGCCCGAGGCGATGCTGCGCAGGCGCGCCTTGACGAAATCGGCATAGGCTTGGTGCGGGTAGTCCGGGTCAAAGGCTTTGAAGTCGTAGCCCTGCGGCAGGACGTTGAAGCTGCCGGGGTCGGCATCGGTGATGAAGTTGCCTTCGTCGTCCTTGTCGTCGGCCAGCGGTCCGGCGTCTCCGTTGGCACTGGTGAAGAATCCCATCTTCGCCGCGCCCGTTCTGGCGGCGACGATGGCGGCTTCCTCGTAGCCGTCGAGCATCTTCAAGCCGCGAATCACGGCGTGCATGGAGGGGAAGCCGCGCACCTGCTCGGGCCGGTAGGGCTTAAATACATGGATCACGCGCTCAGCCGGCACGCGCGTCAGCGTGGCCTGAGTGGCATAGCTGCTGCCTCCCAGCTGGCCGAGGTTGAGCCAGTAGGCCACGGCGCGATTCAGGTCGTCGACCTCGACGCCCATCACGGCCTTCTTGCCGGCGGCGAGGTCCTTGCTGTAGGTGACGGGAAGGCGCTCGACTTCCAGCAGGCGCAGGGCGTATCCGTGGGCGCTGCCGGCTTCCTTGCCGGTCAGCTGCAGGAGCAGCGCCTCGCCATCGCGCGCCCAGGTTTCGACCACGGCACGCTGCACGTCGACGAAGGAATAGCGACCGCTGATTTCGCACACGCCGCGCCGCGCCCATTGCGCGTGAGCCTTCTCGATCAGTTGCCGGGCGGCGGTGTCGGGCTTACCCTGTTCGCTGGCCTGGCATTGCAGGGCGAAGCCGGACGGGCCGACCACGTTGGCCACCACCAGGGAGAGGTACTTGCGGGCGAATTCGTTGTTCTTGGCCAGGTCGCGGGCGCGGTTGCGCGTGGTTTCCAACCCGTCCTTGATCTCGTCATTGGCCGTCATACCGCCCGCGCGCCAGCTCGCCGTGAGCCTGTCCGCCAGGGCGGATTCGTAGTTGCGGGTGGCGTTGATGATGGCGGCGGCGCGTTTGCTCATGGCGGGCGCCGGCTCTACCGCCTTGCGCCCCAGGATGCGGTCGAGAATGCCCATCAGAACCTCACGAGGAGCTTGTTACCGCCACCCAGCCCGGCGGCGATGCGCTCGGCGCGCTTCTCGGCGGCGACACGCGCTTCCCAGACGTTGATCTGTTCGAGGATTTCGGCGACACTGCGGTACTTCATGCGCCGGCCGGCGATCTCGTATTCGGCAACGTGGCCGTTGCTGGCGGTGTAACTGGTGTAGGCCGCCATCAGCTGGTCGAGGATGATCGCCGCGTCGGTGCGCGCGTCGAATGCCGCCAGGCCGGCGATATTTGGCTTTACGATGACGGTGCCACTACCGATGGTGTAGCGCTCGCCGGTCTTTTCGACCCAGGCGGTCCAGGTGTAATCGCCCGGGGGGTACGCGGCAGTTGTTGCTGCCGTCACCGTCACAAGGTGATCGGTTCCCGATGCTCCGGCAGTAATGTCGATCTTGCCGACTGCGTTGATCAGACGGTATTTGAGCGTGTAGGTACCGGCCGGGTAATCGGCGAGCAAACGCTTCCAGGTCCAGGTGTCCCCGGCGACAACGGACTCCGGTTCGGTGGTGGGCACGGTGACAGACATGCTGTCACTGTGCCGAGGTCAGCCGGACATTTTCAGGGCGAAGATGTCTCTACTTGACGCCGCGCCCGATGCGCGTGACCTGTTTTGCCGAGAGACCGAACTGCGCGGAGAGCTCGACCGCATTGCGGCCGTTGTAGCGCGCCCGAATCAGGGCGTCGCGGTCTCGGCGCGCCGCGGCGCTGCCCTTTGGCGCATGCTCGGTACCGATCTCGGCGCGGATCGCTTCCATCAGCATGCCGGGCAGATGCTCCCTGAAGACATTCCCGAGCGCGGCCTCGACCTTCGGAAGGATTCTCGGGGCAATATGCTCAGCCAGGGTGCGGACGCGGTATTCGGAGAACCAGGTGCTCATTTCCATCCTTTCACAAAGTTGCTTCGGCCGGCCGCCCGCCGGCGTGTGGCGACAGCGACGACGGCTGCGGCGAGGGGGTCGGGCTGATGAGGTTGCGAGGGCGCCGTGGCGTCATCGACTTGACGTGGTGATTCGAACAGATCCGCAACTGCTGGCTGAACCTTGGCCTCAAGATCGCCCCACCACTTCGCGGACTTCTTCGCCAGTTCAAACGTTGCTTCGAGCCACACGGCGTAGACGCCGCAGTCCCAGGCCTCAATGCGCTTGCGCGTCGGCGTCCAGACGGATTCCTCGCCACGCATCGTGCGGCGCGTGGTGCGCGCCTCGCCAGTGAATTGCTTGAACCATTCATCCGACAATTCGGCACTGAAATGCACGTAGCCAGGTCCGGGCTTGCTGATCTGCAGGCGTCCATGCAGCAGATCCTTGGCGTGATTGGTGCCAACCCACCAGAGCAACAGGCCGTTCTTGCGCAGCCGGCCGCGCCAGTCGATGTCGACCTTGCTGGCGCCGTCACGGATCGCTTTCTCGCGACCGCTTCGGCCTTTGATGGCGAACACCTTGCGCCGCTGATGTTTCGCGGACCAGGCATAGACGGCGTGGGTGTTGTGGCCACCGGTGTCGATCGCGGCACCGGCAATGCGCAGGCGCTGTCCGCTGGCGTGCGGGAAGTCGGTCTCGAACAGGTATTCCTCGACCTCGGCCCACACTTCATCTTCATCCGGGTTGCCGAAAATGACGCGGTGGTCGATGATCCAGCTTTCGCAGCCGCGACCGTAGCCCCATACCGAGATCTCTAGTCGGTTTGGCTGTGTGTCGATGCTGGCCAACAATAGCAGGCAGCCCATTGGCACACGTCCGAGCGGGTAGGGCTCGGCGCGGGCGCGCAGTTCGTTCTCGTCGGTCTTTTCGTATTCTTCGGCCCAGTATTCGCCAAGCGTGGTATTGACGAAGGCTTGCAGCTTTTCTTTCTTCCCTTCACCGGCTTCGCGCTGGGCGGCGATGAAGTCGCGGACGATGGATTCCCATGAGACGTTCGGGCTGTAGGCGCTCCAGACCCCCACAAAGGCGACGCTGGCGGGCGGGCGCATGATCTCGCCAGCGGCATTGCGGAAAACGCCTCGGCGGTCTAGCGTGGTCCCATCTTCAGCCTGGTAGTGGCAGTTCTCAGGATTGGCGACGGCGAGATATTGCGCCTGGTCGATGAGCGCGCCGCAGTGCGGGCAGAGGTGGCGCACGGTCTTCGGGTCATCGTTCTGCCACTTGAAGCCGTTCGGTTCGTTCTTTCCGCCCCAGGTGAGCGCGTGGAATTCGCCGCATTCCGGGCAGGGAATCATCGGCGTGACGTGCATTTCTGCTTCGCGCTCGCGTTTCTCGATGTTGCTGAAACCCTTGAGCTTCGGCGTGCTGGCAAACACCATCTTGCCGAAAGTGGCGCCCTCGACGCGCTTGGCGGCGAGCGTGCCGGGGTCGCCTTCCTTTTCGATGTTGCTGTCGAAGGCGTCGTACTCGTCGAGGTAGCCGGTATCGATGCTGATGCGGCGGTAGTTCTTCGCGGCCTTGCCGCCCTTGAGATGCAGGATCGAGCCAAGGAACTTCTTGGCCTGCAGGGTGTTGTCCTTGTCGCGACGCAGAAAGGCCGGAAAGACGGACTGCATCACCGGCACGTCGCGCAGCGCGGGCTCCAGTTCGGTCTTGACGAACTCGTCGCGGTCGTCGTCTGTCGGCTGCCAGAGCGCTTGATTGCGGCGCTTGTGCTGTGCGTTGTAGAGGATGGACGCCAGGATGATCTTGGTGGCGCCAACGCGCGCAGGCTTGCGCCAGATGACCTCACTGATGTCGTCGTTCGATACGCAAGCCATGATGGCGCACTGGAACCACCAGGGCGACCAGCGCTGCTCGACGTAGCTGGACTCGGCCGACAGGTAGAAGTGTTCGCGCGCCCATTCTTCCAGCGTCACCGGCTCCGGTACGCAGAAGGCGGAGAGCCCGCGCCGCAAGGCGTCTATCAGGCCAAGATCGACGGCGCCCATCAGGCGACGTCCTCCATTTCAGGCGCGGGCGCCGCGACTGATTCATCCTGGCTGCCATCGACAAGATCGGCCAACGACATCGACGCTACGGTATTGCGCGCCTTCGCGACCTCCGCGGCGATCATGTCGATGTCGCCGGCCGTTAGTTGAGGGACGCGCCGGCGTACCATACCTGGAATCGCGTCGAGGATGCCGGCGATCTTCGCGGCGGCGCCGGCAAGCACCTGCTCAAGCACAACGGTCGGCGTCAACTCGCGGCGTGAGCAGGCGTTCTGCATCGCGATCTTGTCCGCCTGCTCATGCGCCAGACGGGCGCGCTCAGTCGCCAGGTCAAGATCGCCAGTCGCCGCACGACCTGCCGCCTGCTCGCGCAGATTCCTGCAGTAGTCGAGCAACCAATCCCCGAGCGTCGCGCCATCAGTCAGCACGCCACGCGTCAGCAGATCGGAAACCGCCGGCTGACTGATGCCGACGATTTCCCCGAACCGCTTTTGAGTGACTAGCGCTGAAAGATCAACCACATAACCCCCTTAGCAAAAGCCCATGTCTAGAGAAAGTGCCAGGTTCGAATTACCCGTACTGGGAAGTGCTGGGGAGTACCTTGGCTCTTTCATGAGGCCAACGCCTTGTCAATTGCCGCACTGAATTTGCGCTGCCAGTCGCGGTTGATCGTTGCTCTTGCTACGCGCTCCATGTCGTAGCGCTTGCGATAGCTAGTGCCCTTAACGAAGATGATGATCGGCTTAATGGCAGAGCCGAATGCCGTGAATGTCCGCTTATAGATTCCAGGCAACAACTTGCCTCGTTTGCTATCAGGACGGATCACGACATACTCGAATCCCATCTTTGTCTTGGTACCCTGCTTCAACTTGTCGCGCTTGGCGGCCGTCATGTTCTGCGTTGAACCAGCCCAGCGCTCTGCCGTTCCGAGGTAGGACAATATCTGCCTGATTTGCCCCGGCCCCATGTTTCCGTTGCCATCCAAGGTTGCGCCTTCACCTGGCACTGCACGCCAGCCAGCGGGCATGTACCCATAGGCTTGCAGCGCTTTTTCAAATGCCTTAGCTCCACGCGGGCCGCCGCCGATCTGCGTGCCGAGGAAGTAATTGGCGCGCCGGTAGTAGCCATCGGGATCAACAACCCCGACGATCACCGTCATGTCATCGGTAGCCTTCACCCGTATGGCACCAATCGTCCAGCGGGTGGGACGGTCAAAGACTTTGCGCATTTCGTCCTGCAGGTCATCACGCACGGACAGAGCGGTATTGATGAGGGCACGTTTGGCAGTCTGCCGAATCTTGCCCGGCATGGCCGCCAGCTTGCGCTGAATCGCATCCATTCCCTGAACATCGATCTTAATCACGAAGATTCCTATCCTTAAGCGCCAACTCCAACGGCAACACCATCGCCTCACCGCAGACCACATGCCGCCCATCAAGCGACACCGGACGCCCGATCACCCGCCCGGCTTCGCTGGCGTAGAACCGCTCGCCTCCCTGCATGCCGTCACGAATCGCCGCGTTAATCTCGTCGGCGCCAAAGGCCGAGCGGAGATCATCGACGATGACAGCAGTCGCCGGCATGACGTCGCGCAAGCCGCTCTGGCTGCCCGCACCGTCCGCCGCCTTCCGGGTCGCCGGGGTATTCATCAGCCCCCCTTTAGGGGGGGCTGAATACCCCCGGCGAAGCTCGACGAAAAGCAAAAAAACAGCCGAAATCGACGCAAAAAAAACATCCTGCCGGCCTCCCGAAAGGCGATCGTTCCAAATCGTTCCGCGCCCGCTGGAACGCCCGTTCCAAGCGTGGAACGAAACCACGCAAACCATTGAACCAATTACGCTAACTCGCACTTTCGGAGTGGAACGCCGTAGCCATTCCAGCAACATCTTGATCGGACCTCACATCCCCTGGCGGCGCCCTGCGTTGCCCCAGCTTCCACACCCGACCAACCTCAACTCAAAGCCACCTAGCGAATGCTCTTCGCCTCTTCCCTACCCTTGGCGGTCAGCGCCATCCCCTTTCGAGTCTTCTCGACGAGCTTGTCCTCTTTCAAGCGCTCCATCACCCGGAAGACCTTGGATTTCGCCTTCTCGCCATTCCAACCACACGCGTCGGCCCATTCGGCATACGACCCGTCCGGGTGGTGCAACATGGCATACAACAACCTATTCTCATCCTCGTTGCGCGCCCGCTTCAACTCCTTGGCGCGCTCCTCGGTAATTGGCAGCGCCACGACCGTCGGCAGCTTCTGCCCATGCTCTTCCAGCGTCTTGCCGTGAAACTCGAAGGGTAGCGGGTCGAAGTCAGGCCCGCGCTTCTTGCGCTGCCAGTGCAGCAGCGCCGATTCCCCATCGGCCCACACCGTCAGATTCGTATCGATCTCGTTCAAGAACGCACCGCCACCACGCGGAAGCAGATTGTCGCGGTCCGCACTCTTGGTCGGATGACAATTGGCGATCACCGCCGGATGCCCTGGCAGGCGAATCAGCTCGCGCATATCCCAGGCATGCGACCGTGCCTGAAGGTTGTCATCCTCGTTGTCGCCAGTGAAATAGCTGACCGAGGTATCGATCAACACCAGGGCGAACGGCCCGAGCGCCTGGCACTCCTCGACGATCTGCTCGACGTACTCGCGCAGCTGAAGCGCCACCGGGAGCACGATCACCTGTCCGCGCAGGTCGTCAGAATCCAGATCCAGCGCCGCCATCGTCGCGCGCAGCCGCGTGCGAAATCCGTCTGGATTCTCCCCGCACAACACCAACACGGCCCCCGAGGAAATCTCGCGCCCGCAGAACTTCTTCCGGCCCGCGACGCACATCGCCAGGTACAGCGAAATCGCTGTCTTTCCGTGATTGGTGATCGCCGTCATGGCGTAGAGCTGGCCGCGCTGGATCACGCCGTCGACAACCCACTCGATGGGCGCCGACTGATCCAGCCACTCCGCCGCATCAACCAGCAACGGCTTTCCCGACGCAACCGTCGGCCGCGCGCCCACGCCGGAACGCGGTGCCATATACCCGCCAGCAGAAACCCCCAGCGCCGCCAGCGGCACTTCCTCACACACATAGGACGGCGGCTCAGCATCCGGCGGAACATCCGCCACGACCGGAACCGACACACGCGGCGCGCGGAAGTTGGAACGGATGTAAGCCGCGAGCGCAGCGCCACGCAGGCCTTCAGCCACCGCATCCGCCACATCCCACCCATCCGCCTTTTCGCCTGGCGCAGGAATCACCACCTCGCGAACCCGACAACCCAGCGCCAACAGCTTCTCGGCAACGCGCGTCATGGCCTGAACGCCGGGCTGATCCGCTTCCGGTAGCAAGGGCTTGGACATCGGATCGATACCCGCCGCGCGCTCGTCTGGCGTCAGCCGCTCACGCTTGGCGTCACAATCCGGCCACAGAATCACCGAGCGACCGGCCAACGGCGAGAAGTCGATCTTATCGACCGCCTTGCCGCCGCCAGGCCAGCACACCACCACCACATCAGGCAGCTCGGCCTGCGCCGCATCCGCGCACTTCTCGCCCTCGACCACCAACACGGCCGCCGCCGGACGCGCGGCAAGACGATCCAGCCCATACAACGGCCGCACCGGCTCCTGCCAGGTCATCCAGTGCCATTCAACGGCGCCCGTTTCGGTGTTGCGCGCCCAGACGATCGGCAGCGTTTCCTTACCGCCGTCCGACGTCTTGAAGCGATAGACAAAGCCGAGCACCGCGCCCGCGGCATCGCGGTAGCACCAGGTCATCTCGGGCAGGCCGCGCTTGTAATGCGCGGCCGGCGGTTCTGGCGCATCGGCCGGCGCAGCGCCAGCGGGCGACCAGACCGACACCTTGCGCTCTCGCTCGATCACCTTGCGCACCGGCGCGGCGCCCGCCGCAACGGATTCCCCGCCACCCAGCTCACGGCAGGCATCCACGAACGATAGGCTGGAGAATTCCTGGACGAACCTGATTGCATCGCCGCTCGCGCCGCAGCCGAAGCAGTGGTAAATCTGCTTCGCGGGCGACACCTTGAACGACGGGGTTTTCTCGACGTGGAACGGGCAGCAGGCTTCGTACTCGGCGCCGGACTTCGTGAGCGGTACATACCCGCCGACCACATCGACAATGTCGACGCGCGCCAGCAGCGCCTTGGTATCGATGCGATCGACCACGACCACGGCCAAAGGACTAGACGAATGTGGCGAAGAGAACTATCACGCAGCCTCTTTCTGTTGCTGCTCACGTGCCGAGATCAGCTCGCGGATCTGATAGGCGCGAAGCTGCGGGACCGTCTCACCCCACTGATAGACAGCCTCACGGGTGATTCCGAGCGCGTTCGCAAGCTCTCGGATCGAGTTGTTGAAATGGGGAAGGATGTCGCTGGTTTTCATCGTGACCCCATTCTAAGCCTGCTTCGGGTTGCGCGTCAAGCAAGTTTAGGAAGCTTGCTTGTAGTCTCGAATCCATGAAGACACTACATGAGCGTGTGACGCGCGCAATCACCAAATCAGGCCACACAGCGAGCAGCGCGGCGAAGAAACTGGACGTCAGCCCGGAGGCCGTGCTTCAGTGGATGAGCGGCGCCACCAAGAATATCCGGCCGACGAACCTGTTCGCACTATCAGACATCACCGGCTTCTCGGCTAGATGGATTGCGACCGGCGAAGGGCACGAAATCGACGTCTACAAGACGGAGCCCATTCTTCACGTCATGGAAGTCATGGAACATCTCACCCCTTATATCAAGAAGGAGCGCCAACCTTTTCGTTCACGATAGCCGGCCTTGAATGGCCACCAAAAACACAACTAAAGTAATAGGAAACCCGCATTCGCGGGTTTTTTTTGAATCGAAAACTAAGCAAGCTTGACACCGGCTAGAAGTAAGCTTAGGATTGCACCTGTTCCCGGCAAAACCAGCGAGCCTGGCAGCGCCAAAGGTCAAGACGGATCACTGGCGCCGCCGACATCATGAGACCGAATGGCACACCACCGGGAGAGCAGAGCAGCACGCAGCAGAAAACTGCAGCACTCCACGCCCGGGCCACGCTTCGGGCGCCCTACCACGACTGAAGAAAGAGCACCGATGACCTTGAAAGACAAGCTCCTCCATGACTCGATGAGCGAATGCGCGAACCGCATCAAGATCATCGACCAGCACGCCGGCCAGCTCGCCGAGGCTGAATCGCTGGCCGAAGCGCTCAGGCGCGTCGCGCCGCACCTGAGCGGCAAGGCCTCCGCCTACATCAGCGGCGACATCCTCACCACGCGCGTGCTCATCATCGCCGCCAAGGAGAGCGAGCTGCGCGAAGCGCTCGCCGCGGCTGACCTTGCGGTCGAAGCCATTCAGCCCGGCACGCCGACCGCCTCCAGCCTGCGCATCCACCTGACCGGCGGCATCCGCACCGTCATCGACATCATCATCGCCGTTGACGAGATCGAGACCGAAGCACAACCGCCCGCTGCCATGCCCATGGCCATGGCCGCCTGATCAACCCCGACGGCGTCCTCAAGCCGCGAGATGGCGGCTGAGCTTTGGAGCGCAGGCGGAAGTAGCGTCACCGCCACACTGACAACTGGAGAACGACATGCTGAACACCCTAAAGACCTGGCTACTCAAGAACCGCATCGCCGCCTGCTCGATCGCCATCGAGCAGGCCGAGCGCACCGCCCGCCATGCCGAGCAAAAGGCCGAGCGCCTCGCCCAGCGCGAGACCGAGCTGCGCATACGGTACGCGCAAATGTACCCGCTCACGCACACGCGCCACACCATCCACATGCCGGGAGCGAATTGATCGTGATGGACCTGCATCAATTCAGCATCTCCCTGCAAGTGCTCACAAAGGAGATCAATGAGGCCGTGGTGACCGCCCTGCGTTCCGGCGTGCCGCCCGATGTTTGCCACGCCGCGCTCGAAGCAGCGCGCGAGCAACTGGCCGCAGTCGCTCCACTGATCCACGCCGCCCGCGAAGGCGAGCGCCAGCGCCATGCCCGCCAGACCTAAGCGCGCCAGCGCGTCGACGCGCGCCGTCGCCCACATCGGCCCATGGTCGATCCTCGTCACCCAATGCGAGATGGCAGGCAATTCACAACTGCGGGCGAGGTCGCCGCGTGACCGTCTGCTCGACGCCATCCGCATCGAGCCGGGCCTTTCGACGAATGGGCTGCACAAAAAGGTCGGCGACGCGTGGGGCACACTCGCCGAAGCGCTGATCACACTCCAAAAAGACGGCGAGGTCCACATCAGACAAGAGCCATTCTGCGGGCGCATCGTCAAACGCTACTACCCAGGTGCAGCCGCATGACAACCATGAACCAAGACCGACCGCACACCCGGGGCCACGCTTTCGACGACGCTGGTACGTGCCAGCACTGCGGCTTCGACGCCGCCGAATGGCGATGGTGGCGATTCAACACCACTAAAGGGCAGAAAAGCCAGGCCATGATGCCGGAGTGCGAAGCAACGAACTCGACGACGGAGTCGAAGAGATGAGACTGGCCGCCATCCTGTTATTCATCATCGCCAGCCTGGTCGATGACGACGAAGACGCACCCGAATCCATGACCGGCGACGACTACCCGAACGCCAGAGAGACGGCCGACCGATGAAAAAGCGCATCCCACGCCCAGCACGCTGCCCGACCATGGTCGCCCT
>OFRB01000228.1_pt1 | contig 14712 bp, 26 predicted proteins | sample 1543021 | NCBI WGS metagenome assembly OFRB01 (sample SAMN07774230, study PRJEB24372) | wastewater metagenome | isolation source: Exp Tend CN 0WW | collected 2016-02
CCGCATAGAGCCAGTTGCCCGCTTGCCAGTAGCCGACCCAACGCACCGTCTGCGCAGTGATGGTGAAAGAAGCAGCACCTGTCTGCGTGCGAATACCGCCGGAAGCCGTGCCGAAAGCGATAACCTGCTGCGCATAGCTTCCGCCGCTGCATTCATTCGCCCCCGTGACCCCAGGGAACGCCGTATGCGCGCTCACGTAATCCGGGGCTAGCGTGCCGTCCAGAAGACGGGCCTTGCAATAGGCGCTTATGCTGCTCATCGCGCCACCCCTGACACGATGTTGAATGCCGTGTTACCAGAGTACCGCAGCCGCCACACCCGGTCCCGCGCCATGCCCAGCCGCGTCCACAGCAGACGCGGGAAATACTCGCCCACCTTGCCTACGCTTCGACTGATCCAGTTTCCCCAGGTCTTCCCGCCGTCGTTTGAATAGCCCAGTTCAGCGTAATACTCGGCACCCTGCGGGCTTTCTCCCGTCGTCAGATCGGCGACGAACTCCGCGAAGAATTGCCGATCCCGGCTAGGCGTCACCTCGTTGGGAGACACGCGCATCCTCACCAACGGATCACCGGCATTGGTATACGTCGTGCGGCTCAGTTCGTACACGTAGCCGTCAGCATCAAAGCCGACAGTCCGCCCGTGCGCATACATGCAATGCGTCACCCGGCCCTGCGCCAGTTCACCGGTGCCGTCCAAATCGCATCGCTCGTACCACTGCCCGGTCGATGCCTCGAAACACCACGTCGAAGCCACCCCGGGCGCGTTCAGGCAGTAGTGCGTCAGCCCGTCCTGCTGATAGACCCACGCCACCGCCGCCGCCAGGTCCGTGCTGGCCGATAGCGCCTGTTCCACAGCCTGCGTGCTCACTCGTTGAAGCTGCAGGCCGTTCGCCCGGTACACCATGCCGCCGCCGTTGCGGTCCCGTCCCAGCATCATGAATCCATTGTCAAGCTGCGCGACGGAAAAAGCCGCCAGGCACCCGACATCGCTATTGGCGCCGTTGTTGCGACTGAACGGGTAATCGGCCGACACGGCGCCCGATGCGCTCCAGACCTCGGAAGACTGCGAGCCCAGGAGCCACTGCTCACCAAACACCACGATCTGCCCGACGAGATCATCCGGCACCCGCTCTGCGCTCACGTAGTCAAGGGCGTCAATCGCCGTCGCGTCGTCAATGGCCGACACGTAGGCTTGTTGCCCACCAGGCACGACGAAGGAAAAGAACCCGTTCAGGTAGTCCACGCCCGACGCGCCGGGCCAGTCTTCATCCGTGATGGCCTCAAACGTATTCGACGCCAGCCGCAGGACATAGCCGCGCGGGTTGTCCACGATGACAAGCTGCGACAGGCCCCACGCCATGCTGACAGGCCCGGTGCTGGCGCTCAAAGTGCCGCGACTCGTAAGCGTCCAATCGCTCGCCAGTTCGTACAGCGTGGCACCAGCGACGAAGAAAGCCCGGCCGCCAGCGTCAACGCACCCGCGAACTTCGGCGCCGCCCGCAGCCCTTTGAATGAGCCCCGGCACGCTCGCCAGCACGAATTGCGCTTTAGACGGCGCCTCCATCGCGGCTAGGTACAGATTGACGGAGCGCGAACGGCTAGCGTCCCCGTCGAACGTTTCGTAAGACGATCCAACGAAGGGCAAGGCCACGCTAGTAACCGCGTTCTATGTAGCTTTGACGCGCCGGGAACGACTCGGAGCGGATCGGCACATGGTTCGTGCGCTTGTAAGCGTGCAACGCCCCCGCAGCACGGCGCCGCACATCCGGCGGCGTGGTCTTGCCGTAGGCTGCGGCCATGTCGTCGGCCAGCGCGAGGTGCAAAGCCACCGCCGCGCCTTCCGGCAGCGTTGCCGATGTCGTCGTGGCAGCGAAGCTAGCCAGCACACCTTGCACGTCTAGTTTCAGCGTGTAGCCCGTGGCCTTGGGGTAGACGTAGACCGTGCCGTTTGTGTTGCCGGCCCGATACCACACGTAATCAGGCGGGCCGCCGGTTACGTCCTTCTGAACGATGCCGTCCCATTGGTTTTGATCGAGCACGCCGACAGGGTATTCCAGCCCGCCGGAGTCAATCGCCGTAGCGTGAACAATGCTCAACGGTCGGGACACCGCAGGCGACCCACCAGGCCCTATCGTGTAGCTAGATGCTCCCGTAAGCGTAACGCTCAACTCTTGAAGAACAGGGAACGTAAGCCGCGCGTTGCTCCACACTTCAAGCCGGCTGTTCAGCTTGCGCAGGCCGAAAGCTGCATCCTCCGGGCTCACGGCGTCACCCGCACCAACAACGCCAAGCTCTGTCAGCGCGTCAGTGATGATGTCGAGAGCCGTTGTCATGCCTTGGCCTTGCGGGTGTACTTGCGTTTCTCGGGCTTCACGGGCTCGGTCGCCTTCAGAAGCGCGGCCACGGGCTGCGCACGCGGCGTCCAGCCCTTGCGCTGCATGTACTCAAGATCGGCCACCGAGTAGACAGGCATCAACTGCCCGTCGCGCTCAAGCACTTGGAACATGGTCCGAGCCTCCGGGCTGGCGCATCAGGTGCCGGTGGTAGTTGCCCACATAGCGCGTGTCCGCCGTGTGGTGGTCAATGTTCAGGTCAGGGACAATCCAAATATCCCCGCCCAGGTCGCGCCAGTTGCGCGAGAAGGCGTAGTCCTCGCCGTACCACACGCCTTTGTGCGCGCCGTGGTTGAACAGGTCAACGTGAGGCGCGAAGCGGTCCCCATAGGTCAGGTGCGGATAAGCGTCGATGAAGCGATTGACGCACTCGCGCGTGATCTTCAGAAATCCGGCCGGGATAGAGTGCCCCTTGATGGCGCCATCCTCACGAACCTGCGGCGTTCCGTCCAACCCAGGCAGCGGAAGCCCCATGTAGTGATCGCCAGGCTTCTTGAAGCGGTACGTCCCGGCAACCACATCGCCTTCGGTTTCGATCAGCTTCAGCAGATCAGCCGGCCGCCACGACAGATCGTGGTCGAGAAAGACAACGACATCAGCCTTAGCGTCCAGCGCCTTGCGAAGCATCACGCTTCGGGCCGCACTGATGTACGGACAGCCGATCTCGTTGACCATCCCTTCATCCCATCCCGCCTCAGTGACGAGTGGGACAGAAGCCGCCAGCGCATCCAACATGCACTGAAACGGCTTCTTGATGGTCGGCACGCAGAAAACAACCTTGCGTGCCGCGCCCATTACGCGGTGGCCCAAATGCCCAGGCCGCGCAGGGTGTTCATCACCTCCTGCAGCACCGCGAGGTGCGCAGCGGTGAAGTCGGTGCTCGACGCGATGGCGGTCGTGTTGTGCAGCGAGGCGACGAAGGTGCGCTGCACCACCGGAACCTTGCCGTAAAACCCGATCTTGTCCGAGGCGGAACCGCCCCAAACGGAACCGTCGTCCGAGCCATAGTCGATGCGTTCGTAAGTAGCCATGAATCAATCTCCAGTTGCGCGAGGGCCGAAGCCCCCGCAGTCATCACACGTTGTAGAGGCCCGACAGGCGGCACGCCCACTCCGGACGCAGCGCGGCCATCCCGTAGAGGATGTCGATACGCATCAGGAGTTCGTCGTTGCGGATGTCCGACGCCTGCCACACGCGCATGCTCAGACCGTCCTGCACCCGACGCACGCACTTGGCCGCGTCGTCCATCAGCGGCAGGTCAGCCGTGACGAACTGGAACGCTTCCTTGTGGTACATCAGCGGCTGCACGTAGTTCTTCGACGCGGTGCCGAAGAACGTAACCGCCGCCGTGGTCGCAGGCATGGCCGACACGTTCTGATTGACGCCCGTGCTGTACGGAGCCGGCGAAAACACGACGTTGGTCGTGGTCGAGCCAGCACCAACGACAAACTGCTTCAGGTGCGGATAGGCCACCTTCGTCTCGGGATGCACGTCGTACACGCCCGCGATGGTGAACACCATGCCAGCCACCGGAGCAGCCGACAGAGCAGCCACGGTCAGATCGGCGTCGCCCTCGGTCACGGTGTACGTGTCCAGGGTAGTCGCCACGTCAGCCGCGTTCGGCATCGTCCAGACCCGCTCGTTTTCGTAGTAGTCAGCCATCGCGGTGCGGGCAATCAAGCCCTCGCGGTACTGCTCGCCGATGGCGTTGGACGGGTTGAAGTAGGCCGACATGCCGTTCACCAGCGCACCCATCGTCACGCTGTCCATCTGGATGGCGCGCTCCGACTTCGGGGCCAGTTGCTGATTCAGCTTGGCGCGAGCCTTGCCGGGAACTTCCAGCGTGGTGATGGCGGTGTTGTCCGTGCCCACCAGTTGATAAGTGGCCTTCGACGCGAACGCCAGGTAGTCGGCTTCGATGCCCGACACCAGCACCTTGACGGCCGGCTCGATGTAGCGCTTGCTGATCTCGTCAATGCTGAGGGCCAACTCCGCAGAGTTGAACCGCATGTCGACGTGGTCCTGCGTGGCGATGGTGATCGTGCCGTTGCTTTCCGCCTGGTCTTGCACGTCCATCACACGGCTGCCCGTGGTGCGGCTGTACTTGTTCGGCTTGCGAACGCGCAGCGTCTGCCCGATCTTGGCGCCGGTCTTGGCGAAAGAGTCGTCGTACTGGCGATCCGTGGTGCTGATGAACGCACACGATTCATGGGCGATGCGCAGGGCCTCGCGCGTAATCATGTCAATGGTGACGAATGAATTGCTCACTTGATTTCCTTACCGCCGTTGGGCGATTTGCCGCTTACGCCATTCCGCGAACTCGCGGTCGGACATTTGCGACGGGTCTTTGGTGCCTGTAGCCACGCCCTTAAGTGCGGGCAATGGCTTAGGCGCTGCTGTTTCCTTTACCTCGGCCGGAGCGCTTAGCTTTCGCTCGATGCGGCCTAGCCGAAGTCCAATCTGTGCGGGGCGAAGTTCTGCAAGTTCTGCGGCGATTTCAGGATGCTTCCCAAGGTAGTCAAAGACTCCGGCCGGGTCTTCGCAATCAAGCAACGCATCAGCTACAGGGCTTGCGCGGCCGTGTTGGTCAAATAGCGGCCCGACTTCTTCCTGAACTCGGGCAACCGAATTCATAAAGTCAGGGAATCGCTTTTTTCCCTCTTCGGCGACCTTGTTACTCTTGTTCGATACCTCACGAATTTCGAGCTTCAAGTTGGCGATCTGCTCAGCCAGTGCCACCGGGTCAACCTGTGCGGGTTGGCCCTCGTATTCCGGCTGCTGCTGCGGCACCATTCGGCGCAGTTGCTCGTTCTCTTGATAGAGCTTGCCCTGCGTCCTGTCCCTCTTCGTCAACGCCCGGCGCAAACGCTCAATTTCGCGCTGCTCCTGACTTTTTTCCTGCTGCTCTGCCGTTTCTTGCTTAGGCGTTTCCGCCTGTGTTTCTTCCCGCGTTTCAGGTGTCGTGACTTCCTGCGATTCAACGACTTCCGGCGCTTGGTTTTGAGTCTCCGGCGCGGTGGAGACTTGGGCTTCGTTCATTAGCTTTCGCTGGTCATGCCGTCAACCTGCGGCAAGTCAGGGCCGGGAAGAAAAAAGGCCCCGGGGATTAGCCGGGGCCTGAACCTTCACCGAGGAGAGAATCGTCTAGGCGCTTTCGCCCATGTCCTTTGCGACCTCGCCGGCCAGTTGCGGCGGAGGTTGCAGTTTCTGCAGCGTGATCTGAAGCCACGCCTTCAATTCGTTGATGTCGCGGTCCCGGTCATCCTTCATGGCCTCCCGATCCGCTGCGGCCTGAGCGTTCAGCTCGGCGATGTAGCGCGCGGTTTCCTCGTGGCCTTGCGCAATGGTGGCCTGAACCTGTGCGCGCAGTTGCTCGGACTGCATGCCGCTCTGCGCTTCCTGCAGTTGCTGCTGCAAGCCCTGAATCTCTTGCTGCGCCTGCTGCAGTATCTGCATGACTTGCGGCGGCAACTGCTGCTGGCCGTCTTCCGCTTCCTCGGCCTGCTGAACTTGCGGCGGCAGCATCGCCTTAAACCGCCTCGCCAGCTTCTCAGCCTCGGGGTAGTTGCGCAGCTTCACCAGCACGTCACCGAACATCGCCAGCATCTGCGGGTTGCCGTTGACGAACTCGCCAATCTCTGCAGCAGCTTCAGATTGCCGCGTCTGGAACGCCGGGCCGGTAGTTGCGCGCACGTCAAATGTGCCCACGCTCGGATTGATGCTGACAACCTTCTTGCCATCAGGCCCGCGAACCTCGGCATAGCCTGTCTTTTGCTTCGGATCGACGCGCACGAACTCCGGATCGTCGTCTTCTCCGATAATCCGCAAGACCTGCTCGCGGTCATAGATCGTCGGCCACACCTCAGTCAGCACGCGCCCGCAATGGCTGATCGACAGCGCAAGGTTGTCGATGTAGTGGTACGTGCCAACGTCTTGACGATCCTGCAGCGCGATAACCGCCCGGCCGCTCTGGCTGTTCGGGTTGTTGCCGACGCCGGACTCAAAGCCGCCCAGCGCCGCTTGAATATCGGCCTTGCTGCGCTCTTCCAGGCCCATCCACCCAGCGGCCATGCCTGCGGGCTGAATGCGCGAAGGCGGCTGAATCTGGTTGCCTTGATCGTCTATCGAGTTCCAGTGCAAGACCGGGATGTTCCCCCGGTTGGCCTGCGCCCACTCGTTTTCATGCCCCTCGGTCGCCTCAATCGGGGCCAGCCACGGTGCTTTCGGGCCAATGGCGACAGCCTCAATCGCGCTGTTCCGCTCGTAGTTGTAAGCAATCTGCGGGTCACGCGCAAGGCGAATGCAGCCGGCCAGGTTGCGTTCGCCATCGTCCCAAGACTCGTTCCCAAGCACCGGGAAGATCGGCACGTAAGACGACGGGACCACAGTGCTTTCTAGCACGTCCTCTCCGCTGAGCATGAAATGCTCGCAGCGCTTCTTCTCGCCGTCCTCCACGATGCGGTAATACTCGACCACGCGCACCGTGTCCTTGGTGAACCACCCGGCGTCGTCCCAATCTATTACCTTGGCATCGGGCCATTTCTTCGTGAACTTGGCCCGGGGCATGTCCTCTTCGACAAAGCCCCACTCCATATCCGATCCGTCCGGCTCTTGAAAGTCTGGATCGACGTACACCGACTCAAAGTCAACCACCCGCTTGATGTCGGCGGTCTGCTGGCCTTTCAGCTTGCCCTTCGTTTCCTTCAGGCACAGCCGGAAGAAACCAATCCCGCCGCGCGTGGCCTGCTCAAGCGCCGTGATGTAGGCCACATCAGCCCGGCTCTGATACTCGGTCTGCCTCGCAAGGCCCTTCAGCACTTCGGCAAGCTCGGGGTCGCTGTCATCGTCCACCGGCAGGAAGTTCAACGCCGGCTTGTTGCGCCTGGCAGTGTTGATGACCTGACGCACGAACTGCGAAGTTTGGTCGAACACGAAGCACGGACGCGGCCCGCCTTCGCTGTTGGTGCGCTCGCGGATGGCGTCATCCGGCCACTGCTTCGGATCGGTAGGATCCGAAAAGCGCATGTCCTCACGACACCGCTTGTAGATCGGCCCCCAAACCTCTTGGGCATGCTCAAACCTAGCCCGCGCCTCTTGGACGATCTCGTCCCGTTCCGGCAGTGCGGTAGCTTTGGGTTTTCGTGCCATTACATGCTTAGGTGTGAACGCTGCCGGAACTGCACCGGCTCAGCCTTCTTTCGCGTCACAGTGCGCCGCGCGCCTTCGCAGGCGTATCGCAGCGCGTCGATAACGTGGTTGTCTTTGTCCTTCAGCTTCGGCAGAACCTGCCCCGTGAGCGGGTCCGTCTCGTAGCTGTACAGCGTCAATTCGTCGATCAAGTGCTGACACCTCGGGTGAACCACGATGTCGAAGCTCTTGAGAAACTCGACGCCTTCCTCAAGCGACTTCGCCCCCTTGATGGCCGAAAGCATCTTCGGGAACCCGTGCCGCTGCATGTAGCTGATCGTCTCCGGCCTGGCCGAGTCCGCCACCGTAGGCCATCGTTCAGACTCTGGCACCGTGCGGAACAGGTCCGGCATGAAGTCAATCTCGCAGCCGACTCGGTAGGCCTCATGCGGGACATACAGCGTCCGCCCGACAATGGCGCACTGCACTAACACGCTTGGGTCTACGCTGAAGCCCCAATCGGCGCCCTGCCGAAGAATCCACTCGCCTGATACATCAAATTCTTCGATGCGCCAGTTCTTGAATACCCGCGCCTCAGAGTTCCGCTGATACTCACCCAGCCAAACGTGCGCGAACTTGTCCGGGTCGCGCTGCTGGTCATACTCAAGCTCGTGCCTCAGAACCTCGGGCAATCGCGGGTTGTCTCTGTAGTTGACACGCACAACCACAGAGTCAGGAGGTGGATGCTCGCCACGCAGCAGAACATCAACCGGGTCCGTCTCCAGGTTCGGATTCCAACTAAACCACAGCTCAGAGTACGGCTTGCGGATCGTCGGCCGCAGCAAATCGAGCGAGCGTTGGGACAGGCTCTGCGCCTCTTCCACCCACGCAATGTCGAACCCTTCCAGCGACTTGATCGAGTCGGCCGTATGGTTTTGCATGCCCTCGAAGATGGTGACGCCACCATGCCGCGACTTGATGCGCTTGTCCTGAACCTCGAAGTACGCGCCTACGTTCAACGCTTCAATCTTGGCCTCAATCAGTTTCTTGACCGACTGATTCAGCGTGCGTTGCACCTCTCGGATGCAGACGCTATCGACGCGCTCCATGATGTTGCGCTCGATAAGCAGCTCGGCGAAGAAATGCGACTTCCCGCTTCCTCGCCCGCCCCATGCGCCTTTGTATCGACTCGCCCCTAGCAGCGGCTCAAAGACCGGCGGGGTTTCGATTACCAGTTCAGTCACGCGCGCATGATCTGCCGCACGATCTTGGTGATGCTTTCACCGACTTCGTGCGTCGCCTCGATCTTTTCGCCGTAGACCTTCGGCAGCATCTTCGCAAGCATCCACTTGCGCGAATCAACCCTCAGCTTTGAACGCGCAACGCGCTCGGCGTCAACCTTCGGGCCGTGCTCGGTGTCTACGATGTCGCCGTCTGCGTCGTCGCTGATGTCGATGATCTCGTCGGCCAGCAGTTGATATCCTCGCATGCGCGCCTGCGCGTACTGTACGGAAAACGCTTCGTTGGCATCGACCCAGCCTAGAACCGTCATCGGCGCCATTCCTTCTGCTGCGCATGCTTTCCGCAAGCTCAAGCCGTCTGCAAGGTGCGAACAGATAGCGTCCGCCTTCTCCTGGCTGTACATCGTTTCGCCTTTCGGCAGTCATGGCAGCGTCCCGTGCCAAGTCGGTTCGCGCAAAAAAGCCCGCTCGGTGGCGGGCTGTGTGCCTCTCGCTGCTGACGCGGCGGCCTCCGAAGTGGATGGGCTCGCCTTATGCCGATGCGCGCGGGTTAGCGCATCCTAGCATGCCGAAATGCAATGTTCAAGCGTGGCGATTGATGAGAATGGTTCGCGCATCTTGGACTAGCTGGGCGAGAGCTTGCAGGGTGACGCCTATCTGCCGCGCGGCTTTGCCTGGGGCGACGGGCTTTACGTAGTGCCACTGCGTAGCGGCCCGGTGATAGCCTGGCAGGTCGATGACGGCTTTTCCGATGCGTGCGGCGTCGAGCTTGTCGATAGGTGCGCTAACATCTGGCGCTGCCCAAACGTCCGTTGACCTGTAGGCGCGGAACATCGGGGTTACGCCGGATTCAGGCTTGCCGTTGCACCAGCGTGCCCAATTGCGCAGGCGAGCGTCGATTTCTTCGTGCTGCGGCGCAACATGGTGAAAATCGACGGCCACAGCAAAACGCCCGGGGTGTCCCGAGCGTTCGCCGTGCCCTGACCTTCCCGCGCCGAAGGTCCGCCGTGTCTCATCGTTGCAAGCGTGGGCACTATGCATCCGGCGATTGTGCCATACCGTTGATGTGCGTCAATTCCCACAGCGCCCGAACCTGAGCCTGCCACCGCGCGAATTTTGCCGCGCGTTCCGCCCTGGGGTATTCGATGTATTGATCGACCCGTGTGTGGCACCCTTGCCAGCCGGGCGAATCTGCGCATAGCGGCACGCACGTCCGATCATCCGCTTTGATTCCCCGGCCGAGTGTCGGACCGTGCGCGGCCTGGCTGCGCCCGACCTGGCCGCAGTTGATGCATGGCAGCGAAGCGACCCAGCGGCGATATTCGGCGTCGCGCACTGGCGCGGTTTTCGGGTAGGTTGTCATGCAAACTCAATCGGTATTTGATCTGGATCAACAACCACCGCCCGGCCGCAGTCTGCGCAGCGGTTCACTTCCGCAACTCCTTGGCAATCTCGGTGGCGATGTGCAGGTCCGACTTAGGCCAGTCCTGAAACATGCCGGTGATGGACTGCCCATAGAGCCCGGTCGCATCGAACATCACCGAGTGCGTCTTGCCGTCGATCTCGCACACCAGGGCATGCACATGGCCGCCTGCATCGCGCGTGCGCACGTTCTTTGCGCACGGCACCAGCTTGGCCACCTCGCGGGCGATGACTGAGAGGTTCACACCCACCCCGCTTTTGCCGCCAGCACAGCGGCCTCGATCATCGTCATCTTCAGCCGCTCCCTGATCTGCGAGCGCTGCGCCGGGGTCAACGGGGCCAGCTCTTGCTGCGCCTGGGCGCGCTCCTGGGTCATGCGTTCGATGTCGGTCATGGCGTAAGTCCCATGCGTCCGATGACAGCCACCTCGGCCATCGCGCAGCCCTTGCCCTTGCGCTGGCCGTACTCCCAGGTCACGCGGGGGTCGTTGTCCGGCACACCCAGCCAGTCGGCCACGCCATCCCTGCACGCCTTGAAAGCGTGCGCTAGGTTGTCGCTGTCAAGCTGCCGTGCGGCCACCCGCGTCAGGACGACCGTGATGGGCAGCAGCGGTGGTTTGTGCGCCCGGAGTAGCGCGGCCGTCGTCGCACGCTGCATCCGTGCCCGGCCGGCGCGCGTCGTCCAATGCTCGCGCAGGTTCGCCACGCTCACGATCTTCAGCGGCAGCGGGATGTGGATAACCTCAGATGCGTTCACGTCACCTCCGGTACATGCTCTGCAGCCCATGCGTTGATCCACTCCAGCAGGTCGGAGCATTCCCGCTTGGTCAGGGTCGATGTGCGCCTGAAGATGATCTCGACCCCGTTCCCATCCAGCGCCGGCAACATCGTGACCGGCTCATTCTCGGCCCGCGACCACGCGCCGACTAGCAGCCGCTTCCAGGTGTCCACATCCAGCCGCTTGCCGCACCACTGCATCCGCTGCGAGATTTCCGTGATCTTGGCATGCAGCGCGGCGTTTTGGTCAAGGTTCCGGCGCGGGGGTTCGATCCGCACGACGTAGCCATCTGGCGCCTCGGCCACGGCCTGCGCTGCACGCTTGCGGGCATCGGTGTGCGCAAGCACGAATAGCCGTCTGTCGCTCATGCCGCACACGCCCAAATGCACGAAACCGGCGCCCGGTCGGGCTGCACGTCTGCCATGCTAACGGCCGCTGGATACCACCCAGCGTAGCGCCCGAGACTGTCCGACTGCACCAGCCCGTCGCCTTTGGCGTTTTGCAGGTGTACCCCGGCGGTCTTGACTGCGCAGCCCATCGCCGCGGCCACCTCGGCGCGCGTGATCCCGGGCCGACTCTGCACCAGCGCCACGCATTCGGCAGTTCGCGGCCTCATAGCTCTGCCAACGCCCACACACTCGGCACCAACACGGGCGGAGTCCAGTCCGACGCCTGCGGCCAGTGATAGCGCGCCGGGCCTTGGACAAAAATTGGCGCCGCTTTGGCCTTGCGCCGCTTCTTTTGGTTTTCCCTGCGGCGCTTCAGGGCCTGTTCGCGGCGTGCGTCCAAAACGCCTGAATCCGCCAGCCGTTGCCGCTGCCGCTGAATCTCTGCGTCACACCCAGCCGCGAGTGACTCGGCATGCTCTGCAGCAGTCCACAGCACGCGCCGACCGGCACGCCTGCAAACCACCTGGCCGAAATCACGGCACAAAGTAGCGGCCTTGTCCAGGGATTCGCGGGACACACACAGCTCTGCAGCGTAGCCATGCAGCGTCTTGCCCGTGGGGCATCCGCGCATCGCCTGCAGGAGTCTCTCGCGCATCGCGTAGCGGGGCTTTTTCACTCCGTCACCTCCCATTCTTTGACCCACGGGCCGCCGCGTACTTTCGAGCACCTGACCCGCACAGCGCCAGCGGCCTCGGCACGCACCAGCTCTAGGTACACGTCACCCAGCGACATGCCGGTGACGTACGCGACATGCGCAGCTTCCATGCGCCCTCGCTGGCGCAGGCATTGGAGCGCCGTCATGCCACCCTCCGAATCGCCTGCAGTGCCTTTGCGGCCACCTCGGCAACCTTCGCGCCGTCGATTGGCTTATGGTCCTTCGTGGCTTCAAGGTGCAGGTCCCAATCGCTCAGATGCTTGCCTGCCCGCGGGATGGCCTTCTCTTTTGGGGCGTAGACATCCGTCCAGCCGTTCAGCGTCGATTGGTCCAGCGCGGCGTTAGGGTCGTGCCCAGCATCCTTGATGCGCTGCAATTCCTTCAGGATCAGCGTCGCGGCTCTCAGAGTGAAGGGACGGCTCTTTGGCATAGCCTTGCGCATGTCGCAGAACCCTTGCCATGCCTCGGGGTCGATGTAGGCTGGAAGTGGAATCACTTCTGGCCCCTTGCCTTGGCGGCAGCCTTCTTTTGCAACTTCGCCATGATCCGACGCCCAAGTCTATTGTCAGGAATGGCCTCTCCTCCTATCGGCTGACCTTTTGCGCGCTGCTGGCGCACATTGAGGTCAATCCATGAATTGCTGACATCTAGTCTTGTCTTCATGCGTTTCTCCATAGATTCTGCAAGGGTGATGGAATCATCACGCCTCGCCCGGGGATGCTTTGAAGGTGTGCGGAGGCTGCCATCAGGTTTCCGTGGTAGTTCCCTGCAACGAAGCAATAGGCCACTTCACCCAAACTCGCCTTGACCCGGCTTTAAACCCCAGATCCGCGCGTGGAGCCCTTAGGCCATGTCCGCACACCATCAAAGAACCCCCCAGCGCACCCGGGGGCAGAGATTCAATCGGCTGGGCGTTGCTTGTCACCACTCGGCCCCAGCTTGCGGCAGTCGCTATCTGACACGCTGCCCCGGTCGCGCAGGGTGAACCGTGCGCCGGTTGTGTTTTCTCCCGAGCAGCCCATTCAGGCTCACTACTGACGCGCGGGGTGCGGTCAGGGAAACGGCTTTGTGTTGCTTGCTGGGCTTGATTCCAGCTATACCCGGCCAGTCCGGTAAACAAGAAGGCGCTTATTCCGTGATATTCGCGCTGGCACCTAAGAGTCGTCCTCCGGGCCATCTTTCGACTTTCCTTGCCGTCCTCACGGTTTCCCGCAGGCAGCGTGTCCATCCACGTCGAAGCAACACAAAACCGTTTCGCCAAAGAAAAACCCCAAGTACTTAGCGGGGCTGGCCCTTGGCTGGGCAATCTAAGGTGAGGAAGCACCTTCGACCACACAGCCCCGCTAAAGACTCGGGGTTCTATGCGCTTCCTCGCCGTCAGATTGCCACACCTGACGAGCGCACGATAACGCATCGCAGCGGCCATGTCAACGCTTCGGCACCAGCATCAGCGCCACGAACAGCACTAACGCCAGCGCCCACCAGACAATCCCGCCGTGCTGGCCGCCCCAAAGTAGCGCCGTCGCGCAGGCGAAGGATAGAAGCCAACGCATCAACGCCTCACCAGCCGATACACGCGGATGTCCCGGCCACGGTAGCGCCGCGTTTCCCGCTTGATCTGTTCCCCGGTGGCCTTCCACTCGCGGCCGTCGTGCAGGTACACGTTTCCTTGCCCGTCGGTCATCTCATCCAGGCGCTTATGCGGCCAGTTCGTACCGCAGTGCAGCATGAGAGCGCGCACGGTGGCGCTTCCGTGCGCCTTCAGGTAGGCATAGATTTGGTCGCAGTGCGTCATTTCTCGCTCCAGTTCTTTACGGCATCAATCCCGGCCTGCGCTATCTCACGCGCGCTGCTGTAGTCCCACCACGTCGGCAGCAGCCCGCCAGCGTCAACCATCTCAGCCCTGAAGTGCTCCAGAATCTCAAGCTGGCGTTTCGTGTACGGCCGCTCACGTGGCGACGGGTGCGCCATAGCCACGCCTTGAATGGCGCGCTCCATCGCCTCGCCGGCCAGCTCGCACGCAGCCACGAATGACGCGGTGTCCGGCTTCACGTCGTAGCTGTAGCGCAGCGCTCCATCGGCGTAGCAGTAGCTCACGCGCCACGTCCCGGCCTTCATCACGTCAGCGTGGTCATAGCGCTCGGCGTGGCCCATCACCACGTAGCGCCGTCCTTCTTTGCGGTACAGAGTCGTCATGTCGTCCCCTTGTTGCAGGCCGGGCAGCGCATCGGCACACGGCCCCTGAAGTAGCCCCCAGCGCGCGGGCCTTTGTGGCCGCAAGTCACGTACAGCAGCGGCTGCGGCAGGCTCGGCTGGGCCACCCGAAACGCACGGTCCTGGACGTGGCGGGCTTCGTCGCTGGTCATAGCAGCCCCTCCTGCACGCATTCGCGCGGGGGGTCGGGCGGTAGTAGCGTTCCTTGCGCCTGGGCGCGGCTGATGCGCTCTAGGGCGATGTCGAAATACTTGCGCTCGCGCTCGATGCCGGTGAACGCCTTGCCAAGCTGCGCGCAGGCTACGCCGGTTGTCCCGCTGCCCATGTACGGATCAAGCACGGTCTGCGCCTTCGGGGCAAATCCCATGCTCCAAGCCATCACAGCAACGGGCTTCTGTGTCGGGTGTTCGTTGCCGTCTCGGCGCTGGTGCGTAA
>OFRB01000230.1_pt1 | contig 14648 bp, 29 predicted proteins | sample 1543021 | NCBI WGS metagenome assembly OFRB01 (sample SAMN07774230, study PRJEB24372) | wastewater metagenome | isolation source: Exp Tend CN 0WW | collected 2016-02
CTTCACCGGCGCTATATAAAACCCATCGTGTCCGGGAAATATTTCGCACAAGGCATTGATAATATCCTTAGCCACTTTATCCTTTATCGGGTTTGTGGATTTGAATTTGTCCTTTTTTCTCATGGTTGTATAGGGCTGCCGATTCCTTTGTTTGATATATATGAACCAGTAGCCATCCTGTCCATATTTGGAAATCGAAGGCGCTTATTGTATTGTGCTATTCCTTTCTTTTTTGCAAACAATTCATCTTTTGCAAATACAATTTCAGTAGTATGTCCAAAAAGATGGGTTACGGTAACATGATGTTCTTTCATAGGAGTGATTTTAAAGGGGTTTTAAAAAAGCGCCGGTCTTTCCCGGCTGTCAGATGCTTCTTTGGGTACTGATATTTTGTTTCGCCAACTGAGACTGCACCATACTCATATTTTAAAAAGGCCCGCCGGCGAATTTTTACAATTAAAGAACGATAATCAGCGGGCCGCCGCGCTTCACAGCGGGGTAATGGGTTTAATTTGTATGTGGTTTTGCTTCCACTTCGGCACATCGTTTAATATCTGTCATTGCCTTTTCGTTAGTTTCATAAAAACGTGAGTGATATACTCGAATCCAGCTTGATGCTTTATAAATCTGACTGGCGGCAAATGCAGTAGTTGTTTGTTTTTCCAAAGCTCTGCCCTTTTCACCGGCCAATACTACTACCCATCCGGCTCGGCAATGAGTAGTTTCGCAAGTGTGCCAATTCCTCATGTCCAGCGATTCCGGCTTACTCACGGCCTCTAATACTTTAGCATGGATATTATAAACAACTGGAACATCCATAGGCTTACCATTATTCAAAGCAGATATATCGCGGTAATCGCTGCAATCGTTGCAATCGCGGCAATCGCGGCAATCGCGGCAATAGCTGCAATCGTTGCAATCGCGGCAATCGCTGCAAGTCCAGCAATTCCAGCACGATATATTGCTTGCATTATCCTTTTCCCAATCTGGTTTTGATTCGGAAAATTCTTTGCTAACTCCGTTTACTTTCCAGTCATTTCTTGCTAAAAAGTCGTCATAACTTTTAAAGATTTCTGTTTTATTCATGCTAAGGTGATTTTATGATTATGAAAAATTTAAACTTCCTTGTGTTCCGGTGTTGTGTTGCTTCACTTCCTTCAACTTTTCTTCCAGCGAGGATTTCTTCTTTAAATATTGCTCCATCAGATAAGGGCTGCCATATTTACGATCTCCAAAAAATAGCATGGCGTTTTCCATCCGGGTGATAGCGGCTTTGTCTTGTGGCTTGCTCATTGCCGCGTGCTAAAGGTTAATCCGCTATTGATTAAATCCATTACCACAGGCATAGGCAATAATTCGGCTCTTCGGTCAATCTCCTGAGCGCACAGGCGCTCTTTAATGTCCCACGAGGCAAAGGCCGTTATTATTACTTCGCTATCATCGCTTTCTAAGAGCAATGCGAAATCGTGAGCCCGCTGGCTGGCTATGCGATGCTGTTTGTAGAGCTGTTCAATGCTCATGTCTTTAAGCAGGGTTCCCTTCTTCATGTTTTTGGGTTTTTAATCGAGCGTTCATAATATAGAGCGAATGAATCTTTGCGGCCAATACGGTGTTTCTGTTTTGCAACTTTGAGTTTTTGCTCCTCAGATAATTGATTTCTTCAAACGATTGCGCCTTGACTTTATTTATTTCAAAACGAGCATAATTTAGTACCGTAATCTTCAGGGTGCCCGGTAGTCTGCCAGTGGCTATAAAGTTTGCTTGCCCATCTATCTCTTTCATCCGGGCGGTGAGCTTGGCCATTTCAAAAATTATTTCGCCATGAGATGCGGGCGTTAATTTTGTTTTGAGCGACCGATCTATCAAAGTCATTTTGGCATCTAAAAGATAGTTCCATTCCGCCCGAAGTTCTTTTATCATCCATTTTTCCGTATTGGTATTAGGCGAAACGGTGGGCGCAACTCCATTAAATTCAAGTCCTGCATATATGTAGGGTGGAATGGCGTTTGTCATAATAAATTCAGCGCGTTTATTATGAGCGTAATGCCAATCGTAAGAAACAGAATAAAGAGACTGGTTGATAAATTTCGAGCCGCGAGAAACATCGCTTCATCTGCTTCAAGATTATTTCGCTCAAACCAAGTTTTGAATCGCTTATTGCATTTGGTACCTTGAACATCGATAAGTCCCTGATGCGACTTATACATTTGCCAAAAAGTAAGCAGCATACCCAAAACACTGAGTATAACAGGAGTTATAATTGACAGACGATTCATGCAGCTTTCTTTGTTCTTTTCTTGGGTGATACGGTTTCAGTCGGAATAACTTCATAAAGATTTTCGATCTCTATTTTAAAATGCTCTGCATAGCCAACCGTTTCGCCAAGTGTTGGCATCGCACCATTTCTAATAGCCCTCCAACGACGCGACGGGATGCCCATAGATTGGAGTACCGGTGCTATATTATACTGTGTTCCGCCATTCTCTTTGACGATACGCTCAAGATCATTGAAGTGCTGCGGTATCAGGCTTATTATTCGTGGATGTTTCAACGTGTATCTAATCCAGAGTGCTTTTGGTCTTATTTCCATAAATTTGTGCTATTGATTTTTTTTTTGTGATTTTCTAAATAAGAACACAAAGGAGAAAATAAAATTCAAAACGCCACTTTTTCAAAAATAAATTTTATCAACAGCCGAAAAAATTGTGTGTTGTTTATAAGAAAAAAAATTCTATAACGAACTTTGTGGCACTATGGAAATGATTATGATTGAAACGGTTCATGTTGGCAATCTGGTTAGAGGACTGTTGAAAAAAAAGAAGATGAAGCAGAACGCGCTGGCTCGTTATATGCCTAAAAACAAGACCAACATCAGTAAATTGATGAATAAACCAGACTGGCACATATCGGAAGTCATTGCCGCCGGAGAATGTTTGAAGATGGATATATTCAGCTACATCGCACCGCCGAACATGGATAATATCATTATGGAAGATGCGCCGGTATATCAGATCACCCTTAAAGATAAGCAACTAGTGGAATGTAAAGACCGCCTCCAAGACGAACGCGCCCGCCGAGAGCAAAACGACGATCTCATAAAGTTCTATAAAGAAAAAATTCGACGCTTAGAAATAGAAATAAATGGTCTAAAGACCTAACCTCAGACTAAAATACCCTTACAACGCAGTTAGTTATAATTTAGGTCGGGAGTTCCCCTCTCGCTACCAATCCTTAAAAACCCTTATAAACAAAGGGTTTTGAAAAAAAAGGGAGGAACTTCAGACCTAAATTATAACTAACTGGTGTCGGGTAAAAGAAATTTTACAATGACATCAGAAAAAAAATTTTTGTGTCCAAAACTCTACCCTATACAGCAGAACATGAACGCTACCTGGTTTATCAAATACAGGGTGAGGGATTACAACACCGGAACGATGGTCAGCCGGAAATATTACGGGCTATTGAATCGAGAACCAGATAAGGTAAAACGTTTAGCCTTAGCCAAAGAATATCTGGCTATGATCGAGCGCGGGGATGAATTGCCAGACTATCAAGGAATGAAGAATCTTCCGGCTCCCGGCTATCAGACAGGCTTCGCAACTGCGTCTGGGTGCATTAAAAAGTTTTTGGCCGCACATGATTATGAAATAATGAAGCGTACGGCCTCGCAATATCGTTCCAGAGCCGGTATTTTTGAAAAGTGGCTATTCGATCAGGGCAAACATCAATGTGCTATCGGGGCGCTGGATAAGGAACTTTGCCGCGAATTTCTTTTCTACCTGAAAAATGATCGGGGATTGAGCAACAAAACCTTTAACGATTACAAAAGTTTATTCATCACAATTTGGGATGAATATCTGAATGATGGAAAAATAAAAGTGAACCCTTGGAAACAAATTAAATCGCTCCCCAACAACACCCGGCACCTATCCAGCTTCCCGGAAGAACTTCGCCAACTCATCAGGGATACGATGCCCGAATACGATCCGCAACTGTGGCTATTTATGCAATGCGTTTATTATTGTGCCATAAGGCCACACAGTGAACTGAGGCGAATGAAGGTGAAACACCTTTCCATTTCTGCGGGCTTGTTTTTAGTGCCGGCTGAGATAAGCAAGACGAAAAAAAGACGTACCGTTAATATATACACTGACTTGCTAAGGCAGCTTCGCGAATCAAAATATGACCAGCATCATACAGACTTTTATCTTTTCTCCAAAAACAATGAACCAGGGCCCGAATTGCTTGGTATCAATTTCTTCAAAAAAAGATGGAACCAATACAAAGCCGCTCACAACATATCTTCGGAGTACAAACTGTATGGAATGAAACACACGGGCGGCAAGGCGCTCAGTAAGCAGTTCAACCAATACATCACACAAGAACACTTCGGCCACAGCAGCCCGAATAGTACGCAACAATATATCAATGACTTAGGAGCTAATGAACTTCACTTTCTTCAAAAGGAGTTCCCGGAGTTTTGAAGCAGATACTTCCCCCATTTTTTTATTGGACATTCTTCATTGGCCAAATCTGCTTTTTCTATTACCAAGCAACCACATTCGCCGCAAAAGTTTTCAAGCTCTAATCTGTCACATTTTTGGCAAAGAGCTATTCGCGCATCATACACCGCCACTGGTACCCGTTTGCCAACTAACATCTTTCCAACGGCGGAAAGGATATTTTTAAAATCAGGCATAGGGCAAAGATAAATAAAAAAGCCCCGCGATAAATAACGGGGCCGGGACACATGGATGGAAAGAAGAATCTTTATAGTAATCCTATACGCTTATTTTATTGTCAAGCACTGTTTGTTTTTTCATCATTATCTATATTAGAATCCTCCCATGCTAAATAGTTCATGTACCAATTCCATGCGACGATCAATAATTCACGGACATCCACATCTGGCGCACCTATTTCTTGAAAACAATGCCGGATGGTTAGCCGCCATTGCTCCGTTAATCCATCACTGTTTGTATAGGTGAACGTAGCGCCGGTATCATCCGCCGGCAATGGTGTGTCAATTAAATCTACTTCAATAATAGAAGTGGGCCTTGGATGGCAAATTATGAAAAGACCAGAGCCGCCTTCGGATCGGCAACCGGCGTTAAATGGTGATTCGGATAGGGTGAATTTGGTATGACTCATATTTCTTTTATTGAGTTACTTTTAGTGCCATTGACAAGATTTACAAACATAATCCTTCTTTCGATACCCACAAAAACAACTATTAATAATACCCGCTAATGACTGGCGCGGATAAGGCATAATAGCTTTCGATGGCCTCTCTGTAATTTAGCCCTGGCTTTAATCTCCATCCGGTGAAGTATTCGGGCATATTATAACTTTTACCCGACGAATCAAACCAACCATATTTGCCATTCATCTCTCTTTTGTCGGTGATAAATAAATCATTTGTTGGGGTTCTCACCACATAATCAGCATGTTCCTTTAACCATGCTGATTTTATTTGTTCAAGTTCGTTTATCCGCTGTTCCCTGCGTGCTTGTTCATCAGCTTTTTTCATTGCTTCCGCCGATCGCTGAGTATCTACCGAGTCTTTATTCTTTAGATAATGTTCGTATCCTTCCAAATCAAAATCATTAGCCGCATAAAATAGCGTTTCGTTCATGTAGCCTTTGAACATACCTGTATGATGCCACATAGTGCTGTGAGCATATCCGGCATCTACTATTCTTTTTAATACCGCAGGCAGCTTGCTTTTTGTTACCTCCCCTCTTTGTTCAGCATACATGGCATTATAGGATTGTCCGGCCTTTCGCCCACCTTGAAACATTCTTATTTCGTCTTTAAAAGATTGAGGTGCTAGTGCATGATTTTCGGGTAAATTACTCAGCGCCTCTTTGGCCTTTTTTATTTCCGCTTCTGGAGATAAAATTTTTGTTGCGCCTATACCGGGCACACCACCCTTAGCAAGCAGCAATCCAGCACCAATTCCCAACAATCCCCACAAAACATTTTCCTCTTTCATTGTTTTATTTTAAAAGCAAAACCATCCACCAGTAAAGCCTGGCACACAATTTTTTCCCGGAATTGGTTCATTGCTCTGTGTTCCCCCCCCGCCAAAACTCTGACTGGTATCAAAAGGAATTTTCAAACCCATAGGGCCTTGAAGCTCACCATGAAAGGTTAGCCCGGATGGTAATTGCTTATCCTGAATCACTTTCATTATAATTCCTACCAAGGTGTTATAATTAGGAGTAATCGTTCCATACACAAAACTCACCGAGTTGGCGGGAATTTTTTGTAATTGCTCATTAAGGATTGTTCCAATAAAAGAGCCTGAGCTATCAAAAGCATTGACCAGCAGACGCGGAACCGGATAAGCAAAAAATCGGTTAGGGTTCACTACTTTCAGGCGCACCCACATGGTGCCCAAGTTGCCGGGATCGGTTCCAAAGCCGTCTATACTGATTTGCAGCTTGTCCACTCCCCGGCGATAAGCCACCAAGCCCACACCACCAGCTACTAGTCCACCTAATAATATTTTGGTTGAGGTTTTCATGTTAGTATGATGCCCACCGATTAAATATTTTATCTGCCTCATTTATATTGTCGGCACGAAGCATAATATCGGTTAATTTATCCCTTTGAAACATCGCCACCCAAAGTTCTCCAAACTTATTTTCGTACATAATGATTCCATATTTATCTTTTCCCGACATATATTGCCTCTTAATTTCTTTAGCTCCATTGCCGACTATTTCTTTCAATGCACCAATAGCTGCCGCCCCCGAATTTCTTGCCCACATCAAACCAACCGCCACACCCAGCGCTCCCAAAATCAAATTTTCTGTTTTCATACTATTAACTTTTAACTATTAACTATTCACGTTCACGCATAATTCCCCCCACTATTTTCATAAACTCCCTTCCAAGCATTTAAACTGGCTGTCGGCTGTCCATAGCTAGAGCCGGGAATACTGGCCCACACTTTCTTCACCTTATTGATCGCCACATCTATATGACCCTCTATCACATCATTCAGAGCGCCCTTCTGCCGGATAAGTTCAATAGCGGCAATGTCCTGAGATTCGGGACTGAAATCGGGCAAGAGCAAAAGAACTTTCAAAACCTTCCAGGTGGGGCGAAGAAACTGATAAGCTCCGGCGGCGGTCGAGTAGCAGGGCGGTTCCAAGCCCGCGCCTTTACAGTAACTATCCGGTAGCCTTTTGCCCGTCCACTCACCCGTAACCGCCGGATGATCGGTCATGTTATGAAATAATCCGCCTCCATAAGTGGTATTATAGCCCAAAGTGCCTAGGGTACCTTCTCCGTAGCGGATAGCGGCCAAGAAAGCGCGTACATTTGGATTCATGTTGGAGTCGTTTACGTCCATGTTTAATTTCTTCCGCCAAAGCAAGAGAGCGCCCAGACCAAGGCCGAGGCCAAGCAATATTTTTGTTTCTGTTCGCACACTTTATTTTGCCACTTTAATTTTCATCGTCGCAATCACCGGTTTGTTTGGTTCCGACCTTTTGCCGGCCACTCCAGTAACTTTAAGGCTATTGCCAAAAATTTTCTTGGACACACCCACCAGCTTCGCGCCGGGGCTGTCAATTCTTGCGGTGAAATACAAATAGTCTTTCTGTACATTGTATTCAGCCGTGGCCGTGATATTCTTGTAGGTTGCTGCACAAGAAGAGAGCGCCCACACAGTAACACAAACGGAAAGGATCAGGAGTAATTTTTTCATGTTGTTTTGGTTTTTATGATGAATAATTATTGACTGGTTTTTAATTCTTCGATTTCATTAGCCATCTGCTTGTTCAAGTCCACCAGATGTCTCACTGTTTCTTCCAATGCCTCTACTTTTTTTCGCAACAATTTTCTTTGCCCTACTGCTTGAAAAATATAACCTATGATGGTGGCAAAGGCCGAGATGCCTGTTTCCACAATCCCCATCGTGCCTCCTACCGAGCCTTGCATCAAGTCTTCGGGCGGAACCTCTTTGTAATTACTTCTTGTTATTTTTTTCATTCCGATTCGGTTTTTGTTTCAAAGGTAGATAGCCGATTGCGCGAGCAATGGTGGCTATGTAACCCAAGGTTGCTAGCCCCATCAAAACATATTCTTTATAAAAATCGCTAAAGCTGATAAGTGCAGCCACGTGACACATGACTGACACTAACAATAGAATTATAGTTACCACAGGCGCAGATTCAGGAAATTCAGAAGGATGCAGATCAATCATTTGTATCGGATGTTTTTTTAGTTACCTCAGCTCCGAACAACATCATTGTCCCTCGAATCAGCGACAATCCGAAAGTTACAAAGATGCCTATGAGCAACTTTGTTTTATCCGTCATCACGTCCGGCGGCAGGGTGGTTACCATGGCTCCAAAAGAGGGAATAATCACCACCACAAGGGCTGTAAAAAGTCTGGTCATCCATTGCGGCGCGTCGTTGCCTACTTGCTCTATTCCAAATTTCATATTTCCGTTTAATTTAAAAAGTTACTATTTTGATTGCATTGGCAATAAAGCCACCATTAGTTGCCAAAGTGCCAACTGCCAATGTTATTTGTCCAAACAAATCTTTTCCTTCGGCGAATAAATAATACGGCGTTCCGGTTATGTTGGTCATTACAGTTTCATCGCCCATTCTAAAAGTATCGCTCATACTTTTGCCGTCGGCAATCACCGTGAAGCTCACTTGCTTATTCTCCTTATCCACCGTCGAAACTTCTACTTTGAATTTATCTTTCGGCCAAAGCAGATAAGCAAGGCCCGCACCGATGGCGAATAAGAATAAATAGCCCGTTGTTTTTTTATCAGCCATTATTTCAGATAATTTTTATAAGCCCAAAAACCCGCGCCAATCAAAGCGACGATCGCCACCGGCTTAATCAGACTGCTGATACTGCTGACTGCTCCGGCTGCATTGCCCGCAGCGTCCACCACATTTGGCAGAATCATTGCCCATTCGTTTGGATTGAGCAGACCCACATTCGTTAGATAGCTGGTGAAATTATTATCCCACTTACAGTTTTGCGGGCCGCTCAACGCGCCCTGCTGCATCCAAGCGGCGTACCAGATAGCATTGGCCTCTGCCCGTCCATACTTCAGCTCCAGTTGGCGATGCCATTCCATCCATTCGCCACACATCCAGTAGCCGGATAGCCAGTTAGGCCCCCATCCATCATAGACGGGAGTGCTTTCGGCGGTGATAGCTTGGCCATCAAAATAGACCGTACCCACCGAAGCGCGGCGACCTAGACCGCTGATATAATATATGGCTGTTCCCTTTGGCATACTTACTCAGATGTGGTTCCACCACCCGGGAACCATTTATCCCAAGGCATACTGCCCAATGTAGTAGCTAGACCATTCACGATGCCCATAATAGCGCCGGTCGTTGTTACCCATGCAGGAGCGCCGCTGTTGTTCTGGTATCCGTTCCAACTTCCGCCCGCCGGAATATAGTTGCTGCCTCCCGGGATCCCCGGCGGCGTGGCGGGTGGCTGAGTGAGCTGCCACACCGCAAAGCCCAATAAAGCGACACCACCTACCATTAGAATTTCTTTTGTTTTCATGTTGATTGATTGTTGGTTAATACTGTAAAATTCAACGGATTCACTTTTGTTTGTGACACCGTAAGCACTTTCAAAGGATCATAAGCAGTGCGCACATCAAAGCGCGGATCATAGCCCACCTCTATCGGATTGCCCCATGCGTCTGTCGCGCCGCTTGGATTAGAGGTTGGATCATCAAATTGCACCTCGTCTGTATCCACTTGCTTGCTTTTCCACCACATGAAACCCGCACCGGCCAGCAGCAAGATTCCGAAGATTATTTTTGTGTTTGATTTTTTTGCCATTGCTTTTTTATTTAGTTGTTGGTTAATCCATTTCCCAATTGCTTATACTCCATAATCTCCTGCACCCAACAACGTTTCTTCCACACGGTGGCTATTTTGTTGCGCTATGCTTCTTTCTACTGTATTATCAACGTAAGTAGGACCCGGCGCGACTGGTGGCGAAAAGTTGCTCATATCTACCGCTTCAACTCCTGCTATTTGAGCTACAGCAGTTTGCGTTGTCGGCTTTTTCTTGCTCACAAAATAAATTGCTCCTGTGATGGCTGCTAATGCTAATAATCTATCCATGTCTTTACTGTTTTACCATTAAAATTCCCGCCACATTCAAAGGAGGTGTTACCTCTGTACCGTCTGTTTGTTTTTTTCCATGTAACGTAAAAATTTGCTTTTAGCTTGGTCGCTGAAGTCATGGTTATGGGCATGTAATTGAAGATGCTGAAATGACCCCCGTGTTGCTAATTTCAATTCGCCAGCAATTTCCGTTTGGGGATTTTTGAATAAGGCCGGAGCCAACGTCTTCAATGTAAATGTCGCCATTTGCTACTTGAAGTTTAGCAGTTGGTTCTACGCCTGCAACTAAGCCTATCCCAACATTTCCCATTTGCGAAATACCGTTAACCGTTTGCATAAAAATATTTCCAAATTCCCGATTTAGCCTAAACGAACCTTCAACCTGAATGGGGTCGCTTCCTATTCGGGTAAGAATTTCGTAATAATCGCGAGCGTAATTTATGGTCATGCCGTTATTAAAATCCGGGTCGCCAATATGGAAAAAGAATAAACCGCCGATTGAATCAAAATTTGAAAAAGTCACGTTGCCTTGTACGTCTAATAAAGCCGTTGGCGTTGTCGTGCCGATACCTACATTACCATTCGTATCTATTCTCATCGCTTCCGTTGCCTTCGTCTTGAAAACTAAATCCGCCGCGTCAGTAGTGCCTATAAAATTCGTCCCCGCAGTAGTGCCGCTATTGCCGAGCAATCGCCAAGCAAAAGAAGTATCGCCGGATGGCAATGGTTCACATTTGCGATAGAAGCCGCAGGTATCATAATACACTCGTCCGGTGGCGGTGTCAATCACCAAAGGATAAGCTCCTATGATGGTGTCGGGATAGATAGGCCGGATAAAAAGCAATCCGGTAGAAAGCGTATCAATGTTAGCGCTGTCTATTTGAGCGATACCAGCCGTCAAAGTATCAATGTTGGCATTGGCCGCTTCAAAATTGGCCGTATCGCAGGAACATTCACCCGTTGCGCCGGTAATACCTGTAGGGCCGGTTATTCCCGTATCACCCGTTGCGCCAGTAGCTCCTGTTGCGCCTGTTATTCCTGTTGGCCCCGTTGCGCCAGTATCACCTGTTGCGCCAGTTGCTCCGGTAATACCTGTAGCTCCCGTTGCTCCAGTAGCTCCCGTTGCGCCACCTCCAGCGCTCCAAATAGCCTTCCCATCACTGCCGAGGCTTGTCAGCACAAAACCTGTGCTGCCGGTGGCTGTTCTTTTGTAATAGATCGTATCATCGAATATTTGTGGCTTTAAATATTCGTGCCTTTCAGGAACTTTCATTTGTGCCTGAGCTTCTTGAACAAAGAAGAGGCAAGCAAGTGAAAAAAGAAAAGAGGTCAATAATTTTCTAAGCATAATAGATTTTAATTTGCACACCCGTATCCGCGTCAAAATTCCAAGTGATAGTTCCGGTGCCGCTATTAAAACTATAACCAATCGGATCGGCGGTGGTGAGGCGGGCGGTACCCAAAAAAACATCCACCAACGATTTGCCCACCAGCGCCGCGTTGGTATAAGTATTTGGATCGGAATTGATGTCCGAAAGGGTACTCCATCCGCTACCGGTGCTACCACTACTCACATTGCCGGGATGAAAATATATACCCATGCTATTTCTCCTTATGGATATATTTCTTGCTCAGTTTGATAATGCTGATAAGCAGATTATCTATCCGCGCATCTTCACTATCCGGGTCGTCGTAAAAAAAGATTTTGTATTCCGTCGTGTCATAACAACCGCTTGGCTGCGCCACCATTTGCATGTCGCCGCGACCTTTACCCGATCCGGGCTTCAAGATCACACTCACTCCATTATATTGAAGAGCGACGATGCTGGCCGTGCCTTGGTTCAAAAATTGGATAGCAAGCGCCACACCATCCTTCACATCCCTGACACAGCTAAAAGTACAGTTATGAAGAATAGTTTCTCCCTGAGTGGAAGTAGGTAAAAAAGGTTGTATCTCCATTTCTTTTCACCAGCTTAACTCAATAATTGGAAAGGAGATTCAATCGTACGCGCGGCGTTAAAGTTTGGCGGCAAAATAACTGTGTGAGGCATCAAAGCACCCATTCCGGGCTTATGTCTTCTATAACAAGATACATCCACATATTTGCGTCGTCCACTTATCGCCGTCCCTTCGGGGCCTGACAGATCAATAGGCGGGGACTGCGCGGATCCTTCCATTTGTTTAGAAATAAAATAGCCGATTCCTACGCCTGCTCCAAAAAATAATAATTTGTCCATGTCGTTTTTTTTAATTGGTAATTGGTAATTGATCGTCGGTAATTGAAACCAGCATCGGTTCTATCATACCTAAGTAGCTTGGGTTCTTCTCCAAGATTCTTTTCAAGCGAAGCAAAAAATTAATTGCTTGCGTCGGACCGCCTTTCAGCTCAATCAGGTAATTCATCACCTCCTTCATCTTTTCTTGGTTCTGAGCCAGCAAAGCCGTTTCGTCCAGCGCTTCTTCCGGCGCTTCGTTCGCCAATTTGGCAGAAGTGGGCCAGTTGTTCTTCCCGTCGGCGGGAACATTATTGGCATCAATACCGGATATACCTATTTGCGGCCCCGTCATTTGAGGCAGTGCTTGGGCACCCGGCATAAATTTTCCAATCAGTCCGGCAATCACCGGCGCAAAAGCCGAATGATTGATTAGCTCACCAAAGGGACTTTCATTTTTCTTCGCCTCCTTCAGCTCCTTCACGGTCTCTGTCAGCTTTTTGATAGCGTCCTTATTACTTTGATCCAAGTCCCACAACCGCTTTTCGGTCGCAATAGCCGATTGAATCTCTGCTTGCATCTGCTGATGTGATACATAGCCCAACATAGGGCCGCTGTTTCCGATATGCGCCGACTGCTGCACCCCACCACCCAGAGGCACTTCAAACTGATAATCATTAAAATCAGCCGATTTCTCTAAGGTAGAGCGGAACTGAACCAAGTGCGCACCCGCGACGGCTATCTGGTCTAAGCATTGCATCAAGCGCTGATGTGATTTAGAAAAATCATCATCCGCCATGCTGCCAAACATCGTGTTAGCTTTTGAATTAGTACCCCTCACTATTTTCCAGTGAGGGTACTGATTCAGTTGATGTGTAGTCAAAACATTTTCTTTCCAGCCCATAGAGGTTTATTTTTTTTGGTGAAAAATCACTTGATTTCTTCGTATTGAAAAATCGCCAGCAGTACCTTGTTATTATCTCCGCCATCAATTTGAGCAGGAGTTGGAACATTGATAAATGATTTGGTGAAATCCATTTCATTATCTGCAAAATGCACATTCTCTTTGAACGTGGTATCGGGCGAAAAATCCAATACCGGTTCTGCATCTACCACCTTTTCATTTTCGTGATCGATCAAAGTAAGATAGAGATTGTTGAAAGTGGTATCACTGATAATAGCCGTTCCGCTGGGCGCTACCGTCAAGGCCGCGTTTCGCGGGAATATGATTCTTGTGAGCTTGGCCATGCTCAACCTTTGATACTGGCCCATATTGTACATGGTTTTGCCCGATTGGATTGTTATCTCAACCGAAACCCGTCTTTGTCTTGTATTATTCATGGCTTATTTTTAAAAAAGGTTTACAAAAAAGTTGGCAGGCCTTACGGGACCTACCTACTCTATGAAAAAAGCCTATGTTTATCTTGGTTGAGCTACCAGTCCGTTTTGTCCTTTCTGGATCACATCCATGAAACGATCAATGTAGTTGGCACCGTTGCGGGCTGTCATCACCTTTGCATAGAAAGTCAGAACATTTACACCAGTCGTTGCTGCTGCTGCAAAACCGGTAAAGTTTTTGATGTTTACCACCACCTTATTGTCCGCACGTCCAGAAATGATTACATACGGATCGAACTTGACCAGCATATCGTCAATATTTCCTGAACTTTGATTAGTAGCGCCGCTTTGCTGCGTTACGGGAACTTTGTTAAAGTTCAATGTCGGGTAGTTTTGCATAAACACCGTGCTACCCACTTGCATGGTCAATTCACCGTTATAGAACGCCTGAAGATGCGAAGGAGTAGCGCCGCTGGCGGTAAACACCGTGTTGTTTGGATATGTTTGTGGAAACACATCCGTATTGGCTGTTGCGGCGCGGTTGTCAATAAACAAACCAATATCGTAAGCAAAAGCTAAATCATTATCCAACACACCGCGAACCAAAGGACGGCCAAGAGCTTGCAAAGCAAGATCGCGCACTTCAAAATCATACGTGGTTTGGTTATTGGTAATTACTATTTCACTGCGGATATAAGCGGATGAAATGATAAAGCCGTTTTTCATGCTTTCACCACTGGCAACCTGATTACAAATTTGCGTTACGCGGGTTTGCACGGCTCTTTCGCGGCTCCTGTCCGTTGTAAACATCGCGAAGGCCATAGCAAAGCTAAGTCCACCGGTTGTCGCAGCAGGATTAAACAAAGAGGCAAGACTTTCAATGTGAGGCACACCAACCGCGAAAGCGGCGGTCAAGACGCAAATAATTGCGATAGAAAATAAAATGAACTTTTTCATGGTTAC
>OFRB01000235.1_pt1 | contig 14456 bp, 18 predicted proteins | sample 1543021 | NCBI WGS metagenome assembly OFRB01 (sample SAMN07774230, study PRJEB24372) | wastewater metagenome | isolation source: Exp Tend CN 0WW | collected 2016-02
ATGATGAAGCGCCAGCGGACCTTGCTGCGGTCGTCGTGCAGGTTGTCCAGGCGATCCTTGAGGCCGCGCCACCAGCCTGGCAGCTTGGCGATTTCCGAGATGAACTGGTTGGACTCGCGCGGGTTGCGCACGCCGTTGTCGCGGCACCAGCGGGTGTATGCGGTGTAGAGGTCGGACGATCCGCAGGGACAGACGGGCAGGCGCTTGCCGTGGAAGTAGATGTCGCCGCCCAGCCAATCCGCAATAAAGCGTTGGGCGTTGCCGCTGCTGACGGCGATCAGGTCGGCCTTGGCCTGCGTCATCGGCGGTTTGGTGTGTTCGTCGAAGTCGCCGAGGTTGAGGTTGAGCAGGTAGTGGTGGAGCGCGGCGCCGCCGCCGGCCTTCAGCTCGTCACGGACGGCGTGGTAGCTTTCTTCTTCCAGCTTCATCGGGGTCCAGATGACGAAATGGCGGCGGTCGTCCGGGTCGATGGGGAGCGGCTGGGTTTCGTTGGATAGATAAACGATGTTGCAGTGGTTTTTTTCGTCGTGCGCGGCCACCGTCTTCGGGTTGATGCGTATCCATTCGCCGGTGACGAAGCTCTTGAGCTTGTTCTTGACGTGGTAAAGCTCTTGGCGGGCGACGACTTCGTCGGCAATCATGAACAGCTTGCGCGAGGCCCAATCATTGAACTGGCTTTCGATGGCGGCCTGGTCGATGATCCGGCCGTATTCGCCATAGATGGCCATGATGGTTTCAAAAAACAGGTTTTTGCCAGTGCCTTGCAGGCCGTGGAAGATCAGCGCGGTGCGCATCTTGGCGCCGGGGTGCTGGATCGGGTAGGCCAGCCAGCGCAACACCCAGGTGTAGAGGTCGGGGTTGTTGCTTTCGTTGGACATGAGCAGGCGCAGCAGCAGAAGCAATTGCGTGCAGTCGCCTTCTTTCGGCTCGGTCGGCCAGCCGCCCCACAGGTTGCAGCGGATCGCCGGGTCGGTGCCGGCCGGGTCGAAGCCGACTTCGGACAGGCGCACCACCTGGCGGTCGTCGCGCAGCTTCCATTCACGCCAGCCGTGGTCGGGGATGATGTCGAGGACGTCGGATTTCGGCACCAGCAGGTGTTCCTGGTGATCGAACAGCGTCCCCTTGCCGCCGTAGATCAGGGCGAAGCGTTCGCACGCCTCGCCGACCGACAGCAGGGATATGAGATTGTCCTTGGCGGGCGCTTCCCCCTGCCCCCCGGCAGGCGCCGCCCGCGCGGGCGCGGACTGCCAACCCAATGCCAGCAGGCGGGCTTCGACCTGTTCGCGGACGACGTGCAAGCCTTCCTTGATGTGCAGGTCGTTGAAATCGGTGCCGTCCTTCTTTTCTTTGCGTTCTTCAGTGAAAAGCGGGACGAGGTATTGCGCGCCGTGGGCGGCGGCGGCCAGACGGGCGGCCTCGACGCCGGGGTTGCCGGCGCTGGCGAAGTCGTCGTCGGCGCAGATGAGGATGTTGCAGCGGTATTTTTTGGCGAGGTCGGCGACGACGGACTTGAGCGAGCCGGCATCGAATGCGACGGCGACCGGCAGGCCGGTGGCTTCATGCAGCGAGGCGGCGGTGGCGTAACCCTCGGCGACCAGCACCAGGCCGCGCGGGGTGCCGCCGATCAGGTGGCAGGCGCCGACCTTGTCCATGCCGGCCGGCCAGTATTGCTTTTCCAGCTTGCTGCCGCGATCCTTGCCGCGAATGAGTTGCAGGCCGACGAGGCGACCGTCGCGCAGCATGGGGACGGCCAGCGTATCGTCGCCGTCGGGCGAGTAGCGCAGGCCATGACCGGCGACGCCCTTGCGCTTGAGGTAGGAGGATTCGACGGACGGCGTGGTGGCGAAGCGGCGCCACTCGGCGTCGGCCTGGTCGGCGGCCTTCTTCGCTTCGGCGGCGCGCAGGGCCTTGGCGCGCTTGGCCTGGTCGGCCTGGCGCTGCTTGATGGCGGCCAGCTCGTCGTCGGTGAGCGCCGGGCGGCCTGTTCGGTCGAGCTTGAGCGCGGTCTTGCCGTCGTCGTTGCCGTGCCAGATGCCGAAGGCGCCGATAATGCAGCGTTCTAGCTTGCCGGCGTGGTCAGGCAGGTCGATGGTCGACAGCCAATACCAGCCGCGCTGTTCGCGGGCGTCGTCCTCGGTGTTGCAACGCACCGGCGCAGCGGAGTCGACCACCAGCCCGCCGTCGTAATATCCACCCCGCTCGCCCTTGACCGTCGCCGGCAACAGGCCGTGGCCGGTGAGCTGGTCGAGGACGTGTTCGTAGTTGACGGCGGTCATCGCGCCGTCCTCAGTGCGTTGGCCAGGGCGGCGGAAAATTCCTTGTCCCAGACGCGGGATACGATGGCGGCGGCCTTGGCCGGAAAATCGAAGATCGGCCGGTAGCGCGCTGTCTGAACCGGGAAGACGACGAGCGGAATGAGCCGGCCAGGCACCGCCTTGTAGATTCCGCGCGGCAATTTGCGGCCGCCCTGGTCGGTCGGGTCGCCGTAGAATAGTTCCACATTGCGGCTGACCTTGACCCGGCGCGACTGCACCTTGGTCAGCTTGCGTTCCTTGCGGGCGACGGCGACCATCTTGCCGATGATGCCCTTCGGGATGTTGCCGAATTCGTTGAGGTTGATCGTCGCCGGCAGCTTGAGGCCAGCGAGGCCAGGGTTGCGCGTGCCGCCCTCGATCTGATAAGCCATGTACTTCGCCTGCGCCCGGCGGAAACCAACCGTTACCGCAAGCCGGTCCTTGCGCGCGCCGGCGCCGAGGATCGCCACGCCGCGCTTGGTGAATGGCACCGGCCGGTCGATGGCGCGCTCGATCTCGGCCGGCATGGCCTCGACCACTTTGGTCGCAGTCGCGTTCAACGCCCGGCTCGCGGCATAGGCCACCTGGCCACCGAGGCCGGCGACGTGTGCCTTGACGGCATCAATGCCGCGAATGTCCACGCTGATCTTCATTTTGTTGTTTCCTCCCGTCGCCGAGGCATGGTGCCAACCTCGATCCCGTTTTCTTTTGCGTAAAACGTGTCACTTCCGTGCATCCCGCGCCTGATCTGCTGGTCGACAACCTCGCGCCCGAACGCCTCGCGCAGCTTGTCGATGAAGGCAGCGGTCAACGGCATGTCGTCGCGTAGGCTTCTTTTCACTATGCGAAAAGCCCACACCCTAAGATTTCATCGGGCTGCGAATGACCATTTTCAGTTTCAGTAGTTTTAAGGTTTGCCCGGAATCGAAAGGTTCCGGGTTTTTAAAATTAACATTATGGATATTAAAGATTTAGATACAGTAACAATGAAAGTAAACGGCAAAGAAATAATTTTCTATTGCGACACGACAAAGTACTTAGATGCCTTTTTTGAACTGGTGGAACGGGCGGCTGATAAACGACCGGAACCAGTAGATAAAAAGGTGTATACTGTAAAAAAGTAGTATCTTAGCAACGCCATCCCATGTATATCGAGACATGGGGCATTAAGCCCGGATCACAAGTCCGGGTTTTTTGCGTCCAGTTGCCCCTAAATGCCCCTAAATGCCCCAATCTTCCCAAAAGTACTGGTACGTACTGGTACGTACAATTTGTAACCCCCTTACGTAACCCTTATTTTCGACACTTTCGACATTTTCGACAAACTTGCATAATGTTGAATACAAGTTTATACAACGTATTTCTACGCAATAAAAATAAATATTTGTCCAATTTGTGGATTTTGTATATTTGGTGGAATAATTCCATAATTTGGACAAGATAGACGACAGAAAAAAGAAACTACTTGAAGCACTCGAAGAGTGTCACGGGATTATTACCGATGCCTGCAATAAGGCCGGTGTAGCAAGGGCTTCATACTACAACTGGATAAACGAAGACCCTGAATTTAATGCCGCCTGCGAAGAGGCACAAGAGGCCGCCATTGACTATGTAGAGGGTCAGCTTTTCAAACGAATTTCCGGAGTATCAGTCGTGGGGGCAGATGGTGAGGTTTTTGATCAACCGCCGTCTGACACTGCTATTATATTTTACCTGAAAACCAAAGGTAAAAAGAGGGGATATGTGGAGCGGTCAGAGGTGGACCACTCAGGCGGCATCAAATTAAGTAAACCTACATGGTTTGACGATGCAATGGAAACAAAAACAACCTAAGACCTACTATGACCTGAAAGGCAGTAGGAAAAGGATCGTTATAAACCAGGGAGGGACGAGATCGGGCAAAACCTATTCAACCCTTCAAGTTCTTTGTGAATATTGTCAGAGAAACCGTGACAGCGGCGCAATCATATCGGTGATACGGAAAACACTGCCAGCCCTGAAAGGTTCCGCTTACCGGGACTTTTTGGAGATTTTGCAGCGGGAAGGATGGTACAGCGAGAATGACCATAATAAGTCAGAAATGTACTACAACCTTTTCGGTAACCTGTTTGAGTTCATCAGCGTGGACCAGCCCCAAAAGATCAGGGGCCGGAAACGGACAATCTGCTTTATCAATGAGGCTAATGAGTTGACTTGGGAGGACTTCTTTCAGTTGAATATCAGGACTTCAGACAAGATAATTGTGGATTATAACCCGTCCGATGAGTTCCACTGGATATACGAAAAGCTGCAAATCCGTGAAGATGCGGATTTCTTCGTAAGCACCTATCTAAATAACCCGTACTTGCCTCAGGAATTGATTGACGAAATCGAACTACTCCGGCAGGCAGACGATAATTATTGGCGGGTTTACGGGCTTGGGGAAAGGGGGATCAGTCAGGAAACGGTGTACACACACTGGAGTTATGGCGAGTTCCCGGAAGATTGCGAAGTTGCTTACGGGGTGGATTTCGGGTACAACGTACCGTCAACCGTGGTAAAGATCGGGTTCAAAGAGGCTTCATGCTACGTTTCAGAGGCACTTTACGAAACCAAACTGACCACCAATGACCTGATAGAACGGCTTAAAGGACTTGGTATAGAGCGGTCTGATGAGCTTTTTTGCGACAATGCGGAACCGAAAACCATTGAGGAACTATGCAGGGCAGGGTATAACGCAAAACCGGCTGAAAAGGACGTTTACGCTGGGATTCAGAAAGTAAAGTCTATGCCGCTGTTTGTTACCCCGGAAAGCGCAAACCTGATAAAAGAGATCAAAAGCTACAAATGGAAGCTGGATAAAAACGGGAAAATCCACCCGGATGAGGTACCGGTAAAGTTCAATGATCACGCCATGGATGCCATGAGGTACGGAATTTATACGAAGCTGAATAGGCCGAAATTTGAAATTATAGTCTAATGGGAATATTTGATTGGTTACGAGGCGAAAAGAAGGCGGCAAAGCCCGCAGCAGGATTCCCGTCCTTTCAGATCATCAACGGCCAATTGGTCGGCATTGACGACAATAAAGGCAGCTACATAACCAACGGTTACACAATCAATGACCAGCTTTATTCCATCGTTAACCTGATTTTGGATAAAGTCAGGCTTCCGGAGTGGGGCACATACAAGGTCAAAGACGAACAGAAATTCAAGGAATATCAGGGGCTTATGCGGAAAAAGGGGCTGACCGGGGATGACTACAAAACCCTGTTCACCTGAAAGAGCAAAGCCTTGAGCCGGTGAGCGCCGGGAAGCTGACCGAACTGCTGAAATACCCGAACGAGTACCAGTCCATGCAGGACATGATGACGGCCCTTATCGGGTATAAACTGCTGACCGGGGACTATTACCAGTATAACGAGGTTTTGGATGCCGGGGCAAACCAGGGGCAGCCTTTCGCCTTTCATGCCCTGCCTTCGCAGGATGTGACCATAATCGCAGACCGGACAAAATTCCCGCTCACTGAGATGGGTTACAATATCGCCTCAATACAGGCCAATTTCGCAAAATCACAGGTACTTCACGGTAAATACTGGAATCCAGGCTTTGATGCCAACGGGAGCCATTTGTACGGCCTTAGCCCCGTTAAATCAGCCCTGAAACGACTGACCCGGAATAATAGCGCACTGAAAGCATCCGGGGCCATGTACCAGAATCAGGGGGTTAAGGGCGTGCTGTATATTGATGATCCGAGGGTATTACAAAACGGAGTTTCCCCCGCTGACACTAAAAAGCAGATGGACGCCGTAAAAGGCACATTGGCCGGCGAGTGGACAGGGGAGGACAATTTCGGGAAAATAGGCACATCGGGGTATAAAATGGGATGGCAGGAGATGGGACTTTCCCCGGTTGACCTGAATATAATCGAGGCTGAAAAGTGGGATTACATCGGTCTTTGTAACATTTACGGCGTACCGCCGGAACTGCTCGGACTGACCGCCAAGACATACAACAACGTGAAAGAGGCTGAATCAGCCCTGACCTCACGGGTTGCCATGCCGCAGCTTGTCAGCTACCGGGACGAACTGAACCGCTACCTGCAAACCTACACAGCGCAAAAGAACAAGGGCATTATAGTTGATTTCGATCAGACCTGCTTTACTGAACTTCAGGAAGATTTGGCGGCTAAGTGGGGATGGATAAAGGAACTGCCGATCAGCCCGAATAGCAAGCTGATGCAGATGGGTATGGAAACAAATGAGGCCAAAGAATTTGATGAGGTTTGGATAACCCCGGCAATGGGTATGCCGCTTTCTGAATGGCAAATGGAACCAGATGAACCAAATAACGCAACAGGTATATGAGGCTTACCCGGTCACGGATAAGGAAAAGTGCTGCTCCATGCACCGCCGGAAAATGGAGTACAAGCGGGAACAGTACCGCAAACGGTTGATAGATGAACAGACAGCAGTACATACAGGAATACGAACGAATACAGCGGAAGTACCGAAAAAAGTTCTTCCCGGCGGTTTATAAAGCGATCAACAGTATCGTAAGTTCTTTGATTGACAAGATCCAAACGGACGGTGTTCAATCGGCAATGGGTGACCTGATGCTGACCATCATTAACGACAAGATCGGCGATCCCGTGAAACAGATTTACAAAGAAGTTGGTTTGTTTCACGTGAAAAATAACTATCGGTTTATCAGGGCTGAAATTGGCCGGAAGGCTTTAGGTCGTAACGAAATATGGGTGCAGGAAATCATAGCCTACCTCGAAAAGAACCTGTGGCAGTACGTTGTAGCAAAGCCTACGGAAACGCTCAGGGATCACTTTTTAAGGGTACTTCAGGATGGCATCGACAAAGAATGGTCAGTTGATGATATTATCCGGGAAATCAGGTCAGACCAATTTGCACGCTATCAGGCTGAAAGGATAGTCCGGACAGAGGTAGGGCGGGCAGCTAACACCGGGAAGAAGGTTGCCGCTGATAGCTTTCCGTACGAGATGCAAAAAGAGTGGATCAGTTTTCAGGATATGCGGACACGGGGCCGGGTGCCGGATGACAAAAAGGATCATTACCATCTAAACGGGCAGACCGTTGACATGGATGGAATGTTTACCGATCCACGGTCCGGAGAGCAGATTGAATACCCGAATGCACCAGGGGGAAGCCCCGGAATGGTTATTAACTGCCGATGTACCTATGCCACGACCCCGAAACGGGATGCAAACGGCGGGTTGATCAGCAGGACGGCAAAAATTAATGTTTTATAAAATAAAAAGTATTATGAGCGTAACAGATTTTAACAATACAATTCCTCGTAGGATTAGGCTTGACCTGAATACGGAGGCTGAACTTTCCATCCGTGAAGCGGTGAATAAAATAGAGGCAATTGGAGCGGATGTTAAATTAACTGATGCTATTAATAAAATTTGGGAGGGGTTTGAACTGGTGGCTGATTATGTTGATAGTAAAATTAATGTAGGCTTATAAAGCAAACAATATGGAAAAGAAATACAGTTACAGAGAGGCGGAAATCAGTGAGTTCTTCCCTATCCAGATAAAGGATATTGACGGGAAGAAAGGGATTGTGACCGGCTATTTTGCCGATTTTAATTCCATTGATTCGGACGGCGATATTATCCGTCCGGGTGCCTTCAGTAAGTCAATCAGCGAATGGGGTCCGAAATCAACAAAGAAGCGGATTAAGCACCTTTTGAACCATGATACCAGCAAACCGCTGGGGGCTATCACTGACCTGAAAGAAGATGCCAAAGGGCTGTATTACGAATCTCAGGTAGGCAGCCACTCTTTAGGGGTGGACTTTATCAAGATGGTGGAATCCGGCCTTGTGACCGAGCATTCAATCGGCTTTCAGACGGTTAAATATAACCAGTTGAAGCCGTGGAGCGAATGGAGGCATGGCGAGGCGGCCAGGGAACTTACCGACCTGAAACTATTCGAAGGGTCTTCCCTTACCAGTTGGGGCGCAAATATGAACACCCCGCTGACCGGCCTGAAATCGGCAGACCGCATCCAAAAGATGAACGACCGAATAGACCTGATTTTAAAGGCTTTCCGGGGCGGTTCATTTACCGATGAAACTTTCGATATGCTCGAAATTGAAATGAAGCAATTACAACAGTACGTTATTGACCTTTCCACTCACAAGGATGAACCCGGTGAGCAGGATCAGCCGAAAGACGATACTATTGATGCAATAAGAGAATTTAAACTATCACTTTAAAACAAAAAAACATGGATAAGAAAGAATTAATGCAGGAACTTGAAAACCTGAAAAGCGCCCTGCAAACCGCTGCAACAGCGGAGGCCAAAAGCCAAATAGAGGCTAAGATGGCCGAACTGAAAAGCAAACTGGATGAGATCGAAACCCTGAAAAGTCAGATCGTTGTCCTGAAAGATGCGGCTGATAAGAATCAGGAAGCCCTTGATGGCCTGATTGCCGCTAAGAATGCGAAGGCCGCTAACCCGGAAACCAAATCCTTCAACAGCCTTTTGGCCGAAGGGATTACCGAAAATGCTGACAAGATCAAAAGCATAAAAAAGGGGCAGTCTGTGTCCTTTGAAATGAAAGCAGTAGCCGATATGACATTCGGCGTGAACTTCTCAACCGCTGACAACAGCGTGACGACCGTTCGCCCCGGCATCATTGAACTGCCGAAGCGTAAACTGCATATCCGTCAACTGCTTAACGGCGGTGCGATGGGTACCAGCAATTTTGCTTATGTGAAAGAGGTTGCCGGTGAAGAATCACTGGAAACAGTGGCTGAAGGTGCTGCAAAGAATCAGTTTGACCTGGATTTCCAGGAGGCTGAAGTAAAGGCTGAATACATTGCGGGTTATATCCGGATGAGTAAGAAAATGCTCGATGACGTTACCGGAATGACCACTTTCCTGCAAAGCCGCCTGATGGAAAAACTGCTTCGTGTGGAAGATGAGCAAATCCTGAATGGCGACGGCACCAGCCCGAACCTGTCCGGTATCACTGACAGCGGAAACTTTACCGCTGCATCCGGTGGAACCATTGATGTTGAGCAGTTGGTATATGCCATCAGCCAACTCGAAAACCTCGACCGTGAGGCAAACGGAATCCTGCTGAACCCGTCCGATTACTGGCGTATTGCCCTGACCAAAGGTGCAACTTCCGGCGACTACTCACTGCCTTCTGGTATTGTGACAGTTGGTGAAGGTGGCATCCTGCGGATCGGTGGCGTGCCTGTTTACCGCTCTACTGCGGTGACAGTTGATAAGTTCATTGTGGGCGATTGGGTAATGGGTGCAAACCTGCTGACCCGTGAGGCTCCTCGTGTTGAGTTCTTCTATGAAGACGGAAACAACGTGACCAAAAACCAGGTAACCGTACGTGTTGAGGAAAGGGTAGCAATGCCGATTTACGGTAATGACTACTTTATCTACGGCGACTTTGGCAATGCGTCCTAATACTTTGTGTGGCTGTGATCTGTGATTATCCGGGGGTAGGTTTACGTAATTTCCTACCCCCACTTTTAAAGCGATATGAATAAGTACAATTTACTCAAGGACGAAAAGCTGATAGCGGACGGCAGCAGCGTAACGGCTGCAAACGGTCTGCAAACTGACTATTTCGATGTGGTAGCGGGTGAAAACTCGGTTATCATAACAGATATGATCGGGGCCAATATCAGCCTGTTATTTCGTGAGGGCGAACCATACGAAAAGGTGACCGGCACACCAGCGGCCTTAGAGTTTACTCACGACGACACTACCGGGGAGATTGTGTTTTATTCAGGTCTAACATTTAACAGCGGCGAAAAGCTGACCATTGTTTACACCACGACCGGCGGGGCAACGTCAACAGAACCAATGACAGTACAGGAGGTAAAAGACTACCTGCGGCTTGAAGGGTTTATTGACGACATAGACAGCCCTTCCAGCGATTACGACGATGATGATACTTTGATAGGTGAGTTAATAACGAGCGCACGGCAGAGGCTTGAAGCCTTTACCGGATTATCGTTTATCCCGAAAACGTATCAGATCGAAATCTGTAACCTGGCAGGTGACTTTGTGATCCCTTACGGGCCCGTTACCGAGATCGTGAGCGTGGAAGATACCAGCGGAACGGCACTGACCTATACAACTACAATCAACCTGTCAAAGCTGAAAACGCCTGTGCAGGATGATATTGTGATTGAGTATGAGTGCGGGTACGCCGTTCTCCCAAAAGGGCTGAAAGAGGCAATGATGAAGGAAATCGCTTATCGGTACACAAATAGAGGCGACGAAGTTACTGCGGCATTATGCGTTCAGGCAATCAATTTAGCGTCACCGTTTAAAGAGGTAGGAACATGGCTCGGATGACAATAAATATAAAGGTTAACCCGATTGCCGTTAAGGTGGTTATATTACTACTAAAGGCAGCGGAGTTCTTACGAATAAGAGCAGAAATTGAGTTATATGATATAAAACTCATAAAACCGTTTTGGAGCGGCAGGAAATCTTTATACTTTTTTGTTATCCCAAAACTGAGAATAAAATGGCTGGGATAGGATCATATAAGCTGATAAAACTCTATGAATACGTTGTAGCGGTAAACACTGCGGGTAACAACGTAGAGGTAGAGCAATACCGGTTTAGAACCTTTGCCGAAGTAAAAAATAGCAGCGGTTCACTTGGTTCTGATCATGGCCATAACAGCCTGTCCAATGAAAAGACATTCAAGATAAAATACCGGCCTGACTGGAGTATTGGTACCAAATGGAAGATAAAATATTTCGGGAAGATGTACGGAATAAAGAGCATTGAACGAATTAACGAAGGACGCTTTAATTGGTTGATACGTGCTGAAGGCTAATGTCATAGGACTGGATAGTTATTTGAAACGGCTGCAAACCGCAAAGAAAACGGTACAGGCAGAAGTAAGCGGTGAAATCGGAGCTGCAGCAATGAAGTTCCGGGATGATGCGGCCCGTACTGCGGTTGCCAATGGCGGCGACCGGGGGACACTCGCAAAGTCAATATCTGCCCAACAGAATAACCTGTTTAATTGGACGGTTGCCGTAGGTGCAACCTACGGGGCATTTGTGGAGTTTGGGACAAAGGGAAAGGCCCGTGTTCCGGCAGGGTTTGAGGATGTGGCAGCAAGGTTCAAGGGATTCAAGGGTAACGGCGGCAAATTGTACGATGCAATCTACCAATGGGTGAAACGCAAAGGGCTTACCGCTACTTATTCAGTGAAGACACAAAGACGGAGCAAGTTCACGAAGTCAGAGGAAAAGCGAACGCAGGAGGTAGCTTTTCTGATTGCCCGATCCATTTACCGCTACGGGATAACACCCAAACCGTTTTTTTATATGCAGGTTACGCCGGTCAGGAATCAGTTGTTTGAACGAATAAAAGTAATCATGAATGGGATATAAAGACCCGATACAAGGCATATTAGAGGCGTGTCACGCTATTGTAAGCAATAACATCAATGACACGTATCTGCATCAGGCACCTGAAACAACGCCGGATAATTATGTTATTATCCGTCCTGAATCAGCGTCCGGGTTGCCTAAAAATCATTCGCGGTTCTTTTCATCCGTTGTGATAGCTTTTGAGATAGTGGCAAAGTTTCAGGTATCGGTAAACTCTATCAACCTGAATCACTATGCTAATATCATTTCAAGCGTACTCATGCCTGAGCCAAACAGCAACGGTATCGGGTTTACGGTCGATCATCAAATAACAGACGTTTCACTCCAAAGCAGTAACACGATCACAGATATTGACGGCGACACAAAATATATTACAAGAATTGACAGGTACGAATTTTTAATAAATCAAACTTAAAACAATGGCAGACCCTACTACTTTACTGGCATCAACTATGTTCATCCAGTACAGCGACACTCCCGGAGGCACCCGCAAAAGTGCCGTGTGTCTTTCTCAGGCCGATTTTTCCGGTTCAGCGACTATCAACAGTGACGAAACTCACTGCGGCATTTTGAAAGGTATCGGCAACAGCAACAATACTTTCACCGGTACGGCGGTTGTGGATATGGTCCCGGATGCAGACGAGGCCTCTTACGAGGACTTCAAGACACTTTATGCAGCCAAAACCAAAAAGTACTGGCATCTGACTAATGCGGATGACAGCAACTACCACGGCGGGTACGGCTGGATCAGCGCACTCGGTAACCAGAACGCTTCCGGGCAGACATCAAAATTCACCTTCACTATTGACATTGACGGTGATATTGACACTGAGGCAACAAGCTAAAACACACAGATATGAAACAGATCAAACACGCATTCGGAGGTACTGAGTTTACACTTGATTTTGGGGTAATGTACTACCTGAAATTCGCTGGGGAGTTCTTCAAAGGCGATCCGCTCGCACTGACAGCGGAGGCCATGAGCGACCCTGCAAAACAGTTTCAGTTTTGTACGGCCCTGGTTTTTGCCGGGGTTAACGCCTTCAACAAGGTAAACAAACTGCCATTGATAACGGTTGATGAGGCGGAGGACATGATCGGGACAATGAGCGAGTCCGATGCCGCTGACCTTATCAAAAAGTATCAGGACGTTCAATTCCCTGCCGAAGCGGGGGAAGACACAGCCCAACAGTAAAGCCCCTCAGTTGGGACGAAATAAGGGCGGAGGCATTTGGTGAAATTGGGTTAGTGCCGGACGATTTCTACCGTCTGGAATTTTCTGAATATCTGCTGATCCGAAAAGGTTATTTTAACCGTGTAAAGCAGCAGCAGTATTTAGCTAGGCACCAAACAGCTTTGATAGTGGAGGCACTTGTCGGCAAGGGCCAGGGACTGCGGTACGTTATGAGCAGTTGGCCGCTCGACGAGGACGACAATAAGGAACTGACACCGGAACAGATCCGGGAACTGCTGAAAAAGAAACGGGAACACGATGCACTGAGAAAACTTAAAATAGATGGCAAACGGAATTGATATAGTCATAGGTGGTGAAGTCAGTGGAGCGTTGCCGCTATGACTGCCGTAGAGCAAAGGACATTAGTACTTCAGTCACGTATTGCCAAACTTCAGCAGGTTGCCGGTACTACACAGAACATAGATAAACTCAACAAGTCGCTTCAATTACTTGGTAGAACTCAAAGTGAGTTAGGCAGGCTAAGCGGTGCCGGTTCATTCTCAGGTGTTACAAAAGGCTCAAACGAAGCCACTGCATCACTCATAAACCTTTCACGGGTAGCACAGGATGCCCCTTACGGCTTCATTGGTATAGCCAATAACATTAACCCACTTTTAGAATCATTCCAGCGGTTAAAAGTCTCTAATGGTACAACCGGAGGGGCTTTAAAGGCTTTGGGAAGTTCGCTGCTTGGCGGCGGCGGCCTTGGTTTGGCTGTAGGTGTAGTTTCATCTTTGCTCGTTGTTTTTGGAGATAAATTATTTGGTTCATCAAAGAAAGCAAAAGAGGCTAACGAAGAGTACGAAAGGTTAAACAAGGTAATTAAAGAGGTATCAAGATCAGCCGCTGAAGTATCTGCGGCGGGCGCAGCCTCAACGGTTGATGAACGGGCAAGGGTTTCTATTCTTGCAAATGCAGTAAGAGACCAAACTAAAAGCTACAATGAGCGTAATAATGCCCTGAATCAGCTTAAAGAGATTAATAAAAACTATTTCGGTGATCTTACTCTGGAAACAGCTTCACTTGCTACACTTACGGCAAGGGTTGATGAATATTCTAAAGCGCTAATTTCTGCGGCTATTGTAAAAGAGTTTTCGTCTGACATTGCAAAAACGGCTGTAGAGGCTTCTAAGGCTGGTCAGAAATACAATCAACTTAGTGATGATGTAGAGACGCTTAACAATAAACTTCGTAGTACAGTAAAATTCCAAACAGAGAGTATTTCAGCTGGTTCCGGTAATACTGTTAGGGTTCAATCGCAGACTAAAGAATATACAAAATTAGCTTTACAATTAGACGAAGCTAATAATGCTTTATTTGAGCAAGGTCAGATACTTTCTAAACTTGATGATATTTCAACAGCTTCACGTAGTGGCTTATCTAAAGCTATTGAGGATGGTTTGAAATTAAAACCGCTTACAACTACTGGAGTAAAGGTAAATGCAGATAAGATTGAGGTAAAACCGAAGAGCGTTATTATTGACTTCAATCAGGGAGTAAGTGATAAGCAGATTGCTAACCT
>OFRB01000242.1_pt1 | contig 14248 bp, 15 predicted proteins | sample 1543021 | NCBI WGS metagenome assembly OFRB01 (sample SAMN07774230, study PRJEB24372) | wastewater metagenome | isolation source: Exp Tend CN 0WW | collected 2016-02
GCGACCACCGAGATCTACACTCTTTCCCTACACGACGCCTTCCGATCTTTCACAGGCGCCGTCGGGTTCAAAGGCGGTCTGTACTTTGTGAACGTCTGCATTGCAGACGCAGCCGCTGGCGGCGGGTCATTTGCCAGCGCCGGCAAGATCAGCAGCATTCGCATTCGGGCGAACCAGCCTTATCCTCTGGCAGCCGGCCAGGGTGGGTCAGTCAAGGTCCGCAGCCTGCGTGTCAACAGCATGGCCCGGCCAAAGGTGTCGATCACTTTCGATGATTGCTATGCGACGGCGTTCACCGAGGGCGCCCGGTACATGGCGCGATACGGCATGGTCGGCACGATGGCAGTCAACACCAGCCTCATCGGCTCGGCCAACTACATGAGCGTCGCGCAGTTGCAGGCCGCGTATGCAATGGGGTGGCATATCTGCGGGCACACCCCGAGCCACAACGCTTTCAACTCGCACAGCACCAACGCCATAGCCACGGCGCAAACGCCGGGCGGCGCCGGGAACCTCACGCTGGACGGGGCTACCGGTAGCACGGCATTCGATGCACCCCGGCATGTGGTGGTCCGGGCAGCGGCCGACCAGGGGAGAAAGTTGACGATCACTGGATTGGATGCGTCGGGCGGCGCCCTGTCAGAAGACCTCTACACCTGGACCTCGGGCTATCCAGTGCCGACGCAAAACCTGTTTAGCCGCGTCACGCAAATTGCCATTGACGCTGCGGCCACCGGCACCATCACCGTGGGCCAGTCTCGTTCGGTTGCGCAAATGTCAAGTGACCTAACGACAGTACGCGATTGGTTGATCGCTAACGGTATGCCCCGAGGTGCAAGCGACTTTGTGTATCCGCAGGGTGAATTCAACGCGACCAGCCAACAACTCCTTACATCGCTTGGTTTTCGGTCGGCAAGAATCGTCATTGGTTCTTTGCAATCACCGCAGGCCGGTGACATTCGGGAATACGAACTTCCGGGCTTTGGCGGCGGCGGCGTTGCGGTGGATGCGGCGGCGCTGAATGGCTACCGGTCCAAGGCTGTCAGACAGGGGCAGAACACCGGCATCTACTTGCATGAATTGATCCAAACCGGATCACCGACAAGCACGCAGACGCTCGTTGCGCAGTTTCAGGCCTTTATCGACGCATGCGCCGCCGACATGGCTGCCGGCAAGTGCGACATGGTGACCCAGTACGAAATGCCGGTCGCCTGATCCCATCCCCTGCCGGTGATGCTTGAAACGCGAAAGGTCAGCCCGCGCATTGGCTGACCGTTAGGCGTCCGCAGTGATGCGCCGCCAGGAGCTTTGATGGACCCCGAAAACGTACTGCCGAACGCAGAAGCGCAAGCTGATGCAGTGGTGGGCGAACAGCAGAACCAAGCTGATGCGCTCGCTGATCCCGACGCCGAGAAGGCCGAGAGCGAGCAATCAGAAGCCAAAGAGGCGAAGCCGGAGAAGACACCGGAACAGCGGGAAATTGACCGCATGCGCCGAAAGATTGACCGGCTTGTGCGCCAGCGCGAAGAACTGCGCGCTCGCGTACCCAACCCGCAAGACTTGCGGGCGCCTGCGATTGGTGATACAAACCGACAACCGCAAGACGATAGCGAGCCTGTATCGCTCTCTCGCGCTGATTTGCAACGTTTGGTCAAAGAGGAAGCCGCAAAACTGGCGCCGACGATCAAGCAGCAAGAAGCCGAGATTGAGCACCGACAGACGGTTATCCAGTCGCTTGCGAAGACCTGGGGACAAGAGAAGTTCGACACGCTCGCCGCCGATCTGGACGACAGTTTCGGCGGGCTCGCAGATGCTAGCGGCAGGCCCAAGCCAGCCACGGAAGCAATCTTTGAGGCAGATGATCCTGCTGCGCTGATTGAGTTTCTTGCAGACCCCGACAACGCGGATCGTGCCGAAGCCATCGGGCGCATGAACCCGCTTCAAGCTGGCCGAGCAATCGCCAAGCTTGAAACGGAACTTGCCGCCAAGAAGGCCGAAAGCAAGCCGCAACCGTCCAAAGCCCCCCGGCCAGTGGAAGCACTGCGCGGCGGCGGCACCTCAAACACTGCGCCCGATCCGGCCGACACCAAAGCCTGGATGAAGTGGGCAAACGAGCAAGAGCGCAAACGCGCTTGATCCTTTCACCTAACGCCGTGAGGCGCTGGAGATTCAAATGGCTACCGCTATCCAAACCGCAACACTCATCACCAACGAAGTGTTGCGCATCGCGCACAACAACAGCGCGTTCCTGGGCAACATGGGCACCGACTACGAGAAGCAGTGGAAAGGCAAGTACGCCCCCGGCTCGACCGTCTACGCTCGCCGCCCGGTGCAATTCACCATCCGTTCGGGCGCTGCCGCGAACATCCAGGACATCACCGATTCGACTGTGCCCATCGTGGTGCAGCCTGAGTTGGGCATTGACTTCGCCATCAGCGATTTCGACCTGACGACCGCCATCCGCAACGATGGCAGCATTGACAAGGCTTTCCGCGAGCGGTTCCTGAAGCCGGCCGGCCTGCGGATCAGCGCCGAGGTTGATTACCAAGTTGCCACGCTCATCAAGAACAGCGTTGCCAACTTTGTCGGCACCCCCGGCACCGGCCCCAGCACCTACCAGCACATTGCCGATGCGCAAGTGCCGATGGATGACGAAGCCTGCCCGCGCGACGGCATGCGCTACGCCGCCTTGTCGCCCACGGCAAACGCTGCGGTCATCGGTGGTCTGTCGGGCCTGTTCAATGCCGGCCCGCAGATCAGCGACAACTACAAGACCGGCGTGCTGAAGGATGCGTTGGGCCTGGGCTTCACCATGTCGCAGAACACCCCGAGCCACACTGTCGGCCCGCTGGGCGGCACCCCGCTTGTCAATGGCGCGAACCAAGGCACCATCAACAGCGGCGCGACCGACAACCCGTATTCGTCCACTACCTCGCTTGTCACGGACGGCTGGACGGCTGCGGCTGCTGCGCGGCTGAAGAAGGGCGATGTTATTACCCTGGCCGGCGTCAATTCGGTGAACCCGGAGACGAAGGCAGACACGGGCAACCTGCGCAACTTCGTGGTGACCGCTGATGTGTCGTCCGATGGCGCCGGCAATGCAACCGTCATCATCAGCCCGGCCATCATCGCGGGCGGTGCCTTTCAGAACGTGACGGCTCGCCCGGCTGACAATGCGGCCATCACGGTGAAGACCGGCACTGCGTCCACCACCTACCGCCAGAACATCCTGTGGCACCGTGATGCCGTGACGTTCGTGTCTCCCGAAATGGAGTTGCCGAACAACATGGACATGGCGGCTCAATCGAGCCTGGCGGATGACGGCGGCATTTCGCTGCGGTTCGTGCGCGGCTTCGACATCACCAACAACCGCCGCATCAGCCGTTTTGACGTGCTGTGGGGCGCTGCGGTGGTCAAGCCCGAATGGTGTGTGAGGCGTACCTCGTAAGCGCAACGGGGCGGCACTCGCAAGGGGTCGCCCCTTTCACCAAGGAATGCAATGTACCCACTCAACATGCACAACCCCGACGCTGGCGGCTATGCCGTTGCAAGCGACGAAGCCGAACACAAGGCATTGACGGAAGCCGGGTACACCCCGCCGTTCGTTGAAGCCGAACCCGACGAAGCAGCCGAGCCCGTGAAGCGTGGCCCCGGCCGGCCCCGCAAAGCTGACTGATGACCACAGCGCGATCCATCGTTACCGGCGCCCTGACTTTCGGGCTTAACCGCCTGTCGCCCGGTGAAACGCTGGATGCGGATGTTGGCGCGGTTTGCCTTGAGGCGTTGAACCACATCGCGGATGAACTCAACGGCTCTAAAGCCTTTCTGTTCCGCGAGGTGCTGACCCAATCCAGCGCCATTACGGGTGCCTCAGCTGCCCTGGGCGTGGCGTGGCCTACCCTGGCCCCTGGCGATCAGATCGAAAGCGCCACGGTGCAGTACAGCGCCGGCCTGGACTTCCCGCTAGACCCGCTGACGATGGCGCAATATTCGGTGATTGCCATCAAGGCAACCGCCAGCCTGCCGCGCTATTACGCCCACGATGGGCTTGCGACGGTGTACTTTTACCCGGCATGCGCTGGGCAAACGGTGACGCTGCGCACTCGCCAGGTTGTCTCTGACTTTGCGGACCTGGACACTGACTACAGCATGCCCAAGGGCTACAAAGCAGCCCTGTCTGCGCTGCTGGCCGAAAAGATGGCGCCCACCATGCTAGGCGGCATTCCTGGCCCCGTAGCGGCTGCGGCACAGAAGGCGCGCAACCAGCTTGCCCAGCAGTCGGTGGACCCGGCCATCATTGGCGGCAACACCACGCGGGGCAACATCCTCACCGGGTGGCGCTGAGATGGCCGGGCAAGCCACCATCAAGGTTATCGGCCCCAGCTACACGCTTGTAGACCGCAAGAGCGGCGTCCAAAGGGCGGTCAACCTCTATATGCGCGGCGTTGAAGGGCTGGGCGAGGATAAGCAGGTTGTCCTAGATTCGGCGCCGGGCCTGGCCCCGCTAGTCACCCTGACTGCAGACATTCGCGGAAGCTACAACGCGGGCGGGCGCTGGTTCATTGTGTCGGGTGCTTCGCTGTGCGAAATGACCACGGCGGGAACTTACTTGCTGCGCGGGACACTTGCCACAGATGCCGGCTTTGTTTCAATGAAGCACGGGCGCGACCAATTGGTGATCGTTGAAGGCGCCAACGGCTACGTTCTGTCGCTGAACACCAACGCATTCGGGCGGATCACTGATTCAGACTGGCGCGGCTCAAACGTTGTTGACGAGCTAGACGGCTATTTCATCTTTGCCGCACCGGGGACCGATCAGTTTTACATCAGCGATATTGACAACGCTTCAACGCTTGATGCGCTTGACTTTTCGAGCGCCGACACAAACCCCGACAACATCATCACGCACCGGGTGCGTAAGCGCGAACTGCACTTGTTCGGTGATTTGTCTACCGAGATTTGGATAAACAGCGGCGACCCGGATTTTCCCTTTGTCCGCTATAACTCAACGCCAATTGATGTTGGCATCGTCGGCAAGCGGGCTTGTGTTTCTGCTGCTGACACCCTTGTTTGGGTTGGCAAGACCGACCGGGGGCAAGGCTACGTTTACCGCATGGATGGGCATCAGCCGGTGCGGATCAGCACGCAGGCGGTAGAGGAAGCCTTGAACAGTTCCACGGACCTGACGCAGTGCAGCATGTGGACTTATCACATTGAAGGAAACGAGTTTGTTGGCATCAATGCGCCGGGGCTGGAAACGACTTGGTGCTATGAGTTCTCAACCGGGCAATGGCATGAGCGCGGAGAATACGCTGATGGGGCCTGGGCGCCGCTGCGGGCGCAATCAGTGACGTTTGTAAGCGGCCATCATTACGCCTGTGCTGGGCAGGTTATCTACGCCATGAGCGGCGACGTTTACACCATTGATGGTTCGCCAATCGTCAGGGAGCGCACCTGGCCGCATCTGATGGCGCCGAGCTTTGAGCCTGTGACATTCCGAAGTGTTGAGCTGGCTTGCAGCACGGGGCATGGCGGCAATGTCACGCTGGAGATTTCCAACGATGGCGGCTTTACCTTTGGACCGCCGCTGTTGCGCAGCCTGGGCGCGGTGGGCCGGTGGATGCAGCGCATTCGCTGGCACATGCTCGGCGCGGCGCGGGATCGGGTCTTTAGGCTGCGGTGCAGTGATGCTGTGCCGTTTGTGATTCACGCGGCGGCGGTGGATGCGTAATGGCTAACATCACCGCGCCACGTAACGGCATCCCGATTGGCTGGGCAATGGTAGGCGGGCAAAAGGTGCAGGTTGAAGTGCACCCCGAATACTTGCGCTGGTTTGAGAGTTTGACTGGCCGCGTGGGTGGCGTGACTGGCGCCGGGACAAATGACCTGGCGTTAAGCCAGTTTGAAGATGCAGGGATTGAGGAACACAAGCACGCGCTGTTCCGGCTGACCGATGATGTGTGGCAAATGCCGCCAATGGTTGACCTGTCGGCGCCTGCCGATCAAAGCCCCGGCATTGAAGAACTGCGCGCCCAAGTGGCGGAACTGACCAAGGCGGTGGAAGCACTGCAACAAGGGTTGACAGCATGAGCGTAACCAGCAAGCCCCTTTACACGGCGCAATATCTCGGCTCAAGCGACACCACGCTTTACACGGCCGGCGCTGGCGTGCGGACCATTCTCGACAAGGTGACGGCTTACAACAGTGACGCGGGCGCGCTGCTGGTGTCTTTCAACCTTGTGCCCAATGGCGGCGCAGTCGGGGCGGCTAACAAGATCGTGAGCAAGAGCATTGCAGCGGGCGACACCTACACATTTCCCGAAGTGGTGGGGCATGTGATTGAGGCGGGCGGGTCGCTTTCCGGCATCGCGGCCAGTGCGTCAAAGGTGGTTGTGCGGGTCAGCGGGCGTGAGGTTGTGTGATGAGCGAGGAAGTCATCGCCCTACCAGACATGCCGGCCGTCATGCGGCTGGAGGCTGCAATTCTTGCGGGGCCGCAGGTTGAGTGCCCTACCAAGCACTACTTTTCGCCGGGCCTGTACGCACGCGAAATGTTCATCCCTGCCGGCACGGTGCTGACCGGGGCAACCCACAAGGTGCGCCATCTGGCGGTGTTTGTCGGTGACATTTCGGTTTGGGAACACGGCAAGGTGAAGCGAATCACCGGGCACCACACGTTCATTAGCGAGCCAGGCGCGAAACGCGCTGGTTACGCACACGCCGACACCTATTGCACCGGTTTCTTCCCGACCAATAAGACGGACGTTGCAGAACTTGAGCGCGAGTTGATCGAGGAAGACCCCGCGCTTCTTCAGTGCAACAAGCCACAGATTGCCCCGGCTGAACCTTTGGAGGCTTTGCCATGTTTGGATTGAGCGCAGGCGCTGCGGCGGTTGTCGGGAGCGTCGGTGGCGCGCTGATTAGCGCAAACGCAATGGGCAATGCTGCGGACACGCAGGCGGCAGCGACCAAGGGCAGCATTGAAGAACAGCGGCGGCAGTTTGACCTGCAGCGGGAGGACTCGGCGCCATATCGGACGGCTGGCGCGAATGCGCTGCAGCAGTTTCAAACCGGCATCAACACGCCGACGACTGCCGCCGATGTGATGCAAGACCCCGGCTACAAATTCGGGCTAGACCAGGGGCAGCAGGCGATTGACCGCAAGGTTTCCGCAATGGGCGGGCGGGTGTCGGGCGCCGCCATCAAGGCCGCTGGGCGCTTTGGAACGAACTACGCCACCACGGGTTACACCGCAGCCGATCAGCGCCGCAATGACCGCTTGAACCGCCTTGCTGCGCTTGCTGGCATCGGGCAGTCAGCCACCAACGCCAGCGCGGCGGCAGGTAGCGCAGCAGCCAGCAACATCGGCAACCTGATGACCGGGCAGGGCAACGCAGCGGCCGGCGCGCAAGTGGCGCAGGGCAACCTGTGGGGCAACACGGCAAACCAGCTTGCCGCGCTGTATGGGCGCGGCCAGCAGACGCAGCAGACGCCAAACAGCTACGGCGGGTCAATGTCGGGCGGCTGGGGCTCTGGCACTGGCTACGGCAATCAAGACCTTGGGGGCGACCTCTGATGGCTTCACAGAACATCTTTGCGGCCCTGGCGCAGCCCGTTCGCTCGGTTGCGGACTATCAGGCTGACTATGACTCGCAAGACTTGCGCAAGTTGCAACTTGTCGGGGCGCAGCGGCAGAACGCTTTGGCGGCCCTGACGCAGCGGCAGCAGATGGACGCCAGCCAGCAGAACGCGCTAGAGCGTGCGGCGCGGCTCAAGGCTGCGCAACAGGCGGCAGGGGATGAGGCGGCATACGCGAAGGCGCTGCGGCTGTCTGGTTACCCGGGCAACATCGATGCCGCCGACAAGGTGGACAAGGCCATCAGCGAGCGCGGCGAGGTCAAGAGCAAAAACGCTGGGCGTGACGTTGAAACCGAAAACAAGGTTGTGACCATGTGGCGCGACATGATCGGCAACGCCACCACGCCGGAACAAGCCGCGCAGATGGTTACCGCGATGCACTCCGATCCGCGCATCGCAAACACGCCGATTGCGCGTGTGCCGCTAGAGCAAGGGCTGGCAATCCTGCAGCAAACGCCGTTTGATGTGTGGAAACAGAAATTTGCACTTGGCGCGGCTAAGTTTGTGGAGATGAACAAGCCCACGTTTGTGCAGCGCGATTCTGGCGGCGTGGTCGAAACGCTGCAGCAGCCCGGTATGGGCGGGGCTCCGACAGTTGTTAGCAGCGCCAAAAAGACCATGACGCCCGGCGAGATTGCTAGCAATGGCTTGGGCTATGCGCGCCTTAAGCAAGAGCGCACGCTTGCGGACGGCAAGGTCACTTACCAGACGGACGGCAACGGCAACTTGGTTGCGCTGCCTGAACGGGTGGCGCCCGGAACGATGGTGCGCGGCCAAGCTGTTGTCGGCCCCAATGGCATGCAGCCGATTCCCGGCAAAGATGGCGGGTTGAACGACTCGCAATCCAAGTCTTATCTGTTTGGTGACCGCATGCAGGCGGCAAACAAGATCATTGAAGGCATGGCGGCAAAGGGCGTCAACCGTGGCGGCAACATCAATGCCGCCGCTGGTTCTCTGCCGTGGGTTGGTGGTGCTGCTGACACGTTGACCAACTGGACGCAAAGCCCGGAGCAACAGCAAGTCAAACAAGCAAAACTTGACTTTATGACTGCCGCTCTGCGGCGTGAGTCCGGCGCTTCCATTGCTCCAAGCGAGTTTGACACCTTTGATAAGGCGTATTTCCCGCAGCCCAACGACGACAAGATGACCATTGCCAATAAGGCGGCACTGCGCCAGCGGGCAATTGATGGCGTGTTGGTTGAAGTGCCGCAAAACAAGCGGCCCGGCGCTAAGGCGGCGCCCGCAGCCGTTGCGCCTGGCTCTGTGCTGAAATTTGACGCTAACGGCAACTTGGTGCAGTAAATGGCAATCACCGCCCAGCTTCACGATGGCACGCGCCTAGAGTTCCCTGACGGCACCGACCCTGCTGTGATTCAGCAGACGGTGCAGAAGGTGTTGGCTGGTGGCAAGCCTGCCGCGCCTGCCGGCACTAGCCCTAGCCAATTGAAGGGCAGCACGGCGGGCGGCGTGTTTATGGGGCTGCGCGATCCAATCGACGCGGGAGCGCAGTTGCTGTCGCGGGGCGTTGATGCTGCCGTCTCTGGGATCAATAGCGCAACCGGCTGGAACATCCCCCGGCCTGATGTGCAAAACGTTGACAGCATTGTCAAAACCGCGAACTCAGAATATGACGCATCGCGGCAGATGGCGGGGCGCGATGGCATTGATTTGGCGCGCATCGGCGGGAACATTGCAAACCCTTTGAATAGGGTTGTGCCGATGGCTGGCGCCGGCTCCGCACTTTCCGTTGCCGGGCGCGCTGGCCTGCAAGGCGCAATCTCTGGTCTTGCGCAGCCTGTCATCAACACGGACAACTTTGCCGCCGACAAGGCGGCGCAGGTGGCGCTTGGTGCTGGTGCTGGTGCCGTTGGCGGATACGTTGGCGACAAAGCGGTGCAGGCAGTTGGCAACAAGTTTGCCGCAGCAAGGGCAAAGCCCGGATTCCCGCAGGCCCTGGGCGGGCAACCGGCAATGCCGGTAGAAGCGCAAGCGCAAGCCATGCTGGCGACGGCTGCGGGGAGGGAGGGTCTTGACCTTGCCAGCATCCCCAAGCCAATCCTTGAGGACATCAACGCAACCGTTCAAACCGCATTGAAGAAGGGCCAAACGCTTGATGCTCGGGCGCTGATCCGCCAGGCGCAGGGGCGGGCGGTGCTGGGGGATGACGCGGGCCTGATGCTTGGGCAATCCACACGCGATCCGCAGTTGTACGCCAAAGAGCTTGATTTGCGCGGCGTGCAAGGCGCCGGGAAACCCATTGCCGACAGGCTGGCGCTGCAAAACCAGCGGTTGATTGAAGCTGTTGGAAAGCAAGGCGCAACGGGCGCCCCTGATGCCTATGACGCTGGCGCCACGGCTCTTGCATCGCTGGTGAAGTTGGACAACCAACTGTCTGGCGAAGTGACCGCAGCGTATGGTGCATTCCGCAAGGCTGGCGGGACTGCGCTTGATGTTCCTTTGCAGCCGCTGGCGCAGAAGTTGGGCGATGTGCTGGACACCTACGGGCGCGGAAACATCCCCGCTGCGGTGCTGTCAAAACTGGACAGCTACGGCGCGACCGGGCTCAAGCAAACCAAAGTCTTTGACTTGCTTGAAGCTGACAAGCTCATCAAGGCCATCAATGCGAATTACGACCCATTGAAGGCGCCGCAAGCTGGCGCGCTTGGTGCGCTGCGCAAGGGGCTGCAAGAGTCGATTGAGCTTGCCGACACCCAAACGCAAGGCGCCACCGGGCCGGCTGCTGATCTGCTGCGGGAAGCCATCGGCAAAGCAAAGGCGCGATTTAGCCTGCACGATGCTGTGCCGGCCCTTGAGGCGGCGGCGAAGGATCGCGGCACGCAAGAGCGATTTGTTGAGCAATTCATCACTGGCAAATCGGCCGGCATCGATACCGTTCAAGGCTTGACTAAGCTCCTATCGCCTGATGCGATGGACGCTGTAAAGCGTAATGTGCTGGCATCAATCCTTGAGAAGGCAGCGCCCGGTGCCGCGCGTGGCAGTGATGCCGCCGTCTTCAGTCAAGCCGGGTTCAATCGCGCATTGGATGCGATTGGCGACCGTAAGTTGCTGATGTTGTTTGGTCATGACGGTGTGGCGCAACTGCGGCAAGTTGGCAGGGTTGCCGAGTGGATGCAAAAGCAACCCAAAGGCTCTGCCGTCAACAACTCCAATTCTGCGGCAGGCGTGATGAACCTCCTGCAAGGGCTTGCGGGACGGTCTGACAGCAAGGTGATGAACAAACTGACCGGGCTTCCCGGCGTGAACGTCATCAAAAACAGCCTAGCGCAATCGCTTGACGAATCTTCGGCGCGCAATGCGTTGTCGGCGGTAGTTCCCAAAAAGCAGGCCCAGCTTGCGCCAGAAGAAGTAAACGCGCTGCGCCGATTCCTCCCTGGCTTTGGCGGCGCGGCTGGCGGCGCGGCGGCGAGCGGGCTCCGCTAGCACTTGCCAGACACCAGCGCCCAGCCCAACCAAAACAACGCGGATAATTTCATCTGTAGTCATACCACCAACGCCGCGAGGCGCCGTGAGGGATAAATGGCAGCAAGTCAATCGGGGGTGTTCAACCCTCAAGCATTCACCGACGCGGGCCTGCCTGCCGCATCGTACCGGCTCTACACCTACACGCAGGGCACAACGACGCACAAGGCGGCTTACACCGATGCCGCTGGTGTGGTTGCCCACACCTACACCAGCGATGGTGCAGGGGGCCTTTATATCGCGCTGAACGCACGCGGCGAACTCCCTGCGCCACTGTTCCTCACCTCTGGTGCGTATGACCTGACGTTGAAGACCCCGGCCGGCGCAACGGTCTGGACGCGCTACGCACGCGGGAGCAATGACTTCACGGCGGCTGTTGTTGCTGATCTTGCCGACGCAGCCAGCGCAAGCAAGGGGAGCGGCCTGATTGCGCATGACCGCGACAACGCCTATCCGATCAACACGATTGGCCGGCTGGCAAACGGGACGCCCATCAGCGCGCTTGAGTTTCACACCGGCACTGTCGGCGTGCAAGCTGATGACCTGGCAGCGGTCAACGCGGGGATTACCGCCATCAAGGGGGCGGGGCGCGGCACGCTGTTGATTCCAGCTTTCTTCAATAAGTCGTTTGCCACCCCCGCGCTTGGGCTGAGTTCTAACCAGTCGCTGACGCTAATCGACATGCGGGCCGACAAGCCCAACACGGGCGCCGAGGGCTTCGGTGTGCTTGACTTCTACGCCGAGGCGCGTGACGGGTCGGGCGGGTATGCGTCCGAGGTGCGGGTGAAGGGGAAGCAGAACCCCGCATTCACACTGCAGCCGCTGTCTGACGGCACGGCGCCGGGTTACCCCATCGCCAACAACGGCGCGTCTGTGTTGTTCAAGACTTCCTCTGGTTTGAACAACGTGCAGATTCTGGCTGACCCTTTCTTCCACGGCACGGTGGGCGACTTCGGCCTGATGCAGTACGCGCAGGGCACAAGCAACGTCAGCTTCGCCGCCTACTTTGGCGCCGACGCGAACAACAAGACCCGCGTTGACCTCGCGCCGGTGAATCTCGCGTCGTCCACCATCAACATCAGCAGCGTCACCAACACGACGCCGATTGTTGTCAACCTGGCATCGCCGCACGGCATCGCGGCCACCCGCTCGCCAGTTTCAATTGCCGGCGTGGCAACTGGCGTGAACGGGTCGTGGATTGCCAGCATCACCGGGGCGTCGCAGCTGACCCTGCTGAACTCGGTGGCGTCGGGTGTCTACGGGGCGGTGGGCACGGCCACGGTGCAAGTGAACGCGCAGCGGGCAACGCTCAACGTGCCCAAGGTACAAGGCGGCACGGAGGCCATTGTTGCTGAAGGCGTGATTGCATCGGCGCAGGCGCACGGCACAGCACCAATCTCTGCGGTGTCTCAGACCGCCGATGTGAACCTGCACGCCCGCCCCTACGTGGTCGGCATCACCGGCACGCAGCAAGTCAGCGGCACGCCTGGCAGCGGCGCGGCCAAGATCGTGACGGGCAGCGTTCCGCTGGTGGCCGGCACTGCCACAGTCACCCTGACCAACGACGCGGTTTTCACCGGCTCTGGCACCTACACCGTCGCGGGCAGCAACGCCAGCAACGCGAACCCGTGGAAGGTGGTGAAGGCGTCCGGGTCCAGCTTCACGATTACCGGCACCGGCACCGACACCATCAACTTCATCGCCATCGGCTACTGAGAGGCCCCCATGCTTGAAACCATCAGTCACCTCCTGCTCGCCCTGCTTGCCTGCATCGTCGTGGGCGGTGCAATAGTCGGCTACGTTGTCTGGCGCAGCCGCAAGGCGCAGCAAGACCAAGCGGCGAAGATGGCGCAGGCCAGCGGCGGCAGCGGTGGCGGCGGTGGCCCAACCGAACCGGCCTGACGCGCTGGCGGGCTGGCTCATGGCTGCGGTGGTCTTGCGTGATGTTGGTTGGGCCTGGGCGCCGGCTGCATTGCAGGGCATGGCGAGCAAGGGCCTTGGCGCGCTGCTGGTGCTGGCGCTGCTGGTGGTTGTGTGGCGGCTTGCCCCGCGCAGTTCGTGGCTAGCCTGGCCCATCGGCTACGGCGCGTGGTCGGCGTTGCAGACGGCACTTTGTTCGGTTGCCTATGCAGTGAAGCCGTGGGCGGTTCCGCCCGGTGTCGGCATCTGCAGCGCCAGGCTCGATCTTGACCTGGGGGCGCTTGCCCTGCTTGTTGCGGCGCTGTTCGCGGTCAAGGCGTCCTCTGTCACTTCTTACAGTTCACCCGCAGAAAAGTAGCGCGCAAAATGAGCGACCATGAATTGCCACCCGCGACCAGCATGGGAGAAATCGATGTCCACATGCGCTACATGCGCAACGACATTCGGCGCCTCGTTGAAGGGCTCGCGCAGATGGCGGTGCGGGCCGAGCAGATGGCAACCAAGTCGGACATAGCCGGGCTATCGCGCAAGTTCGAGGGGTATGCCACCCACGATGATGTGCGCGCCTTGCGCACCGATGTGGAGCTTCTGCGCAGCCAGGTGGAAACCGGCAGCGTGCCCGGCCAGGTCAAGAAGTGGGCCGAGTGGGCGCAGCGGCTGTCGGCCATCGCCGCATTCCTGGCGGTGGGCGCTGTGGCCGTGGCGCATCTGGTGGACAAGCCGGTGGACGAGGTGCGCCGCATTCTCAACCTGAACGAACGCATGGCCTCACTGGACGCGCCGCTGGATATCGACCCGATGCTGACCATCGGCGAATCGATTCCCGATGAGCAGCAGGAAGAGCCCGACACCCTGTTGCAAAACGCCGAAATCGAGCGGTATGTGCGTGACTGGCTCAAGCAGCTGAATGAAAAACAACGCACGGTGATTGAACGCCGCTACGGGCTGAATGGCCATGATATTTGCACGCTGGAAGAGCTGGCCGCCAGCATGAGCCTGACCCGCGAGCGGGTGCGGCAAATCCAGATCGAAGGCCTGGAAACCCTGCGCCGGCTGCTGCGCCGCCAGGGTGTTTCCAAAGACATGCTGCTGTAACCCTGGCCTGCCCCGCTTGGTGTCGCGGGGAGGTCATGCTGATTGCGCCCCATCCGGCTTGGCCGGATGGGGCTCAATCATGTTGCACTGCAATAGTGCCAAGGCTGCAGATAAGG
>OFRB01000243.1_pt1 | contig 14226 bp, 16 predicted proteins | sample 1543021 | NCBI WGS metagenome assembly OFRB01 (sample SAMN07774230, study PRJEB24372) | wastewater metagenome | isolation source: Exp Tend CN 0WW | collected 2016-02
AAGTACCCCGGGCGCGACTGGATCAACTTCAACGACACCAAGATCGGCAAAGAGTATTTCACGATGCAGCTTGAGGCGTCGGGGGTGCAGTGCTACACCTACGGCCCCAACGGTCGCGAGCCCCGCCAGACGCGGCGCCCGAGCCTCGCGCTCAACGACGCCATCCTGCCGTGGATCAGGTTCGAGAACCCCGAGTTCCAGCGCGTGCTCGACTGGCTCAAGGGTCAGACGATCACCGAGACCAAGGGCGTGTTCACCGACGTGATCGCGCGGGTCGGTGGCATCGACTTCGTGTTCGGACTGGGCGGGCTCCACGGGTCGCTGGAGAACGAGGTGGTGGAGGCCAAGGACGGTGCGATCGTGGACATCGACGTGGAGTCCTACTACCCCTCCACGGCCATCGCGCAACGGTTCCGCCCGGCCCACTTCCCCGAGACCTTCTGCGACATCTACGCGAGCCTGAAGGAACAGCGCAAGTCGTACAAAAAGGGCACGGCCGAGAACGCGATGCTCAAACTCGCGCTCAACGGGGTCTATGGCGACACGAACAACCCGTTCAGCGTGTTCTACGACCCCCTGATGACCATGCGAATCACGCTCAACGGTCAGCTGCTCCTGTGCCTGCTGGTCGAGAACCTGCTCAAGATCCCCGGGTTGCGGGTCGTGCAGGCCAACACCGACGGCATCACGGTGCAGTTGCGCCAGGGTGGCCGCGAACAGATGGAGCAGGTGGTCCAGTGGTGGGAGGGGATCACGAACCTCAAAATGGAGTTCGCCGACTACTCGCGCATGTTCATCCGTGACGTGAACAACTACATCGCCGAGTACGTGGGGGGCAAGGTCAAGCGCAAGGGGGCCTATGAACACGATCTGGAGTGGCACCAGAACCACAGCGCGCTGGTGGTCCCCAAGGTCGCCGAGAAGGTGCTGCTCGAAGGTGCACCGATTCGAGAGACGGTGGAGCGGTGGCCCGACCTGATGGACTTCATGCTGCGCACCAAGGTGCCCCGGTCGAGCACATTGGTGATCCAGCACCCCGACATCTGGGGCGACACCGATTTCCCATGCCAGCGCATCACGCGCTACTACATCGCCAAGGGCGGGGGTCGCCTGTTCAAGATCATGCCCCCGCTGGCGCGCAAGCCTGGTGAGTGGCGCAGGATCGGGGTCGAGAGTGGGTGGGGTGTCCATGTGTGCAATGACATCCGCGACGCGGGTCAGGTGCCGGTGGACTTCGATTACTACGTTCGAGAAGTGGAGAAGCTCGTCAACGGGCTTGCGTGATGAATGAAAAACCCTGCCCCAATTTTGCGGCGTGGTCGATGGAAAACCTCGTCAAATTCGCCAATGAATCTCATCTGAGGATGTACGAACAAGACCAGGCCATCGAACAACTGCGCGCGGACCTGCGCGACGCGATGCGACTGTTGCGGGAGAAACAAGATGCTCGAACGTGACATCGAATCGCGCTCCCGCAAGCGCGCCGACGCGGCTGGCAAACGGATGATGAAATTCACCAGTCCGGGTCATGCGTTCGTGCCCGACGACATCGTGCTCGCGCCCATCCCCGAGTGGCTGCAGCCCGTGATCGCCAGGTACTTCCGGTTCGCCGAGTTCAAGCGGACGGGGGCGAAGCCCACCGCTGCACAGACCCGTGAGCACGAGCGCCTGCGCGCCATGGGGTTCACGGTGGAGGTAATCGACTCGGTGGAGTCGGCGGATCGCGTGTTCGACGATATGGGGGATCGGCTGTGAGTGCCTATTACAACGAGATCGATCCTTATGCGGCACAGTGGCTGCGCAACCTGATTGCAGCGGGACACATCGCTGCGGGAGATGTAGATGAGCGTTCCATCGTGGATGTTGCCCCTTCCGAGCTGGCTGGTTACACCCAGTGCCATTTCTTCGCCGGCATTGGTGTCTGGAGCCTTGCGCTTCGCCGAGCAGGATGGGCAGACGACCGACCCGTCTGGACCGGCAGTTGCCCGTGTCAGCCTTTCAGCGCGGCAGGTAAAGGAGCAGGGTTCGATGACGAGCGGCACCTCTGGCCCGCGTTCCACCATCTCATCGAACAGTGTCGCCCTGCAGCAGTCCTTGGAGAGCAGGTTGCGAGCAAAGACGCAGACCCTTGGATCGACCTTGTATCGTCTGACGTGGAAGCCTTGGGTTACACCTTCGGGGCCATCCCGTTTCCGTCTGCGGGCGTCGGTGCTCCGCACATCCGCGACCGACTGTATTGGGTGGCCCACGCCAACCACGGCCGACGCATCCGGGGGCGGGCAGGCGAAAAGAGCAATGGGCGAGTCGCGCCACGGCTCGAACCTGAACGACTTTGCGATGTTGTCGGGCTGGCCGACGCCCGACACGACCATGCTGCACGCGAAGGCCAAGCCGCCCATCCTGGGCAACTGCAAGCCATCGGACCCGCAGATCAGTCTGGCGGATGTGGCGGTGCACCTCGCGGGCTGGGCAACACCGACGGCAAACCAGCCGGGGGGCACGCCCGAGGCGCACATGCAGCGCAAGCTGAACATGGGGCGCAGTGTGGCGACCATCACGGACCTGGGAATGCAAGCGACGGCGTGGTTGTCGGGCTGGCCGACGACAACAGCAGCCGACTCGTCGCGCTTCCCGGCACAGGACTTTGCGCCGACGCCGAACATGACGCTCAATCACTCTGCTGTGCTGGCTGGATGGCCGACCACCTCGTGCAACAACGACCGGACGGGCAACCCGGAGTCGGCGCTTCAGATGACGCGGGCCGACGGGTCCAAGGTTCAGCAGCGGTTGCAGGACTTTGCAGCGATCTGCGGCCCGGCCCGACTAACGGCCTCTGGCGAGATGCTGACTGGCTGCTCTGCCGGGATGGAAAGTGGCGGCCAGTTGAACCCGGCACATTCCCGCTGGTTGATGGGTCTGCCGGTCGAGTGGGACGAGTGCGCGCCGATCAAGAGCGCATCGCCGCGGCTGTCCCGCGCAAAGACCAAGGCTCGCGCGCCGGCCGATTGAAGGGCTACGGTAACGCCATCAACGCGGAAGCGGCGCGCGTCTGGATCGAAACCGTGATGGAGTGCACCCCGTGAACCTGCTCACCCCGGCACAGTTGCACGGCTACCAGCAGAAGGCCGTCAACTTCCAATGCACCCACCCGTCGTCAATGCTCTGGCTCGACATGGGCCTGGGCAAGACCGCCATCACGCTCACGACCCTCTCGCACCTGCTGTCCACGGGTTTCCTGCGTGGCGTGGTCATCGTCGCACCGATTCGCGTGTGCAGGCTCGTGTGGCGCCAGGAGGCACAGAAGTGGAGCCACACCAAGCACCTGCGGTTCTCGATGCTCACAGGCACCAAGGATCAACGCACACGGGCTCTGCTGCGCCCTGCCGACGTGTGGCTCATCAACTACGAAAACCTGGGCTGGCTCGCCGAGGTGCTGCACACCTACTACGTGAGCAAGCACAAGCCGGTGCCGTTCAACGGCATCGTGTGGGACGAGATCAGCAAGTGCAAGAACAGCACGACCCAGCGTGTCAAGAGCACCATGAAGATTCTGGAGCACTTCGACTGGACCACTGGGCTCACCGGCACGCCGGCCAGCAACGGGTATCAGGATCTGCATGGCCAGTACCTCGTGGTGGACCGGGGTGCGCGACTGGGGGTCAGCAAGACCAAGTTCATGACCGAGTGGTATCGCAAGCCTGCCGAGGGCTCGCGTAAGGTGATCCCGTACAAGGACACCGAGGATCGGATCAAGCACCTGATCGGCGACATAACGCTCGAGATGAGTGCTGCTGACTTTAATCCACTCCCCGACCTCGTGGTCAACGACATCGAGGTGGAACTGCCACCCCACCTGCGCGCGAAATACGACGCGATGGAGCGCGACTTTTTCCTGCAACTCGACAGCGGCAAGAGCAAAGAGGTGTTCAACCAGGCGTCGCTCACCAACGCCTGCCTGCAGTTCTCCAATGGCGCCGTGTACCCCGTGGCGGGCATGCCACTGTGGGAGGCGGTGCATGACCTGAAGCTCGATGCGCTGGAGGAACTGATCGACGAGGCCAACGGCCAGCCGGTCCTGTGCTCCTACGCCTACCGATCCGACGCATCGCGGATCATGACCCGGTTTGCGCACCTCGACCCGATCAACCTCACCGAGTGCAAGAGCGAGTCGGCGTTGAACGAGGCGATGGCGCGGTGGGCCAGCGGGTCGTGTCGCCTGATGATCGGCCACCCGGCGTCGATGGGTCACGGTGTCGATGGTCTGCAGAAGCGCGGGCACATCATCGTGTGGTTCGGGCTCACCTGGTCGCTGGACCTGTACGAGCAGATGACCGCACGACTGCGCCGCCAGGGTCAGGGTGTGCCAGTGATCTGCCACAGGATCATGATGCGCGACACACTGGATCAGGCTCAGGCGATCGCGCTGGGTGACAAGGCAGTGTCGCAGGATTCACTGCGTAAGGCCGTCAAAGAGTACCGTTTGTCGCGTGGGGTTTGAAACCCACTGTGACCGTGGTACAGTGTGACACATCAACAACTGGAGTACCTGATGAAAAAAGTTCTGATCTTCTCGACCGCTGCGTTTCTTGCTGCGTGCGGCACCGTACCTGTTCCCTGCGAACAGGTCATTAACCCCTACCACCCGTGCAAGTCCTGGGCATCGCAGGGCGGAGGTGGCGGCATGGCGAAGGCGCCGGCTCGCGGACCCAGCGAGTCGAACAACCCCGGTGGCGTGACCGGTGGTGGCCCCGTGGGTGGCGGTGAAGGCCCTGGCAAGGGCGACGGCGCTGGTCCCGGCAAGGGTCCGGGGAAAGGCCACCACGGTGGTCACAAGGGGCACGGTTCGAAAGGTGGCAAGGGTCATGGGCACGGGAAGGGTGGACACGGGGGTAAAGGGAAATGACCGACCACTCAATGCCTGCGCTGCCAGAGCCGCAGCCCCGCGCTTCCATGACCACGCTTCACCAGTTGGTCGATGTGCTCCAGAACGATCAGTTTGGCGACCTGCGAAAAGCTGAGGAATGCTTTCGGATTGCTTCCGCACAGTGGCAGGCGGCTATCGCAGAGCAGCCGGTGGTGGGACGCATTCATCACGGTGGCGAGCCCCCGGCACCAGCGGTCTACGCTGCCTTAAACAGCGTGGGGCGCGCGTTGCCCGATGGTGCCGCCGTCTACGCCCATCCACCCAAGGAAGCCGAGCCAGCGCCGCAAGGGGTGCAGATCGAGGATGGTGCTATGGCTGACTACACGCTGTCCATCGTGTCGGACAGCGGCTACGAGGCGACCACAGAGGGCCGCTGCAATGCAAAGCAGTACGGTGCCGCAATCGGTGCGCTGTGCAACGCGCTCCCCACAGAGGCCAGCAAGCCCGTGGCCGGAATTCCGGCATCGGACTGCGCCGGAGGATCGCCATGCACGGACTGCCCGAACAAAAAGCTGTGCCAGCGCGGTTGCTTTAGGCAGCCTGAGTTCATAAGCCATGAGTATCACGACCGCAAGGACCGTGAAGCCCTCGCAACCCAGCCACCACGAGAGGAAGCCATGTTCCTAACAATCACCTTGGAGAATGTTAACGAGGGCACGCAATGGGTGGCTACGTCCAACCATTCGCGGCGCATCATTGTTGGGCAGCAAAGCGCCCACGAGGCTTTACGCCTTGCGCTGATTGATGCTGGCGCCGCACCGGACAACCGTCTGGACGTTGAGCAGAAGTCAATGTCACCGGATGAACAGGAGCGGCTGCGTAAAGCACGCCACCTGCTGTGCAACACCCCCCTGATCAGTCCTTCCGAAGTGGTTGCCAAACTGCTCACCACCAAGCAGGCCGAAGCGCCGACAGCCAGCAATGAGCGGGAAGCGCCGAGCGATGACGACGACCCGCTGACGCCTGAGCAAGAGGAATGGGTCATGGACTTGGCGGAGAAGCACAACCTTGGTCGCCGCATGTCTGGCTCGACACCACGCGGGTTAGCCCCCGATGTGTTCTACACCGACGCCAGCTACCGGACCGGCGAGCTTTTCAGCTTCGCTGCTGAACTGCTCGCATGGAAAGCAGGTGACGGCAATGTTTAAACGCTTCATCTCCCGCCTGCTGCTGATCCTTTTCGGCGTGTTGTTCGTGTGGGATGAATTCGACCGCGCACGCTGGGTGAAGTATTTCAAGAATGGAGGTTTCTGACATGAGCATCAGGACATGCCGCAAGTGCGGCCAGCAATTCATCGGTGAGTGCTTCTTCTGTCGCATAGAGAGAAAGGACCCGATTGACGACAAGTACAACATCCCGCCAGAGATTGAAAAGGCACGGGAAAAAGAACGGCAAGAACTGCTCGCCAGCAAGCAGGCCGAAGCGCCGACAGCCAGCAATGCAGAGCGGGCGCGAGCATGGATCGACGCGGCGCCAACCCTCATGGAGTTGAACGAGCAGATTCAGCGCAAGGATGCCGAAATCGCAGAGCTTCGCGCCGCTTTCGCCACCCAGCAGGAAGCGCAACCACAGGCAACCGGCCCGCTGTCTTTTAACTGCGCCAACGGGTGCGGGGCCTGCGGTGTGAAGCTGCGGGATTTCGTCACCCATGCCACACAAGCGCAATACGGTGACGATTGGGTGACGGTGGCGTCTGAGCCTGAAATCGTGAGCACTTGCTGCGGGTCGCCCGTGGAGGTGTGGGACGAACGCAAGCAGGACATCGTGGGCCAAGTGCGGGCCGCCCAGGCAGAGCCAGCAGGGGGAGACAAAGAGGACGCGGAGCGGCTGATCATCCCAACGCTCACACGCGCTATTCAGAGCATCAGGGGATCGACTTACAACCTGACCAAAGACGAGTGCATTTTCGTCTTGGAGAACTTGCGGGATGACGCAGCCCGCGCAGCACAGCAGGCGACAGGGGTGTGCGGGACCATGGATGACAAGGTGCAATCGATCATGGCGCTGAAGCCGTGCCCGTTCTGTGGAAACGAAACGCCAGAATTTGAGCGCATGGGAACTCCGCGTCAGTCCTGCATCGTGATCTGCGGGCACTGTGGGGCTCGCCACGAAAGCAGCGACGAAGGCGAGTTCAACGGCACCTCGTGGAACGAACGGACCGCTATCCGCGAAGCCATCACTGCGCCAGGGGTGGCGCAAGGGTGGAAACTGATCGGCTGGACGTGTGGTGACGGCGATTGTGGGCGCATTCACGATACACGGCCAGACGACGATGCCGATTACATGCAGGCCGTGTACGTGATGACGAACGTTCCCACCGCAGAGCAGGAGCGTCCACCCTACTGCGGCTCTGGGCACTGCTCTTGCATTGAGTGCCCGTATGGGTCTATCAAGGGAGGGACGGAAGAATGAGCACGATCACGCTTTGGCTGTTGCTCGTCGTCAACACAGGCGGCGCTGGCTCTGGCAACGTCAGTGTTCTTGAGCGCTTTGCTACACCCGAAGAATGCATGCGCGTGCAGGGGCTTATTCCAGCCTACAGCGCGCAGTTTCGCGGCTTCAATACCAGATGCGTTCAGGCAACCGTGGTTCGTGAAAGGCCAGCCCCATGACCCCCTCCCAACACGCCAAGGTGCTGGAAGCGCTGGAGCTTGGACGCGCTGCGTATCCGTGGCTCAGCGCCGAAAGCGGCGTGATTACAGAAGCCCTCTCCATCATGCGCGCTGTACAGCAGGCGACAGGGGAGCGGGCAGAGCAGCCCACCCCTCCTACTTCTGCGCCTGCGCGATGATGTGGTCCTTCTGACTGCTCGACCGCGTGGTGCCGAACCAGAACGACATGACCATGCCCCAGGCGGTGCCGAGTGAGCCCAGCATGATGAGCAGGGCCGGTGACTCACTGACCGTGAGGGTGTCGGTCATCATGCCCAGCAGCACGCCAAAATAGCCCAGGGTGACGCCGATCGACAGAAGCGCAGGTACAGGGCTCTGCGTCTGGCTTTGCATCTTGCGGGCGCTGTCGCGGTCCTCAGCGTGCACCTGCTCGATCTTGATCTCGTTTTCCTTGAGGAACTTCTGGAATTCGATCTCGGCCAGCTTGATCGACGATATCTGGTCCGGGGTCATACGCCCCGAGTTCAGCACCTCAGAGACCGCCTCGACGGTCTTGGACTCGATGCCGAGCTTGTCGGCCAGAAAAGCCGCAGCAGCCCCGCCGAGAGGTCCGCCGAGCGCAGTGCCGATCATCGGCGCGATGGTTTTGAGCCAGTCCATATCAATCTCCCATGATGTCGGCAATGCGCCGTGCCCAACCCTTACCGAATGAAGGCCAGGTGGTGAGGTTCGTCATGAACCTCAGTCGCTGGGCCAGCACCTTGCCTTTCAACACGTCGCCATCCATTTGCCGGGCATGTGCGACGGTGATGGGACCAATTTTTCCGTCGTCAGCCACACCCAGCGCCCGCTGGAGCCACCGAGCAGACTGGCCGGGGCCTGAGTTCACAGCAGCATCGAAAACTGCGTAGCGGACCTGCGGTGGGAGGTCGTCTGCAAACACCTTGTCCCAATACGCGGCGCGGTAGATTTTCTTGGCAAGGTCTTGGGGAAGGTCGCGCATGGAGCCGGCGTAACCGTAGTCACGGGCGACCGCTGCCGTCACGCCCCACATGGTCTCCCCGCCCGGGTCGTTCGGGTGGTTGACATAGCCGCCCTCGTGCCCGAGCAGCTTGGTGAATGCTTGGTCAAAGTTCATTCTGTGCGCTCCGGTGTGAAGGGTTTCGGGGGCTCAAACTTCTCAAGCTCACGAAGCACGAACTCTCGCTCGCGCTTTACCGACTCACCATCCGGTGGGAAGGTGGTCGGCATCTCGTCGATCATTCCAGATCTCCGGGTTGGGTGAACTTGTCCTTCGCCCACCTCTTGATGCGGATGCCCCACTCGGTTTCCTCGCGCATCCATTTGCGAATCAGGTAGGCCACCTGCAGCACGATGAAGATGATCGTCACGAACGCCACGATATCGTTCATGGTGAGCGCGGTCATCGTGACAGCGGGGGCGGCTTTGACTGCTTCGATGATGATGTCTTGGGTTTCTTGCTTCATAGCTTCACCATGTACAGGCCGCGCATACCTGCAGGAAGGTTGGCCGAGCCGCCAGTGAGGGCGGTGGTCGCACCAGCGTTCGCGGTGCCGGGGCCGTAGGTCATGTTGTTGGCGCCTCCTGATGGAGAGCCCGTGCCGCCTGGTGTCTGGTGACTGTGCGAAATCACGACGCCCGTGGTGCTCGTGCCGACGTTCGCGTTGGCCTGCACGAACACATGGTCGGCCGGGCAATAGGGCATCCCGAAGGTCGTACTGCCGTCTCCAACGCCCCATGTGGTGCCAATGGCCGCGAACAAGCGGGCATAGGTCGTGCGGGAGATGTTGGTCGCCACCAGCGGCACAGCGAGCCAGCCGGCAGGGGCGGTGGTTCCGGTGAAGGTTCCGAGCTTGCCTGCAGGGACCAGATAGTCCGACAGGAACGTCACCAGTTGAGCCAGCGTCAGTTCCTCGATCGCGCCCGTGCTCGCCGTCACGCGCCCCAGGACACGCGAGGTGGCCATCGTGAGCCCGCTGGAGCCCACGGCGCCTGAGTTGGCATAGTTCCCCGCCGCCTGCGCCCCGAGCGTCGTGCGAGCCGCTGCAGCGTTGGCGTCATCGAGCAGGGTCTCGATGTACGGGGACACCACAAGGTCACCTGGGTCCAGTGCCGTCACGAACTCCAGCGCCGTGCCGGCGTCGTTGATTCGGACGAAGTTACCCGGCACGATCTCGGGCAACTGACCACTGAACGTGGTGTTGTCCAATGGGACGGTGATGGAGCGGTCGATCTGTTCCTGCAGTTGCTGGTCCATCATCGTGAGCTTGTCCAGCGCACGCTCATGGGTCTCTGCAGGGAAGGCGTCGCCGCTGTTGTAGTCGGTCTCCTGGGTCAGATCCACGACCCGACGAATCACGAGCGTCTGACCCACCGCAGGGGCGACGATCATCGTCACGCTGCCTCCGGCGTCGAGATCGGCGCCAAGGACCGTGTAGTCGGTCGTGAGCACCTGTGGGTCAGGCACACCGTCAGCGTCGAATAGCGTCACCTCAAGGTCACCGTTCACGAGAAACCGGTACGGGAACGAAAAGATCGTCGTGACACCGTTGCCGGCGTAGACTGCACGCGATGTGGTGGTACTGAGGGTCATGGACGTTCCTTATCGCGGTGCGCTGAACATGGGTGGGGGCTGCTGGGTTTGCTCGTAATCGCGACCCAGGTCCGTGACACCTGTCAACCCGGATTGTACGAGCCATGCATGAATCTGACGAGACTGGCGGGCCGCCTGTTCGGGTCCGGCCACCTTCTCCATGACGAGCGCCAGTTGCTCCGGGTCGTTCAGCAACTGGGCCATGGCCTTGTTGACATTGGCCGCAGGGAGATTGCGCGCCACGTATTCAGAAAATCGTGCAGCCGACCCGTGAACAATCAGTGGGGCGGCGCTGGACCCAGTTGCGTTCTGGATTTTGCTCGCGAGCCCAGAGCCAGTGATTTTGGCAAACAGTGTGGTTACGGCTTCTCCGAACCGCGACGGGATGGTCATCGCGGTTCCCGGGTCAGCGGCCTTGTTGATGTTGGCCACCGCGTCGAACAACTGCTTCATGAGGGTGACTTCTTCGGGCTTCATGACCCCTTGTTCGACCATCACGTTGACCAGTGGCTTGCCACCCATTGTGTTCGGACGGAACAGGAAACCCTGCACCATGTCGAGGTTGAGCACGCCGTCCCGTGGGTTGCGGGACTTCTCGATGACCGAGTTGAACAGCGCGGCGCGCAGACCCTGTGTGGCGTCTTCAGGGGTGATCGTGATCCGACCCCCGCGACCCGTGCCGCCACCCTTGGCGAGCGTGATGAGCTTGGTCAGTTCGGCCTCCTGGTTCGCCGACACGAGCACCCGGTCCGCTGCCTTGCGGGCCACGTCGGCGCGCTTCGCTGGGTCGGCACCGGATGCGCCCAGTAGGGAACCGAACGTGCCCTGGCGAGCCAGAATGTCCTCCACGCCCTTGGCCCGGTTGTTCAGGACCGAGAGGCGCTGCTGCGACTTCACAGCCGCCTGAAGCTCGGTCTTGACCTCGGGGAAGCGGTTGAGTAGGGTGGGGTTGTCCTTGATGAACTTGGTCACGCGCTCGGGCTTCACGATTCCCGTGGCGGGGTCCACGGCGTCGGCCGCAGCGAGGCGCAGAATCCGTTCCTGCGCGTCGATCATAGTGCGGTGCGCAGTGTCATCGGTGTAGCCACGGGATGACACGAATCGGGTGGCTTCTTCGAGATCACGAAGTTGAAACGCGCCAGCCTCCTTGCCGGTGGCCAGTGCCTTGCGCAGCAGGATCTCGGGGGCCACACGATCGCCGTATTTGCCCTGCGCGACCACCTTGCCTGCGAAGCTGCGGGTGAATGTGTCGTTCAATTCGCGGGTGAAGGTGCGCGCCTCGTCGTAAGACACGTCCCGGGCACCCTTCATCGCAGCGTCGATGTCGTCCATCGTCGCTTCGGCGAGTTGACTGTAAATGCGTTCCATGCCCACCTGGTCGGGGTCACGAGCAGCGCCGCGCGCCATGGCGAGCAGTTCAGAGCGCAGCTTGCGCATCTCGGCCACATTGGTTCCTGGCGCCGATGGTTCGGCGGTGCGCACGCTCAAGGTCGCGGGGTCGTAGTCGAAGCCGCCTTCGACCTCCTTGGTCACCCGTTCGAGGAACTGGCGAACCACGGTGGGCATCTTTTTGCCGCGCAACTCGACCAGCGTGTCCTGCGTGATCTCGTCGTACATGCTCTGAAGATTCGTGGTCCCCACGGTGCGCGTGCCGTCGATCTTGCCCCACAGTTCGGTCTCCACGGCACGTGCGTCGTCCAGTGCCTTCTCCAGCGACTCACGGGCCGCGATGCTCAGTTTCTCGCGAACCTCGGGCGTGTCGCGGGTGATCTTGCCGGCCTTGGCGATGGCGTCGTCGGTCGCCATCTGGATCTTCTCGTCGAACAGGTTTCGGAAATACGCGGCGCGCAACTCCGTGGCTGCGGTGATGGCCGTGGGGTCGCCTGTGCCCGTGAGCAGCTTGATCTGGCCCCTCACCACATCGTAGGCCGCTTCGGCGTTCTGCGCGGCTTCCTTGCCGAATTTCTTGTCGATCTGTGCGATGTGCTGCTGCACGGCGCCCATCGTCGGGGAGCCGGTTTTCTGCGCTGCAGTGAGCGGTGAGTCGATGACCCCCTGTTGACGCATGATCCGAGCCAGCGCGATGGGATCTTCGCTGTTCGCCTCCAGCATCCCGACGAGAGTTTTCCCCGCAGCGGTCTCCAGCGCGGCCTTGTTGAACATGGGCACGCGGGTCGCGAGTAGGTTCTTGCCGTACCGCATCACGTCGATCGCACGAGCGGTAGGGTTGACCGCTCCCGCTGTGATCTCTGCACCGACTCGCGTCCACGTGTCACCGGGTCGGATAGCTTCAGCAGCAGCGGCAGCACCGGCACTGCTGATCGCGGGGGACACCTCCGCGATGCCGAAGGTGATTGGACGGGTGCGAGCGGTCTCGACCACGCGGTTCAGGAACCGGCCCACCATGGAATCGCCGGCCTTGTACCCCGTCGCAGCGAGCCCGTAGGGCAGCGCCAGCGCACCCAGGGAACCGCCCAGCGACTCACCGAAGTACGCACCAGGGCGAAGCTCAGGAGGCATCTGCTCGGGGGAGCGCAGGCCCGCGGCGTCGGACGCCTTGTCGCCGGCCATGTAGCCTGCCACGCCACCCGCGATGAGGCCACCGATAGGGCCAAGGGGAGCAGCAGGACCAAGGAACGGTGCGACAGCGGTGCCGGCCTTGAGACCCAGCGCAGCGCCCGCCATGGTGCCACCGGATGTCATGGCGCCGCGTGCGCCAGACTCCAACGCGGCGCTGACAGGGGTTCCGCCACCCCCACTGACCCCTTCGAGTTGATCGAAGTCGGTCACGACTCCCTGTTTGACGGAAGACCCGTTGACCAATTCATCGAAGTCTTTGATCTCGGCCATGTCAACGAGCCCCCTTCGTCTTTGGCACAGGGTCGTCGCCATAAAGGAACCGCTCACCAGGCATCAGTTTGTCGAAGTCCTCTCGGGTTTTCACCTTTTTCTGAGGATGGTCGATCATGGGGAGGACCGCGAGAATATCGTTGCGAATTTCGACTGCCGCCTTGCGTTCCTCAAGCGTGCTCATGGACGACCCATCGATCTTCTTCTCGGACTCAGCGAGCTTGCGGCGCAGTTCTTTGTCGATTTCAGCGATGCGTGAGTGGTACGCCAGTTCACTGCCGATGGCCTTGGGACCGATGTTGACCAGTTCTTTCAGTTCCTGTCGGTACTGATCGGCGATCTTGGTCTCCGGCTTGCTGGCACCCGTCGCAAGTTCAACGAGGTTCTTTGCACGAGAAGCTGCTCGCGTGTACACGGAGTTGCCGATCGAATCACCGATGCCCAGGGGGGCGTCGGCGACGGTCCGCCCGATTCCAGATGACACGCCCACGAGATACGGGGTGAGTTCCGACAGCGACATATCATCCACGCTGCGCTTCTCTTGCTGCTGTGGTTCCCCGCCCCACCCGCTGGAAGCACCACCGCCTCGCGTGGGCTGTGGGGCAGATGGTTGCGGGTTCGTGTCCGTGTTGAACGTTCCGTTAGGACCAACCGTGGCAGAGCGCCCGTCAATCGTCACAGTGTCGCCCGGTCGCAGTTGAGGGGACTCTCCTTGAGGTCCAATCGGGTAGGTGCCTGACCGACCGCCGTACAACCGCCCGCCCTGTTCCATAGCCTGCTTCACGAAGTTAGGAATTGTCGGTGCAAATACTTCCATTTTTCCCGACAGAGGGTTTGGACGCATCACCGGCTTATACGCCTCAGCGAATGACGCCTCGTACTGGCGCGCCATTTCAGGCGGGAGCATTCTGTTGGCGTAGGCGACGGCGTTCTCGGTGACGAACGACAGCGCGCGTCCCTGCAGGCTGTTACCGAACATGCTGGCGCCGCTGCCCGGCCCGTCCACCTTGTAGAACTGGTCGATGACTGACTGAGGGGCGGGTTTACCCGTGATGAGTTCGTATTCGACGATCTGGTCGGCGACGGTCATGTCCTTTTTCTCGGGCATCGAGCGCACCTTGACCACCTCCTGCGGGGTGAGGTCGCGACCGATCCGCTGGCTCCACGAGGCGACGTTCTTGTTCTGCCGCTGCGTCTCGAGTTCGTTCTTGCGCTCGTCCACCAC
>OFRB01000250.1_pt1 | contig 13964 bp, 29 predicted proteins | sample 1543021 | NCBI WGS metagenome assembly OFRB01 (sample SAMN07774230, study PRJEB24372) | wastewater metagenome | isolation source: Exp Tend CN 0WW | collected 2016-02
ACACTGCCAATCGTGGCCGTGCCAGAGTTCTGCGTGATCGTCGTGGTATCTGCAACGTCGCCGTTGACGAGAATCCACAGCCAATTCCCAGCGGTGACACTCGAGCCGAATGATCCCGTGGCGATTGTGGTCGCCGCCGAACTAGCTTCGTTGAATTTGCTTTGGACGATGGAGCCCACCGCAGGCTCCTAGTTCACCAACTGACGATGATGACGATCCCGGCCCCGCCGTCGCCGCCCTTGCCGCCAGTCGTGCCAGCGCCGCCACCGCCACCGCCGCAGCCATAGGCGCCGTTCCCGCCAGCGCCACCGGCCGCAGTGTTCGAGGATGACCCGCCGCCACCGCCGAAGCCAAAGAACGGCTTCCAGTACTGCGTGCCGCCGCTGCCGGGATTCGAGCCAGCCGCAGGGGTTGCCGGGCGCCGTTCTGACAGCCACGAACTTGTGATGGCCGTGAACAGGCCGCCAGCGAAGTCCGCCGAAGTCGTGCCCGCGCCGCCTGATCCGGCCATGCAGCGCAGGCCGGTCGCCGGGATTGCCTGCGCTGTTCCGACAGCGCCAGCCACAGCCCCACCGGCAACACCGATCTGCCCAGCCAGCAGGGTGTACTGCCCGGCCGCAGCCAGTGGCATGTTGGCGATCGTTGCGATGGTGCCGGCAGTACCCGCAGCGCCAACAGCCGCGCCGGTTCCGGTTCCGCCCCCGAGGCCGCCAGCGTTGCCAGACAATGCGACCACGTTGGTGGCGGTCGTGTTCGGAGCGATGGCTACATAGGACTGGATGCCCGAGCCCGCGGTGCCGCCGCCCGAGCCTACGCCGATGCCGCCTGCGCCCGACTGGATGAACAGCGTGTCAGGGAGGAGAAACAGAGGGATGGTGACAGTCGTCTGGCCAGAACTGCCGCCAGACCCACCACCACCACCGGCCGCAGCCGCAGCGCGCGTGAACCCACCGCCGCCACCGCCGCCACCACCGATGCACAGGATGCTGCACATGGTCTTGCCGGGAGGCTTTCTCCACGTCCGCCACTGGGTATTCGTGACGGTCGAAGACCCGACGAACACCTGCACGTCGGTGTTGCCGTTGGGCTGCGGGAAGCCATCGAAGTACATCAGTAGTCCCCGGCCACCGCCGTGCAGATCCAGCTTGCCGCCACCGTGGTGCCGAGGCCCACGTACAGGCAGAAGCCCGGGGGGATCATCATCTCGAGCGGGTACTCCGGCTCAGCCGTCGCCGCGGTGTTGATGGCGGTCGTGCCCGGCAGGCTGATCTGCCCGATCAGCTGGTTGTTCGTCGCCGTGGTGTTCGCGCTGCCGTTGTTCAGGTAGATGCGCGCAACGCTGGCGGTGTTGGTGCCGGTCGCAACGAACTTCAGGCGCTTCACGTATGAGCCATCGGCCCCCGCGGTGTGCACCAGCTGATGGTTCGCGCTGACGCCCGTGTAGTCGCCGGTCGCCGTGACCAGGCCGGCCGACATTGCCGTGGATCCGTCGCGCGAGAGGTTGCCCTTCTTGGTGTAGACGGGCTGAGTGTTCGCTGCCATGGTGTGGCCTCAGGGTGAGAATGCGCCGTAGGCAAGGGCGAGCCCTTGCCCGCTGGTGAAAATAGAACTGGCAGACAGCACAATGGCGACGTACTTGGTGCCCGCGGCGAAGTTGACCAGCGCACCCGCGTTGCTCGACTCGTAGACCTGCAGGCGGGCCACTGTGTTGGCGCCCGTGTATTCGCAGTTGGAAATCTCGAAGTCGCCGTCAGCGTTTCCGCTGGCGTCAACTTCCCAGATTCTGGCGACGAACGTGTCACCGACGTTGAGCTTCGCGCCGAGTGCCTGCGATCCTGCGATAGCCCCAGCAACCGTCAGCGAGCCCGTACCTGTCGAGGTAGTGGACTCGATGACGTTGTCGAAGATTCTCCAGAGGGCCACACGCTACCTTACGCCGGTGCCGTGTAGGTGAGCGACGAGCACGAGACGGTGTCGCCCGCGCCGATCGTCAGGCCGCCGGTCATGTTGATGTCCGACGCCGAGGCGGCGACAGCGCAGTGCAGCTGCACCGAGTCGGCACTGGTCTGCAGCGTGGCCGCGGCGACTGGCGAGGCATTACCTGTGGCGTTGGTGTCGCTGGTGATCGCGCTGAACGTGAGCACGCCGGTGGTGACAGATCCGCAGGGATCGGTCAGCGTGAGCGTCGCGACGGCTGTGCCTGGCGCGCTGACGGTGCCGGTGAGCCGGAACACCAGCTTGCCCGCGCCGGCGCCGCCGTCGATCGCATCGCGCACCGCGGTAGCGAGCGTCGTGCGCAGGGCTGCGATGTGGGTGGTTGCCATGATCAGCCCTCCGCGACGATCTTGTCGTCGATGGTCGCCACGTCACCGGGACGCAGGATGAAGACGCTCGTCTCGACGGTGCCGTCGGCACGCGTGACGACGAGGTTGTGCACCTTCTTCACCACGGGCGGGAGCTCGGGCGGCAGAAAGTCCTCGGGCTTCTTGTCAGCCGCCGGGATTCGGTTTGCTTGGCCCATTCAGTTCTCCTTGGGCGTGTCGATCGGGGTGAACACCAGCGTGTAGTCCTCGACCTTGCCGGTGCCGGCGCGGGTGATCTGGATCTGCGCGGTGAGAGTCCCCGGCTGCGCTGCGAACGCAGCCAGGGGGTTCACGGCTTGCTCGGCGATGGCGGCGCCATCGGGTTTGACGTCGTCCATGCTTCGCTCCTCGTTGGGTTGCGGATCAGACCACCGGGTCGGCCGGCGGCGCGTCGGGCACCAGGTCGTCGACCAGTTGCACCTGCGCCTTCAGCGCGGCCACGGCGGCCTCGAGTTCCGGCGACACGTTGGTGCCCATGCTGGCGATGACGGCTTCCAGGTCCAGCACCTTCTGCAGCGTCGCGGCGCTCTCGGTGGCGATCTTCTGCAGCTGGGTGGTGGCTGCGTTCAACAGTTCGGTGACTTCGGCTTGGGTCGACATGATGAGTTCCTTGATTTCGTTGAGGGAGGTGACGATGTCCGCGCCCACCGGAAAGTGGTGGTACACGTTGACGGTGATGCTCATGAGGTCGCCTTCTTGCAGAGGGTGACTTCGGTCAGCGGACCTCCGTCAAGGGGCAAGTATATGGCTCCGTTCACGACAATCTGTGACGCCGTGTTGTTGCACTTCGCGTTCAGCGCCGCCTTGCGCGTCGTCAAACCGGTGAGCCGGCCGCCCGCCGCGGTAAAGATCGTGCCGCCACTGGCGCGCCAGATCTCGGTTGCGATCGGCGTCGGTGGCGTGCATGGTCTGGTGATCGGCTGGCCGGGGAACGGCGCCAGGCGCACGCCCTCGGTACAGGCCGCAAACAGCAGCGACTCCCAGTTGAACCGGTCGATGCTGCCGACGGGCGGGATGAGTTCGCGCGACTTGATCGCCGCGTTCAGTGCGGCCAAGGGGTCCGGCGCAGCGATGATGGCCTGCGCCATGTCGATCAGCGCGTCGGCGTTGACCGTGCGGTACTTGTCGAGCACCGCGTGCGTGTAGAGACTCCAGACCTCGGTGCCAGTGGTCGGGCTGAACGTGCCGGTGGGGCACCAGATCGCCGACCAGGTGCCGCCCAGGCGCGCGTCGGCGCCTTCCATCAGGCCTTTGCCGCTCAGGTTGATCGGCACCCACGGGCTCTGCGGGAAGCACGCCGCCCCGCCCGCGTGTGCGCTACCGCACAGAAGCATGAGGCTCAGGGCAAGCGCGCGGATCATGCGAGCTCCCCGCCGACCAGGTTGCCTTCTTCGTCGTACTCGTAGCGGATCTTCTTGCCGGGCTTCTTCTCTTCGCCCTTGGCCTGCATGGCTGCCTGCACGGCCTGCTTCACCACGTCGGCGATCAGGTCGCGCTGCTTGCTGGCCGCGTCACGCTGGGCGTTGGCCGCGTCGCGCTGGATGTCGATGCCGCCTTGGACCTTGATCGCTTCGATCTTCAACTGGTCCTTGCGCTCCTCGGCCTGCTGCATCATTGCCATCTGCTCTTGCTGCGCCTTGGCCTGCGACTCCATCTGCTGCGCCAACTCCTCGTCGGTGGGCACCACCTCGTCGACCGGCAGTTCCATCGCGGCGGCCGTCTCGCGCAGCAGCGCGGCGCGGTAGCGCGAGGTGATGATCTGGCTGTCGATCGGGTTGGCCGTCAGCGTCAGGAACTGGATGCGGCGTTGCTGGGCAGACTCGCGGATCAGGATCGCCGCGGCGCCGCGCGGCACCACGATGTTGTCGCCCTTGATGCTCTCGTCGGGGTTGTAGAGCATCTCGTTGTTGAACGTGTCCTCGATGGTCGGGGAGATCACGTTCATGTCGATGTTGCCGATGGCACGCCGCAGGCCCTTGGCCGCGTTGTTCATCAGCATGCTCAGGCCCGTGGCCGTGTCGGCGCTGCCGCCGGCGCGCTCGTTGCCGTAGGTGTAGCGCGGGATGCCGGTGGCGTCGTCCGCGCGGATCTCCCACTTCTCATAGGTCTGCATCAGCGACTGCGCGCGGTCATCCGGCTGGAAGAAGCCGATGCCGGGGTTGACGCCCTGCGTCGGGTCCGACTTCAGCTGCCACATCTTCCACGGGAACATCTCCATGGTCTGCTCGCCGTCGGCGAACCGGTCGGCGTGCACCCAGACCTGCGGACCCGAGGCCATGGCCATGTTGTCGGCCAGTGCGCACGCGATGGCGTTGCACATCTGCTGCGGCGTGGCCGCCAGGTCAGGGATGCTGCGGCCCCAGAAGGCGCCGGGCACCTCGTCGTAGCAGGCCTTGCGGTAGGGGCGCTCGCCCAGCGGGTGCGGGTTCAGCGTGGCGTAGAGCACGTAGCGGCCGCACAGCAGCACGTTGCACTCGTAGTCGCGGGTCTCGTCCTCGATGCCCTTGACGCCCCACATCATCAGCTTCCACCCGGGCACGCTGCCCCAGTAGTTCAGCGCGTCGATGACGCCCGGGGGCGACAGCCACATGTACAGCGTCTCTTGCTCAAGCCGCTGCCGCTCGGCCTCGGTCCAGAGCCAGCCCTCGAGGTGGCCGTTGCTGTAGTCCTTGAGCGCCGCGTCGATCTGGTCGTCCTGGTAGCCCGGCAGGCCCTTCAGGTCGTACAACTCCTCGCGGCGGAAGCGCATGCGCTCGATGAAGTCGCCCTGCTGCGGCGACTTGCTCGACGGCGCCGGGTAGGCATCGAACGGACTGACGCGCTCCCATGTCGGCGCGGCCTCGTTCTTCACGATCGGCTTGAAGCCCGCACCCCACTGCAGCGTCTTGTGCCGCGTGTAGATCGGGCCCTTGAGGATGGCTGCCGGGTAGGTGACGAAGTCCTCGACGAAGGCGTCCATGGCCTGCTCGTACTCGCCTTGGGCGAGCCGATCGGCGATCTGCCGCTCCATGCGGGTCGCGCGCTTGCGCGCCATCTTGGCGAGCGTGGCCTCGGCCTCGTCGCGCAGCTTCTCGCCGATCTCGGCGACCAGCGCGCGGAACTCGTCGGGCGGCATGATCTCGCCGGTGGCCTGGCCCATCTCGACCATGGCTTGCTTGGCCTGCGCCACCGCCTTGTTGACCACGGCCACCTTGATCGGCTTCGGCAGGTCGGGGATCGGCGTCGGCTCGACGCCCCACGGCTGCTCGCCGGCGGGCAGCACGATCTCGCGGATCCACGCCGAGGCCGCGCGGCACTTCACCTCGGTGAGCGGCGCCCAGACGATGTTCATGCCGCCGTTGGCCGCCTGCATCGCGCTGATCTGCGCGGCGCTGTAGACCCCGCGGCGGGCGCGCAGGTCGGACAGCAGCTTGATGTCGATGCGGACCTTGGACAGCTTGTTGCGGGCCCAGGCCAGCCGGACGTGGCCAGCGAGCATCGACTCGGTGTGCGCGTCGCCGGTGATGTCCTGCCCGGGGTCGGGCACGGTGGCGTCGCGCTCCATCACCTCTTGCAGCCCCAGTTGCCGGACCATCGGGTTGACTCCGGCCGGCGCAGGCGCCTTGGCCGAGGACAGCGGGCGCGGCTGGACTGGAGCGATCATGGGCACGGATTATGCACGGATCTACCGCGTCCAGACAACCGTGCGGCGTTGGACCGGCCGAACCTTCGCCATTACCACTTTCCGGTCGATCAGTTCTGGCACAAATGTCAAAGCTAGCGAGTCGGCCTTGTCGGGGGACTTGCCGCCGTTCTTCTTGCAGTCCTTCTTGCTCTGCAGCTGGATGCGGAATTTCGCGTCGTAGCCGTAGTCGAGGCTGGTCAACTCCTCGCTCAGCGGGTCGTCGTCGGGGATCTGGCCGTGCTCGAGGAAGTCGCGCATCTTGCCCCAGCACTCCGATCGCTGGTTGAAGTACTGCTTGTCGTCCTTCGCCGGCTGGCCCCACTGCACGGCAATCAGCGGCGGCAGGCCGGGCATGCGGCGCAGCGCCGAGTCGAGGTCGGCGCCGTTGCCGATGGCGTCGTAGGCAATGCAGGCGATCTGGCCCTCCTTGCGGCAGATCTCAAAGACCCGGCTGGCGAGATCCGGCCCGTCGAAGCCGGTCAGGGCTACCTGGAAGTGCACCTTGAGGCCTTGGCGCAGCGTGATGACGCTGAAGTCGTCGCCGAAGCGCGCCGGGTCGACGGCGAGGAACTTCGGGTAGGCCTGGTAGACCTCCACGCCCAGCTTGCGCCGGCGGGCCTGCATGGTGAGCTCGGGGCTGATGAAGTTCGCGTAGCCGGCTCGCGGGAACTGGCCCTTGACGCGCACCCGCACGAAGTCGCTGTCCTCGCCGTACTCCTCGACCCACGCGGCGATCTGCGCCTTGTTGGTGAAGCTGACGGTGCGGCTGTCGACGCGGGTGTAGGTGTTGCGCTTGCCCTGCGTGCAGTTCTTGAAGAACCGGCCGCTGGTCTTCGTCGGGTTGCCGTAGCGCAGCCACAGGATCTGCGTGCGCGCGTCGGTCAGCGCGCCCTCGGTCACCTCCCAGATGGCGTCGTCGATCGCCGAGGCCTCGTCGAAGATCACCAGGATGCGCTTGCCCTGGTTGTGCAGGCCGGCGAAGGCCTCGGTGTTCTCTTTCGACCAGGGGATCTGGTCGATGCGCCACGACTTCTCACGGTCCTTGTCGCCGGCGATGAAGATGGCGGTGGCGGTCAGCGTGAACAGCTGGCGGCCGATGAATAGCTGGTACCACTTCGACAACTCGGCCCACGTCTTCGTGCGCAGCTGGTTGTCCGTGTTCGCCGTGACGACGCCGCGGGTGTCCGCGGCCGTGCTGATCGCCCACAGGATCCACCAGGACACCTGCGCCGACTTCCCGATGCCGTGGCCGGAGGACACGTCCTCCTCGATCACGTCGCCCTCGATGCCGCCGGCGGTGATGCGCTCGCCGACCCGCGTCATCTGGTCAAGCTGCCACTGCTCGGGACCGGTCATGTCCTCGAGCATGGTGCCCTTCTCGCCCCACGGGAAGGCCCAGCGCACGAACCCGGCAGGGTCGTCGTGGAAGCTGGCCAGCTTGTCCAGCAACTCGCCGATCTTCGACCCGGCGTAGGGGTCCGACTTCTCGCGCAGGGTGTCTACTGGCACGGGGATCTTGAGTTGTTCGGGGTAGTCGAAGGTGTCACGGACGTAGCCGTGGAACTTGTTCTGTGCCGGGTTGTTGAGCCGCCAGTCCTTCGCCGCGAAGTTGTTCGGGCTGTGCACACGCTGGAACGACCGCGTCCCTTTCGTGTTCTGGTTGGCGTGCTTCGACCCGTCGGTGGGCTGCGGCGGCATCCACCCGGGTGGACGCGGCCCGAACCATCCACTGCCCTTGCCGCCCACCGCTCAACGGATCGTGCTTCTGATCGTCGGCAGCATCGCCACGTCGTCCACGTCGCCCATGGCGACCGCCTCGGCCTGGCCCTCGTAGGTGGCGGTCGGGTAGCCCTCGGCGGCCGGCACGGCGCGGCGCTGCGCGGGCGGCATGTGCTCGACCACCTCCACGGCGCGGGCCAGGCCGGTGCGGTAGGACGCGCCTTGCGAGTAGCCCACGCCGGTCGCAATGGCGCGGAACTTCGTGGGGTCGGTGGCGCGGGGCTTGTGGGTGCTGTTGCCGGGGTTCTTCATGGTGGTCAGTCCCAAAGGTTGGAGTCCGGCTCAGCCGCCGGCGGCGCGGAGACAATGATACGCGCCTCTTCGGCCGCTGTGGCGGGCTCGGGCACGCGCTCGACGTAGCGGGCGTCGTCGACGTCCTCGAGCGGGAAGTCCTCGCCCATGCGGCGCTTGGCGCGGTTCAGGCGATCCGCCAGCGCGGTGGCCAGTTGGTTCACCCCGTCGTCCTCCGCGCCGACGATCTTGAAGTGCCGGGCCAGCAGCGCCAGCGCGGCCATCTTGTCGGCGCGCTTGATCTTCTTCGTCACGACGTCCTCGGCCACCAGGTTGCCGTCGTCGTCCTTGCGCATCTTCTGCTGCACCTCGACGTCGATGCCGGTGATCGTCGCGGCCACGTCGTCGGGCAACTCGTGCACCGGGATCAGCCGGCCCTCCTCGTCGAACAGCCCTGCGGCGCTGGCGAAGGCCACGCGCGCCAGTTCCTCCTTGACGCGCTCGGCCGTGATGCCCAGGTCCTGAAACTCCGCGGCCTGGATCTCCTGGATGCGCTTGGCGATGCGCGGGTCCCTGAGCAGTTTGGTCACCGAGCTTCGGTTCATCCGGAGGTCCTTGGTGGCCTTGAGAATCGAACCGTGCATCACGTAGTGCTGGCAAAGGTGCTCCCACTTGGTCGGAAGTGGTGGGCTAATGTTTGCGATTTTTTGCATGTGGATCGAATTTCAGATTTTGGATTCTGCAAATTTTTGCGAGGACCTCAAATGTTCTAGATGCGAACGTGCAAAATTTTTCGTAGGTCTCAAACAGTAGCTTTCAGATCTCGGGGAACTGGGGGTGGGGACCCTCAGAGGGGGTAACCCCCATGTGGCTTTCAGGGCCCTTCCCCTTCCCCCACCCCCTCTTTTCCTGGCGATCTTTTCCTGGGCACCCGTTCCCCGTGACCCGTGGCCCTCGAGCATGGCGCGCTGCACACGTCGCGTTATCCACAGGCTGCAGGTCTCAGGGAACGGGGTCAACATGCGACAGCGGGTGTTATGTCTACTGCGGATCAGTGCGGCAACGGGATGTTGTCCACAGCCTTGCGGATGGCGGCGCGCAGCGCTCGATTCCAGTCCGCGATGTGCTTCTGGCAGCCTGCGACAGCTGACGCCCAGTTCGTCGACCTGGCGGCCTCCTGCGCTGCTGGCGCGGGGTCCTCCAGTAGCGCGTCAAGGACCTGCGCTACGCACTGTTTCGCGAGCTCTAGCGTGTCATCGACGGGCACGGCGCTGCGCCAGGAGGCCGCCTTCGACAGATCATTGTCGAAAACGAACAGAATCCCGCCAGTTTCGGGCCCATTACCTTCTAATCGGTGCAGATTGGCCATGGTTTATCGCTAAAAGTAGTGGGATGACGCGACTATATTGCAATAGGTTATAAAAAACAAGCAAGAAATTGCAGATAGTCGGCGCTATCAGGCGACGTGCGGCCATAGATTTTTGCTATGGTGGCGTGAACGTGCAAAAATTTTCGTCCTTAGCGGGTCCGATCTTCAAATCTATCTGCTGTTTTTTACGCGTTCGTTCGCCGATACTCTGTACATCCTAACCGCAACGAGATACAGACTCATGAACACCAAGACACTGCAAGGTTTCATCCGCTCCGGCGGTTTCGCATGGCCCGGCGGTTATCAGTGCGCTCTACTGATGGCCGACGGTGAGTGCATCGATGCGCAAGCGGCGCGCGAGAACTATCGGTTGATCCGGCGCGCCGTCTCCGAGGACTGGACTGCGGTAGACGTTTTCATCCATTGGGAAGGCGAAGCGCTGCAGTGCGCACACTCCGGCCGCGACATCTCTTCCACCTACGGCATCAACGAGGACTGACACGATGCTCCACTGCTACATCAACCGCGGCCGCGACTACGTGGCTAGCATCAACAAGCAAAGCCCTGCGGCCGATGCCTACTCAGTGTCTCTGCCGTGGTTGTTGCTGCTGGCCGACGGACGCGTGCGTCGTTTCCCTTCGCTGGCGGAAGCCCGAGACGAAGCGCAAAAACGCTTTGCGCCTGTTGTCTTTCGTCGTTCCTGAATCACTGGAGACCTACACCGTGCAAATCACCGTAGCGGGACCTTTCAGCGAAACCGAAGCGCGCGAAACCGCGCGAGCGCTGGGCGAAATAAACCACAGTGTCTATTCCCGAAGCCGCGTTGACGCGGAAGGATACGAAACCGACGAGCGCGATTGGTTTGTAGAACGCGACACAGACGCCCCCACTAGCCTCATTTTTGGCTACGCGTGGACAGACATTCAACGCATGCAACAAAAGGGATGACGCCATGAACTACATCCAAACCCTGCAGCGCGAACTGCGCGAGGCAAACGAACGTGCCGATGCAGCGCAAGCGCTATCGCGTCGCGCTGCGTGGCGCAGTTGTCATCGGCCCGGATTTTTTCGGTGCCTATCACCTGCACGTGCCTCTCGGTGGTACGGGCTTCTCCGCTGCTGAAATGGCATCCGCGCTGCGCACAGGCAACTACTGAGACCGCAACATGCCGCACACAGTCAACCTCTCTTCACTCTGGAGTCAACTGCAATGAAAACCCCCCGATTCTTTTTCGTCGAAGTGACTGACGTCTACGGCGGCGAGGCGAATTACAGCTGGGTCACCCGTCACAAGGTGCGCGCGTCGACCATGCGCGGCGCCGTGAATCGCGTTTCCCGTGATAGCGGGATGCACTGGCACTGTGTCGGCGATTACGGCGACCAAAAACGCTTTGACAGCGCATCGGGCGCGACGTGTTTCTTCATTTCCCATTGGAGCGACGAAGAGCACGCCGAACTGTTTCACGTCAACGAACTGTGAAGGACTAACACCATGCAATTCACCATCATCCGCCCGGACGGGCGCAAAGAGATTCGCCAGCACATTCCGTACACCATCAAGCAAACCGGGCCGTGCGAGTGGCAAGCAATCGACCCGCGCAACGGCCGACTGTTGGCGCGCGGATACGTCAACGCTCAAGCATTGCGCGATTCCTGCGACACGTGCACCGAACATGTTCGCTACGTCAACTGAGGAGACCCAACACCATGACCCACACAGTGCACCTGTCCAACGGCACGCAATACGCCGCGCGCCTCGAGATTTGGGATGACCTCACCCCCGAGACTCGCGGGCCGTGGTTTGCCCTCTACTGGGCGAACCCGAACGAAGACACGGGTATTCGGGCGCATGACAACTACCTGTCTTTCCGCACCGTACGCGCGGCGCGCGAATACGGTATCCGTCACTTCGGCGAAACCGCCACCCGATTCATCCGCTAAGAGGAAACCACCATGGCACAGACTCACACTTTCAAGGGCACCGCACGCGCCCAGCTGACCGTCAACGGCGCACGCCATTACGTCTACCATCGCACGGCGGTTGTGATAGTCAACTCGGATCGCACGATTCGCCTTGACTCCGGCGGATGGCGCACGGTCACCACGCGCGCTGCGATGAACCAGGCATCGAACCAGGATGAGCTCGGGTTTCGTGTCTTTCAGCGCGCGGGCGATTGGTTCGTGACGTGGCAAGGTCGGGACCTGCCCTTCGTCGATCAAATGACCCTCACGCACGTGCCTGCAGAGGTGGCAGCATGACGCCCCTTCAAGCCCTGCGCCACCACGTCACGGGTGCGATTGAACGCGGCGAAAAGCAAGCAATCGCGGGCATCCCGGCCGTGCGACCCGAAACCCTTACGTTCACCCGCGTGCCCAGTGACGCGAACGGAAACCCGCGCTACGTGGTTCACTTCCTCGCGCTCAATACTCGCGAAGAGCTCGACCGCGATCCGTGGATCCCGGTATCCGATAAGTACGCCCTTGCGTGCAAGCGCGCGAACAGCATCGGCGGCCGCCGCTATCACACCAAGCGCTATGGGGGCGGGATTGTCTTTCAGTCCTACAGCATTGACGAAACCGCGGCGCACATCTCGCGAGTGACTGGCCGGCAGTTCGTCGCAGTGAAGGACTAAACGCCCATGCTGCGCCTCGCCCTCGCCCTCGCCCTCGCGCTTGCCCTCGCATGCGCGAACCCGCCCAGCGACCCCGATACCGCAGAGTGCATCACGGATAGCTGCGTCGGGTGCATCGATGACTGCCTTACCCCTCAATCGGAGAACTGACGCCATGCAATTCACCATCATCCGCCCTGACGGCCGCCGCGAGGTGCGCCAGTACACGCCCTACGCCGTCAAGCAAGCGGGCCTGCAAGAATGGCACGCTATCGACCCGCGCGACGGCCGCCTATTGGCCCGCGATTTTGTGAGTGCAGAACATCTGCGCCAGTCGTGCGACTCGCGCACCGAGCACGTCAGGTACGTCAACGAAAAGGAGTAACCGCCATGCGCCCCGTTTTCATCCCCTGCACCTACAAAGGCCGCCCGGCCGTGCTCGATACCGTCGCGCGAGTGTTCTACGCCTGCGCCACCCACACGCGCGCCCGGGACTGGGCACGCGAGCTCAACGAAGGGAAGTAACCGCCATGTCCACCCATCGCAACTACGGCGCCCGCGTGCGCATCTGGGATTCTGGCGACTCATTCGCCGACAGGTACACCATCCTGCCCCCTCGCACTGCCGGCGCCGACTGGCTCGGCAGTGACCGCACCTGGCAAGGCATCGCATCCGGTGCGCACCCGTTTCATCCGCTGGGCTTTGGCCAGCACTGCGAAGCCGAAGCCGGCTCGCATCTGGGCAAGCGTGTGCACTGGAACGCGCTCCCGCCTGACACGCAACGCTTCGCGCGTCAAACCTTCCCGGCCGCCTGGCTGCCTCAATCGGAGACCTGACCATGCCCTACACCCCGGAATACTTCGCCCGGATGCGCGCGGTTCACGATCGCATCAACGCCACCCGTGCGACAACGACAACCCCCCACGGGCGTCGCTGGATGCGCATCATGAACCGCCTACGCACGCGCTTGGCCTACGCGCTGCCTCGCTACGGGTTCAAGCGTGGTTGACGCCTTCCGCATCCTCTTCCGCGTGCTGGGCTTCGCGCTCGGGCTCTGCGGTCTCGTCCTTTTCATCGCTTGGCACGGTACGCGCGAACGCGACCACGGCCGGCGCAACCATAGGGAGCATTGACATCATGTTCATCCGCGAGCAATTCAACCCGCGCGAACTGCGCACCGATGCGCCCGACTTCACGGACCTGCACGTGTGGTCGCCCGTCTCGTGCCGCCACACGCTGTAGACCTTCGCGCCCCTCGTGCGCTGCGACCAGCGCGGCCGCATCGTGCCGGGATCGCGTCAGCGCAACCCCTTCCCGCCCTACTCCCTGAGGACCTGAACCATGAAAACCCGAGACGAGATCGAAACCCTGTTCGCCTACATCGTGGGCGTCATCGCGGCCGTGGCCTGGTCATCGGCCCCGACATCCCTCATCGAAGCCCTGAGGCACTGAAATGAAATACACACTCGACCGATCCGACACGGTAACCGCGCTCAACGGTGCCACGCTCTACCGCATCCGATACGAGGATGACACGCGCGGTGGATACCTGCAGTCAACCGCGAACCTCGACCCGACCGGCAACGCGCAGGTGTACGGCAACGCGCAGGTGTACGGCGACGCGCGGGTGTCCGGCAACGCGCGGGTGTCCGGCAACGCGTGGGTGTCCGGCGACGCGTGGGTGTCCGGCAACGCGCAGGTGTACGGCAACGCGCAGGTGTACGGCAACGCGCAGGTGTACGGCAACGCGGGGGTGTACGGCGACGCGCGGGTGTCCGGCGACGCGTGGGTGTCCGGCGACGCGTGGGTGTCCGGCGACGCGTGGGTGTCCGGCAACGCGGGGGTGTCCGGCAACGCGGGGGTGTACGGCGACGCGCGGGTGTCCGGCGACGCGTGGGTGTCCGGCAACGCGCAGGTGTACGGCGACGCGCGGGTGTACGGCAACG
>OFRB01000255.1_pt1 | contig 13747 bp, 26 predicted proteins | sample 1543021 | NCBI WGS metagenome assembly OFRB01 (sample SAMN07774230, study PRJEB24372) | wastewater metagenome | isolation source: Exp Tend CN 0WW | collected 2016-02
ACGTGAGCCTCTAGGTGTGTCACTCTGAGTACCGCCGGCGCTCACGTAGCGTGACAAGCTGGCAGGGGAGCAGACAATCCATAGGTGACCGGGGCCTGACGGCGAGGCTTACCCTACGTCCTCTAGGCTTAGGCGATATATGATATTCTTAGGTGTCGCTGTGTTGTTGTACAGAAACAACCTAGTGGGCTGTTGTGACGTGAGCAGTGCCTGAAAGTCTGCGTTGACACCATTACCTGCCGCTACCCATACGTTCGGTGGGGCAGCCTCGTATAGCAGGCTACTGATGGTATACAACTGTACCTTAGTGTCCAGTACGTTGGCACCACCGATGAGCATTACTGTAGCATGTAGCTTAGCTTTCACGGCTGGCAGGTAGATGAATATACCGCTATTGGCGGCTACTAACTGGCCATTCTCTAGGTATGGACTGTTACGTTCATGGTCATTGTACCCTGACGGGCTGGCTACGTTCGGCCTGTTCGTGCCGTACACGATGATGCTGCTGTACCCTGACGGCGGGCCTGTTATACGCATGTAGGGAAACATGCATGGCACCGTATACTGGACAGTCCAATCTATCGTCTTGCTACCACGGTACCCATACCACCCGTTCAGTAGGGTGCTACCTGTACCTGACGCATCTAGAGCACCAGCCACGTCGAAGTTGACCAATGTTGACTCAGTGTTAGGCAGAGCCACATTAGGAAAGATGACGAGGCTAGTGTACTTACGCACGTCTAACCAAGGCGTGACACCCGGACCTGTGGACAGCAAGTCATAGCGGTACGAGATACCTACTCCGCTGTTCAGCAGTGCTATCGCTGTAGCTGACGCCACGGCTACCGGGTTGGCTGCACTGTCGGAGATGTCCGAGCTGAGGACGATGGTAGCTGACCCTGCTGCCACGCTGCCGGGATCGGTCCCAAGCGATGCGTACAGGTCACCGTCACGTGTCCATTGGACCGGTGTACCCGGCACGACAGGGGTGCCCGTGCCGGGTACACCGGGTTGCGGACTGAGCCATACGGTGGCACTCAGACTCTGATTGATGATCCGAGCGCCTACCCGGTTGCTCCCGAGTCGTATCCATCCAGTAGGGGTGACCTGGTACGTCTGTGCAGGCTGTCCGGTCATCGGTCTAGAGGCTGGCCTGCTCAACCCATTGCACGACGGCGGCAGCGTTGCTGATGGCCCATAGTTCGGTGCCCGAGGCGAGCACCAGGGGTGGCGTGGCGCCCCACATAGAGCCGGGTGGGGCCACCTGTGCACCCGGATAGGCCGTCCACGTGTTCCGACCCTCGAGTGTCACGGACGGGTCGGGAGCGAACGACACGGGCGACGTCGTAGCAGACCACACGACGTCTACCGTGATGAGGGTGCGAGCCGGCCGCTTGGGGATGATGAGCTGTGGGACACCTGCGAGCAGGGCAGCTCGGCCCATCGTCGTACGGACAGCCTCGGCACGACCCGGCACGGTAGGGATCGGTTGACGTCGCTGCTCGGCCGCTGTCAGCTCGTCATGGATCGCCTTACGTAAGGCTGCTCGGAACGCTGCCTGTTCACTGACATCGGCACCAGGTGGGGCAGGTGGTTCACCTTCCCACGTCCCACCTTGGTAGCTGATGTCTACACCCGGTACACCTTGATCGTCCGTGTACGGGTCATATGCATCATTGTCGGGGTTCCATACGTCAGTCATATCAGGGCCTTTGCCGTCTCGGTACTGATGGCTTCCACCTGGTCACGGAAGAATACGATAGCTCCCACACTTAGCACACCTAGACCTAACACGATCCATGCGAAACGCTTACTGAGTAGAAAGCTGAAGAATGAACCTACCGCTTCGATGCCACTACCCACACCATCAATGATACTACCGGCACCGTCCACCACACCACTGACAACGTCTACACCTGTCTGTGGGTCTAACGGGTTGGGAAAGCCGAGGTTACTACGACCTGTCAGTATCTCATCCTGTACCTTAGGGTCGGCTACCTTGACCTTCCAGCTATTGTCGTTCGAAGTACGCCACGCTGACCAATCAGTGAAGCCGTTGCTGATGACGAAAGCTGCTTGCGTACCTTGCAACGGGTCGTAAGCCTGAGCATCGCTAACGTCCGGGTGCCAGTAGCTATTGATTTGCCACAGTCCACGGTCTACAGACCCGTTCGCCGGACCTGTTGACTTCACGATGTTACTGATAGCTGGCTGACCGCCAGACTCACGTAGGGCGATACCGACACCTTGCAACAGCTCAGCAGACGTTACCGTGGGCTTTACCTGACGCATCAGGTCGGCTATCTGTCCAGGTGTCAGTACAACCTTACGTTCCATTACTTGGCCTTACGACCGAACAGTACTTTGAACGGACCGGACTCTACCAATGGGGCCAGGCTTTCACTGGCAACCTTCACAAAGTCATTGACAGCAGCTTCCATATCGTTCAGCTTGCACTGGATTGCAGTCAGCCTGTCGTCAAGCAAGTCAAGTCTGTCGTCTAGAGTCATGTACAAACGATCATCTTGCACTGGGAAGTACCTCACTAAAGGATATGGCTGTTAGGGCTGGCCAACACATCGTGATGCCACCAGGCAGTACCACCTACAGCGATACCGACCAATGCGGCAGGCAGCGGGTCACGGAGATACACACTCGACACGGCAGCGAGCAGCAAGGCCAATCCACCGACCAGGTAGTCAGCGTCCATCAGGTGCTGACGCATGGCAACCGAGCCAGGGTCGGCAGCACGGACGTCCACCAATGACGGAGCAACTTCCACGTAGACCTGAACCAGCCCGACGACGGTCAAGCCGAGCACGGCTACCATGACGCCGGGTGCGAGCCTTGTGTGATCCACGGCGGGTCATCCTCCCCGGAAGAAACGATCCAGCTCAGCAGCGGACTGGTCGAACGTGATCGTTCGACCCTCCCGAACCTTCGCATCTTGCATGTGACCCTCTACGAGCTGAACCTGGAATGCGTCCATACTGGCACGCCGGCTATCGGTGGCAGGTGTGATCGTCCCACGGATAGCCGGAGTCTCGGCTACTGCGGAGGGCACGGGCGGAGTCGCCGGAGTAGGCGGAGGTGTCGGGGCAGGTGAGGTAGGTGGGGGAGGTGTCCCCACAGCAGGCGTGGCGTACAATCCCTCGGGAGGCGTGCCGAGCACGGCCAGCACCCGGCTCAGCATCGTCTGCTGAGTCTCCGTGATCGTCCCACCTGACTGCCGGAGGTACGTACTCATCAGGTCCGTGGCGGACGTGGCGTCGTATCCGAGGCTCGTCAGGTACCGGACGGCTGCCGATCCCCACGCCTGGTCACTGTCGAACGTGTACGGACTCAGCAGGCTGCTAGGCGGAGCACTCACACCAAACGACCCGTTCAGCGTCGCTCCGCCACCATACGATCCGACACCTACTCCGTCACCCGGATACGCCTCGCCGGACAGGTCGCCCACCGTCGCTCCAGCGACAGCCGGACTGATGCTCGGCGCTTCCCGACTGGCTCGCCAGTAGGCATACACGACGTACGCTCCGGCAGCACCACCAGCCCATACGATCACAGGCAACGGTCCTAGCCGTTCAGTGAAGATGGCTTTGACGTTCATCAGATAGACCTGTTCACGTCACCCTGGCTGGCAATGCCAGGGTAGTACGTCGTCTGCTGTTGTAGCCATGACAGGGTTGTGAGCATGTTGTTATCGCCACCTACCGGACCCCGCATATCCACGGTCCGACGCCTGATCGTAGCTTGTTCGCCGTCCATACGGTGAGCGTCTACCAAGCTGCTATCTACGACGCCAACAGTGTACGGGTTGGCATTCACCCGACCTGACATAGCCATAGCAGCCAACGGTTGCCAGGCCATAGCAGGATCATTCGCGTTGACAGCCGGGACCATACCGATGGACGCTCCGGCAGCCTCGGTATGGATACGCTCCCCTTGCATGGGGTACGCATCCCCTGCCGGGTCGAACAACGGCGAACCTATCGTCCCATCGTGAGCCTCACCCGGCGACGTGTCATACCGAGCATAGTTCACCATCGCATCATCCTCTACGTTGCCATGTGGGATGCGATACACGATCCCCTTGTCGCGCCTGAAACGAGCTGACACGTGTCACCTACCAATGGAGGCAGACGTCAGCTTGCTCAGACCGCTAAACGACTCACGGATGATGGCAGGCGTCTGCCTACCAGGCAGCACCAGAGTCGTAGCGAGTGCTACCACAGCGAGGGTAGCGAGCACGTTGAACACATTGTTACCGTTCATATGATGGACCTTTCACTTGATACCGATCGCAGCTCTCGTAGCTGACGACAGACCACTAAAGAAAGCTGTAATGACAGCAGGTGTTTGTCTGCCAGGCAGCACCAATGTCGTAGCGAGTGCTACCAAGAGCAGTGAGCCGACCAATGCTGTCACCCTGTCACCTACACCAGTCATCCTACCACCTCCCCTATACGCTCGAACACGACGGCACCATTGACGAGCACACTCGTAACAGCTACTAGGACAGCGAACGCCTTAGCCGTATCATCGCTCGCCATACCGACAGCCAACAATAGGGCACCCAAAGCTAATGATCCAACTATCGGCTTAGCAGTAACCTCACCTTCGACCAGATGCCTGACCACAGACATACCGCCCGTGATCGACACACAACCGATGATGACACTCGTTGTCCGGTCCATCACCCGGGCACCCCATACGACCAATGCCACGGCTCAGGCACCCCATTGATCTTGGCACCCTGCCTATACCAACCGTGACGCTCGAACGCCGACACCAAAGCAGGGTCGGCAGCCTGACCCCCATCAGTCGAGACGTCTACTGCCAGCCCGACGACGTGCAAGCTGTGGGCCGGGTTACCGAACCTCCCCGGCTCACGCTGCCACAGCACAAGCTGCTCCGCATACGACCTGTACGGATTACCAGACAAGACGATCGGACGCCCCAAGTCAGCCTGCACAGCAGCGAACGACTGAGCAGCAGACGTATCCAGCTTCCACCCCTTCTCATTGATCGCTACCAGGTCCGGCACAATCTTCCGAGCCTTGAGCAAAGCCGGTCTGTCGCCTACGGGCACGCTGGTCGCCGGAGACGAGCCACCGGACGCACCCGTAGACGATCCAGTGAAGCCGAAGATACCTCCCGGACCACCAGAGCCGGCAGGGGACGGCTCACGGACAGGCTCACCATTCAGCACACCAATGAATGCTCGGAGCGGGTTACGTCCGGCTACCGAGGCGTACACAATGAACGCCCCGGTACTGAGCATGACCCAACCCGCCACCTTATCGCCGGGGACTGGCATCGCTCAGCGCTTGACGTACCAGACGACAAGCAACGCGACGACGATGATGAGCCAATAACGCTTGAGAATGCCCATGACGCTCGACATTGTTTGTACAACCTTTCCCTAGATGTTAGCTGACTTGAACACGTAACCGCCGAGCAGCCACAGAGCAGCGACGGCAGCAATGATGATGAGAGCGGTATACGCGTCCATGCTGATCCGAGCGGAACGCCTGAGCGCATCAGCGCCACCCGTCACGTGATCCATGACGTCGGCACCGTCCAAGGGGGAAGCAGCATACGACTCGCTGAGAGGGGCGCTGAACATGACGACCCCTAGCTGATGTTCAGGCTGTAGAGGGCCTGAGCACTCGTCGGCTTCACCTCATTGGTGAGGACCGTCAGGTAGTTGGCTGCGCCGCCGTAGTTGTCCCCCTCGAGCTGTAGCAGTGTGGCGTCGTTCGTGACGAGCCATTGATCGCGTGGGCCGTCTACCCGGACGTGACCGTGCTGAGCCTGGAAGTCACCGATGACGTACACACCAGTATCAAGGCCACCCGCCACGTCATTGGCGATGCCTGCTCCGCCATAGCCGGAGTACTGACGCATCTGACTCCGCCAATGCTGGACCGGTTTCACGAACAACGGATCATTGTTCAGCCGAATAAAGCTGTTCGGTGGCCACACAGCGTCGGACCGGACCGGCGGAGCAGCATTGTTATACGCCGACACGATGATTGAGGGGATCACGTTGCCGACGTTCAAGAGCTGATTGATCCGATTGCCACCACCGACGACCGGGATCACCTGGTACCGCCACAGGCTGACACTGTTATTCCCCGCGGGTGCCTGCTCTTGCGGGTACCCGTCACCATTCGTGGCATTCGGAGTACCCCAATAGTTGGCGATCATGGTCACGGTCACGGTCACGGCACCGTTCGGAGCGGTACCGCCTGCCCACATGCCGGAGATGGAAGCCAGGGTCAGGTTGACCTGGTACGCCTTGTTGGCCGCCATGTTCGGCAACGCACAGAATGCGTCTCGGGGATCACGCTCGAAGGGGATGCGGAGCATGAACGACCCGGACCCTGCCGTAGCGCCGCCACCCGTGCTGAGCGCAGTGAAAGCCGGGTCGTTGCGCGGGTCACACTGTGGCTGAGGGTAGATACCGCTCCACTTATTGATGAGGTAGAGCTGATAGCCGGGGATCGGGACGTAGATCGAATCACCGGCAGCGTTCGTCACGCTGAGCTGATTGATCACGTTCCACGGTACGTCCCCGCCGGCGGGCAGAGCGACGTTCGCAGCGTTCCCCGCGGAGCTGATGGTGACCAGCATCTCCACATCACGGAGGTACCCGGCGGCAGGCAGTTCAATCGGGGCGACGAGGGTCGTGGACCCGGCAGCCAGGGTGTACGTCTGGCTGTGCGCCTGGATTGACTTGCGCCGAGCTGCGCGTGTGAAGGGGATCGGGGCGACTGCTTGCGTCTTGGCATTCGATTGCTGAGCAGGCGTCTGGACGGTAGGTGCCATGGTGTGTGCCTTTCTTGTGAGGTGGGTTGATCAGGCCTAAATGTGAGGTGGATTCAGGCCCAAATGCTGAGCCAGGCGTCTGCGAACGGGTGTCCCTCGTAACGCCTGGCGACGACGTTGATCGTGCCGATCACTACGACTACGTAGAGTGCGACGATGACTCCGTTCAGCGCCGTAATGTGAGTGTGGGGATTCATGGGGGCACTCTAACCTTTCTTGACTTGACTCCGCAAGACTTGACCTGTCCTAGCATTGACGTAGACGAATTCATGCTTGCTGAGCGTTTGCATGTTTGCGGTCAGCTCGGCCTTGTCGATACCGCCGATGTCCCCGAGCCTGTCCAGGTCTTTCCGGAGTCTGGTGCCCCATGCGAACATATGTGTACTACCGCTGAACGTGACGAGTGGTACCCACGACGGGCGCTGAGTACCGTTCACGACGGACAGACCGGACGATCTGCCCTGATGCTGATACATAGCATTCTCATGGTCCAAGCCCAACGTCTGGCATACGTAGTGCTGTTCATCGAACACTACGCACCAGTTACGCTCCAGGAAGATGCTATCCAGAGCACGCTTGAATACCTTACGCTGGTGGCTGACAGTCTCACGTATGGTCGCCCTAGGCTTAGGCCATAACAATACCCTTTCTTGGGTTATGCTAGGTGGCCATTGCTCGATCCTGTCAAACCCTGGAAAGTCACCGCTGATGGTCGGATCGTAGACCTTCGTGACGAACACGACGACATACCTGCGCAGACGTACCAGCTCACTGACCAGCGTTGTCTTGCCGCATCCTGTCGGCCCGACGATGGCCAAGTGCTCGCCCTGTTGCCAGTCCCTACGTATCTGGCTACCCATAGCAGACCATGGCACGCTGTCGTACTGGCTGAGCAACCTAGCCATTGCTACCCATCCCTGGTACAAGGCCATGTTTGACTGCGATCGGGAAGCCGACCATGGCGTGAGCACCGATGACGCCTGCCCACCCCGATCCTGTCAGCATTCTTTCGAGTGCACGCTTGACCTTAGCATCCTTGCTGGCTAGCTCTGCCCACGCTTCGCCGAGCCTGTCGGCACCGTCAGCGATCACCATACCATCATCGCTGTCGAGAATGCTGACGCCTAGCGCAATCATGCGGTACAGGTCAGCCATACCTGACGCAATCTTAGGGTTGGGCTTCCGATCACCTGACGCACCCTTACGGTTACGCTTGTGATCCTCACAGTACTTGGGACGTGCGCCACGTCCACCATACGGAGGCGTCGGATTGCCACAGACGATGCACCTATCGGGAGCATCGTCATCTGGCACTACGTCACTGACAACCTCATAGTCAAGGGTATCCGTCACTTACCCCACCACCCGTGGCGCTTGCTTGTTGGGGGTTCGTCAGGCTTATGTTCCGGCACCCGCTCCGGCTCATGCTGCACATTCTCGGCAGTGATGGCAGCAGACGTCGCAATATCCTCGGCAGATGATGCACGATCGGCAGCCGTATCAGCAGTCACTTGAGCATTGACCACCCTGGCTTCCAGCTCATCAATGCGGCTGACAAGGCCTGTCACTGTCACGGTCAATGCGCCTAGCGCTAGACCAATGTTCAGGTCATCGGACTGGTCAGCGTTGTCACCCCCTACGACGACGACGGCAGGCGATGTCTGCTCGTTACTGTCATCGCTGACTGTCACGTCAACGTCCGGCATCATTCGATCCTTTCATCATCAGACTGTGGATAGCGTCAACCTTATCCTTGACGCTGTCACCACCGTTGCGTTGTAGCTGCCTATTGGCCTGACTGGCCTGCCTGGCAGCCTGGCTAGCGAAGATTGCACTAAGCAAGCTAATGATACTGAACAGTACGCCTGCCAGGTTCTCACCGATTTCAATCAATCCATGCATACGCACCCTTTCGTCGTAGGCCTTTCGACCTATAGTACTGGGTCGGATGTGATGCGGGTAGGCCGGCGCGCTACTGTTCGGCTCAGTGTCAACCGACACGAGAATGGAGACATCACGATGGCTAAGCCGGCCAATAGACCGAACGTCCCCGCCACAGCGGTAGACGCCGTGATCGAACAGGCCAGACAGCACCACAGCGAAGTGAGCTACGCCGACCTGCTCGCTGCCGTCGAACAGTCCGGCGAGACGGTATACATCACAGACCTCGAGACGACCCGGCTCGTCAGCAAAGCAGACCTGGTGAACGTCCCCATGATCGTCAAGCGTTGGACGATCAAGGATGGTGACATGGGCAGCTACGCCGTCGTGGAAGCCGTCACGATCGGAGACGTGCAGGTCGTGTTCGCTGACGGGTCTACCGGCGTGTACGCTCAGCTCGTCAGACTGAGCGACAAGGGGATCAGCGGCCCCATCGTCTGCCCCAAGGGGTTGACGGCATCTACGTACACGGTCAACGTAGACGGACACGACCAGCCCGCGACGACGTACTACCTCGCCACATCATGATCGGTCTACAGCCAGGCGACGAACTAGAGCTACTCTGGCATACGAGGATCGGGCCGGATGGGTCTACCGAGGATCACCCCGAGTCGGTCACTGTGACCGTCATCCGAGTGATCGGTGACGCCGGCACCATCATCGTCAGACTGCCGAACAACTCGACAGCTACCATCGTTCCGGTCCGTACTCGGTAGTACCGGTGATCATCTAGGCGGAGCAGGTCCGGCCCCTTTCCGGGGACCGGACCTGCTCCGCTGCTTTGTGGGGTGCATGTGGCGAGACGACAACGTGACTACAAGGCCGAGTACCAGGCCAGGCAGCGCCGAGCACGCGAGCAGGGTTGGCGCTCGTACTATGAGCAGCGGCGCGCGTTCAAGCGAGCGAAAGACGAGGGTCTGCCGCCACCAGTACCGCCAAGGCCACCCGTCACCATCCCGACGATCGGTGAGCTGCTAGCACCCGCCAGCGACTCGCCGGAAGATGTGCTCGACTCACTGCTGCTCAGCGGCACGCTGCCGGGTCGTGATGCCCTCGCTGCTCGCCTGATGGTCAAGTACGGGTACAGCGCTGAGGATATCCTGTGGTACCTGGATCTAGGGGAGCAGGCGATATGGGCCGAGGTACGTTGGTATATCCAGCATAAGCGTGATGGTCAGTCGTGAGATACGACGTCAGCGGCACCACCATGAAACGTCTCAGGCATGCTCATGCTAAGGATATGCCTAAGTATGAGGGTCTGTTCATAGCGTGGGATGGAGAGGGATGGTCGGATAGCAGCGGTAAGCATCATTATAGTCTGTTCGGATGTTCCCTAGGCGATCTGGTAGCAGGTGAGTCGTTAGGTTGGCAGCAATGCTTTGACCTGCTGTTAGATGTCAGTATGCGTAACCCTCACGCTACGCACGTCATCTATGCGGGTGGATATGATGTCGTGATGATGCTAGCCGATATGCCTGGCGATGTCAGCCGGAGTGTGCTACGTGGTAGGACGGTCAGGTACCGAGGGTATACCATTCAGTATTATAAGCGTAAATGGCTGCACATCATAAAGGGTAAGCGTAAGGTTACCCTATATGATGTGTTCACGTTCTTTAGCACATCATTTGTGAAGGCGTGCCGTGAGTACCTAGGGGATAGCGACCTGTTAGCCATGGTCACCGAAGGTAAAGCCGGACGTGACACCTTCACCTACGAAGATATGTCAGGCGACGTCGTGCCGTATTGGGAAGCAGAGCTAAAGCTACTCGTAAGGCTAATGAATAACCTACGTGACAGGCTGAACGCTGTAGACATCATCCCGACACGATGGCATGGGCCTGGTGCTGTAGCCTCGCAAGTACTCAAGATGCATAAGGCAAAGCAGTATGCTGCCGATGATGTGGAGCTGATAGGCCTAGCGAGGTTCGCCTACTACGGTGGGAGATTCGAGCTATTCCAGGCCGGCAAGGCCGAGGGTAAGGTCTACCAGTATGACATACGGTCAGCGTATCCGACAGCCATAGCGCAGCTACCAGCGCTGTATGGCGCTACCTGGACGCATGACCAGCATCCTACCGAGATAGATCGACACGGACTGTACCTCGTGACCCATCAGTATGACGGGTCACCTACTGAACCAGGTCTGACCGTGTGGCGCCACCGAACGGGTAGCACCTGGTACCCGCCTGACTACCTCACACCACACTACGTATGGGGTGTAGAGCTACTGGCCATGCTCCGCATGGCTGAGCATAGGGGAGACGACCTGACAGTACGTGAGGGTTGGGTGCCCACCGATGACGGCACCAGACCATTTACCTGGATAGCTGAGTACTACGAACGTAGAGCAGCGATGAAAGCTACAGGTGACCCGGCACAGCTAGCACTCAAGCTCGCTATCAATAGTGTGTATGGGAAGCTATGCCAATCGAAAGGTGCCAGGGTGATCAGGGGTGCATGGCGTCTACCACCGTGGCACAGCCTGCCATGGGCAGGATGGGTCACTGCCCACACCAGAGCGACGATCCTGGACGCCATGAGGCTCGCCGGACCGAACCTCGTAGGTGTCGAGACGGACGCTGTGACCGTCACCGAACCTCTACCGCTGCCCGTGGGCACGGGTCTAGGGGCATGGGAGGCGAGCGAGCTGGACGGCCTGCTGTACCTCGCTAGTGGCATCTACTTCCGCCGGGTCGGGGACACCTGGACGTTCAAGTCTCGCGGGTTCGAAGGGTCGCCGGCACTGCTCGACAGGTGGATAGACATAGCCAGTCGAGCGCCACAGCAACAGGTTGAGCTGACTGCGACGATACGGAGGTTCATCACGGACCCTCGGCGCGCAGAGTTTGCCACGTGGCAGACGTCGGAACGCCGAGCGAGGTTCGCACCTGACGGCAAGCGAGAGCACGTGACACACCTATGTCCAGCATGTGCTGAGGGTAAGTCTTACGCTGACGGATTACATCCCCTGGTCTACCCGTTACGCATGGCAGTCGAACCTAACCTAGTGCCTTCACAGTCACATAGATTGCCGTGGATAGACGGACCAGTCCCACCTACCGATACCATCTACTACGATGACGACCTTGTACAAGTCACCTTAGAAGGGATACCACTATGACCTACTACATGAGTCCTAGCATGTTCACTACCGCATGCGAACAGACACTCAAGCTACTGAATCGTGGTGTCATAGACGAGACATTATACTACCTGACCATAGAGATGGCCTACGCACGGCTAGTGGCTACCAGGCAGGCTACTAAGACCATAGAGGCTAACCTGTCAGGTCAGATGACGCTATGGTAACCGTTCACTGTGACTGCCCATCATGCGGAGCTGACAACGTAGCAGACCAGACCTTAGGCAGTCGCTTGCAGGTCGTCTACGCCTACGAATGCTACGTCTGCCACCATTGGTGGGCTATTGTTCAGTCTGTGCTAACCGTCGATACAGGCTTTCGTGACAGGTTCGGCTACCACGTCGCCTATGAACAGGTGGACCACGAATGGTTCAGATGATCAGCAGAGCAGCAGTGTTCGGAGACGGTATCGCCCCCCGATCCACGAACGGTAGCCCTAGACCTAAGCTCACACTACCCCTGGATACCCTAGTCGTACACGACGTCGGCGCGGGTAGGTGGCGTAACAGGGACGCTGCTACAGCCGTGCGCAGCATACAGGCGTGGGCAGAGTCGCCCGAGAAAGGCACGCCGTGGGAGTACAATTATGCCGTACATGATGATGGAAGCATTGTCGAGTACGCCGGTACCTATCAGGCAGCTCACTGCTTAGGGTACAACAGCGTGACGATAGGTGTCGTCTACCTCTGTGGTGGAATCTCAGAGGGCATCATCACCGATGACGCTATCCAGACGTATGCCTACCTCGTCAGGATGCTCAAGCGTGATGGTGTGCTCTCACCTGATGCGGCTATCAAGCGACATAGTGATCTAGCAATAGGTACGACACACACACTCTGTCCCACGTCTGTCAGCCCTAGGTGGACAGATCTACTGACAGCGATCCAACATAACGAAGAGGAACATACAGCCATGGTCAGGTACCGAGATATCCGATACACAAACGTCTGGCTCGTGGGAGCAGGACCGGCGATCAACCTGTCAGGTCTACTGGACCAGCACTATGCACGGCTAGGCGTGCCGCTGGTAGAGGACACTCACGATGTCATGCTGCGCAGCCTCATGTACCAGTCAGGGCTGACTGCTGGTGACCTGGTGCGCAGGTGACTAGACAGGTGCCATCAGGTGGTGGTAGCCTCGTCGGTATGAACTACACCTTTGAAGAGACAGATCACTCAGCCGTCGGACCTAGGTCCGTGGCAGGCATTAACCCGGCAGCTCCGGCGATCGAACACGCTGCTCAGACGGGTAAGGTGCTGCGCATCACAGTGCCAACCGACGTGCCTGCTCAGCGCATCTGGCGACAGCTCAAGTCAGCAGCTCGCACGGCAGGCGTCAGCGTCCTCATCCGACCCGTGAACGCCGAGCAGGTCGCCTGCCAGCTCCCCGACGCCACGTACCTGCTCATTCAGGTAATCGAACGTCTCGAACGCAAGGGCGGACGTCAGGCTGCCAAGGCGACGCCTGCCAAGAGTCGGAAGCGCTGAGCCATGGCACTAGGCATCGTGGTACCCCTACGAGCTGTCGAGCAGGTCGGGAAGCCGAACGGTCACCGTCTACCGATCACATTGGCTGAACGCATCAGGCGAGCCGAAAGCCTGCTAGGCAGCGGACACCAGTCAGTCGACGTCGTGCTCATGCTGTCCGTAGCTGAGTACCTTTGCGGGTTCAGGGGCGACGTGCCCACCTGATACACTACTGATACCCCACACTCAGCACCCGGTTGGCCCCAAGGCTAACCGGGTGCTTTGCTTTGTCTGCTCCCCTGCCAGCTTGTCACGCTACGTGAGCGCCGGCGGTACTCAGAGTGACACACCTAGAGGCTCACGT
>OFRB01000256.1_pt1 | contig 13743 bp, 24 predicted proteins | sample 1543021 | NCBI WGS metagenome assembly OFRB01 (sample SAMN07774230, study PRJEB24372) | wastewater metagenome | isolation source: Exp Tend CN 0WW | collected 2016-02
TCTTCCGATCTTACTATACCCGGCGCGGCGCGCGCCTGAATCACGTGAAACGTGAGCACGCGCCGATCCGGGCGCGTGGTGGATACTATCGGGTGCAAGAGGGTGTCCGCGCGGCAGTTTGGGGATTTTCAGTTCCAACAGTTGATTAACTAAACGAGGGTGAGGTTATGCGTAATCAGAACAAACAATTGATTATCGATGCGCTGAGCAAATGGATCCGGCAACGACCGGGTCTAGAGTGCGTGAACTATGATGACGTATCCAGCTATCGTTCCAAACTACGAATTATCACGCGCGATTTGAACGATGCACTCGTATTGCTGCACGCTGTTGAACTGCGCGACAGTATCACGGCGCACGATATCGTCGATGCCAGCCAGCACGCGTATGGTGGTCGACTGGAAATCGTACAAGGCTACCGGGTGAACGGGAAAGGTCCGTTCTTTTCATCAACGGGTGCGGCACAACGGGCCGCAAACAAGTATCTGCCATCTATCGTCGCAATCGAGTCTGCCGTTGAGATCGACTATTGCACGGGTCAGTACTGGCCGACGGAATATCGTAAAGCGGTATGTGCGGTCTTGGCGTCTGCGCTATGGAACCGAAAACGTGCGGATATGCCGGATGATACGGGTAAGTTATCGCATGGTGACTGGCTGCGCGATCAGTTTCGGCGAGAGTATGGCATCGGCATAAGCAAGAGGTGGTTTCAATGAAACGGGAATACATGGGCCAAAGCGAAACATGGATTATCGGTGAATCCGAAAAGACCGCATTTATGTTGCTGCATGACCATACGCGGGGATGTTTCGACGTATGGGATTTAGCCGGGTCGTCTTGCGCTAAAACGCGACAGCAAATCGCATCACTGTTAGAAGGTAAGAAAGTGCCGTTATCAAAATGCGGGGTAACCGCTTTGCGTGACGCATTTTATCGTATCGCACGATTGAATGGATGTCCTTTGTCCGGAACACTCACCACTCAGCAAAACGCGTTCGCCGATTATGCCACCTACATCATTAATCGTGAGGGTTAAGATTATGAGCGACAACTGTCCAGAGTTCACCGTACACAATCGTTACCCGGACTACGTGCGCCCATTGCGTAACGTCGATTGGGAACGCACCACGCTGCGCGAGATGCCGCGCGATACCCGATACCAGCCCGGTAACCTATCGGATCCACCGCGTACGCGGGTATGGGATGCCATAGAACTAGGATTCGCACTGGCTGGCGCGCTGATGTTCGCGGCGAGCCTGGTTCACATTGTTCTGTTTATATGGGAGTAATAGAGTCATGGACACAGCACACAAACGCGAGTTTATTCGTGAACTAATGGTGAGTCATGCAAAACTGTTACTGGATCATATTGATCATGTTCCCGCTAGATGGGATGGCAGGGAACTGCGTAAATGGTATGCCGAAACAGCTAAGGGTTTCGATATGGGAATATCGCCAAAACAACGATACAAGGACTACAGGAACGATATTCAAACATTGAATTTAACATAACGGGAGTAATAGAGTCATGAAACATCCAACCAAAAAGAACCGCATCGCACGGCTTGAGCGTCTCGGGTTCAATGTGGATACATTGCGGGGATCCAAGTATATGCGAATCACTTGTGATTCATGCGCCGCATTGGTAATCAACGGAACCGCTACGCATGAGCACGGTTGTCCAAACAGTAAGCATGAATGCGCCGGGTGCTATGAGATAGTACCAGCGCGCGTCAAGTATTGTGCGGAGTGTGCATTATGAAACAAGGCACATTGCGAATCTCAGCACGTTACACCAAAGACCCCGCAAACAAACCGTATAAGACAAAGCGGTTGTCTTCACCGCAGCCGAAAACGGAAACAATGATTGCTCGATATACTCAATGGTTGATCGACAACAAAAAGGATCGCTATTACGTATTTGCCGATGCGCCAGGGCACAGTGATATGCCGCAATGGCGCATGCGTCTTAATCTACCGGGAGTGCGGGAAATCCAGGTTTCTCGTGCCGATTATGTATTTACCGGAGTACCTGACAATGAAAGAATCTGACATCTTGCGCAAGCTCGACGGCCTCACCATCGATCAGCATATGGCGGTCGCGTCGGGTGACTTCGACGGTTACCTGGTGGACATTGATCCCGAGCTGGTAATGGAACTGATAACCGAAGCCATTGCAACCGCGCCCATAGGCGACTGGCAATGGCTTCAAACATGCCTGATTGCGCGCGACGATATGTCAATAGGATCCGCTGTGCGGGAGTGTTGCAAGGAAGCACTCGCCGCATGGGAAAAGGATTTTCATGATCTGGTCGGGTATGTCCAGGATCATGAGCATGAACGGCCCTATGGGAGTAAATGGATATGATTGAATTATTTATCGGCATTATCGTCGCCGCGTTTCTGGCATCACTACTTGAGGAATGAAATATGGAACAGTCAGAACTGAAACCGTGGCGCGAATCGCGCGGCTGGTCAGAACAACAGGCCGCGCGCTACCTGGGCACGCGCTTGGGAACCTACAGGAATTGGGAAACCGGCAAGCGCAAACCGCCGGACATGTTGTGGCGGTTGCTTGACGTGCTTGGAACCGTCGAAACCTTTGCGCCTGCAATCCACAATACCCTATTACCCGGAGACGATCGCCGCCCGGGCAGGAAAGCCGCTACCCCATCGTAACCGGGTCGTACCCGACAACTGCCTTGCGGCGCGCGTGACCCGCCGCCGCGAGGAACCGGTTGCTCTCATCGTATAGCCGTTGCTTTGCCAATATCCGCTCGGTGCGATAGTCCGCATATAGCGTAGCAAGGGCCGGATTGATGGCCCATATGACGTGATGCCTGTTCGGTGCATCCTCGATCCGCATGACCCAGTTCGCTTGCTCCAGGGGGGCCATGGCATCCAATACGCGCAGTTCCTGGTGCATTTGTGGTATGCCACTCAATTGACGCTTCGCGGATCGGCGGATCTGCGACAACGACAACGTTTCCGATAAGCCGGCGTGCTGGATAATATGTTCGCGCACCCATCCGACCAGTGCCTCACCCGATAACCCGCCGAGGTCGTTCAGGGTATAGCGCATGCTCGGGATCACATAGCCCCGCACCACATCCAGCACCCGGCGCACCGTGTCGGCAGATACTTCGCGCGCGAACGGACTCTCGATCAGGTGGAACATAAGGATGAGACGTCCGGCAGTCCCTTCGATTTTGCCCACGGCTTGCATATACTGCTCGCACCCGCCCAGGAGATCCTCGTCGGCCTTGAACCGCTCATACCAGTGTTGAAACTCGCGGAACAGGTCGTAAGCGTCACGGTCCAGGGTATAGTGTTGTTCCCCGAGTGCGAATATCGTGCGAAGGCACGCATCCCATGCCGGCATACAGGACATCCACTCGGGCAACGGCGTACCGGGCACGGGCGGTGACCTACGTAAGGGGAAGCAGATAAACCGCTGTAGCAATCCATCATTGACCATCAGGTGAATGTTGTCCCGGAGCACACCAGGCTGAACGTTGCCGTATATGGACATGGCGAAGTTTGCGGCGTATATCGCGCCCGCGCCTACCCGATCCATCGCGTATTCTTTCGCCTCATATGAGCGCACCCATGCGCTGCGGTCCTCGCCGCTACGCGGATCGCACACCTTGCGGATCCACGAGTTCATCTCGTCGAGGTGACAGAGAAACCCGGCAGGACGATCCGCTGCGTACCGGACAAGCTTCTGTGATGTGATGTCCTGCACTCTCAGGCGCAGGGGTACCGGTTGTGCCGGCAAAGTCGGTAAGGGCGGTAGGGCCGCTCCTATGAGCGCCTCGGGGGACGCTGCGGCTTCGAGGTAGTGCTTCTCGGCGGCGTTATAGGCTGCCTCTTTACCTTTCCATGTCAGCATGGCGGCGGCGTAGCGTTCCCGGTCTGCTGATTCAATGTCCGATAAGATCGCCATCATCGGCTCGGATGCCGGGGTTTTCTTTGCGCTCGGTTTGCCGATAGTGCATAACCAGAGCACAGGGGGCACTTTGAAACGGGGCATCAGTTCAAGCCGGCTCCGACCATCCGCACAGGCACAGGCGGCACCGAGACCTGCGATCAGTGGAACGATTGGGTCACAGTTGATCGACCGCTGCATCTCCTCGGCAATGGCGCGCAGCGGTGCCGGCCACAAGGATAGGTCCATGTCCGGGGGCGCAGTCATCATTCCCGCGTCGATCAGCACTTGCGGCGCGGTCGGATGCTCCACGGCGCTGAACAGTGATGCGGCATCCGGTTGCGGTCGCACCCACCCGGCTTCACGGGCATGGTGGAACAACGTACCGAGCGTGACGTGGGTCATCTTGTCGGCACGCATCGAGCGCCACTGGGTCAGTATCTCGCGTTCCCCGGGGTACTTACTCACTGAGCTGGCCGACCACTCATCCCATAGGGTCAGCGCCGCGTCAATCTGCTGCGTCTGGTGACCCGCCCAGTGCAGTGCCATGCCGCAGGCGATCCAGGTCTCGCGGTCCACGTCCGGGGATATGGCCCACAGTGCCGAACGCACTTCCTCCCACGAGGTCGCCAGCGGCTCACCCATCTGGATCGTGCGCGTGCGGTCCTGCTCGATCAGCGCCGTCCAGACAGCGAGCAGCGCACCGGGGATCGGTGGCAGGCGGGTCCAGTGCCCGGAGCCGGCCCACCGGTACGGTTGCTGCGTGTTCGGATGGATCGATGGGGGCAGGACATCCTGAACGGTTGCACCACCGTGGGCGACGGCGCAGCGGAACTCAAGGAACGGGCGCACCGCGTTGTCATCGGTTCGGTAGGTGAGCTTTTTCGAGGGCAGCGGGTCGGTGAGTGCGTAGAGCAGCTTACCGTGCCCGGGTCTGCCGGAGTCGATCACCACGGCATCGGGGGCGTTGTACAACTCGGTCAGGGAGATGCCGCCTTGTGCGAGGTACGCCTCGGTTAACGCCCAGTCATCCACATCGAGCGCCATCGTGCCGCTGAACGCATGGGCTAGACCGATACCGCACCCGGGCGGCAGCGGCAACTGTGCCCCGGGTTTGTTCCACCCGTCGCCCATCGGACGCTTGGTGCCGGGTGCGAGGGGGATCAGGTGCCAGCCGTGGCGGAGATAAGCGTCACTGGATGAGGGAAGCGGACTCACGTTGATCTCCGGTGTCATGGCTTGCTGTTTCTCCATTCGTTGTAGAGTTCACCGAGCACCGCGCCGATTACGATGCCGGTGCAGATCAGGGATAGGGTGTGGATCATGGGTCCTCCTGTGCGTTATGCGTCGGTTCTGAGGTCGATTTATAGTTAGCTGGCACGCAGCCAGTCGGTTTTGCGTTGCAGCCATCTCTTGATCCGGCCACGCAGCGTCGCAGCCACCGCAGCCTCCCTCTCTGCTTTCAGCGTGGCTTGATAATTGATCGCCGCAATCGCCTCCAAGAATCCAACCGGCTCGCCGGATCGAATCTTGTTGCTGATTTCTTCCATGTATTCGTTGCGTTGCATAATTCCTCCGCGTAGGTGCCAGCTAACAATTCATTCAAGCCGACGCCTTCGGCGCGGCTTAATTCGGGTGTTAGGAGCTACCGTTGCTATCACTTTCACCAGCCCCATCGCGTTCAGCCACGCCAGCACTTTCAGCGGGCTGTAGCTGTAGCAGCGCGAGCCGTCGAAGTTCTCGCAAAGCGGTTCGCCTCGCGGAAATTTTGGCGGCATCTTCTGCCCTTTGCGCCGCACCAGCGTCATGTTTGTCCCTGCGGCCAGTGCGCCAGCGGCATCGGCGGCCATCGCTTCGGGTGTCATTGCTCGTCCTTTCCGGTGGTGGTCAATCCAGCTTCCGTTGGATACGGTTAAGAATCGCGTTCTGTTTTTCCGTAAGCTCCCTGTCCTCGGGGATCTCCGCGATCGAGTTGATGAAGTCGTACTCCCAATCGGTCAGCTTTTCCGGCTGGTCGAGGGCGTCTTTCACGAATTGCTGCTGTACTCGGTTCATCACTCCTCCTTTGCCTCTTGGGCGCTGTTAAATTCTTGCCGCTGCTGTAGTAACCGGACCGCAGTCTCGTGCCGGGTTTCACCGGGGCATACGTCCGTGACGAGCATCAGCAACTTTATATATTTGTCTGATATGGCGCGCAGCCGCTCGATCTCGGCGAGCATCTTCATGGCTGTGGCTTCGCGTTCTGCCATTGCTGCCAGTGCCGTTTCTTTCCATGCTTTCTCGGTATCAAGAGCGGCATCGCGTTGTAGTGTTACGTTTGCAATATCCGCCCGCAGCCGTTCGACTTCCATGCGCAGGTATTCCAGCTCGTCCATCACTCCCCCCTATGACCGCAGTGCGCGGCGTGCCATGTCTTTGTATGTTTCGGGATCGGCCAGCAGCACTATGCACATCGAGCCGTCGAGCCGCTCATCGGCCCGCAACTCGCGTCGCCATTTACTCATCGGGTCCGCAATGTCACGCAGTGCCTGACGCAGCCGTTTGTTTTCAGCTCGTAGATCTTCGATGGTTTGCTCGCTCATCACTCCCCCTTCGCCGCGAGTGCGGCATCAAGCCTAGCCAAAAAACCGCGTTGGTGCGCCAGCTCTTCTTCGCTAGCGTGGTTGACCTTCTCTAGCACCGTCATAACTACATCCAGATCAGTGCGGACATTACGTACTAGCGCGTACAATCCATTTAACTCTAGTACCAGTCTCGCCGTCTCAGCCGCCTGCTCGCAGTACCCGCACTGCCGGGCGAGTTGGCCGTGCCGGCATTGCTGCGTGGACGGCGCCCTATTTTCCTGCCAGTCCCAGAGAATTAGAATCGCCGTGGCGCGACTCACCGGAAACGTCTCCAGCAATTCCTTAAACAGGAATACAGTGTCCGTTGCACCTTTGGCCGCAAGGGTGTCCAGGAAGCTCTCACAGTGCTGTTGCATGGTGAGCGTCGAGTCTTGCTTCACGAAATCGCGGGGTGTGGTCATATTTGTTCTCCCGGGGTGTTGACAATCGTGCAATTCGGGTTCAGTATAACAATCGTATCGCAAATGTAAACCCCGGAGATGAGAAGTGTCGAGAATCAAAACCCTCAATGTCACTTTGGCGGTGAGAATCGACGATCGGACAAAGAAAGCCCTGGCGCGTCGTGCCTTGAGTGAGGGGAAACGCCCCAGTGAAGCGGTACGAAAACTGATCGAAACCTATGCCCATTCCAAATCTTCTATCGGAGAGTGATGCCATGAGCCTCGAAACTGAAATCAAAGCCTTGACCCTTGCGATCAATACGCTTCGTGAAACTATCGCCGGCCAGTCTGCCCCGAATGACGCCCCGGTACAACCCGCACCGGTGGCACCTGCCCCCGTTGCCCAAGTCGCACCCGAGATGCCCCCGGCACCGTTCCCCGGCACCGCCGCTGCCCCGACCTTCACCGCTCCGGCACCCGTTGTTCCGCCCATGCCGGCTATCGCGCCCGACTCGGCGGTGGCCCCCGGTCGCCCGTTCAATGACGTAGCGGGTGCTACCGCATGGGTGATCAGTCGGTACAACGCCCTCGGTGCGCGCGGCAGCGAGATCCAGAAGGTGCTGGCGACACTGGGTATCACGAATATCCAGGAGACCAAGCCGGAGCAGTTCGATGCGCTGTTCACTCAGGTGAGTGCGCTGGGATGAACACATCACACGCGGCTTTATCACCCTCGAAGCGGGTTCGGTTCAGTCGGTGCCCGGGGTCTGCGAAGTACCCTGAACCGTCTGGTCCCTCGAATCCGTCTGCGATTGACGGGACGCACTCTCACACGCTACTGGAGCGGTGCGTCAAGGCGGGTGCCAGTGATCCTCTGCTCAATGTCGGTATTACCCTTGAGGATCACGAAGGCACCTTCACGGTGGACTCGGCCCGCGCGCAGCGGGTCAAGGTGGCGATTGACTACGTGCATGCCCGTAGCGCCTCGCTGATGGGTCTGTGCGAGATCCACGCGGAGACTCGTACTGACCCATCGCGCCTGATCGGGCGTGACGATATGGCGGGAACATTCGACATCGCCATCGTCGGTGGCGGAGTGTACGAACTGATCGACTACAAGGACGGTATGGCACCCGTGATAGCCGAGAACAACCTGCAACTCGAACAGTACGCGGTCGGGGTGCTTGCTGAGTACCCGGTACGCCCGTATCCGTTCACCGAGATGTGGTTGACCATCATCCAGCCGAAACTCGAATCGAAGGGGATGCTGCCCATCACCACATGGAAAACCACGGTCGACGACATCATGAATCGGGTGGTGCCGGCGCTGCAACGCGAAGGGTCCGCGTGTGACGACCCGGTTGCGCCCAGGATACCCGGTGAGGATCAGTGCCGGTATTGTCCCGCCAAGGGGTTTTGCCCCGAGCTGGCGAAGGTGGCACTCTCATCGTCGGGTATCTCGTTCCCTGATGTCACGTCTCCACTGGACCTGACGCAACAGGCGGCACAGAAGGATCCGAGTGCAATGACCTCGGAGCAGATCGTTCAGATTCTTGAAGCCGCACCACTGGTGCGACAGATGATCGCGGGGGTCGAGGAGGAAGCCCTGAAGCGTCTGAAAGCCGGGGGTCAGATCCCGGGTCTCAAACTGGTCGCGGGTCGCGGGTCGCGTAAATGGGCGCTCCCTGAGGCTGACGTTGCCGAGAAGCTGAAAAAGATGGGAATGCCGAAGGATGCGATCTGGCAAGTGTCGCTGATCTCGCCGGCCCAGATCGAGAAGGTGACGTGGCGGAACCGGAAAGACGATACCATGACACTCAGTCCGAAAAAACAGGCGATAATCCAGCAGGACTATGTGGCACGTATCGCAGGTAAGCCCACGGTCGCGCTGGCATCCGATTCTCGTGAGGCGTTGATTACGGACGCCAGTCCCTTGTTTGGTGCTGTTGAGGCACCGACACCGGTTGAGGCACCGGGTTTGCCTTCGTGGTTAACTTGATTTGATTGATTCCTTTGAAACAATGGAGAACTGAAATGACTACTTCCCTTGATCCACGATTGGTGTTCCTGTCCAACGTTCGCATCTCGTTCCCTCACATCGCGGTCGCGCAGCAGATGAAGCGCGACAACGGTGAGACGTATGAGTCGTATGGCGGATCCTTTCTGCTTGAAGCCAATGACCCGCAGTTCGAGAAGTTCATCGAACGGTGCATGGCGGTGCTGAAGGAAGGATGGAAAGAACACGTCAACGCGGCTGTCCAGGTGATCTGGGCGGATCGCAAGTCCCGGTGCTTCAGTGCCGGCGAGGAACATGTCAGCGGCAAGACGATGCAAATCCTCGACGGTTACGCCGGCAAGCGGGTCATCACGGCTTACAGCAAGACGATGCCGCAGGCTATCGACCCGAACGGTACCCCTGTTCCGCCCGAGAACACGATGGCAGCTCAGGCGCTCCATCGGAAAATCTACGGGGGCTGCCGGGTCAATGTCGCGCTGAAACCGTGGGCGCAGATGCCGAATCCCCGAAACAAGAACAACAAGGGCATTCGGTGCGACCTGATAGCGATCCAGTTCGCCAAGGACGATACGCCCTTCGGTGAGGCCGCGGTCGATGTGTCGAACGTGTTTGGTTCCGTGGACGCACCGCAGAGCGCACCGAGTGGTGCGTTGCCGGGGTTCCTGGGCGGCGCACCGGCGGCACCGGCACCGACGTTCGGCGCTCCGGGTTTGCCGTCAATGCCGCCGTTTCCGGGCCAGTAACGCTCTTTTCACTACACAAGGGGAACGCGCTTCCGTGGGTCACGGGGCGCAAGTACCCTTTGGAGAAAATGTGATGCCTAAGGGGTATAAGCACGGGTTGAAGGGAACGCCAGAGTACGCCGCATGGGTGAATATGCGTCAACGATGCAACAACTCAAACGGGTCCGATTATCATTACTATGGTGGTCGTGGTATTCGAGTGTGTTCACGATGGTCGTCGGTCACGCTATTTGTTTCCGACATGGGGTTTCGTCCGTCCGTGTCACATCAGATAGACCGCATTGATAACTGCGGTGACTATGAGCCATTGAATTGTCGATGGGTGTTGCATAAGCCTCAAATGCAGAACACACGCCTTGCTAAGTGGTGGTATGTGTTCGGGGTAAGGTACAACAGTCTCAGTGACGCCGCTCTCGCTCACGATGTAAGTATTTCTCGGATCAAGGCTTGGTGTGACGGACGTGACGACGGAGGGTACTCCTATCCTCCCCGAAACAACTGTTGGTCAGAGCGTAAGTATGTCTGACTATGTGTGGGATATTGAGACATATGCCAACGTGTTCCTGATCACCATCGAACACGCGAACCTCCCGATCATCTGGACTTTCGAGATCAGCGATCGCCGGAACCAGTCGGCCGAGATCGTGCAGTTTGTGAGCCAGTTGCGTGACCAGGGCGTGCGACTCGTGGGGTTCAACAACATCGGTTTCGACTACCCCGTGGTGCACCTGTTACTGCGCGCCGGGGTATCCGATGCCATGACCCTGTACCAGAAGGCACAGCAGATCATTTCGTCCCAGGACGGTGAGGGTCGATGGGCGCATGATGTGAAACCCAGTGACCGGCTGATCGAGCAGATCGACCTGTTCAGAATAATGCACTTCGACAACGTGGCGCGCGCGACCTCGTTGAAGGTAATCGAGTTCAATCAGCGCGCACCGAAAGTCATGGACCTTCCGTTCCCGGTGGGGTCGATGCTGACCCCGGAGCAGATCGACACACTGATCGAGTACAACCGGTACGATGTGTCGCAGACCAAGCAGTTCTACCATGCCACGGTTCCGATGATCCGGTTCCGCGAGGAACTGACGCACAAGTACAACCGTGACTTCATGAATCACAACGACACGAAGATCGGCAAGGATTACTTCGTGATGATGCTCGAACAGCGCGGGGTCAGTTGTTACGACTACAACCCGACTACGGGGCGCACGCCGCGTCAGACCAAACGTCACGAGATCCGGCTGGCCGATGCGATCTTGCCGCACATTCAGTTCCAGCAACCGGAGTTCCAGCGGGTGCTGAATTATCTCCGCGCGCAGACGATTACCGAGACAAAGGGGGTATTCAAGAACATTCAACCAATCATTCAAGGATTACCACCCGAACGGCAAATTTATGAGATCGAGAAATGGAGCAAGGGCGGAAAGGCCGGGCTAACCGCGACGATTGACGGGTTCGACTTCATCTTCGGCACCGGGGGTATCCACGGGTCGGTGAGCAACCAGTGTGTCGAGAGTGACGATGATTTCGTGATCGTGGATCTCGATGTCAGTTCATATTATCCGAATCTCGCCATCGTGAATCGGTTTTACCCTGAGCACCTGGGCGAGACTTTCTGCGACATTTACTCGTCCCTGTACGAGCAACGCAAGCAACACGCCAAAGGCACCGCCGAGAACGCGATGCTCAAGTTGGCACTGAACGGCGTCTACGGTGACAGCAACAACCGATTCAGTGTGTTCTACGACCCGCTGTTCACGATGCAAATTACACTCAACGGGCAACTGCTGCTGTGTATGCTGGTTGAGGCATTGATAGCGTCATATGTCGGGGACATCATTCAGTGCAACACGGACGGCATTACGATCAGAATGAGGCGTTCCGCATGGTCTGCAATGAACCGTGTCTGCAACACGTGGGAACAGCAAACCGGACTGAAACTGGAAGCCGTCGAATACCGCCGCATGTGGATAGCAGATGTGAACTCGTACATCGCAGAAAAAATGGACGGGAGTGTCAAAAGGAAGGGGCGTTACGAGTACGTGTGTGAGTGGCATCAGGATCAATCAGCACTAGTGGTGCCGAAGGTCGCGGAACAGGTGTTGCTCCACGACGCACCGATTCGGGCAACGCTGGAAAACTGGCCAGACCCCTGGGACTTCCTGAAACGGATTCGCGTGCCGAAAACCGGCGCGCTCGGAATCGAGTTGAACGGGCAATCGTATTCGCTGCCCAACACGACCCGGTACTACGTGGCGAAGGGTGGTGGGCAACTGCTGAAATGGTTGCCACCGCTCAAGAATCTCCCGAACTGGCGACGATTCGCCATCGAAGCGGGATGGGGTGTTCAGGTGTGCAACGATCTGTCGGTCAACGAGGCGCGGTTGCCGGTGGACTTTGATTACTACGAGCGTGAGGTCGAGAAACTGGTATTGGGGGTAATGTAATGACCACCGTAAAAGAAATCGAATTCGCTATTTCCGGTCTCACTCCGAATCACCGATACCGAATCGAGATCATCACGGCAGACAACGACGCGGAAGTGTTAAGTCTGTTGCGATGGAACGATGAGTTCTCGGAGTGGTTGCCACTGACATGGGAGCATGACGATGCTGGAACGTGATATTGAAAAGCGGGTCTGTGATTACGCTCGTTCGCGGGGATGCGAGGCCGAGAAGTTCACGTCCCCCGCAAAGGGCTTCGTACCCGACCGGTTGTTCACGGCACACGGTGCGCGGATATGGTTCGCAGAATTCAAGCGCCAGGGTGCGAAACCAACGCCACAGCAGGCACGGGACCACGAGCGTCGGCGCGCAATGGGCTTCAGGGTCTACGTGATCGATTCGGTGGACAGCGGGAAACAGATGGTCGACGAGGAATTGTCGGGATGGGTGGTGTGAAGTGTTCCGGGAAATGGGGGATTGGTGATGCTGTTCTCAAGAGAATGGGCCATGCCCTCGTCGGACACTTTTTCCGTGAGACCTATTGGTGATATGGTTCGCCGGTATTTGGGTCAGAGTGTTGTATCATGCGATCCGTTTGCGCGAAATAATAAATGGTCCACTTACAGTAATGATTTGAACCCTGACACAACTGCCGACTACCACATGGACGCCGAAACTTTTATGAACGGGTTGTCGTGCGTAGGGATTAAATGCGATCTTATTATTCTCGACCCCCCCTATTCTCCGCGTCAAATCAGTGAATGCTACAAAGCATTGGGAATCACTGTAGGGATGAAAGATACTCAAAGCTCGGTGATGTATTCCAAGATAAAATCAGCAGCTAATTCGCTACTATCCGGCGGAGGCACCGTGTTATCGTTCGGATGGAACAGTGTGGGTATGGGGAAGAAACACGGGTTTGAAATTATCGAAATTATGCTGGTGTGTCACGGTGGGGCACACAACGACACGATCTGCGTAGCCGAGAAACGAATATGAACCCCCGACCCCCTGACCAACTGCACGAGTATCAGAAGCGTGCCGTGAACCTGCAATGTGCCGGCCCCGAGTCGATGGTGTGGGCAGACCCGGGGCTAGGGAAAACTGCGATCACGTTAACATCGATTGTACATTTGTTATCGCACGGTTATCTGAATGCGGTGCTTGTCGTGGCACCGATCAAAGTGTGCCGACTGGTTTGGCGACAAGAATCTAAAAAGTGGAGTCATACCCAGGGACTCACGTTCGAGATGGTCATGGGCACACCGGATCAGCGGATCCGCGCGCTCATGCGCCCCGCGCACATCTACATCACGAATTACGAGAACCTTGCGTGGCTGGCGAAAACGATTCATCATTACTGGCTCACCAAGAATCGACCGTTTCATATCAACGGACTTGTGTGGGACGAGATCGACAAATGCAGCAACTCCACGACGCGCCGCGTCACCTCGTTCATGAAGATACTGGACCACGAGAGTCAACCGTTCAAGTGGATCACGGGGCAGACGGGTACGCCTGCGTCCGAGGGGTACAGGATGTTACACGGTCAATACCTCGTCGTGGACAAGGGGAAACGCCTCGGTGAACATAAGACAAAGTTC